>ERZ780177.515-NODE-515-length-42242-cov-9.197786_pt1 | contig 42242 bp, 51 predicted proteins | sample MGYA00510973_ERZ780177 | MGnify/ENA primary metagenome ERZ780177 (study PRJEB29588, sample SAMEA2144396) | human gut metagenome | biome: human gut; feature: human-associated habitat; material: faeces | place: Denmark | collected 2008/2010 ...
ATTGCTATAGTTTCTTCATGGCAGAACCCACAATATGGTGGCTGCAAAATATAATTAAACTATCGACATAATAAGCAATATGTGACCAGGTGGCAGCTTCGGATGTGCGAAGCTTGAATTCATTACTATTACCACAAGCCAAGCACATGCTGCATCAACAGACTCATTCCTGCAATGCCGACCCAGCAGCAAAATCCCAATGCAAGCGGCTTACCACCCGTTTTGATCAACTTGATGATATTGGTATTTAAACCGATCGCTGCCATAGCAAGCACGATAAAAAATTTACTAAGTTCTTTTAACGGAGTAAATACATCTGCCGAAACGCCTGCATTTACAGCGATTGTTGTAATCAAAGATGCCCCGATAAAGTACAATATAAAGATTGGAAATACTTTCTTGAAATGAACCTTTTTCCCTTCGGCTCCACTCTTCTTCGTACGAACCAGTGCCAAAACAAGTGTGATCGGGATGATCGCTAGCGTTCTCGTCAGCTTAACCGTTACTGCTTTGTCCAAAGTCGCACTGCCTAAATGCCACATAGAATCCCATGTGGATGCTGTTGCCGTTACGGATGAAGTATCGTTGACTGCCGTTCCTGCAAAAATACCAAACGCCTCACCGTTTGTGGTGCAAAAATGCAGCAGCGAACCAAGTACCGGAAATGTTAATGCGGCAATGACATTAAAGAAAAAGATAACGGAAATCGCCTGCGCAACCTCCTCATCATCTGCATCAATAACCGGAGCAGTTGCTGCAATTGCAGAACCACCACAAATAGAAGATCCAACTCCGATGAGCGTTGAGATCTTCCCTGGAATGCGTAATACTTTGCACAAAACAAATGCGATAATCAGCGATGTTGTGATCGTCATAACAATGATCGGCAAAGACTGTTTACCCGTCTGCAGCACAACAGACAGATTGAGACCAAAGCCAAGCAGGATCACTGCCCACTGCAATATTTTTTTAGAAACAAACGTAATACCTGACTGCAGATTAGTCTTATCTTTCACAAATAATGTTATGAGCATTCCTGCCAAAATTGCAAAGACCGCTCCTCCCACAATCGGAAATTGCTTGCCAAGCAGCTGACAAGGTACTGCAATCATAAGACAAAATAAGATTCCTTTTCCATTCTTTTTTACAAATTCCATAATATTCATCCTTTCTATCGTTATTTTAATCCACTCAAACCTCGCACATTAAAAATTATCATGTGTATCGTCATTTTGCTTCACAGAAGCATTCATCATTTTTTTGAAATACGGTGCAATTGTGGGCACACCGTCAATTCCGGTATTACCATACCATCTCTGGCAGCCAGCACCGTGCGTACTGCCTCAGCGACATCTTCCGGCAGGAGTGATGCCTGTAGATCTTCTGCTGCTGTAAAGTCCGCATTTCGGTACAGCTTTGTCTGGGTCATATCCGGGTGGATCACAGTTACCTTGACTCCATATTTTCTTGCCTCGTCAAATAAACTTCTGGAAAAAGCCGTAAGTCCGGCTTTTGTAGCACCGTAAGCGCAACCGTGCGGACTGTTTTTTAATGCGGTGACTGAGGAGATCTGCAATAAATATCCTTTTGATTTCTTCAGATCACGGAGTAACAAATTACTAAGAAGCAGCGGCAGTTCCAGATTTGTTCGCACCATTTGCTTAATCTTTGCAGCATTTAACTCCTCATGCAGTCCATAATAACCAATCCCTGCATTATTGATCAAGATATAAATTTCATATTGCTTACGGATCTGCTTGATATGCCGTTCTAACTCCTCGGTATCCAACAGGTCACAAACGACCGGATGAAAAGATACCTCTGCTGTAAACTCTCTGCCAAACCCAAAAACTTCATATCCTAACGAAACAAGCATTTCTGCAATCGCTTTCCCAATGCCGGAAGAAGCTCCGGTTACAATTGCAGCTTTTTTTTGATTACCATTCATTACTTTTGTCCCTTTCTATGTCAGGTATTTTCTTTCTCCTGTCAATACTTTTTGATTATAACAACATCTTCAATCAATGCACATAGCATTCAACTCCCACTTGTCCCATATTTAGGACATGGTAATTTCGTATACTTTTGCCTCATTGGTCAGCGGATCTCTCTGACTATAGTCATATAATAAATATCCACCGCACATCTTTGGATAGTATTCCAAATGCAGATCTGTCCGATTAGCCAGTATTTTTTCAATTTGTCCTTCCTGTTCCTGTTTTAGGTGCTGCGCTCTCCATCGCGGATCTCTGATCTGTTTTAACCGTTGCTTTGTTTCTGTGTCATCACAAGCCCAATCCGGTCTTTTCTTACTGTTTTCCGTCAAATACAGATCGTGCAGTAAATATTCGGTCAGAAGTTCCTCTTCAAACTTCGCACAAACTGTGTCTTTCCACACTGATCTTTTAGGATCACTTTCGCTAATATTTTCCGGTTCAGCTGTCATATTCCGTTGTAGACCGTCCGACACAAATGCTCGTAACGCATCATATCGAAACAGTCTCGTATGCTTATATCCCATCCACTCCTTCTGTCGGTAATACCGGGATAATTGCAAATAAAACGAAAACGTGTCTTCGCGGCCTGCAAGAAGATACTCCAACGTATGCATGAATTGTCCGCTATTATAGTATACCTCGACCATTTCTTCTACATCTTTGAGCAAAGAACGTTCTTCATAAGAAAGCCATTTTGTTGCAAGTACCTCATAAGGTGGCTCGCTGGTCGAAATGATCCCGTAATCCTCTTTCTTTTCTTCCATATAGGAACCCTTAAGCACCTTCAAAAAACCAAGCTGCAACTGATCCGGACGCATTGCATATACATCATTAAAGCTCTGCTGAAACTGTGCAAATGTCTCAAACGGCAACCCTGCAATAAGATCCAGATGTTGATGAATATTATGCATCTTTTTGACTCTCGCCACACACTCTGCCACTTTGCCTACGTCCATGACACGACGTATCTCTGTGATCGTATCCGGATAAGTAGATTGAATACCGATCTCTAACTGGATCAAGCCTTTACGCATCTGTGCAAACAACGCAAAATCTTCCTCCCGAAGCAAGTCTGCTGCCACCTCAAAATGAAAATTGGTGATCCCATTATCATGCTCTAATAAATATTTCCATATCTCATAGGCATGTTCATGATTGCAATTAAATGTCCTGTCCACAAATTTGACCTGATCCACCTTATTGTCTAAGAAAAACTGCAACTCCGGAAATACCAAAGACAAACTGCGAAGCCGTACTCTTTTGTCGATAGAAGACAGACAGTAACTACAGCGAAATGGGCATCCCCTGCTTGTCTCATAGTACAGGATCTTATGTGCAAACCGATCCAAATTGTGATAAACAAAAGGGATCTTATCCATCGGAAGGTACTCACGAATACCGTTGTCACAGATTTCCCCCGTATTCTCTCGATAACAGATGCCAACGATATTCTCTAATCGTTCTCCATCTAACAAATGCTTTTGCAATAGCTGTGCAAAGGTTTCCTCTCCTTCACCAACGATCACTAATTCTACATAAGATAATTCCCGAAGCAATTGTTTTGCATCATAAGAAGCTTCCGGACCGCCAAACCAGATCTGTACCTGCGGAGCTATTTTATGCAATTCTTCCGCTAATGCCTTGACATAAGTAATATTCCAAATATAGCAGGAAAAAGCGACTACATCTGCTTTGTGTTCATAAATATCCCGAAGGATCTCTTCCTGCTGCTGATTGATCGTATATTCTGCCAGCTCTACTTCTACCGGTATGTTCTCCGTATAGGCTTTCAAGTCATATACTGCCAGATTCGAATGAATATATTTGGCATTGACCGCCACCAATAACACTTTCATTCATTGGCTCCTTTCTTTGTATCTATCATGTGGATCCATTCGGACATTGTTTCTCGGACTTTCTGTCCTAAATCGCGGACAGCCATTTGTGGATCGAATGCTCCTTCTTGTTCTGTAACTGCATAAACCCGATCAAATAATCCACTTTCTGTGCACTGCTCGATCCCATCACCAAAACAGCCTGCATAAGCAATAACCGGAACAGCATATTTCTTCGCCAGTCTGGCAACCCCAGCCGGAGTTTTCCCCATTAAAGTCTGAGCATCCATTCTGCCCTCGCCCGTGATCACCAGATCTGCAGTACGCACCGCTTCTTCCAGATGAATTTCCTGCAGCACAAGATCAATCCCATGCACCAGCTCTGCGTTCAAAAAATATGCAAAAGCATAGCCAAGTCCTCCGGCTGCTCCCGCCCCCGCCAACCAGCGATCATAGTCTTTTGCAAAGAGATCTGCAAACCTTGTGATTGCCTGTTCCATCCTCTGTACCATTTGTAGGTCAGCACCTTTTTGTGGCGCAAAGACAGTACTGCAGCCCTCATCTCCTACGAGAGGATTATTAACATCGCAGATCACCTTGATATCTACATCTTTTAGTTTTTTCAGAATACCTGTTGTGTCCATTGCGGCAATGTTTTCTATCCCCTCTGCACCATATGATACTTCTTGGTCATTTATATCTGTAAAGCTCGCTCCAAGTGCTTGTAACATTCCAATACCAACATCGTTTGTTGCACTTCCGCCAATTCCTACGATCAGTTTTTTGCATCCCTTACGCACTGCATCCAATATCATTTCTCCGACCCCATACGTTGTCGTTTTAAGTGGATTTCTCTGTGATACCGGTACTAACGTAAGTCCTGCCGCCTGTGCCATTTCTAGGATAGCCGTTTTTTCTTCTCCTGTCCCAAAAATGGTATACTTTGCTTGTACTTTTTCGCCGAGTGGTCCGGTTACCGTAATGCATTGAGGTAAAACCGCCGCCCTTCCAAACGATAATGCCTCCGTTGTGCCTTCTCCACCATCTGCCACCGGATAAACTGTCACCCGACTTGGAGTCTGTTCTTTTATTGCTGTCGCGATCGCATCTCCAGCCTCATAAGAAGTCATACTTCCTTTGAAGGAATCTGTTGCGATAATAATATTATAATTTGTCTGATTCATCGAATCCTCCATATTTTAGCCAAATATCAACTATCATGACTTTATGTGTAATAAAGATATGATGCATACTCTTCAGTATAGAAGATGCCCTGTGTTCTGTAAAGAGGTTCTCTTAGCTCCCCGCTCCCTGGGGGAATGAAGATACCCGCAAAATTCTCTCGATCCTCAAAAAGAAAAAGGTTCACGTCACCTTTTTTATGACGGGAGGCTGGATCGAACAATATCCCGATGATGTCAAGGCAATCGCTGCCGCCGGTCATGAACTTGGCAACCACAGTGAAAATCACAAGCAAATGTCAACTCTTTCCTCAGAAGAATGTAAGAAGGAACTTATGACTCCGCATGAAAAAGTCAAGAAACTCACTGGTATTGACATGAAAGTATTTCGTCCCCCATATGGGGATTACAATGATACTCTCATCACGACCGTCCGAGAATGTGGCTACTCACCCATCCAGTGGGATGTAGATACACATGACGTAGATTCAAACACCCTGCTGCGGGCTATCTAAATGTTAAAGCTATTTAAGGTATTTCTTATTAACGTGCCCTACCTTGTTTTCGTAGCACACTTTAGCATACCAAGATTTTGAGCTCACAAAAAGGACTTCAACTTTTGCCCCCTTTGGAATGCGCAAATGGCTACCGGTCAATTTACTGGTGGCTTTCCATAACAACAAACCCTTATCTCTTGTTACTATCTTTTTCCAAGATTTCTTAAATATATCTGGGGTTTTGTAAATTCTTTTCAATTCCGTTGCCGTGCTACCCCATTTTGGCAGATAAAAATGTGGGGTGTCCACAAATGATTTCCAATCTCCTCCCCACGCCAATCCTATTTTTTTAGCAATCTTCGCCACCTTTTTAATTGTGGCAGGATCGTACAAATCTTTTTTATACTTGATTGCTATATCAAAGGCTATGCCCCACATGTGCTGCGATGCGTAGTTGCTACCCTTTGAGTTGGTCACGATCTTGCCGGGTTTTGTTCTTCCCTGTGCATATAATTCGTCCTGATGTTCCTTCGTCCGAAATCCTTCTGTGATGATCAAGTATATTTTCTTTTTGGCACACTTTTTCAGCAGCACCGTCAATTTATAATCCAGCCAAGGGTGCAGCTTCGTTCTGTCAATTCTAACGTCATGTTCTTTCTTCATAGTCTGTTTCCTCCATTTCTGTATTTTCCTTCAATATATTCCCTTCATGTTCCACTGTTCCCTTCAGGACAGCAATCACTTTTGTCAGGAATGCAGGTACCTTCACTCCCATTCTCCCGGCATTCTCCGTGATGCTCAAGCATTCGTTCAGAATGAACCACGCTGTGACCAGCGTAGAGAAGAACATGGTCATCGGAAGTGTGACCGACAATACTCCTGACAGCTTATAGATCAGGAAATCTACGATCATTGATGCCACAATGACAAGTATGTAACCAAATTTCTTGAAGATCCCTATCATTCCTTTCCTGCTGCTCCATCCGTATGACTTATCATCCGGGTGTTCCACTGCCTCCTTGGCACTTGCGGCCATACCGGCCAGAAAATCAATGACCATTGCTGCAGCTACCGCCACTAGCATCCATCCAAGCAATCCACACTTTGACGCAATGGTTGCCGTTATTGTTGACAGTCCTAACTGTGCTGCATAAATTTGTAATTTGTCCATTTTTATTTACCTTCCTTTCCGCCTTACGGCATTAAATAAACTTAAAGCTCCCAGTTGTCCCTTATTCTCGAAGCACTTACCAGCTATTGTCTTCGTTGCTTCCTGTATACTCCTCACCAGTATTAGCAAGTAGAAACCACGATTGTTCATTATCTTTTTTTGATCTAATAATCATATGCTTAGTACCATTTAGTTTAATAAACCGTTGCGTCAACAATGCTGTTGGCATTGAACATATCATCCACATATTTTCTACTACGTGCGGCACAAAATCAGAACCGCATAACGAAAAATCTCTTAGTACAAGAATTCCATTGTCCCTAGTTTTTCTTGGCGGTGTATTAGGAGAAGCCATTACCGCATCTTGAAAATATTCATATAATGTTTTTTGTGGTGCTGTTATGTTCGTACCTCTACCGCCGTGAAAATCAATTGCACCTAGGATACCCTGAGTTGAAATTCCGATAGAATACATATCATAACGTATTTGTCCAAATTCTAATGCTGTGTCATTCGGAGGAATAACAACCATACCTTTGTTGATTCCATCTGAAATACTACCGCTAACGTATGCAACTACTAAATTGTTATCGAAAATAAATATTTGCAAATCAAAAACATTAGTATAATACCAATCAATTTTATTTGTTCCTATGCAGACCCACATCTCAGATAAAACATAATCATCAGTTCCTTGATATGGCACTAATTGTATGAAAACTCTTCCTTTATGACAAATTTCCCAATAATGAAATGGTTTGTCATCTTGTTTATAAGTTCCAACTTCAACTGTAAATCCATCCGCCGCGGATAATCCAAAAATTTCTAACCATACATCCTTTTGTCCTTCTGGATCATTTTTTATCAAGGTCAATTGTTCTGTATGTGTTCCTAATTTTCCAGGGTCAACATTTATTTCTTTCATATAATCAACTCCAATCTACACTCGTGTAAGTTTTCAAGGTTTCTTTATTTTTCAAACACTTAATCTTTACCATATCGTTTACTATTCCTTTTACTTGCGTCTTTTCATTGATATAATACACAACCTGAAAATCAACGATACTTATTGCTCTTATTTCACCATAAGGTAATTCGGTTTCATTTTCTCCAGCATCAATTTTCTGTATACTGCCCCCGCCGCCCTCTATTCCGGATATCTTATCTGCATAGCTCCGAAACGTATCTTCATCCGTCACCGTAACCTGTTGCTTGATAAGAGCCTGCTTAATTGCTTCTTTTGTCTCAGACAGGTAGCTTAGCTTTTCTTTTAGTGTTCCCACTAAATCACCTCCCCATTGATAGTATCTACCAGCATTGACGTTTCTTCGATCTTTCCTGATAAATCTTGGTAGGCATTTTCAAGTTGCACTGCTATCTTGGTGATGTCCTCGTCCATTTTGTTGAGGTTCTCCGCGGATAAGCTAGTACCCCCTACACGCTTGTTTTTCCATCCGATCGGATCATGCGTTACTTTTTCGTACACGTTAATCACCCTCCTTCAATTCAACGCAGTAGTCCATCGTTATCTGCGCCCATTCTGCTGCCGCGGTCCCATACTGATATATTTCTATGGCAACCTCCGGTCCGATCAAGGTCAACCGTGCTACCGCCTGCGCTCCAGCTCCGGACTGCGAAGTCAAGATGGGATACATGACTGTTTGCTTAGCGTTCGTCGTTACCGGTGCAATGTTGAATCCTGCAAATACATCCGGCAGGAACATAGCTACCGTTGTCCATTTACCGGCCGGAATCGTACCTCTCACATCCATGGCAAGATGCACCACGCCGTCTGCCAGCTTAAAGCATGATGTATAGGCATCATTTATGGTAAATCCATTCGCCATAACCCAATTGATCGTATCAATTTTCCATAGATCAACAGCGTCAAAAAATGGTGCCGTGGAAGCGAAATAACTGCTCACCTGCGCGCTGTAAAAGCGATTTATCTCCTTGCCACTTACAGCATGGTAAGCAATTTCTGCCGCAGGGTACTCTTCGATTGTCTCCCAGTCCTGCGCATCGCCAAATGTACGCTGTTTTATCATGTTTGTCTGCCATGTTCCGTTTTTATGCTCTGTACTGACTGCTGTGCGATACTTTGTCATCAGACCACTAGTGCTGCGTTCTTCCCATGTGTCCGTTACATTAGTATAATACACGCCTTCTGGTGACAATCCGGCCGTAACCATATTGTCGTCAGTGCCATATTGCATCTCGATCAAAGGCTCATTGCTGTCTGATACAATTTTGATACTGCCGCCAGTGATCGTAATGTTAGCCGCTGTTACGTTGCCCTCTTCGTCTAACGTAAAATTCTTAGTCAGTATCTTGATGATTTCTTTGCTCAACTGAAAATTCGGGGCCTCAATGGTTATTCCATTACCGGCAGACAAATTTATCGTTCCGCCCGATAACAGTTCAATAACCTCGTCCGCCGACAGTTCGATATTGTTGGCTCCCACCTTAAACTCTGTACCTTTTTCCGGGTCAGATCCTAAGCTGACTTGTACGAGATTGCCCTTGTCCGTTACCTTAAGCACTATTTTGTTGTTAGTCTGCTCGTACTGTGATGATGTCTCCTCTTCCAGATCTGACATCTCAATCCGCACGCCATCAATATCCTTTTGAATCTTTAGGATCTTGGCTTTCGTCCGGATCAACTCCGAAGAATCGCTCACGTTATTGGATCGTGTTTCACTGCCTTTTGCCTCGTAGGTGTCCCTTAACATCTGAATGCCGGACAGTGTACGGCTTAGCACATAAGATTCCACCACATCTTCTTTTTCGACCGAATATACATCGCCAACCTCTACATACGGCAGACCGATCAACTCCGTTGTGTTTGGGCGGTAAATAATATCCTTGATTACGTTCAGAATATTCTCGGCTATTGGTTTTAGTTCTGCGGCCGTCTTTCCAAATAGCAAAGCGTTACCGGAAATGATATACGGATTTTCCGTCGTTCCGACTGTGCATCCAACATCATCGTCCTCTGTACGTACATTGATGCCGGTAATGTATTTTGTCATGTATTCCTCAAATTTTGCCGTTATGTACTCTGCTCTCGGTTCCTCGTCCGAAACACCAAGCGCAACCGAGGATGTATTGCCATTCTCCGGATACAGGTCTACATCCGGGTACCGATCTTCATCCGGGTACAGTCCGGAAGATTGCAAGGTCGTTACCTCAAATCTGCCATTACGATTCATCCGGCCAAAACCACCGTGGATCTCGCACATCCACTTGAGCATCATTAATCCGGTGCAATTGTCTCCCGATGGCTGCAGACTTTTGCTGACGATCATGTCATCGTTGATTAATGACTGCTCTTCATACGGGATCCCTAAGTGCTGCAACAATGATTCGCGCATTGCTTTAAGCGTGGTCGTCCCATAGTTTTTCTCCAAGACCGTGATCTCGGTGCCATTATCATCGGTCTTGGTGACCGCGTTCAATGAGATCACCGGGAATAATCCCTCATACCAATCAGACACATCTGCAGAGGCATCATATAAAGCATCATACGCTACGATTTTCTTATAGTCCTTATCATCTACCATCTCTGCACTATATACCTTGTAGCATCCCATCGGAATTTCCAGTATAGTGTTACCGGCTTCATCATGGACTTCCAGTGTTACGTCAAATGATCGTTTGCTTAAATCATGTTGTATGATCTCCGATACCTCAAATTCGCATGAAAACGCAATACACCCTCCGAGGGTCAGATCTTCATTATCACAAATACTTTCTTTGATGGTTACTGACTCCGAATGAAGCGTATCAGTATCGATCGTCAGGTCAAGATCAGGAAAATGCATTCTGTAATCGAAAAAATATCCCGCCTCGTAAAATACTTTTTTCTGTTCGTCGGTAAGGTCTATCATGCTATCCCCTCCTTTCTACAGCTCGATAAACGCAATACGGATCGGCTGGTAGTTTAGTTCGCCGTTAAGGACCAGTTTGTATTGAAAATCAATATCAGGCACATAGCAATACATTGTGGCATAATCATGTGTCCAATCGTTATAAAAACGGGCTTTCAAGTGTCGTTTTTTCACGCTTGCCTTGCCGTCCTTGACGCGAAATCCTTTGTCCAACAGATCACATATTGATATCCATTGCTTTTCTGTCAGCGTGCATGTGTTGCATTCCCACTTTGAACGTGAATGCTCCATTACTGTACGTTTCAGATACCCCTTACCGTTGATGTATGTGTCTAAATCCTGCATCTGATCCGGAGTGGACTTCATCGTGTCTGGTTGCAATAAATCGTGATTGATTTTGGAGTATGTATACTTGCCTCCGGAATACCCTGTGGCTATTGCTATCACACCTTTACTTGGATCATACATAGTCTTCCTCCTTTATATCAATGCAGATGCTCCGTGCTGTCGTTTGTAGCGGTTATTTTCCTGTCGAACAACCTTAAGCAGATCACCTTCCTTGTATTTTTCAACAGATATTCCACTGCCACCGTTCTGCTCCAATTCAATGATTGCGTTGCACAGTCTTTCAATCACCGGTACCAGCGCCGTTGCTGATGCTGTTCCGGACATCTGTACTGCACGATCTACCATTGCCTGCAGTTTATTTTCCGGGGCAACAATCTCACCGTATCGCTTGTTATCACCGATCATGGCAAGCTGTGGGGTGTTGGCTCGTACGTATCCACCTTGTGCAAGTGCTGGGATCTTAGGTACTGCAATAGGATTTTCGTTCCAAAGTTTGGCGAACGGTTTTAACTTACCGACACCGGCGGTACGAAGCTTGTTGAGCATCTTATTGATCCCCGTGAACGGTTTCTCGACAATAACATTCAGTCCTTTGATCAGCGTATTAACAACAGCCTTAAAGGTTTTGTCGATGCCTTCTTTAATGCCATCAAAAATCTTGCCCTTTGAGGAAAATACAGCCTTAACTTTTGTCCATGCTGTGCCAAACGTCTTGTCAAACCAGTCCGCAATGCCCTTAAATGGTGCTTTAATATTTGCGAGTATGCCCTTAAACGCATCCTTTGCACCGGACCACGCCTTTGTTGCAGATGAATATGTCCCCTTAAACTTCTCAGAGAACCAATCACCCACACCTGAAAACGCTTTCTTGATGTCTTTGTACTTTCCCTCGAAAAAATTTCCAATACCCGAAAACGGATTTTTCAGGTGCCCCGATGCCGTCAGGAAAGTACTTTTGAACCAATTGCTAATACCGGAAAATGCACCTTTTATCCCACTCGCAATATTTTTGAAAAAACCAATAGTCGTACCGAAATTATTTTTTATCACGGCAACAATTGCTTTAGTAATCGTATTTGACAGAGTCTTCATAGCTCCCAAGCATACCGAGAGTACATTTTTCACACCATTCCAGAGCGTCGTCCAATCGCCTGTGACCATTCCTTTAATGATCTTACATATGCCTGAAAATACCGTTGCTATTCCTTTTATCACCACAGATACGCCTTTTAACGCACCTATAATAATATCTCCCGCCGTCTTGAACAGTTTTGCAAACACCGGAACGATCTTTGCTATACACCAATTTACCAACGGTTGCAACGCCGCTTTCCATACTGCTGCCACCACATCAACAAAATCACCAAAGGCATCAATAACAGCATTTATTGCCGGCTGTACATATTGTTCCATGACTGCCTTGAACTTTGTTGCAAAAGCAGACAGAACAGGGGCAATGTGCTGATTGTATCCATTTAAGAATGTTTGTATCCATTGCGTCACAGATCCTGTTATAGTCGCAAACAACGGACTAATATGTTGATTGTAAAATGTCTGAATCTTAGTCCATGTATTTGACCATACTGCCGAAATGCTCTGTATAATCTTAGATACCGGCGCAATAGTATTTGATAACGCTTTTTTAATTGCATCTTTATTAGCAATGATCGGTGATGTGATCAAGTTCAGCACATCTTTACCAAACTTCGCCACCAGTACCGCCACGTTTGTTACCGCTTCTGCAAAAATACTGATAATACTTGCTGTAATTAACTTCGCATCTTTGGAGCGGAATACCGTTGCAATCTGTGCAAGTACAACACTAAAATTACCAACGATCGTTGCTATCTCTCCCGTAATATTAAACAACGCCGTTAAATCTTCGATCAGATCCTTTTTGTGCTGCTTAAGATACAGTGAGATGCCCCCTAATAGATTGTCTGCAATCGTCAGACCTATGCTGGCTATACTCCCTGTAATTTTCCCCAGTGCCAATACTATCTTATTGACACAATTAGACGCTGCTGTTAAAAGTCCCGGGTCTGTAAATATAGACTGAAAAGTCTTTCCGATTGACTTAAGTTCATTCTTAATGCTCTTAAATACACTGCTCGTATTGCCTAGGCCGATTTGGAAACCTTTCACAAATAGCTTTTTTAATTCATCAAATTTTTTCCGCACCGCATCAAGTGCAGTGGATAATTTTCCGGCACTTTTAGTTGTGTCATCCAGTGCAGATCCAGAAGGTGCCTTTGATGTACTTCCTCCGGACGATCCTGTTGCTGCCTTTGATGACGCATCCTTGTTATCTGATTTAGATGAGGTATTGTTACTCAGCTCATCCCAGCTTGCTAAGCCAAACATCTCCTTGGCGGCTTTCTTTGCCGCCTTTCCTGCTGCCTTTGTATTTTTTGTCAATGTAGAAGCAGACTTAGCTGCCCCCGACATGTTATCATCGGCTTTTGCCGCCATGTCCGCCGTATCAGCCACACCGTTATCACTGCTCTTTTTGCCTGTAAGCAGCTCCGTAAGTTTCACGAAAGCCGATGATAGTCCCACAATTTTTTTAAGCAGAGCGTTGACTTGAACAATAATCGGCTGAAAGAGATTGATAAGTCCCTGACCGATCGATGCTCTTAATGAGTCAAACTGCAATGCCAAAATTCGTGTCTGATTAGCCCATGAATCGGATGTACGTGCAAAATCTCCTGCTGCATTGCTTAACTGGTTCTGAACAAACGAATAACGTAAAGCGACCTTTTCCGCTTCGGACATCTGCGCTGTAGTCTTTCCAAATCCATTAGCCATGGCATATGAATCAAGTGCCGTTTGTGTCATCACAACACCAAGATCTTTTAATGATTCCGTTTCGCCAGTAAATACAGACTTAAGCTTTGTATAAGCCTCATCCTGCGATATGTTGTAAAAAGATGCTACGTCACCAGCAAGCCCAGTGAGTTGCGTAGACATATCTGCAGCCTGATCTTGACTAAATCCAAACGCTGTAGCCATGGATCCAAACGTACCTGCATACTTTTTTGCCATAGTCTCGGACAAGCCAAAACTTTGTGCGGCCGATTTTGCAAAACTATTAATCTTTTTTGATACAGTCGGACCAAATGCTACATCTACAACGTTTTGCACCTCTGCCAAGTCACTACCAAGATCGAGACACTCCTTGCCGAATCCTACTATTTTATCAATGGCAAATGCGGCTGCTAATGTTCTTCCGACTTTTTTCGCCGTTCCAGCAATACTATTAACAGATTTGTCAAATCCTCTGTCATTTAACTCAAGGTCAAGCTCGATTTCGCCTACACTTTCCCCCAATGCTCTCACCTCCAAAGTGTGAGGTCATCGGCTCATAATGGCATCTACTTGACCTTAATTTCAAATATTTTTTTACAGTTTCTACCCTTGCAGATTGCGTATATTTTCTTGCACACTGCATTATCAGCATAAAATATAGGTAGTTCGTATCCGCAATACGGACACTTTATTTTTTTCTTTTTATCCATCCGCGCCACCTGCCGTCCGGATAAATGCTGCCTTAAACATATCTAAGGTAGCATTTAGATCTTCTTGTGTCTTCTGACCAGCTAATTGCTTGCGCCAATTACTCCATATCCTCTTTTGATCTGGAGTAAACTCTTTGATCCGATCTTTGTCAGATTCAGCGCGAATGCTTACAATCCGTCCAAGCGGGGTGTCTGGCCCAATCCCTGCGATCAATGCTGATAATTCAGCCCATTTCATCCGCTTAAACTCGATTGAATATATCCTTACGCCATATTGCTGCAACAAGCTGGAGACGATCAGATCCCAATCGTCAAACAGATCATAATATCTTTCTCCATTAGCTGGGAGATCCCTCGTCATCACCCACGCCTCTGATTAAATTCATGGCGTATTCTATTACAGTTGTAAAATCCTTAAAGTTCAGTTTGAGATCACTGATCTTTTTTCTGTCGCTTTCGCTAAAAAGCAACCGAAACGCCTCTGGAACTGCCTCAGCCTCTGTCTTATCATCAAACAATGCCATCATTTTTAACATTGTTTCCGCTGAGTCATCTACTGTGTACTCCTCTCCCTTGATAATAAGCTTTGGGCTCTCCTCAAAATTTAACTTATCTGTAATATCCACTACTTTACTCATGCTTAACCTCCATTCCGGTTACAGCAAAACAGCCCCATCATGGGGCTGTCTGCTTAACACCTATTTACTCTTTGTGCTTGTTTCTGACGTGCTAACGTCTTCCGCCTTGTTGGCCTGCGACACCGTTTGTGCCGCATCAGCTGGGTAACGTCACTTTTGGTTTTCCGTTCGACACTATGTCAAACTCCAACGGAGCAACGTTGGTGGAATCACCGCCATTGATGTTCGTCACGTTAACTACCGCTTTATCCCATGACACCACTGTTCCATCCGGGAATGTCCAGTCAAAGTATGCATATGCATCCTGACCGTTCGCAAGCCACTTACCAGCCACAAAGTCATTTCCTGGATCGCCGATGCTTCTCTTGGCTGATACCGAAATCGTGATTGCCTTGCCTGTCTGCAATGCGCTCTGCCATCCTTCCTGTGTGAATGAGTTCCACGTTTCCACGCCATTATCAATCGACACGGAAAACGATTCGCACTCCGCAATGTCGTTCTTCGACTCAGCAGCATCTCCAATGTGAAACTGATTTTTGTAGCATGGGAATACTCCTTCTGTTTTTGCCATTATTCTTCCTCCTTTTCTGTGTAAAGTTCTGTTTCGATAACCATTTCATATATGCCGTTGTCGTCCGTCCCCACATCCTGCGGTTCCGGCACCAACATGCGGCAAAATTTAATGGTCTGATTATTTACTGTTTCATTTTCCAAGTCTCTAAGGACCTGATACAGCTTATGTGCCATTCGTTCGGTTTCGACGGCATACCGGCTGCCGTGGATCAATATGGATACCGGCAGAATATCATAGGTTGCATTACTGCGCCCTCCCAGTGGTATATGACTGCTGCCACTGCGCCGCAGATGATAGCATCCTATACTATTGTCCTTTTTGGCATCCAACTTACCCATATAGCACTGCTCTGCCATATCAAGACCGGCTATGTAATCCCTGATGTCTGACAGCATCATCACAATCCAGCCTCCTTCCGGTAGAACTTCTTGAAAGTATTTCTCGCATGGCTCTGATACATTCCGCCTTTCATCCATGGCTCAAACCATTTTCCTCTGGCGTTCGGGTTTTCCTCAGTGCTGAAATTGTACTCCGGGTGGTAGTACAGCCGTCTTGCATATGGAGTAGATGATACTATTGCACAACTGCCTTGGGCAGACTTGCTATAGTCAACAAATGTGCTCTCATTTTGCAAGGCACCGGTATCTCTCGGCATCACCTGCGTCTGCACAATCTCCGTGTGCAATGCCTCTGCTGTCTTTTCCAAAGCTGTAATCTTTGCTCTTGTCAATTGTCTCAATTTTCCTTGGTCAATTCTTACTCTTGACTTTGATCCCATCAAATCACATCCAATTCGCTATAGTTGACCGTGCCGTCCGGATTTCGGCTTTTCCGACCCCGAAAGATCCGCCGTGTAACTCCACCAACTTCTATCGTGCCGCCACTTAATGTCTCAAATGACGGTGCAATATCGCCGGGAAAAAGAGCCACTCCCGATAACTGTACAAGTTTCTTCTCTGCGGTCAGGACTGTCTTCGCACTGTCCTGATAGTTGCAGGTAAGATCCAGATCCAGCGCCGGTAATGGCTCTCCATACACGCCAATACCTTCCGGCTCCAAATGTACCTTCACTGCGGTTTTGCAGTCTCGCTTGCGCACTAAACACGGATATCTCATTGTTAGCCTCCTTATATCATCCTGCAGCACAATCCGGTTTTGCCAAGTTCTGCATAGATGTCTGTGCGGATGATTATGTTTTGCACTTTGATCACGTTGATACCGCTCGTAAAAGTCATTGACACGCCATTGATCCCGTATGAGGATAACATTGAGTCCAGCTCATCTTTGTTCTCATGAATAAAGTCAGCTAGCAGGCAATTAACATACCGTATCTGATCCTGTTGGTAAGCGGTTAGGTTATCAAACCCGATCCCACGTATCCTGCAATAGGTCAGTGTGTCAATCTGCCGACCGGCTGTATCTAACTGACGTTTCAATTCTTCCTCTCCGATCAGGGTACCTCCGTAGACTTCCGTGTAGTATTCCTTATCGGCATACATCCGTATCCCTCCTACCCCTCTGTATATTCTGTGGTATCCACATCTACAAAGATGGAGTCAATCTTGCCATCCTTACCATTTGGAAATACAAATACATCTGACAGTGATCGGTTCTGATACAGATAGCCATCTCCCTCTGTATGAGCTCCCGGAGCGAAGTAATAAATGCTGGAAATTTTCGGAACTGTCTTGCAGGTCTGGCCACATGCCACAAGCACGTTGATCTTATGTGCACCTGTTACAGCCTCAGTTTCCTTGCTGCTGTCTGCTGTCACTTTCTTTAATGGGGCAAAACCGCCTCCCTCTGGATTCCAGTCAAAAGTATCGTAGAATCTTTCATCATCTACTACTTCCATGATCGGCACGCCATCAATATCGGTTACACGTGTTTCAATGCCCATTCCGCCCTCTGCGATCTGGGTCATCTCAATCTTACGTGTGAACTCTGTAGACTGTTCCAATGCATCCATAATTTCGCTTCGAACATACATGATCAGTGATCCATTCGCCTTATAGCGACGAAGCTTACCTTTTGCCAATATATCTTTAAGCATGCTAAAGACCTTCGCCTTGGTGTATGTGCTTGTCGCCGTAGATGAATGATATCCCTCTGTTGCCTGCGCCGCCTGTGCTACCTTAGAGAAGAACAGCGCATCCGTCTCCGGAGCCACGTGTGTCTGTTCAAAAACTCTCGTGATGTTCTGGATAGATGCTGTCTCGTTCGTCTCATCCACGTCCGCCTTATCTACCAGGAATGAAACATCTCGATCATGATTTACCGTGTACGGCACATCTGTCTGGGCGTAACTTCCACGATTCCAGCCTCCGTTGCGCGAATGGTTCTTGTAGCCACTCACACTCATCTGTGTGAAATGGAATGTCCTTGCACCCACCCACTTTACATTGCTTGTTACGAACGGGGAAGTCAATGTCCCCTGCATCAGGATCTCCAATAACTCCGGACTCCACTGCTCTGCATAATTTAATGACATATTATCACCTTATTTAACCTTTCCTTTTAATTGTTAAAACGGTTCCACCGCTTACTTGGGGTTACCGGAGTGTTCGACTGCTGCCCTGTGGTATTTGTCGGGCCTCCGGTCTGTCCGGCTCCAACCTGCACAAATCCCTTGGACTGTTCTTCTGTCTTTCCCTGCTTTAACGCCGGAACATCCTCCAGTACCTTGTTGACTGCTTCCTTGAGCTTGTCTGCGTCCACCTTGCCCTCTACAACTACAGCAGATGTATCCGCCAGCTTCATCACATACGGAATAGTCTTCACATCAAGCCCCATCTCTACGCCGATCAGCACGCCCTCCTTCTCAATCTCGGACGCAACTGCCAACTGTTGTGCCTGTACCACCTGTGCCTGCAAAGCTGTCGGATCCGGTTCCGACTCCTCTTTCTGCTTCTTATATGCACCAATGGCACTTTCCATTTCCTCCTTGCTCAATCCCTGCTTCTTGAAAAAGTTCTTCAGCACGGTATCCTCTGCCACTGCCTTTTTCCCTTCGATTACGCTTGCAAGTTTTTCATAATCGATCTCCGGGGTCTTTGACTGTTCCTGCTGTCCTGTCTGTGGTGCAGGTGCGCCATTTGGCTCTGACTGTCCATTATTCTGACCACCTTCGCCTCCTTGTCCACCGTTTGGATCCGCAAATAACTGCAGGTTCATTCGTAATTTGTTTGTTTTCATAATTGCTCCTTTCAGTTTTGAGGGTGTCTCCCTAATCAGTTTTACGTGTGTCTCACATCAGTTTTATACGCAGGTGTCTCCTCGTAGTTTATGATCGAACATCGTGTTCGATCTGCCTTCGGGCAATAAAAAAAGCACTCTGGTTAAGTGCCTTTTGAACCTCTCCGAAACCTGTTATACTGAATCATATAGAATCAACTTTCACAGATTTACAGAAAGGACTTTATTATGCTTGATAAAACTTCTAAACAGATACTTGAATATCTGTATAACTGTTCCGATTATACTTTTCATGCTAATCATGGATATCCGGAACAATTTACACAGGCTGATTTTCTTGCAGCTATTGACTTCTTGGAAGAAAATGGCTATGTTTCTACCACCAGAGGTCGTTATCGTTCCCTGATCAGCGCAACACTTACCCATAAAGGCCGCCACCAAAAAGAGTTTAACTCTATCGCATTGAAGCGTTACCTGCTGGATAAATGGATTGATCTGCTTGCTCTTATCATATCTGTTCTTGCTTTTGTCGGTGCATACCGTCATGAAATCAGCGCACTATTACAGCTAGTAATGCAAGCACTGATAAAATAAATGCAATGCGGGACATGATTGGGAAATCTGACCATCTGTCCCATACTTTTTCTTTTCTCATGTTACCATCTCCTCTCGCAGGTTGCACCGGTGCAACTTTTTGATAATTATTTTTTACTCATTACAGAAGCAAATCTATTTCTTGCTTCCTCATCTTGAGGGCGTGTTATTATTTTCCCTTCTTTAACACACTCTCGAAGATGTTCTTTGTAGTCTTCAATTCCCGTATAACAATCATAATTAAACCCCAGACTCTGTCCGGTCTTTTCCTTTAACTCTTTTTTTAATTGTGATATCTCTTCATCTGCAGCTATCATGTTTAATATTTTCATTTTACAATCTCCTCATAAGCATCATACAACTCTCGGAACATTCTTTTCAGTTCCTCTCGTTCTGGTAAATCCAATATATCAATCACACTGATATTAGCAAATGTTTCAAGTTCTTTATTCCCTGGTCTTTCCCAATAATCTTCGTCGTGGCCAACAATTCCATGTATTTTATTATTGCTTAAAGCACTGACGATATCAGACATGGCAAATGAACTTTCAAACTTTCCGCCTCCTTCAAACCAGCTTTCAACCTCTCTCTTATTATCATAAACTTTTCTACTGCACTTATCAATAGCACCAATAAACTTCTCGTTGTTCCAACTGTGATATGTTAAAATATCCATCCTATGAGTAACTTCATGGGCAAACACATAATCCATATCATAATCTGCAATATACGGATATTTTGCATTATATTTTACGACATCATCAGCTATGCTATAAGCAAATGGAGCCGTAATATTTTCATCCGAAACAACCTCTGTCATCTCTGAATATAACATCATTAAGCTTTTATGCTTACTTGGATTTTGATCTTGTTTTATTCTCTCGACAAATATCTTATATTCATCAAGAATGCCAATTTCTTCAGCCTTTTCTTTTTTGTTCCATTCCTCTCTCCTTGCAGCATACATCCGCTTATCTTCCGGAGCCAATGCAGTCCGTTCTAGTCTGCTATACTTGTCCTGCTGTCGCTTAGCATATTGTTTCCTCGCCTCTCTCTTGGCTTGTGCCTCTATCGCTTCCAGCTCCGATTTTTTCCACCTCTTGTTTGGCGGTGTAGATATGTCCGGAAAGTATGTGGTATGACTGTCTCTGCAATTAGGATGATACAGCCCTGCTGCCATTGCCGCACTCATGAGAGGATATCCCTGTTTTGACGCTTCTTTTGCTGTGCCACCGCTCCATACATCATCTATAAGCACCCTGCCTACCCATGGTAAACATAGTGGGCATGCATTGCCACGCTTATTCATGATCACTGTATGTATGCCCCACTCCTGTCGTTTGGTACCCTCTCCGGAGAGATAGGCTCTTTTACTGGCAGTGCGCAACGCCATTTCTGCATATGACTTAATGTTGACTTGCTTACCATCTTTGTATTTGACGCAATTTAGGCCCGTTGACGCATAGTCTTTAACCGCCATGTCCACCGCCTTTTCATACGTCCCTGCTCCGCTGTTGGCGTACACTTGTGCATTAAATATAGCTCGCCGCACTTGATCATCATGCATGCGTAATATAGCTGATTCTGCGCGTAGCATATCGTGTTCTACCGCATCCAATAACGCATCCATCTTTCGCTCATTTATTCGGAAAAATTCTCCCTGCAGTTTGTCTGAAGCTTTATGCAGCTTCACACCCTTGCGGATTGCCTCCAGTATTTTCTTCTCCTGCGCCATTTTCCCTTGAGCATTCGCCTGTAGGATTGCCATCCGCATCTTGGAATTGATTGCCTCATACCGCTCCTCCAGTTTTCCTTTGTGTTTTCTGCGGTATTCTTCCAATCCGGCAAGCTGTTTTGCCTGCCACTGTTCCCACTGGAAGCCCTCTTTCGTTTCCTCGACACGGTGCCGTTTCATATTCCGCATCATGGAATCCAGCAGCTCATTTTCTATGGCCGCAAATGCTTTCCCCACATCATAATCCATATTCTCCATGGTGATATCTCCTATCGGTTAGAATGTACCTTGAAGCCCTGTGATCTAAACTGTCTGGTCAATGCCTTTAGCTGCGTAACAGAGTCGCACCGGTCGCACCGCAACTCTGCGTAACCGGTCTTTTCTACTGCATAGATTCCAAAGGGTACCTGTTCCGATGCCACCTCAAGAAGTTTCTGATACTCCTTCCGGGACATTCCGTACATCTTTTGATTTACCTTTACTTTCACCTGTCATTCCTCCCTCGATAAAGCTCTCTGCTGCCTCTTTGCTGATACCTAATGTTGCTGTGACAATCGATATTGCTTCGCTCCTTGTCACACTTCCCTCTTTCACCATCTTAATAATCCCCATCAGAGAAGTAATCTGGGCACCATTCAGAGTACTGGTAGATCCAGCTTCCTTATTCGTTCCCTGTTCCACCTCAAGCCCATCCATGTTCAACGTCGGCTCTTCCATCGTCTCCACACCATCTCTGGCATTTAAACGATCAATTTCTTCCTGCTTCCATTCGTCTGTCTTAGTGTCTCCATACAGTTCTTCCACAACAGCTTCATTGGACATGATCCCGCTGGACTTTGCTTTGCCCACCGTCTCAATCTGTGACTCAAACGACGGATTTGCATACTCACCAAATTCTACCGATGCCACAGTATCTTCTACAGTTACCGCATTCAACGTGTCCAATGCTTTGAATATAACATCGATCAATTTCGGTATCGTTGTCTGCAGTGCATCAATGATCTTTCCTCTGGTGTACAGCGTAGTCTTTTCTTTCTCCCTCTGTGCATCGGCATTGTCCAGTTTCTTGACATCAATTCCGATCGTAGATGGACTGATGATTCCCTGTAGGCAGAGATCCAAAGCAGTGATGTATGTACTTAGATATGATTCGTGAGGAATAACCGGCTGTGTAACCTCAATCTTGTCAGCAGCGTTCTCGCTCATACCCCCTTGTACTGCTATAAACGTATTGTCGAATGGATTCGGAACAAGAAGCTCCTGTGTTTTTGGATTTCTTGGTATAAGATCCTGCGGGATATACTTCGTTGCACGCCCGTCTCTCATCGCTTGAATCCACTGGCTCCATGCTTCGTCTAATGAATCAAAGTCATCTGTTTTGCCATCAAAGATCGACTTGCCTCTTCCTTTCACCCGTGGGTTGCTGTAAACATAAAAAGGCACAGCCATACAGAACGAATCGTCAAAGCGAATATCTTTCAAGCCGGCCAATGCAGATACATTCTTTAAGTCCACCTTTTTTTCATCATGCAACAGCTCATTTCGGATATAACCAAATCCATAATGTTCCTTTAGTTCATAGTGTTTATTTCGCTCCTTGTAAGCAGTTTTTAAGACTACCTCTCTCATTCGTCCACGGTCATAGACGAGATCAATTCGATCCGCTGGGTACCATTCTATGATCGGATATTCACTCATCCTTGTATCCAACGATATCTTAAATGCTCCATCTCCCAGATATAATGCTTGACTGACCGCCTCTTCCAACAGCTTCTTAAATTGATTCTCTTTGTCAATCTGCTTCCATGCGTCCTTTCTTTTGTCAGGCACCGTGACGGCATCAAAGTCCGTCATAATAATACTGGTCAACATATCAACAATAATCGCCGGCAGTCCGATATGTATCTTCCGGATCTCTCTTCCGTTACTGCTTCGTGCCGCCCAAAAGCGTAGTCTGTTCTGGCTGCTGTCAATCTGGCTATATAACTGCGCCAGCTCGTCGGGGTCTCCCAAATACCATATTCTGTTTTTGATCACGTTGGCTTGAAAATCCATAGTCTCTTGTATGTTAAAACTATGTACATTTGCCGGAGTGATCTGCAGCCAACTCTGCATCTTCTGTTTTACGTTCTCACTCATTTTGTCCAGCCACCTCATTTATTTCCTCCATTACTTACTCCTATCTTGTTCTTGTACGGAATCCAAGCATATTGAGTGCTGTTGACCATGTGGTCGTTTGCATCCTCTGGCTCCTCGTCCTTATCCTCTTTCCAGCTATAACAGTCCAGCTCTCGGATATAGTTCACGCAAGTGTCAACCACCTGATAACACGGTCCTACATGCTTATCCTCGTCATACGCCATCCAGCCAAGCTGCAACATGATACGGTCAACGATTATTACTTTCTTGTATGCGTTGTTAAATATATATAGGCATTCCTGATGCGCTCGCTTGTACTTTGCACACTCCGTTAGTGTTGCCTGATCTGCGTTGTCCACAAATACATTTCTTGCCAGCCCTCCCCATTCCTTTCGATTTCTTTCCAGAAACGCTATAAAATTAACTACTGTGTCACTGGGCGCAATCGGGACCGTCTGACTGGCATTGTTATAGACTTTCTCATCCAGTACAATGCATCGTCCTTTATTCGTGATTCCAACAAAGCTCATGGCGATCGTGTCTGAAGATTTTGTGGAATACGCCGTATCAAGTCCTGCACTAAAATATTCAAACCGTTCCGTCTGCTGCCTACTAACGTCATCACGAATATAAGCTCTCGCCTGTTCTTTCGTAATCACATGATGCTTTTTGTTAAAATTACAAAAGACAAGACCGGTAGCCTTGCCTCTTAATCCTTGTATTTTATTCTTATACATCTTAGTCCCCTTGGGGACAGCATCTATCTTAGCTTGTATCTGCTCCGGAGTCATCGCTGCGTTATCATAAAATGTAAAATACCAATGGATGTACCCGGCTACCGGATCCTCGTTAAGCTCGGCCAACAATTCCGGTGGATAATCCTGTATGTAGCGTTTAAGCGGCCTGCTCCGATTGATGAACTCTTTATACACCGGCTTGTCCGGTGCATCCGGATTGCTTGTCGTCATCATGTATTGGCAACGATGTGTGATCTCTCGCAAAAACTCCATGTCTGCGATGTTTACCTCATCGATGTAAACGCATCCATATTGCGCTCCCAGAACTTTTTCCCAACGATTCTTGTTATCATAACCGCTGACATAGATTATTTTTTCGCCGGTTGGCGTGTCATACACGATATGTGGTAAACCGATACGACCTTTGCCGTTGCTGTAGTAGTTGGCGAGCACTCCAAATTGGGCCAACAATCCACACTCACTGTTTATTACGTTTTTTTCAACCGTGCCGAGATCTAAGCCACACAACAAATGATACTTCTTGTCTGACTTTGCAACCATTAACATAAACTTAGTAATACCAACAGTGGTCTTTCCTGCTGCTGTCGTCCCTTCTAAGTAATCTCTCTTTGTCTCGCACAACAAAAAATCCTTAAATTTAGGAGACAACTTTATCATATTCAGCCACCTCCCGCTATTCTGCCGCCTCGTCACTGTGCATCGGTTGTATCTGATCCAGCAGTTCTCGTATATTGTCTATCGCTTCCGTCTTTTCCTGCGTGCCGTCGCCGGACTGCTCGTTTACCTTTGCCTGCAGGAGTGCAATCTCTGCCTTCTGCTTTACGGTAGCAAAGTCCATGTGATCTGCGAGCCACTGCAACGCTTTTTGTTTGTCAAGCAATTCCACGCTATTGGTGGTACTTCCGAAAGACACTTTCTTGATCAAAGTGCCATCCGCAAACGGATTATCCAAACATATATTGTTTTGCTCATCAACATAATCATTGATGTCTGCATACAGGATATCTATATATTTTTGTATAATATCTTCTTCTGTCAGAAGTTCTCTGTTAAGCCTGCCTTGCTTGAGCTTTTTGATCTCATCTTGCACCTTAACATTTCTTAACATTCTTGACCCTGCTGCCATTGCCGCTTCGTATGTGCAATCATACGCTTTCATATATGCCTTTGTCGCGTTAAAACTTCGCAGGTAATATACGCAAAAAAGTCTTTGTCCATCGGTGAGTTCGCTATTTTCTACGAGCTCTTCAATGTCTGCTTCTTCTCTTTGCATATTGCTGTTTGATGATGCTCGTTTCGGGTGCACCCTTTTTGCTTTTTTGGGTGCCCCCTTTTTTCTGCTCCATCCATATCGTTTCTGCCAGCTCTTCACTGTGTTAAGCGATACATTATATTTTGCCGCAATGTCCTTATATTTCATTCCGGCCAAGTAATCAATTTCCGCTAATTCCTTTACATCTGCCACAACACCACCTTCCTTGCACGCAAAAAGAGCACCCAATTTCTCGGATACTCTTTCTTTTGATGATATAATAATAGCACATATGAATAGGACATAAAAGGACATCTTTTATTTTTTATATTTTTAATAAATTCAATCCTTTCCCGTGTATTCTTTGCACTTGTTTCGCACTATACCCTAATTTTTGTGCTATTTCTTCCCACTTCTTAAGTTCTATGTATCGCATACGCAGAACTGCTGCCGCTTTCGGATCTGATATATCCAATATTGCATCCTCAATCTCCAGCCGCTTTTCCAAGGCTTCGCACATTTTATCTTGTATTTTTGCCTGTACCCGCTCATACTTGATCATAATGTCCGACAGGTCGGATTTGCTGGTTGAGCCTTTTGGCATATCGGATAGCTGCTGGATCGGAGCAGACATCGTCACCTCTCGTAATGATCGTTCTTGATCTCTTAAGTCCTTGATCTGCAACATGATATTGCGATATTGACGCAAATACTCTTTTTTTACTTCGTTGCGTGCTCTTCTCTGTCTGCGTTCTGCTTCTCGTTCCTGTCTCACAGCGGAACGAATCGCTTTCGCTGCAGTTGGATCTTTATATCCTTCTCCATTTTTGTTCTGCATACGTTTCTCCTTCCATGGGATCTATTGTGATACCGGTGTTACAAAGCGGTTATTTTTCGCCTTACGTTTGCCGTCTGCATTGTATTGGCTTTCCGGCTTGTAAAATCCGCACTCCTCTATATCACAATACAATTTCTTCAAGCCTCTGCACATTCCCTTGTTTGAATGCCCAAACTTCGCATCATACATGATGCAGTCTTTTTTTACGCTCATTTCTCATTCCTCCATCACTAATTTAGTCCTCTCCATATTGTTACCTCTGGTTCATTGATGCGCCACACACTCGGTGCTGCAACTCCAACTCCACACTCCCGCCTCCGATCATTATATAACGGGCACTCTGTACAACGCTCATGTGATTCACAACAGGTTTGTAAAGTTTTTAATGCATCTATAATTTGTTTTCTATCCATTCTTTCCACCTTCCTTTAATACCTTAATCGCTCTTCCTAAACCTGTATAAAAAAAATCATCACATTCAGAATCAAAACAAGGATCGACTTCTTCAACATATCTGTCAAAATCAGCATATGCAAGTTCCCTTTCTTCTTCTAACTGTTCCACAATCTTATCTACATCATAAGCTGTCGGCTGCAAATCAAGATACTTCTTTAGTGCCCTCAATCCATCTTGTTCCATTTCTGCACATAAATCTGTATCACATTCCATCCTTTCCATAAAATCATCCGCATCTATCGTTCTCATCCGTTACACCTCCTCATGATCATATTCTTCCAGCACTGGTAGCGGCGGCAGTGGCATCCAGAACAATACCTTATCCTTCCACAATACCCAGCGCCTTTGCTTGCTATATGGATCTATTTTTACTGTGTCAATTCCGTATTCCGGCTCATTTGTATAGCCCAGCCGGCAGATCAAATATGCACCATCTTTGTCCGGAACTTCTTTGACCTTAGTGGATACCCATTCCCTCGCTAACTGCTGCCCTATCGAATCCTCTTCCTCATGTTGCACCGGTGCAACTTTTTCACTTTCCTCAGTCTGATCTATTACCTCAACCTGCTCTTCGTTAATCTGTTCGATTTCATCCTCACAAGCTTCCTGCTCAATCTCTTCCTCTGCAGAATTGGCACTTTGATCCGTTTCCTGCTTTTCCTCTGTATGTTTATCCACATTGTTATCAACAATGTGGTCCATTTCTTCATGATCTTCTGCGATCTGTTTCGCTGTGCCTGTATGTCCCTTAGGCTCTGCTTTTTGCTCTGATTCATTTTGTTCGAACATCGCCACTCCATATATCCGTTGATATACTGCTTCCGGAGTGCCGCGCCATTCATCCCAGCTTTTAATAGTGTTTGCAATCCATGCCCATGGTACCGTTTCGTGTTCGTTTGTTCTTACGTTTACAAACGCCATTGGTAATTCTGTCCCCTGTATGGACATAAGCACGGTTCCAACCTTGGGAACTCTCGCCCTTGGTGTAGCCACCCCATTCGGTGCTAACGCTAATACAACATCCTTATCTCCTACCGGATCATTCTGCATAGCTGCATATATTCTCGTGAATATTTCCGGATTATTTTGTAAGTGATAGTATATAGCCTGCTGGTACCAGCAATCCGTCTTGACCGGCGTACTTGGAATATCTTCGAGCATCACCTCCATGTCAGTGATGTTCTCTTCTGCCTTTATGTCCTTTTTAATATCCTGCAGCTCTGCTTTTGTCGTTTCTGCCGGAATGACCTCGATCACTTCATCCGACATCGTCAACATCTCCTGTAATTTTGCGACTCCACGATTGCTGTATCGCTGTTCCAACGCAGGAGAGTTGCCACCTACGCTAAAGCGGTCATTGATCGCAATGTAACGTGATACTGTCCCCTTATCGATGCCGTATTCCGCTTTTGCAAATTCATACAAATTTGGATATCCGCTTTCGTACAATATTGTCGTATCTCTTGCCTGCTTGAGCAGATACCCAATCTTAACAAAGTGGTCTGCTGCCGACAGCAATTCTTTGTCTAACGCCGCCTTAAACTGCCCATAGTTGTTATATTCTATCAATTCTTCCATGTTCTTCCTCCATTCAAACTGCCGGTGCCATCGCTCCTGCATCTGCCATTGCTCCGGTATCTGCCATTGCCGGTCTTAATTTACGTTGCTTCGCATTCGTGTACTGTTCCAGCCACTCATCGATCTGCTTTTCGTTCAAACCGATTTCGTCATTATTCTTCGTGTCGTGCGGCCCATACCACTGCATCACGCTAAACTTTGTGCTGATCTCCACCGTTACAAACGGCATATCCGGCACATCCTTTTTGCGCAAAACCAAAATGTAACTTTTTCCTATGTTGTGCTTTCGCAGGTAACTTTCCCCACCAACGCAATGATGTTGTAATCGACCCTCATCGATGATCTCTGACGCACTTTTGCATGGGCGGATCATGTAAGCCCCGGATTCATAATGGTATCTCTTGTCCAATTTCTTAAAATTGTTTCTAATGCTCGGAAATGCCTTTTCATTTTCTGCTTTCCATATATCCTGTTCTTTTTTGTTCTGCTCCTTAACCATCTGCGCATGTCCTGCGTACATATCACGTGGGAACAAATAAACCGTATTTGTCATGTCGTATCCTAATTTCGCTCTCATGTCCAAATAGTCGGCATATGTCCTGACCACCCGATTAAAATCTACTTTTGCCTGTGCTGCTACCTTTGCCACGTAATTTCTGAACTTCGTCATACTCATACAGCCCAAAATGCTCTCATACGTATCTTCATACAAAGCACATTTCGCAAGCCAAACCTCCATATCTTCGTTCCATTGCAATCCATGGCTCTTTTCATATCGCATTACCCGCAGCATATCAATATCTCCATGATACTTGCGCAACGTCCGGAGTTGTTGCTTATTAATTCCAAGCAAGTCACATACCGTCTTTGCAGATTTATTTTCCAGCAGGCTCCAGTCTCCGTATGTAAAATGATGCACCAGCTTTTCCAGTCCCATCTTCGTTAATATTTCCACCACCGGATTGATGTTGTATATCTGCAGGTAACCTATTACATTTGCAAAATTGACATGCATCTTGTACCACCCTACTCCGCTATATTTCATCCTTGTGTTTGCCAATTCTGCATAAGATCCCGGCCACATCTTGCCTTCTTGCCGTACCGGTTTTTCCCCTGCATACATTTCATAATTGCAATCATCCCAATACCACTCCCCCAAATATGGATTGTATTTTCGGTAATCATATTGCACGTTTTTCCTGCCCTCTTGGATAAATGCTCTTGCTATCTCTGCTTCATATATTCGCTCGTATTCAGCCGTTCGGACCACCTCCACCTCAACAAAGCGGGCTACAATCTTCCCTGGGTCTTTCGTTCCCTGCAACATATACGCCTGTTTCGTCTGCCTATACACTCCCTTGTAGTATCCTGCTGCCTTATAAATCCCCTCCGCGCCACATAAAGTGCACACGCCCGGTTCATTGTGGTACGGTTTCTCTCCCTGTCTTGCCATATCCTCCAGCGTGACAGGTTCGAACGTATACTGTGCTGTCTTTCCACAGCACGAACACTGTACCGTTGCCATGCGTCCTTTCTTGTGATATGTCAACGTATGCTTACTCGCCAATTCTTGTTTCGCCCAATTAATCATTTCTTTCGGGATTTCGTATAAACATTCACGTCGCTCCTGCAACGCCTTGCGTCGCCGTTCCGCAACTTCATAGCGTTTGTTGTCCAACATCCTTTGTCTCGCAATGTCCACCCATTCCACCCATGCATGATCCCTATATAGCGGATTATTTACCGGCTTGGCACCCTTAAAGAAATCCTGAATCGTGTCGTAATCCTCTTTGCAGATGTCTATATCATTTACCGACATCTTCATCGCAACGTTGTATTGATGCCACGCCCCTTTCTCATAGACGCCATAATCTTTCTGTGTCTCACCTATCGTGATCGACGGCTCTTTGCTTCGTCCGGCTTTATATACCCATACGATCAGCGTAGCTTCTCCTCGAAGTGTCCGCACTGCTGCCACAGCATGTTCTTTATTGCTGCACCGTGGTTTTGGCGGTTCTTCTAATATCATCTTTCTCTGCATCGTTATCCCTCCTTAAACCACTCGTCAAATAACGATTTCACCTTATGTCCCAAATAATATTCTGTTACAAGCTGTTTATCCTGCTGATCCGTTGTAGATCCTGCAAAACATCCTCCCTGTTGATGTTTGCGCGCATACGCATATATCGCATCATAGATTCCTTTGAGCCTTGCGCCTTTTTTCATGATTCCTCTTGCCACTTCCTCGTTTTCCAGCATCGCAGAGTTGGCAAACACAGCATAAAATCCACACATCACTTTTTCGGGTCCCTCTAAAGTTTCCAACTCTACATTCAGCCGTCCCAGTGCCGCCGTGATCGGTGTGGCAAGCTCGTCCGACATTCCATCCACATAATCTTCTACTTCATACGGGTCTATCCCGTTTTCTTTTGCCAGTTCCTGCAGTCCTTGTATATCTCCCTCCGCACGCAATCCTGCTGCCGTTTTGTTCAGTTCCTCCACCGAGTCAAACTCTCCAAATTTCGTAAACAGTTGCGCCGGTGCAACTTTCTTTGCCATAATAGCTCCCCTTTCCCGGGGCAGATCTATCCGCCCCGTAGTACTTGATCAACTAGTTCTATGTGTGACATGTTATGTGATACAGCTAATATATCTTCCCACCCATCAGCAGACGAATAATATCCTCGCTTTCGTAAAACGCTTCGCCATCAATCCACTGGCAGGGTACTTTGCGGAAATGCTTTTCGAAATATCTTCTCGTTCTTCCCAGTGCAGCACTGATCTGATCGATGTTGAAACTGCCGCCCTCCGGGAACAGCTCTACAAGCTGATTCTGCATCCGCTTCTTGAGTTCCAGATCACGCACTCTGTTCTTGTGTGGTCCGTCATCGCCTTCATGCTCTTCCTGTGTCAATTCGATCAGGTTTAGAGCAAAATCTAATCCCCCTTGTGATCGAAACACTATATGATGCTTATGCATCCCGAATATATCGTTACCTTCCATCGTTTATCACCTTTTCTTTCCTTTCCGCCTGTGCTCTCTGCCGTTCCATCTCCTGCGAGTATTTATTGGTCTGTTCAGATACTACGGAAATGCTGTGTCCTGCTGCCTTTGTCAACACCTTATCAATCAGATCTGCATTGATCGTCCCTTGGTATCGATTATTTTTGTTGTTCTGGAAGCGGCACAAGTTAAAGCCACCATCCAAATAGTCAGATGTGGCATGGATCTCCAAACAACATTTTTTATTTAGATACGTCAATGCTTTGTATGTGATCCACAGGATTGCCCTGTCTCTCGTTGTGTTTTTGATGCATCCATGATGCATCGCTACATGCTTGCCATACTCCAGCGTTATGCTGTACTCTGCATGTTTGCCTTGCATCTGCATATCTAAATAAATCTTAACCGGAGGCATTGTTGCTACATTGATCGGCTGTTGTTTTTTCACTGGATCAGCTCCTTCTTTCTTTCGCAGTCGTGAATATATGTAAAACCCACCAACAAAGTCTGAATGGTAAATTTTAGAATCCAGATACCTGCATTTGCCATAAAATATCTGCTCCATCTTTTTACCAATCTCATCGCCGGCCATCACCAGTTCCTGCATCTTGCGTCTTGTCAGCTTTGTCACTGACTCTTTGATGATTGGCTTTTTTAAATTTCGACTGCACTGCACGAGATGCTTTCCTCCGCTCTCCATCTTTGTGATGTATCTGGCAAAGCCCTCCAACCCAAAATCATCATCCGGTTCTGCGTACTTGCATTCACAGCGCCCCTTTGTCCATTTGGATTCTGCGACATCTCTGTCCATTTTTGACATGATCAAATGATGATGAATCCGCACCTTCCGGCTTTCCGCACCTTCCGGTACAAATTCGATCACATAAATATATTGCAATGCCGTCATCCCCTGCTTCTTACGGTAACGGCTTATTGCCTGCAGATAATTCCGAATATCTCTTCTCGCTCGGTCCAAGTTCGGCAGATCACCATCACGATAGGTCAGCGTGACGATCAGATCACCGGAATGGAAATTGGCGTTCATTAGTCGCACAATTCGCTTTTGCCGGTTCTTTAAGTTCAGCTTTTTCTGTACCTCTCTACTTGCTTCTCCTTTCGGAGTTCTTGGAATGTCCGATCTATTCAGAAATACCGGGTAGACATTCGATTCTACATAATCTCCTGCAATGATCCGCTGGTGCATGATCCTACATGCCGGGAGATTCTTCATCTTGCGTCTGACTCTCTCTTCCCTAGTCTCACTCCCGAACACTGTCGTATCATAGCAATCCTCTAATTCTATCTGTGCATATGCAGGATTAGGCGATACCCGCCATGCCTGTCCATATACATCTGCAAAATCATATTGGTAATACTGTAATTTCGCCATACAACACTTCCTGTGATTCATTTAATAATACTCATTACGAGGTCGGCAAAGAGCTGTATGCTCTTGTCAATTTCAAAAAAAGGTCGTATACTCTATATGTAGTTATAGGTATTGACCTTTTAGTTATAGGTGCGCATTTGCCAGAATGTGCACCTATTTTTTAGTTCGATAATCTTCTACAATCTCAATGCCATATTCAATAGCACACTGATTCTCAATTCTGCAACCTCTTGCTTGTTCCCAACCCCTCGCAAAATATGCCACATCTGCATCAGCCAGTAATTCCAATGACTTTGCAAGGTACTTCAAAGGTACACACCCTTTGTCTGGGTTATAGTCCTCAAAATATGATTCAATAACTTCAACATCTTCATTAAACATAACTTTCGCGCTTTCGATAGCGTTCTTCCTTACTGCAAGAATTTCCTCTTCCGACTTGCCATTCATGGGCTGGCTAATAAATAACTTCTTCATTTTCACTCTCTCCTTTACTTTGTAATTGCAACAACTTGTCCATTCTCAAGCACTACACGCTTGTCCTTTTCTTCCATCAATTCAATGCAATCCTGCACTGTGATCTGCTCTAAATTCATCCTAATCCCTCCTTTCCCTGCCGACAGGCACAGCACGGGGCATACCAACGCTATAAGGTGAGTCCGTGCTGCAACTTGTTATACAATTCAAACATCAGGAGGTAAAATAAACTTGTGTATGCCCCTTGCTGCACCTGCCGGTCATATTTGTTGAGTTTGCTAATTCACTGCCTATTAGGCACTGAAACACTCGTCCCTTTGATGATCCATTCTTCATCCTTGTCTTGTCTGAGGCTTTACTTTATAATCTTCTTATCTGCAATGCATTGTTGAAATACCAAAAGAAAGGATGATATATCATGCATATTAATAACGACTGCATCCGTGATATTTTATTTACCATCGAAGATAACTCTACTTATTCCAAGGCTTGCTGTATGCGACAAGCTACAGAAACATATCCAAAACTTAAGACTTACGATTCCGAAGCAATCAGCTATCATTTAAGATATTTGGAAATGAAAGGGTTCATCTTCAAGCCTCAACCTAAATTTCTATCTGACTATGATTTATCACCTGCTGGTCATGAATTTCTTTCCAACATCCGTGATAATAACAACTGGGCAAAAATAAAAGATGTATCTTCTACTATCGGTTTTGCCAGTCTAAAAGTAGTCACCGCAATCGCCGAGGGTGTTGCAACAGCCGCTATAAACCAACAATTAGGATTTTCTAAATAAATCCTCTAAGTACTTTTTCGCGCACCATCTGATGAGCCTCTGCAAATCTTCATCCGATGGCTGCCGAAATTGATTCTCTTCCATCCATGCAACATATGCTGTTAATCCTAATTTTGTTGAAATAAACATAGCCAACAATATTAAGATTACAGTTACCAGAATTACTTCCATTTCTTCTCTTCACCTCTCTCAATGTAATCACCGCAATCGTCGAAGGTGTTGCAACAGCCGCTATAAACCAACAATTAGGTTTTTCTAAATAAATCCTCTAAGTACTTTTAGCAATGTAACGATCGCTGCTATCAAAATCAATCTCATTGTTTACATTACAAATTTTCTATGTGCCTCTTTCAGATCCTGTTCTGATATATCCAGATAGATCTGTGTGGTTTCAATAGATTCATGCCCTAACATTTGGGATACCTGCTCTATGGACATTCCTCTTCGCAGGGCAAATGTGGCGCATGTCCTTCTGAATTTGTGTGGATATGCTTTCACTCCTACTCTCTGTCCCAGCTTTCTTATTTGCGATTCTATTGCACCTGTGGAGATTGGCTTATCTTCGCTTACCTCGCTTTTTCTCATGTACCATTCCCTCGCTTTCTGTTGTGAGATCCCATTCTTTCTCTCGCACATATTAAAAAAACCGGCTGCAAACAGATACGGATTCGTGTCCTTTCTTTCCTTTAAGTACCTTTCTAGCGCATATAGCGCTTTCGCATTTAGATATACCGTCCGATCCTTTTGCCCTTTTCCATGCACCAATACCTCATTTCCTGTAATCTCTTTTAATTTGACATTTACCAGTTCGGATACTCTGCATCCTGTTGACAGTAATATCTCAAATATTGCTTTTTCTCTGTTTGTCCTTAGCGCAGCTCGCATTTTTTCAATTTCCAGCTCTGTAAATGCTTCTTTTTTGGCTTTTTCCTTTTTAATTGCTTCTATTCGAAGCATCGGGTTCTTCAAGATCAATTCTTCTGAAAAGATATAATTAAAAAAACTTCTCAAAACCCTTATCTCGTTCCCGACTGTTATCTTGGATATCTTGTCTCTGTGCACTCTCTGCGCTATATATAACCTGATGTCATCTGTAGTGATGTCATCCACTGTTTTTCCTATATATGCGAGTGTCCTTCTTACCTCTGTTCCATAGAATCCAAGAGTGCGTTCCGTGCATCCTTTCACTATCTTGGCCGTAATGAATGCTCGTACCAAATATTCATTTCTATCCTCCTGCATTACTGCGATTTCTGTACTTCTCGCTGTGATCTCATATTTATCTAACATGATATATAATCTATTCCTTGTGTCCTCATCCGGAACAAGCAAACATATTCCGTTAAACAGTTCCTCTCGATCCGTCATAGTAATGCCCCCATTCTTGCCGGAGTCCGTAGCGTCCGTTCTCGTGGATATGCGTTCACTTCGGATTCTTCCAATGTGTTCCCTTGAATAACCTTTGCTTTGATGCCGGTTAGCGATAGCTGCACATAAGTCATGTACACGCCATTCCAATCAAGGTCTTGCGCTACTACCTCCAGACATTTCTGGTAGTTCGCACCTTTGTCTTGAATCACTTGCGCTGTCGCAAGGACCATCCCTCCGCCTCCTACGCTTGGCTCATTGAGCTTGATGCCGTTTTCTTCGATCCATTCCTTGTCGATATCTGCCATCCCGATCCGTGCCGTCATCAGCGACACATGAAACGGAGTGAAGAACTGACCCGCACGCTTGTTTCCTGCGCCTAAGCTCATATATATCTTTCCAAGATAATCGCTGATTTCTCTTTCAAAGGCATCCACGAGCAAGGCGTTCATCTGGCAAAAAGTGCTCATTTCCTTATGATCATATTTTCTGGATACATCCATGTATTGACTCTCTCTGGCTTGCCATGCTTTGTCTTGCATGCTACAAGCGTTTTGAATAGCTATCGCATACATTTTTACCCAGTCTGCAAATATCACATACGGACTGTATTTCCCTGCCATCCCTTCGATCAATTGTACAATCTCATCTTCTGCGTTCATCTTTCTTTCCTCCGGCGGCAGGCACAGCACGGAGCACACTTCTTTTGTAACAGTCCTGTTCCGTTCTGACAGCAAATCATCTTGGAGCCTGTGTGCTCCATGCTGTGCCTGCCAATATTCTTCTTATTTTACTGACATCAATTTTGCATCAAGCCGATCCTTAATCTCTGCATAAATCACTTTTGCTTTATCCATTTCTCCCGCCTCGATCAAGTGAAATGCTTCTTTCTTCTTTGCATTTCTCCAAGCTATTTCCTCTGGCGTAAGCTGGTATTTCTCAAGTACGTCAGCTTCGTATTTGGCCAGCACTTTTTTTACCCCAAGAATGTTCTCCTGCACCTCTTCTTTTGGAAGTATCAGACGAAATCGTTCTATCGTACAATTTCCTATTTTGTGTATCCCAAGAAATTCTGTGTTAGGATCATCATGCATTGATATCATAGGATCCCCCCTTTCTCCAATAGCTTATGTGCAACTTAGAATGTCCTATGCTCTCTTTGCCCATAGTCTGACATCGCTAATATACCTTGCGTGTACGCCGCAACCTTTTCCCTTGCCTGTTGTGGTAAGGCTGCCGTTCGATACATAAGTCTGCTGAACTCATCGAAATTTTTTCCTTCATACTTGTTCTTGTCCTGTTCTCTTTCTATTGTTTTCATCATTATCACCTGCCTTTTATTTTTGTTTCTGTGAATATATTACTTCACAAAAACACTTTAGTCAATACTTTTTTTGTTTTTGTGAAGTTTTTTGTTGATTTTCCTGTTCAAAAATGCTACCATCTAATAGAAAAGAGGTGATAAACAATCATGGGTGAACGAATTAAAGCCATCAGAAAAGCCTTAGGTCTTACGCAACAAAAATTCGGCGAACGCATCGGTGTTAAAGGTAACACTATTGCGCAATATGAATTGGGACGCAACGAGCCAGTTGATAGTGTTTTGTCGTTATTATGCCGGGAATTTAACGTTAGCGAGGAATGGCTACGCACCGGACAAGGCGAGATGTTCAAGCAGCTTTCACAAGCCGAACTTGCCGCCAGAACCGTCGGCGAAGCATTATCTTCTGACAACAAATTTATTCAAAGCGTATTTATTGCACTGGGAAAATTGACACCTGCCGAATGGCAGCTTGTGGAAAAATTTGTAACAAGTGTAGAAGAAGAACTGAAAAAAGATTCCCAAAACTAAAAATAGCCGCATTGCTGCGGCTATTTTTTTTGCGGCTTCTGTGTGCGATCAGCACCCCAATACTCCAATGATAAACTGATAGATCATCTTTAACTTAGTCTCATCGTCGCATCGTTCGATCTTTTCAATGATTTTTTCTCTAATCGTCTCCATACTACCTTCCTCCCCATATGAATATGATAACTTCGTTTGAATCTGTTTAATATGCTTGAGATCCAGATCATTAATGACGTATTGACTTTATCATATTTTGTCAGTTATTGGTAGATATTCACATACGATTTCCGCAATCACGGAAATTTATTTATATGGAGAATCGTACAGATCTGACATCTTACATTGCATCCCCTTTGCTATCCTCTCTAACTGTAGCAGGGTCGGCGAATGCTTTTCATTCTCAATGTCATTCAGAGCCGTTTTACTTACCCCGGTGAGCGCAGATAATTGCATTAACGTCAAATGTTTCTGCCTGCGCAGTTCCCATAATAATATTTTCATAAATAGTATTATAGGCGAATTTCATTAACTTTATCCCTATTTTCTTGGTAATTTATCATTTACAATTCTGACAGCTATTGCTATACTTACATTGTCGAATGAGGAGTCATGAAAATTTATCTACAATGTAACAAATGTTATTTACTTATCTATTAACTATAATGACATATAATTTTGAATCGACTCTGACAGTTCACAGACGATCAAGAGATGAAGTTCTCTCGAATAACGCAACGATAACATCTAGCTTTTGAAAGGAGCACACTATGGAAAAAAAATGGTATCTACACACATGGATCATATGCGCAATGTTTGCATTTTGGTTCTTTATCATCCCTGCACTGATTGGAGCATTACTGCTATTTCTTAAATACAAAGAAGATCAACGTAATGCTGAAACCGTTGAGCAATTACTATTTGATTTAACATCCGCACAAAGTCTTCTGACTCCAGAGATGCAAGATGCACATGAACTAGATAAGCGCATTAATAGCTTAAAGCAACAAGAAAGCACCCTGCAGACCAATATTGATGATCTTAATGCACAAATCACACAACTTACCGACAAAAAGGCCAAAAAGATTGCAGCCTTGGATAAGGAAATTTCCAAAAGGAACGAAAAAATTATCGTGCTTGATGAAGAAATCCTTGTACAGGAATTTGGACTTTATAAGCCAACCTATGATTTTTGCAACTCTGAGGAGTATAACGAACGCCTCAAGCAAGTTCGAGATCAACAGAAGAAATTAATAAAAACCGGCAACGCTGCTTCCGGCAATATGGCATGGACCGTTAATGGTAATGCCACTAAAGGACGAAAAATGGTAAAAGATATGCAAAAGCTGTTACTCCGTGCTTTTAATAGCGAATGTGACGCTCTCGTCAGTAAAGTAAAATATAATAATTTTGATACTTATTTGTCTCGTATGCAAAAATCCCGCGAAGCAATTTCCAAATTAGGACAAATAATGAGCATCTCAATATCACGTGCTTACTATGATGCAAAAGTTGACGAGTTACATCTTGCTTTAGAATATCAGATCAAAAAGCAAGAAGAAAAAGAAGCTGCCAAAGAGGCACGTGCAGAGATGCGTGAAGCTGCAAGAGTGCAAAAGGAACTAGAAGAAAAGCGAAAACAGATAATAAAGGAACAATCACACTACAAAAATGCACTGGCATCACTGCTCAAACAAATTGAAGCGACAGACTCTCCTTCACAGGATATGTTAACAAAAAAGGAGACTATAGAAAACCATCTCAATAATATCAACACCTCCCTGCAGGATCTGGATTATCGTCAGATTAATCAGCGTGCAGGTTATGTATATGTCATTTCCAATATTGGTGCATTTGGCCCTGATATATATAAAATCGGTATGACACGGCGATTAGATCCACAAGAACGAGTTGATGAACTTGGTGATGCATCTGTCCCATTTAATTTTGATGTGCACGCAATGATTTTCTCTAAGGATGCTCCTGCACTAGAAGCCGCATTACACCGTGCATTTGATGATCGTAAATTGAATATGATTAACAAACGTCGTGAATTTTTCCATGTTACATTGGATGAAATCAAGGAAGTAGTTCGCCAAAACTATGATAAAACAGTTGAGTTTGTGGATATTCCTGACGCTTCGCAATATCGTGAAAGCCTAAAAATTAAAGAAGCTATGTAAACACCATACGAGGGAGGGTTAGCATGAAAGCTATCTACGTAAGACAGTCACTTGATAAAAAGGATTCGTTATCCATCGATGCGCAGATTGAGGATTGCATTAATTTGTGCAAAAGAAGTGGTTGGAACGATTATAAAGTGTATAAGGATAAGGGATGGTCGGCCAAAAATCTTGACCGTCCTGCCTTTAGGCAGCTCAACCAAGACGTGCAGAACGGTTTAATTGATGGTGTAATCTGCTATAAGATCGATCGTATAAGCCGTAGCATCCGTGACTTTGTTAATCTGATCGTGGACTACCAAGATCTTGGCGTACATTTTATATCTTTTGCCGACAATATCAATACTGCTGCCCCCGGCGGAATGATGATGGCCACTTTGTTTGTCTCCCTCGCACAGATGGAGCGAGAAGCAATCATTACTCGTGTCACAGACAACTACTATTATCGCTGCGAACTCGGATTTTGGGGCGGTGGTCCTGCACCATATGGCTTTCGCCTCGTCAAAACGACTGAAAACGGGCAGAAACACACTATACTAGATCCGGTCCCGGAAGAGGCAGAGGTGATCCGCACTTTTTTTGCATGGTACCTCGAGCCCGGTGCCACGGTCCGAAGCATCATGAATCGTGCTCATTTAGCCGGAATGCAAACTCGATCCGGGTCAGATTGGACTTCAAGGGTGCTGTCCGACATGCTTTCAAAACCGCTTTATGCACCAAACAGCATGGATATATACAATTTTTACGCTTCGCAAGGCGTGCGCGTGAAGATATCTCCCGAACAGTGCGATGGTAAGCAATCATTAAATATCTTCGGACTGCGTGACCGCAATAGTGCGCATCCTAAACGATCCCGCCCTGTTTCGGAAATGACTCTTGCCATAGCAAAACATAAGCCGATTGTGGATAGCGATACTTATCTTAAAGTGCAATATAAGAAGAAATCTCGTCTTGCCGTAACCCCTAGAGCCGGAACGTCACGTACTGCAGTTTTGTCCGGACTTGTCAGATGTGGGTATTGTGGTAGAGCAATGTCTCCATCCGGAGCCAAAAACGGCAGATATTTTACATGCTCCGGTCGCCGCAATTATGCTAAGGGTGTATGTCAAGGCAAAAGTGTTAAGATGGATTTTTTGGATGATTATGTGCTGAATGATCTTGCTGACTTTATATCACAGCCCGAAATTAAATCAATGTTTAAGGATGGTAAGGCACAACGCATCCCCTCCTCCGAACAAGCCAAAATTAACGAATATAAGCAACGCATAGCCACCATCGATATTGACATCCAGAAACTTCTGGATGCCTGTCTTACATCTGGTGATGTTGCTGTTAAATATCTGAACGAACGAATTGATCTATTAGACACAGAGAAACAAAATCTGCAAGCAGAAATTCTTGCTATCCAAAATAAAAGCAACCGAAAGCTAGAACTGGAAGGATTAGATATTAACTCTGCTCCCACTGCTCTTGCCGGCGGTGAATTTGATACCAAAAAATATCTATGCAACTTTTTTATTGAACAGATTATTTTTTATGATCGAGACAATGTGCAGATCCGATATAAAATGTGATATCGGCAATGTGCAGATCCGATATAAAGCCCCAGTTTTAGGTTGTTGCAAAGGTGTTTGATTCTGCGTCATGTGTAGACAGTTTGGATTGGAAGGATTACGGCGTAGATTCTATTATTCATACCGTTTTAGATCATAAGCATCTCGGAAACGGTTCCATCATTCTCTGTCATAACGGTGCTAAATATACTGCCGAGGCTTTGGAACAGTTGATCGATGGCCTACAGTCCAAAGGCTTTACTTTGGTTAAAATGTCGGATCTGATCTACAAAGATCACTATGATATCAATCCCGAGGGCCGCCAGCAGCACATCAAATAGCAAAAAAAGTGTGGTAATTATATGGGTGGATTGCTATGTATGGCAGTCCACCTTTTTAATAATCTTCGGGAAACTAATCTGAATTTCAAATAATGTAACAATTATTTATAGAAATTGTAACACAAATGCACTTGTTTACATTTCAAAAAAATGATATAAGTTATCTGTAACTTTAGTATTACAGAAGTTCAACACAAACACATTGTAACATGAGGGGCATTGCTTTATGAGCGCACGCGGTCGATCAACGGATCACATGTATACTTACTGCGCGGCGCTCAGATTGGAGGCATCTCATATTAGAGATTGGAGGACACTTATGAAAAAACTAATCGCAATCACGTTAACGGCAGCACTTGCTCTAACCGGATCCTTTACTGCATCTTTGACAAAGACAGCAGATGCTGCTGCATATACGACGAAAACAAATACACAATACACCGACACATATACAGACACCGCTGTAACAAAGTCTTTTGCGAAAAGCAAAACCAAAAAAGTTTCCAAAAAGACAAAGACCAAACATATTATCGTTGCAAAATTAAATGGCACGACCTTAAAGTATCACAAGTCCACTATGAATACGAATCTTAAGGGCAACAGTGACTGGGAATGGGAAAATGTAGTCGGTTATGGCAAAAAACAGTCGATCAAAGTTGCCAAAAATTGCAAATACTATATACTTGGAAACGATATACACCCCGTCAAAAAGACCACAAAAAAGAAATTCCAGAAACGCCTATACGGTTATAAGCGTTATAAAGAAAATGGTGTTATTTGGTATTGGGGAACCGCTGCTAAGATCATGATCAAAAACGGTAAAGTTGTAAAAATGGTACAAGAATACCAGGCATAGTAGAACAATTTTCTAATAATATGCCACAAGAAAGAGCACTCTATAAATATGATGGCGATGTTACGCTAACAATAGAAATTTTCCATTAAAATACGGGAGTGTCCCAAAGTTTGTGTAAACCTTCAAACTGATGTAAGATAACATTACTCAGTTTGAAGGTTTTTATTCAATCACGCCAATCTGCATCTGATTCCCATTTACATTCCGTAATCTGCATATTTGAAAATGTTGCCT
>ERZ780177.538-NODE-538-length-41241-cov-4.765964_pt1 | contig 41241 bp, 25 predicted proteins | sample MGYA00510973_ERZ780177 | MGnify/ENA primary metagenome ERZ780177 (study PRJEB29588, sample SAMEA2144396) | human gut metagenome | biome: human gut; feature: human-associated habitat; material: faeces | place: Denmark | collected 2008/2010 ...
GCTGGATGATCGAGCGCGGCATGCGCGGCCAGCCACAGGCAAAGCTTCTGATAATCCATTCCGACGGCACGCGCGGCCATCGGCACGAGGCTGTGCGGCGTCATGCCGGGGCTTGAATTGAATTCCAGCAAAATAAAGCTGCCGTCGTCGCGCATCATCGCATCGATACGCCCCCAGCCACGCGCTCCGATTGCCGCAAAGGCCGCTTCGCAAGCAGAAAGCACCTTGTTTGTCACGTCGGCGTCAAGTTGTGCCGGGCACTCGTATTTAACAACGTCGCCGAAATACTTGTTCTGATAGTCGTAATTGCCTTCGGGCGCCTTGATTTCGATGATCGGCAAAGCCTTGCCGCCCAGCACGGCAATCGTGAGTTCCCGCCCGAACCAACGCTCTTCGACGAGCACCTTGGCATCGAATCGCAACGCTTCGATCAGCGCCTGCCGGACTTCGTCAACCGTCGCACCCTTGAGCTTAAAAACCCCCACCGACGAGCCTTCGCCCGAGGGTTTCACAACAATGTCGCCCCCGAGTGTGTCCAGAATCTCCTGAGCCTGATCGGCGCTCGTAGCCACAAACCCTTTCGCAACGGGGATGCCCGACTGCGCCCAGACGCGGCGCGTCGTGTCCTTGTCCATCGTAAGCGCACTGGCACGCACACCTGCACCCGTGTACGGGATTTGCAGGTATTCCAAAACACCCTGCACGCAGCCGTCTTCACCGAAGCGTCCGTGCAGCGAAATCACCGCTCGATCGTACTGTCCGCGCAGCGTCATGAGGTCGGTCTCAGCCGGATCAACTTTATGTACGTCGCATCCTGCCTCCTGCAGGGCCTTGAGCACACCCGAGCCACTTGAAAGCGACACCTTGCGTTCACTGCTAAAGCCCCCCATCAACACCGCAATGCGCCCCAAGGACTTGGGATCAATCGTTGCTGCGAAATCCATTCTTTTCGTTCCTCTGCATTAGATGATTTTGCCCGAAAGCACCTGCGGCACGCGCGCCACGTTGCCCGCCCCCATCGTGAGCACCACGTCTCCGTCCTCGACGATTGATCGGACGGCCTGCGGCATTTCCGAGGCACTGTCGCAAAAGACCAAACCGTCACAACCGTTCAAACGCAACACGCGAGCAAGGTCACGGCCGCCTGCGCCCGGAATAGGATCTTCACCGGCAGGATACACGTCGGCGAGCACCAAACGGTCCACCTGCGAGAGGACCTTGATGAAGTCTTCAAAACAGTCACGGGTGCGCGTGTAGCGATGCGGCTGGAAAGCCAACACCAAACGCTTGCCGGGCCAAGCGCCGCGTGCGGCGGCAATCGTCGCGGCCATCTCGTGCGGGTGATGCCCGTAGTCGTCGACAAGCGTAAACGTGCCCTTTTCCGGGTGTTCGGGATCAATCGGCACTTCGCCGTACTGAGCAAAGCGACGGCCCACGCCCGTGAATTCCGCAAGCGCACGCACAATGGCTTCGTCGCTTACGCCCACGAGCGTGGCAATGGCCACGGCCGCCAGCGAATTGACGACATTGTGCATGCCGGGCAAATTCAGAACCACAGGCAAGGGTTCATGGCCTTGTCGCAGAATCGTATAGCGCATGCGAGTGCCTTCGCTTCGCACGTCAATGGCGCGCACTTCGGCTTCCGGATTCAGACCGTAGGCCACCACGCGGCGGCTGATCATCGGCACGATCGATGCGACATTCTTGTCATCGGTGCAAAGCACGGCAACACCGTAAAACGGCAAACGACCGATAAAGTCAATGAAGGCCTTTTTAAGCCGCACGAAATCGTGCCCGTAGGTATCCATGTGATCCTGGTCGATATTGGTGACCGCGGCAATCACGGGCGAGAGATTGAGAAAACTCGCGTCCGACTCGTCGGCTTCGGCCACGATGTACTCACCCGTGCCCAGTTTGGCGTTGGCGCCGGAACTGTTCAAGCGTCCGCCGATCACGTAAGTGGGGTCGAGCCCTCCGGCGGCAAGCATTGCGGTGGTCAGCGACGTCGTCGTGGTCTTACCGTGCGTCCCCGCTATCGCGATGCCGCGGCGCAGCCTCATGAGTTCGGCAAGCATCACCGCTCGCGGCACCACGGGAATATTGGCCCGGCGCGCCGCCTGCACTTCGGGATTGCCTTCGTGCACAGCCGAAGAAACCACCAGGCAGTCGGCCCCGTTAATGTTTTCCTTGCAATGCCCCTGATAAATCGTGGCACCCAAATGCTGCAGACGTTCCGTCACGGGACTTTGCGACAAATCCGAGCCGCTGACCGTATAGCCGAGATTCAAAAGCACTTCGGCAATGCCGCACATGCCCGTGCCGCCGATGCCCACGAAGTGAATGTGCTTGACTACAAACTTCATTTTTTCTTTTCTCCGGAAGGCTTTATCGCGCCGCTTCTTCGATCATGTCGCAGACAGCGTTGACGGCGTTGGCGCGCGCCAGGCTTCTGGCGTTGTGCGCGAGCTGCAGGATACGGTCGCGCTTTAAGCCCATCAATACGCCAAAGAGATGTTCCTTGGTAAGCTGCGACTGCTCAAGCAAGACGGCCGCGTCGTGACCGGCCATGTAGCGAGCGTTGCCGAGCTGGTGCTGCGTAGTCTTCACGACAAAGGGCACCAAAATGGAAGCAACGCCCGCGGCACAGATTTCACTCACGGTCATGGCGCCCGAGCGGCAGATCACCACGTCGCTTTCACGGTAGGCCTTGTCCATATCGTGAATGAATTCCACGACCTCGGCTTGGATACCCAGCTGTTCGTAGCGCGCCTTGACGGCCTCGACATTGCCCTTACCGGTCTGATGCAACACGATCGGGCGCTTGTCTTCATCAAACATTGCCAACGCCTCAGGCACCGTTTCATTCAAAACCTTGGCGCCGAGACTGCCGCCGAATACCAAGAGCTTCATCGGTCCAGTACGTTCGCTCAGGCGCTCTTCCGGCGCGGGCAACGCCTCAATTTCGACTCGCACGGGGTTGCCCGTAATGCGCCCTTTCTCGTTGGCGGCGCTGCGAGCACTGCCGGCAAAGCCGCAGGCCACGAGCTTTGCCTTATCGAGCACGATCTTGGAGCTCATCAAAATGTCGGCATCGCAGTTCATCAGCACGATCGGCGTCTTGACGCTGTCGGCCCCCTTGCAAACCGGCACGGCAATGTAACCGCCGGTGGTAAAAAGCACATCAGGCCGCACCCGAGCAAAAAATTTCTTGGCGGCAAACGTGGACTTCACGAGCTTGACGGCCCCCGAAATCAAACCGCTCAAACCGCGGCCCCGCATCCCTCGGAAATCAAGACCGGTAAATTCGATGCCGTCTCGCCCGACCAAACCGCTCTCCATGCCGGTCTGCGTACCGATCCACTGAACGTCCCAACCGCGACGGCGCATTTCACGGGCCACTGCCAGTCCGGGCATCACATGCCCGCCGGTACCGGCCGCCGCAATCACTAATTTCTTCCCGCTCATTTTTCTTTCACTCGTTTCAACTGAAAATTTCTGTCTCTGAAAGCGTTTTCACTAAACCTTGCCGCCGCGCATGAGGATACGGTTTTCTCGGTCCACTCGCAAAAGCAGACCCACGGCCGCAAGCGTAAAGAGCAGCGACGAGCCGCCGTAGCTCATTAAGGGAAGCGTCAGTCCCTTGGTCGGCAACAGCCCCGTTGCAACGCCCGCATTGATCACCACCTGAATACCGATCCAAATCCCCACGCCTTCGGCCACAAGACCGGAAAAAACGCGATCGAGCTTGATGGCCTGTCGCCCGATGGCAAAGGCGCGGCGCACAAAGCCGTAATAGCCGATGAGAACGGCCGTTACACCCACAAAACCCAGCTCCTCGCCTAATACGGCCAAAATGAAGTCGGTGTGCGCTTCCGGCAGATAATGAAGTTTTTCAACGGATGCTCCCAGCCCCACCCCAAGGAGTTCGCCGCGACCGAAAGCAATCAGCGAATGGCTCAGCTGATAGGCCTTGTTAAGGGCATAGTCGCTGCTCCACGGATCGAGATACGCCATCACGCGCTGCACACGCCAGGGCGAGTCGTAGATCATCAGCGCCACCACAACCACCACGGCAATGGAAACCACCACAAAGATGCGTAAATTCAGGCCACCGAGAAAGAGCACGCCCATGGCAATCGCCACGGTCACCATGATGGCGCCCAGGTCAGGCTGCAAACTGATGAGACCCGCCACCAAACACATCACAAGCGCCATGGGCCCAAGGCCCCGGCTGAAGGAATGCATGTAGTCCTGACGGCGTACGGTAAAGGCGGCGGCGCCGAGCAGAATCGCGAACTTGGCAAATTCGGTGACCTGCAGATTCATGAGCCCCAGATTGATCCAGCGTCTCGAGCCGTTTACCGACTTGCCGACGCCGGGCACAAGCACCAAAACGAGAAAAAGAACGGCTGCAGCCATAAGCCACGGCGCAAGCTTGTACCACACGCGCATCGGCACGCGGCAAACGACGTAGGCCGCGGCAATGCCCAATGCAATTGAACTCAGATGGCGCAACAAAAAGTGGTACTGCGTCGTGCTGTAGCGAGGACTGTCGGCAAGTGAGATCGATGCCGAATACACCATCAGCGCGCCCGTCGCCAACAGCGCCAACGTGATAAAGACCACGGCGGGATCGTAGCCGTCGGCTCGCATGCTCGTTGTGCGGCCTCTGAGAACCGGCTCATCGGCCCAAGCGCGATAGACGGGCGCCTGCGGGGTTTCTTTACGAGAAAAAAGCCCCATCAGTCAACCTCCTCAGACTTGCCGGAGACGCTTGCCGCAATCTCTTTGGCTTTGGCTACAAAGCGAGCGCTGCGCTCGGCATAGTTGGCAAACATATCCCAGCTCGCGCAGGCGGGCGAGAGCAGCACAACGCCGCCTTTGGCAGCGTGGTCGAAAGCCATCTGCACGGCCGCTTCAAAATCGGTGCCGGCCTTTTCAAGACAGATTCCGCTTGAGGCAATGCCCGCTTCGATCTTGTCGGCGTCCCGCCCGATCAGCACGGCATAGTCGGCATAGTCGGCCAAAGCCTGCGCCAAAGGAGAAAAGTCCTGCCCCTTGCCGTCGCCGCCGAGAATGATGCTCACACGGCGGCCGGATTTACCCAGGCCTTCGAGCGCGGCCTTGACGGCGCCAACATTGGTGCCTTTGCTGTCGTCGATGAATTCAATGTCATTGACCGACAGCACGGGCTGAACGCGGTGCGCCTCGCCTTCGTAGTTTTTGAGAACTTGCAGGGCCGATCCCAAGGGAAGTCCCACGGCGTCAATCAATGCCAAAGCCGCCAGAGCATTCATGGCGTTGTGGCGCCCCCGGATGCGAAGCGCTTCAACGGGCATCAGAAGTTCTTGCGTGGGCGTCTCGCCAAAAAGAGCCGCTTGTTTTTGCGTTTTCCAGGAAACCGCAGGACGAGGTCGGCGGGTAAGCCACTCGACACCCTCTTCGGTCACAATGCCGTACTCGCCTTCTTTTTCAGGAGCCGAATCACCGAAGGTGATGGACATGGCCGGTTCAAACGCGCGCAGGGTGGCAGCGTCGTCGCGATTGAGTACCCGAACGGTTTTTTCAGAAAAGATTCTGTTTTTCGCGGCTTCGTAAGCGACCATCGAACCGTGCCAGTCCACATGATCTTCGGTGAGGTTCAAAAAAGCGGCGGCAGTGCAATTCAGGCTCGTTGTGGTCTGCAGCTGAAAACTCGAAAGCTCCAGCACCCACACTTCAGGCAGCGTATTGTCCTGCAAATGACGGTCAAGCTCCATCAGAGCGCTCGGACCGATGTTGCCCGCCACCACGGTAGAGCGACTTGCAGCCGCCATTTTGCTCGTCAAAACGGTCGTCGTCGTTTTTCCATTGGTGCCGGTGATGCCGATTACGACGGGCTTGTAGGCACGGTATTTTTCCAGACGCTTGAGTTCTCGCGCGAAAAGCTCGATTTCGCCCACGACCTCAGCGCCCTGCTCCCGTGCAGCCGACACAAGCGCAGCCGCCTTGGAAAATTCAGGCGACAGACCGGGGCTGAGCACCAGAAGATCCATGCCATCGGATAAGAGCGAAACGTTAAAGTCCGAGCAAACGAACTGCGGTTTGGATGCATCGGATTCAAACAGCTTCAAACCGGACGGATTGGCGGCTGTATCGACAATCGTGGTCTGCCAGCCGCGGGAATGCAAAAACCGAGCCGCCGCGGCCCCTGACGTGCCGCATCCGAGCACCAACGCCTTACGTCCGTTTTCCAAGCGAATATGCGCCACAGCTTCCTCTCTTTTACACAAACGCGCCGTTGCCCGTGTCGGCCGACGGCGCGTACGCTTGTCTTTAACCGTCTGATTGATCAGCGAATTTTAAGGGTAGACAGACCGATGAGCACCAGGACAAACGTGATGATCCAAAACCGCACCACCACCTGCGTCTCCTTCCAGCCTTTGAGCTCGAAGTGATGGTGAATCGGCGCCATCAGGAAGACGCGTTTGCCGTGCGTCAGACGGAAGTAGGTCGTCTGAATCATCACCGAGAGCGTTTCGACCACAAAGATGCCGCCCATGATGGCCAGAACAATTTCCTGACGCGTGATCACCGCGATGGTTCCCAAGGCGCCGCCCAAGGCCAAAGCACCCACGTCGCCCATGAAGACCTGCGCGGGATAGCAGTTAAACCATAAAAAGGCGAGTCCGGCTCCCGCGAGCGCCGCGCAAACCACCACGAGTTCACCCGCACCGCGAATGTATTCGAAATAGAGATACTGCGCGTAGTCGGGGCGCCCCACCACGTAGGCAAAGATGCCCAGTGCAGACCCCACCATCACGCAAGGCAAAATCGCCAGACCGTCCAGACCGTCGGTGAGATTGACCGCATTGGAAGTGCCCACGATCACAATGTAGGTGAAAAGCACGAAACCGAAGACGCCGAAGGGAAACGCGATTTGTTTGAAAAACGGTACCGTGAGCCACAGCTTGCCCGGAGAGCTGAATGTAAAGCCGCTTTTGATCCACGCCCAAATGGCCGACCAGACGCCGGCCTCTTCCGGCATCGAAAGTGTGAAGGCCAAATACACAGCCGCAATCAGACCGATCAAGCTTTGCCAGGCGAATTTTTCACGCGCGCTCATACCTTCGGGATTGTGGTGTACAACCTTGCGATAGTCGTCGGTCCATCCGATTGCACCGTAACCGAGCGTCACGAACAACACCACCCACACGAAACGATTGGACAGATCCATCCAAAGCAGGGTGGAAATGCCGATCGAAACCAAAATCAGGGCGCCGCCCATCGTCGGCGTGCCGTCTTTGACCAGATGGCTTTTGGGACCGTACCCGCGCACGGCTTGGCCGATTTTCATGGCCTTAAGGCGAGCTATCACCGCCGGTCCTGCGGCAAACCCAATCGCCATGGCGGTAAGCGCGGCCAGCACCGCCCTTAAACTCAAATAGTTAAAGACGGAAAAAAATCGAATGTCTTCGGATAGCCACTGAAAAATATACAAAAGCATCGGGATCAACCTGTGCGGGAATAAAGTCTCTCTAGGCCCCGCTTCGCCTCAAAAAAGTTCGAATTGTACTGCCGCACGTACTTGACAAGCGCAACACGCTAGGCCTTGCCGGGATCTTTCAAAAGACTTTCCACCACGCGATCCAAACGCTGCGAATGGCTTGCTTTTACAAGGACGCTTGCGGGCGTGCGCACCGCTTCGCGTACGGCCCGAAGCAACATGTCCGTGGCTTCGTAGTGGCGGGCGGCCGCTCCGAAGGCCTGCACGGCGTAAACCATATCCGGGCCCGTGGCCAAGAGTTTGTCGATACCCTTTTGTTTGGCATATCGTCCGATTTCGGCGTGAAAGGCCGCATGCTGCTCTCCGGTCTCTGCCATGTCGCCGGCAACAAGCACGCGCGGCGCGGGCTGAGCGGCCAACACGTCGATGGCCGCACGCATACTGTCGGGATTGGCGTTATAAGAGTCGTCAATCAACAGTGCGCCGCCGGCGAGCTGATGGCGACGACCGCGTCCGGGCAACGCCTCAAAGCGCGCCAAACCGCGCGCCACCGCTTCGGGTGTTACGCCGGCGGCAAGTGCAGCGGCAGCGGCGGCCGCATCGTGCTCGGCATGCTTGCCACCGATGGCAAGCGTCGTTTCAATTCGCATGTTTTTGCCGCTGATCACGACCTTGTCGCCTTCGCGACGCGTTGTCAGATTGGCCGTGGCGCTTGCACCTTCGCAATAACGCGTGATCCTGCAGCCTCGGGCTCGGGCATAGTCAAGCCACAACGGCAAACAAGGATCTTTCTGCGGCAGCACAACCGTCCCCTTGGCAGACAATGCCACGATCGCAAAAGCGTTTTCGCGAGCCGAGGCCTCGACGCCGTCCAAAAATTCCTGATGCTCGCGCTGCGCATTGGTAATCACCGTTACCGTCGGTCGAATCCAGCTCACGAGCTTGGCCATTTCTCCCGGGTGGCTGATCCCCGCTTCGATCACGGCAATCTTCGTTTCGCGATCAAACCGCAACAGCATCATCGGTACGCCGATGTGGTTGTTGTAATTTTTTTCTGTTGCCACAACGCGCGATTCACCGACAAAAGAGCGAAGAATCGAAGCGATCATCTGCGTGGTGGTGGTTTTTCCATTGCTGCCGGCAACGCAAATCACCGGCACGGCAAACTGGCTGCGCCAGGCTCGCGCCAAGGCACCCAATGCCTCTTGAGTATCACGCACAATGATCTGCGGGCAACTTGCCCCCGTGTCGCGCTCGACAACCACGACGCTTGCGCCGTCTCGCGCCGCCTGCGCCGCATAGTCATGTCCGTCGAAGCGCTCGCCCTTGAGCGCAACAAAAACGCTCCCCTGTCGCACCTGTCGCGAATCGGTGCACACCGGACCCAAATCAGCCCCCGTGGTGTTGCCGAGCGTGCGCACAATGACTCCTGCGAGCGCATGCTCGAGCGTGCTCATTGTCCAAGTGTTCTTTCCAACCATCTTCGTCTTCAGTTTTTCTGTGCCAGACGCGTGTACCTTTCGTTAAAGGCTTCGCGCGTCGTTTCCAAATCGTCGAAAGGATGCCGTACGCCGGCGATTTCCTGATAATCCTCGTGCCCCTTGCCGGCAATCAAAATCACGTCGCGATCCTGCGCCGAGCAGATGCTCTCCACAATGGCCATACGGCGATCAAGTTCCACACGCACCGTGTCTTTGCGTTCGGCAGGCACCCCTGCAGCAATCGCTTGCGCAATGCTCGCCGGTTCTTCCGTTCGCGGATTGTCGCTCGTGATCACACAAGCGTCGGCAAGCCTTGAGGCCACCTCCCCCATGATGGGACGTTTGCCCGTGTCGCGATCGCCGCCGGCGCCGAACACGCAAATCAACTTTCCACCTCGGCTCTCAGCCGTCTCTCGCAATGCACCGAGCACCTTTTCCAAAGCATCTGGCGTATGCGCGTAATCCACCACCGCAAGCGGCGATTGAGGCCGCGTGACGCTTTGCAGTCTTCCCGCCGGCGCATGCAGCGTTTCGATCGCGCGGCAGATAGCTTCTGCCTCAAACCCGAGACTCAAAGCGGCCCCCGCCGCTTCCAAGAGGTTACTCACGTTAAACCGCCCGAAGACCTGCGTGCGAACCTCGTGCTTCTCGTTCTGCCAGCGCAGCGTAAAGCGCATGCCGCTTTCGTCGTGCATGATGTCGCCGGCGGTGAGCATTTCGCAACCCTCGACAACGCAGTCTTCGTACAAACTCGTTGCGATCGTGCGCACGCCACGCTCCAGCGTACGGACAATAAAGCGACGCCCTGCCGCGTCGTCGGCGTTGATAACGGCGGTCTTTAACTGCGGCCAATCAAAAAGCAACGCCTTGGCCTCTTCATAGGCCTGCGTCGTCTTGTGATAATCCAAATGGTCGCGCGTCAGATTCGTAAACACGGCCGTTTCAATTGCCGTGCCGTCAAGTCGATGCCGCACAAGCCCGATGGAGCTTGCCTCCAGAGCAAAGGCTTGTGCGTGCCGTTGCTTGAGTTTTTTAAACGTGAGCTGAAGCGTCGCCGCATCGGGCGTTGTCAGTCCCGCCTCTTCAATCTGTTTGCCGTCGAGAAAAGTGCCGACGGTTCCGATGGCGGCCGTACTCATGCCCAAACGCGAAAGCAGTGCCGCCACCCAATGGCTGGTACTCGTTTTACCGTTGGTACCCGTGATGGCAATGCCGTGCATGGCCTTTGAGGGCTCTCCGTAGTAAAGCGAAGCAATCGGGCCCAACTGACCGTGCAAGTCAGGCACTTCGGCATAAGGAAGTCCGGCGCATTTGCTCTGCGCATCGTCTCTTTTTTCGCACACGACGCAGCTCGCACGCCGCGCGACCGCCACAGGAACAAAACTCAAACCGTCGGCCTTGGCTCCTTTGAGAGCCATGAACACGTCGCCCGGCTCAAGCTTTCTCGAGTCCAGACAAAGGCGCGCCTCGTCACCCGCCGTGTAGTGAAGCCACTGCGCACAGGACGGCGCCGATACACACTCAGTCATTTCTCTGGCCTCGTACCAAAATGCCCGGAGCGGCACCAAAACCTGCCGCATCCGGATGCACGCCGATCAAACGAAGGGCACCTGCCGTCACTTCGTTAAAGACAGGAGCAGCCACGGCACCGCCGTAATAGCTGCCGCGCGTGGGTTCGTCAATCATCACCGCCACGATAAGCCGCGGCTGACCGGCCGGCGCCATACCCACGAAACTGGCGACGTACTTGTCAACGTACTGACCGTTTTCAATTTTGTTGGCCGTACCGGTTTTGCCCGCTACCGTATAACCCTGCACATTGACGCGTCGGGCGGTACCGGCCTGAACGGTTTCGGCCATCATGGCGCGCATTTGCCGCGCGACTTCCGGTCGGAAAATCTGTGTGCCCACCGCTTCCTTGCTGGTGCGACGGAACGTCAGATCAATCACGTCGCCGTTGCGCGCAAGCGCCGTGTAAGCACGAACCAGCTGCATGAGCGAAACCGAAATGCCGTGGCCGTAGCTGATGGTGGCCTGCTCGATCGGGCGCCAGCTCTTGGCAGGACGCAGTCGACCGCCTGTGGCGCCGGGAAAGCCCGTTTGCGGCGGCGTACCAAAGCCCAAATCGTTGTACATCTGCCAGAGCGTCTGCGGCTGCATTTCAAGCGCAATCTTCGACGTGCCAATGTTGGAGGACTTGGAGACAACTTGGCTTACCGTGATCATGCCGAAATCGTGCGTATCGCCGATTGTTCTGTCGCCAATCGTGAGTTTTCCGGGAGCCGTTTGCACCAGCGTATCGGGGCGCACGATCCCAAGGTCAAGCGCCTTGGCAATCGCAAAGGGCTTCATCGTGGAGCCGGGCTCAAACGTGTCGGTCAGTACGCGGTTGCGAATATTTTCCATGCGCACAAAACGCCGAGCATTGGGGTCGTACGTCGGCCAATTGCTCATCGCAAGAATTTCACCGGTTCGCACATCCACGACAACCACGGCGCCGGCTTTGGCCTGATGGCGCTCAACCGCGTTTTGAAGCGCTTTGTGGGCGATGAACTGCAGTCTCGAATCAATCGAGAGCACCACATCGGTGCCGACTTCACCCTCTTTGACCCAGACGTCTTCGACAATACGGCCCAAACGGTCGCGAATGACACGACGGGAACCCTGCTTGCCGGAAAGAATTTCGTTGTTGGCAAGCTCCACCCCTTCTCGACCGTTGTTGTCCGAGTCGGTGAAGCCCACCACGTGCGCCGAAATCGGACCGTCGGGATAGTTGCGCCGCACCTCGTTGTTGACGTGAATGCCGGGCAATTGCAGGGCGCGCACCGCTTCCCCTTTTTCCACTTCGATCTGACGGTCGATGTAAACGAAGCTCTTATTCTTGCGGGCTTCAATGCGCCCGCGAATCTCGGCTCCGGACTCTCCCAAGAGAGCCCCCAGCTGATCGAACTGCGCTGCCGTGAGTTTTAAAGCTTCCTCGGGTTCGGCCCACACACTGCGCGCCGGAATGGTCGAAGCAAGGACCACGCCGTTGCGATCGAAAATTTGACCGCGCTGCGCAGGCACCGGAAGCGTGCGGGCGTAGCGCGCTTCGCCTTGCTTTTGCAAAAAGGCCGTCGAGATGCCGCACTGCAGCCAGAATGCTTTGCCGAGCACCGCAACCAGACCGATAAAAAAGAGACAAAAGACCACCTTGCTTCTCGTAGCGGAAATTTCCGCACTGAGCAAAGCTTCTTCGCCGCTGTCCGTTCGACGCTTCTTCGGCGACGTGTCTTCGCGCCAGAAGGCAACCGCCTTCTCGCAAACGGCCGATCGAATCCGTTCAAAGAACCCTGAAGGCGTCATTTGCGCACCTCCATGTGTTCCTTTAAGAGCACCTGCGGCTCGACTTCAAACAAAACCGTGTTGTTGACGTCGGCGGCGATAAACCCCATCTCACCCGCACGGCGCGAAACGGCCGCCGGCAGCGCCGCCTTGGAAAGATCGAGCGCCAACTGGCTTGAATCGTCGGCCAGTTTGCGCGCAACATCGTTGGCGCGCTCAATTTCAACAAAAAGCAGACGAACGCGGTATTGCGTGGTCACCAATGCGCCGGCACTCAATATCAGCACAATCGCGGACAAGAGCGCGGCAACGAAAAGAAACCGCTCGGAGACAAACGCAAGCGTATGCGGACGGTTCATCGACGTCCTCCTTTGCGTTGATCCGTTTCGGAACATTCCTGCCAGTTGGCCTCGGTACGAAGCGCGGTTCGCAACACGGCGCTGCGGGCACGCGGATTGGCTTCGCACTCTTGGTCGGAGGGCTTGATGCGTCGCAGATCGGTCCAAAGCGGCGGCGCAAAAGCGTCCGCCGGCAGCGCAATGCGTGCGTCAACGGCTTTGTCGGGATGGGCACCCGCGTCCAGAAAGCGCTTGACGATCCGGTCTTCGAGCGAATGAAAACTAATGACCGCGAGGACGCCGTCGCAAGCAAGCAGACTGCCTGCGGCCGAGAGCGCGCGCTTTAGTTCGTCGAGCTCACCGTTGACCTGAATGCGAATCGCCTGAAAACTGCGCGTGGCAGGATGCTGCGCCGAGTCATTTTTGTTTTTCGGTACCGTACGGGCAATCAGATCGGCCAACTGAGCCGTGCGCTCAAGGGGTGTTTCTTCACGAACTCGGCAAATGGCACGCGCAATTTTTCCGGCAAAACGCTCTTCGCCATAATCGCGCAGCACGCGGGCAATGTCTGATTCAGAAGCTTGGGCAAGCCACTGTGCCGCCGTCAAACCGCACGTCGTATCCATGCGCATGTCAAGCGGTCCGTCCATACGGAAAGAAAAACCGCGGCCGGCTTCGTCAATCTGAGGACTTGAAACGCCGATATCCATCAAAATGCCGTTGACCTGCGAAATGCCCAATGCCGCCAACTGTTCCTTCATTTCGGAAAAAGGCGCGTGCACGATCGAAAAGCGGGGATCGGTGATCGCGGCAGCCGATTTGATCGCTTCAGGGTCACGATCAAACGCAATGAGGCGCGCATCCGGGGCGATGCGGGCAAGAACGGCACGGCTGTGCCCGCCGCGGCCGAAAGTGGCGTCGATGAAAATACCGTTGCGTGCGCGGCTGACTTCGTCGGCCGCTTCCGCCAGAAGAACCGTGCGGTGAAGTGCTTGAGAATCGGTCATTTCGTCCATGTTTCCTTATCCTCAAGCGTTAAAACTGAAAGTCGCCGGCAGCCGCTTCAAAGCCCGCTGCCGCCGCTTCTTCCTCGAGTTTTGCCAGACGCTTGGCGTCCCAAAGCTCAAAGTGCTCGCCCATGCCGACGAGAGCCACTTCTTTTTCCAATCCCGCAAGGGTGCGCAGGTCAGCCGGAATCAGCACGCGTCCGGCTTTGTCGATCGTAAGATCCACGGCGCTGCCCAGCACGATGCGTTGCAGAAAACGTGCGCTGTAGGGCAAAGCCGCAATGGCTTCGCGCTTCTTTTCCCAGCGGTTCCGGGGATAAATGAGAAGGCAGCCGTCGGGGTGACGCGTCACTGTTACTTCGAGCGCGCACGACAACGCCAGAGCCTCGCGGTGACGACTCGGCATCGTCATGCGGCCCTTGGCATCGAGCGACAGTAATGAAGTCCCCTGAAACACGGCGCAAACCTGTACAAAAACGCACGAAAATCGTGCGCGACAAGACCGCGTTCGGCAAAATATTCAAGCAAATCAGACGCTTAAAGACCGATGCGGCCGATGGCGGGAAAAATCCCCACTTTTTCCCACTCTTTCACACCGACACTCTAGCACAACGGCGCCGTTTTCGAAGTTTCCCCGCCGGTCAAAATGACATCAAAGTCCTTGTTTTCGCTTTTGTTTTTCGGTGTCGAGATTCCGAAACATCAGAACAGATCCGCCGCGCGAACGGTTTTTAAATACCGACGCACCGACGGCGTTTCCGGGTAAATGGTCTGCACATCATTCCAAAAGGCGGAAGAATGATCGAAATGCCGCAGGTGGACAAGCTCGTGCACGATGACATAGTCCAACGCCGACGCAGGTAAACAGATCAAACGCCAAGAAAGCCGTACCGCACCTTGTCGCGTGCAGCTGCCCCACTGCTTTTTGGCATTGCTGATACTGACTTTCTTCGGATGCAGACCTGTTTTGTCCGCCCAAAAGGAGACGCGCTCGGACAAGCGTTCCGCAAAACGTTCTTTGAGCCACTTCTGCACAACGGCTGCAATTTTCTCGACAGAGGCTGTAGCCTCAGCACGGACAAGCAGCTCATCGGTGAGAGCGGATTGTTGCGTACGAGCAATGTTCGGGTCACAGCGTAGCCTAAAAACTTTTCCTTCATAAGCCACACGTCCGCCGTCGCAGAGATGAGCACTGAGCGGATTGTCGTTGCGGCGGCTTTCGAGCTGCGCTTTTTGCGTGCACATCCAAAAAGCGACTTTTTCCAGATTCTCCTCGATGAATCGAGTGAGGGCCCGTTGACTGACGCGCGCCGGGCACGAGACACGCACGCGCCCTTCGCGCACCGAAACGCGAAGATATTTGAAGCGTCCGCGCACCACATTGTCCCAGCAACTACGGCGCGCGAGCTCCAACGTCTCCTCGCGACGCTCAAGCGGCTTCGACTGCTGCATGTTGATTACTTGTCGGCGCCGGACTCAAATCGCTCGATTTCGGATTCGATCCAGGTGCGCACTTCTTCGTTGAGTTCGTGTGCGCTCTTGCCCTCTGTGGCTATGACCGGACCGACGCTTACCGTGATCAACCCCGGATACTTGGCAATGCTGTTGCGCGGCCAGCAACGGCCGGAATTGAGTGCCACGGGGACCACGCTGGCTCCGACGGATATCGCAAAGCGAGCGCCTCCCGTTTTGTAAACCGTATTTTTGTCTCCCGGTTTGGTACGCGTTCCTTCCGGAAACAAAAGCACCCACCAACCGCGTTTGACAAAGGCTCGCCCGCGCTCCAGAAAGAGCTGATAGGCGCTGCGGCCCTCCTTGCGATCAATGGCAATCATGCGCATGCTCTTTAGGGCCCAGCCGAAAAAAGGAATCATGTGCAGACTTTTTTTGTACACAAAGCCGGCAGGATTACCGAGAATAAGCGGCAAAAAGAGCGTCTCCCACGCCGACTGATGTTTGCTCAAAACCACCACGGGAGTCTCGGACGATTTGGGCAAATTCTCCAAACCGATGACGCGATAGTTCACGCCGCAGATCACGCGCAGAGAATTGACCATCAGGCGGCACCAGACCAGAGCCACCTTTTCATACCGAAACTCGGCGCCGGCAAAGGGCCACAGCAACAGCACCGTTGTAGCCGCCGGAATCAGCGTGAGTGAAAACCAAAGGTAAAAGATCCAGCCGCGAAGCGTATGCATGGAGTTGTCCTACAAAAGATTGGGCCTTTGACGACAAAACCGGCAGCGCCTTCCTTCAGCAGGAAGGCCCTCTGCCGGTTTCGCTTGCTCTTTTGAGTCAGAGCCTCATCAGATGGCTAGACGAGAGAGCTCGGCCACACGGTTCATCAACGCGTACAAACGCTTCAGAAGCGCCAGACGGTTCAAGCGCAACTTCTCGTCTTCGCTGTTGACCATCACGTCGGCAAAGAAGGCGTCGACGGGATCCTTCAAAGGAGTCAACGTGGCCAGCATGCCTTCGTACTCGCCCTTTTCAAAGAAGAGCTTGGCAATCGGCTCATGATCGCCCAACACGTCATAGAGCTTCTTTTCGGCTTCTTCGACCAGAAGTGCGTCGTCAACTTCCCCTGTCTGCACATCGGCCGACTTCTTGAGAATATTGGCAATGCGCTTGTTGGCGGCAGCCAAACTGGCCGACTCGGGCAACTGCATGAACTTGTGCACGGCAGCAAGCTTCTTGGGCGTCTGAGCCAAATCCGTGTCGTGCTTGGCGAGCACCGCATCGACTTCCTGCGCGCTGTAACCGGCTTCGCGCATCATCACGCGCAAGCGATCGAAGAAGAAGTGCGTCAGCGCTTCGGAAGCATCGGTCACGCCTTCAACCTTCGTTTCGACGGCAAAGGCGATTGCCACGAGTTCGTCGAGCTTCACCGTAAGGTTCTTTTCGATGAGCATGCGAAGAACGCCCAAGGCGTGGCGACGCAGCGCAAACGGATCCTTGTCGCCGGTGGGCATCTGGCCGATGCCGAACATGCCGGCCAAGGTTTCGAGCTTGTCGGCAATGGCAAGCGCCGTTGCCACCGGACCGTCGGGAAGTTTGTCACCGGCAAAGCGCGGCAGATAATGCTGCGAAATGGCCTGTGCCACTTCCTCGGCTTCGCCGTCGTGACGGGCGTAGTACTCGCCCATAATGCCCTGCAGTTCGGGGAATTCGCCCACCATGAGCGTACGAAGGTCAGCCTTGGCAAGTTCGGCCGCACGTTCGGCCTTCACAGCATCGGCACCGATTTTCTCGGCAACGGCGTGAGCAATGGCTTTGACGCGCAACATACGTTCGCCCTGGCTGCCGAGCTTGTTGTGGTACACCACATGAGACAGACCGGGAACGCGGCTTTCCAACGCCGTCTGGCAGTCCTGCGTGTAGAAGAATTCGGCGTCGGCCAAACGCGCGCGCACCACGCGGGCATTGCCGGCCACGATCTCCTTGCCGCCGTCAGTGGCATGAATGTGCGACACCAGGCAGAAGCGATTCATGAGCTTACCCTGCGCGTCACGCATCGGGAAGTACTTCTGATTGGTCTGCATCGTCAGAATCAAGCATTCTTCCGGTACAGCGAGGAACTTTTCTTCGAATTCGGAAACGTAGATCACGGGCCACTCGGTGAGCGAATTGGCTTCATCGATCAGATCTTCGGGCGCAATAAGCGTGCCGCCGGCCTTCTCTGCCGCTTCGTGCAGAAGCGTAACAAGCATCTCGCGGCGTTTGGCGTAGTCGGCCATCACGTGGCCCGTTTCGCGCATCGTTTCTTCGTAGGCGTCAGCCGAAGCGATTTCAATTTCACCGGCGCTTTCAAAGCGATGCCCCATCGTGGTGCGGCCGGCCTTCAGACCGAACATTTCGACGTCCACAATGTCTTCGCCGTAGAGCGCAACGAGGTGCTTGACGGGACGCACGAACTGCACAGTCGTCACGCCGTCGGCAAGTTGGTAGTTCATCACCTTCGGAATCGGCAATGCCTTGACGGCATCTTCAAGGGCCTTTTGCAAAGCATCCTTAACGGTCACACCGGCGCGAACGCCCGTATAGACCAATTGCTCGTTCTTGCCGTCATTGACGCGCTTAAGTTCAGAGACATCCGCCGTAATGCCCAGGGCGGCCATCTTCTTAGTCAAGGCAGCCGTGGGCTTGCCTTCGGCGTCAAGCCCCACTCGTACCGGTACGAGACGCTGTTCAAACGCCTTGTCCGGACTCTTTTCGAGCACTTCGGTGATCAGAACACCCATGCGGCGGGGTGCGCCGTAAGCCTTGACCGTACTCGTTTCGGTGAGCATCGATTGCGCAACCAGCGACTTGTGAACGCCGGCGGCAAAGGCTTCGGACAACTTTTTCAGAGCCTTCGGCGGGAGCTCTTCGGTTTGCAGTTCAACAAATAAGCTCTTCATTTTTTATCTTCTCTCGCGACAAACTGGTAAATGGACTTATGCCTTGAGCATCGGGAAGCCCAGGCGTTCGCGCGAGTCGTAGTAGCTCTGCGCCACAGCGCGACTGAAGTTGCGAATACGGGCGATGTAGGCGGCGCGTTCGGTCACCGAAATAGCGCCGCGAGCGTCCAGAAGGTTAAACGTGTGGCCGGCCTTCAAAACCATTTCATAAGCCGGAAGCGCCAATTCAAGCTCCATCAAGCGCTTGGCTTCGCTTTCAAAGTAGTCAAACTGCTTGAAGAGTTTTTCGGGGTCGCTCGCTTCGAAGTTGTACTTACTCTGCTCGACTTCGTTCTGATGGAAAACGTCGCCATAGGTCAGCGTGTGTTCCTGACCGAGACCGTCCTTCCACTTGGTGTAGATCAGGTCGAACACGTTGTCGCAGTTTTGCAGGTACATCGTCAGACGTTCCAGACCGTAGGTAATTTCACCCGTGATCGGCTTGCATTCCAGACCACCCACCTGCTGGAAGTACGTAAACTGCGTCACTTCCATACCGTTCATCCAGATTTCCCAACCCAGACCCCAGGCGCCGAGCGTCGGGTTTTCCCAGTTGTCTTCCACGAAGCGGATGTCGTTGACGGACGTATCGATCCCCAAAGCACGAAGGCTCCCGAGGTACAAATCCACGATATTCACGGGCGAAGGCTTCAACACCACCTGATATTGATGGTGTTGATGCAAACGATTGGGATTTTCACCGTAGCGGGCGTCCTTCGGGCGACGAGACGGCTGCACATAGGCAGCACGCCACGGTTCCGGACCGAGTGCACGCAGGAAGGTGGCCGTATGCGAGGTGCCGGCACCGACTTCGATATCAATCGGCTGCAGCAGAGCGCAGCCCTGTTTGTTCCAATACTCCTGCAGGCGCAGGATCACTTCCTGAAAGGTAATCATGGTTTTTATGAATAAATGCGCCCGGTCTCAATATGAGCTCAGTACGGGAGCGCTTGGACAAAATAATTTGGCAATTTTAGTCCATTGGACGAAAGGATGCTTTTGCCAAGAAATCAAACACTATCTGTTACGTGTCCTGGGCACAAATAATCTGTCTTTGTCTATTATCGACTCATGCAAACCAGTCTCCTGACTTTTACCGATTCCGTCGGGATCGTTGCCTTTGCTCTTTCCGGCCTTTTTGCCGTCAAAGGCAAGAAAATCGATCCGGTAGGCGTTTTCGTCGTCGTTTTCGTCACGGCTTTCGGCGGCGGCATCGTGCGCGACCTTGTCATCGGCAACCGTCCCATGTACTGGATTGCCAATCAGGAGTATGTGTGGGCGACGCTCGCCCTGTCTTTTTTTGCTCCAATAATTGTCCGACTTTTTCAAGACAAGCTGCATCAAACCATCCTCGTGTGGCTTGATGCGGTCGGGTTGGGGTTCTTCACCGCGGGCGGCACTTCGCTCTCACTGACTTACGATCTTCCCTATCTTCCGGCCGTACTGATGGGCGTGTGTACAGGCGTCTTCGGAGGTTTGTTGCGAGACGTTTTTCTCAATCGTCTGCCGATGGTGATGTCCGACCAACTGCCTTATGCATCGGCTGCGTTTGTGGGAGCTTGGCTCTACATCGGATTGCACGTCGCCGGCGTTTCAGAATTCGTTGCGTTGATGACAGCCACGTTCTTCATCGTGGGCGTACGCATGCTGTGTTGGTACAAAGGCTGGAGAATCGTCCGCTACGAAGAACCAATAGAAAAAGCGCGGTCGTCGAAAAAACAAAACGAACCGCGCATGTAGAGAACAATCTCAAGACACAAGGCAAACTTTGACGTCAGGCTTGCTGTCGACAGACAACACGAAAGGCAAGCGTCAAGCAGCCGGCCAATAACACCACCAGAAGACCGATCAGCGGCCAATGTCCGTACCGAACAAAAGGCGTCGGAGATCCCGTGGCCGTCACCACCGTCATATCCAGATTCTGAGCGCCCTTGGAAGCCAATCGCTGCGTCTTGCCGTCCGGTCCGATTAAAGCCGAGTGTGCATTTTGCACCGCCTGAATAAGCGGACGCGCCGTTTCCCGGGCTCGCATGGCACTCATCGCCGTAAATTGCGGCAAAACCGCGTCGGTAAACCATTCCAGATTCGCCGTATTGAGAATGAAACCGGGATTGGCCTTGTCCCAGGCATGCCTCAGTTCTTCGCCGAACATATTCTCGTAACAAATACCGCCGGCAGCCTGGATTCCGGCCACATCAAATGAATCGCCTCCCACAGGACCTCTGAGCTGATCGGCCATCGGAATGCCCAACGCATCCACAAACCAGCGAAATCCCGTCGGAACAAATTCGCCGAAAGGTACCAAGTGGTGCTTGCGATAAATGAGTCTTGCCGGTCGATGGTTGCTCTCTGCCATCCACATGGCGTTGTAGTAGCGTCCCAGGCCCTCGCGGAAGAAGGCATTGAAGACGACTGCCGCCCCTGTTTTCTCAGCGACGCCCACCGCAGCCAGAGCCGCACTGTCAAGACCGTCTCTCAAGGGAGAGACAATCGTGCTTTCCGGCCAAACAATCAGGTCCAGCGGCTTTCCCATTGCGGAACGATTGCTCATTGCCACGGCGCGATCAATACGAGCCGCGGCCTCTGCGGGTCGATAGGCCATCGTAACCGGCAAATCCGGCTGCACAAGGCGCACTTCCAGCTTGGGACCGCGTTCGCTGTAGGTCACATCGTTGAGTGCCAGCGTCACCAAAGCCAGGGCGCCAATCGCAATGGCGTCCAGCGTTTTGAGCCACGGCTTTTTATCTTCGGCGGGAAACAACAGCTCCACGGCCAAACCCACCGTCAGAACCACAACAAACCCCACTCCATAGACGCCGGCAAGCGGTGCCCATGCTCCGAAAAAGTCTGTCGAGTAGGCGTACCCGATGGAAAGCCATCCGAAACCGGCGGGCTCCACGCCTCGCAGGAGCTCAAAAACGCTCCAAAGCGTCGGCAACAGCACAATGAGCTTGAGTCGGCGAGAAATCGGAAAAGCTCGCGTCAGTCCCGTTACGGTGCCGATAAAAAGAGCCAGAACGCCCGCCAAAAGCACAATGGCGGCAACAGACAAAACCGCAGGAAGCTGCCCGTGATCGTGCAAAGAGCCGTAACACCAGCGCAGACCAATGGAGAAAAAAGCAAGCCCCCACAGCCAACCGACGCCAAACCCCTCTTTTTTCGTTTCCGTTCGCACGGTCACCAAAAACAGCACAGCCAGCGACACGAGCAAAAACCAATTGGCTGCTGCAACGGAAAACGCAACACTGCCCAAAGCTCCGGCAAGAATTGCCGCTACCAAGCGCAGTGCAATTCCTGCCCGGCCCGTCGTTACTCTTTCAATAAAACTCATGCAGCCGTCTCGTTCGGTTGTGCGTCTTTTTCCTCAACGCGGGTCGCAGACACCAGACGTTCAACCAAGAACAGATGAGCCTGACGGTCATCGGCCGTGAGAACTTTGAAACGGAACCCGTCGATTTCCACACTCTCGCCGCGATGCGGAACGTGTTCCAGTCGATCCGTCACCAGGCCACCCACGGTTTCGCAATGCTGGTCTTCCAAATGAACATTGAAGAACTCATTGAATTGATCCAAATACGTCTCGGCCTTCACACGCCAGCGTTCGTTATCCACCGGGGTAATGTTGTCTTTGCCCAGATTGATGTTGTCGAATTCGTCGGCAATCTCGCCCACGATCTGTTCAATGACATCTTCAATCGTGATCAAACCGGACACGGAACCGAACTCATCAATCACCAACGCCATGTGGTTGCGCGTGATGCGAAAATCACGGAGCACCACATTCAGGGGCTGCGTTTCAGGAATAAAACGTGCGGGACGCAGGTGAGCCCGAACATCATAAGTCGGATCGACAAACAAACGAAGCAGATCCTTGGCGTGTAAAACACCTTTGACTTCGTCCAAGTCGCCTTCGATCACGGGAAAGCGAGAGTGGCCACGGTTGATCACCTTAGGAAGCCACACTTCGCGCGGTTCTTCCAAATCCACGGCTTCGATCTGAGCGCGGGGAACCATCAGATCGGACGCACACAAGTGGCCGACCTTCAGTGCGCCTTCCATCATGGTCAGCGCTTCGGTGTCGATGATTTTCTGCCCGTGAGCACGCTTGAGGGTTTTGGAAAATTCCTCAGCCGTCGTCGGTTCTTTCTTAAAGAGGGAACGCAGCTTTTCAAAAAAACTGTGTTCTTCGGAGGGTGTTGTTTCTTCTGTTTGTGGTTGGTCTTGCATACTAGCCGGCAGCAATTGGATTTGCGCCGGTTACTTGATTGACATATTTGTTGAGGATAGCAAAATCAGAACGTTAGCGAAAGTAGAGATTGTGGCAAACCAACCTCCAAAAATTCCGCGCACCTCTCGAAACCCAGGTGAAAAGAGACGGAAGACCGGGAAAACAGCCTCTCCTTGCTCAAATACGGAAATGACTAGAATGAAGGCTGAGATTCCCGACTCCATATTTGTTGAGAGTAACGAATCGATTCGAACTGAGTCTTATAGTGCGCCTTCTTTTGCCTTTTTGATAACGTGATTCACATTTTTTCATCCGGCATCAAACGCCTGCCGCATCTCGAAGCTTTCCTGGCTCCGGAATACGAGACATACAAAGACTCAGACGCCGTTGTCGGCTGGGGGAAAAAAGAGACGGCTAAAAAAGCCATCTCTTACGCCAAAGAGCATCACCTTCCCTACATTGCCTTGGAAGACGGCTTTTTGCGCTCCGTCGGATTGGGCGTTAAAAACGCACCTCCGCTTTCCATTCTGGTGGATCCCGTCGGGGTTTATTACGATGCTGCTTCAGCAAGCCGCATTGAGGCGGACTGTGTTCATTACGAAGAATGGTTGACGCCGGAACTTGCAACCCGAGCTCAATCAGCCGTTGAGCGCATCGTATCGTCGGATTTTTCCAAGTACAACTGCACTCCCTTGTGTCCGAGTGATTGGCCGGGACCGGACAACGGTGCCGTCAAAGGCCCGTATGTTCTCTGCATCGACCAAACCCAAGGAGACGCCAGCGTCCGACTCGGAGCGGCTGATGCCGAAAGCTTCAAACGGATGCTCGAAGATGCAGTCAACGACAATCCTCTGGCAACCGTCCTGATCAAAACCCATCCGGACGTATTGGCAGGAGCCAAAAAGGGTTACCTCACGCAAGCGCTCGAGGCCATCGACTGGACCGGAAGAAGAAAACCCGTTGTCCTTACGGAAGCTTTTGCCCCCATCGGCCTCATCAAACATTGCCAAGCCGTCTACGTCGTAACCAGTCAAACAGGCTTTGAATCACTGATGGCCGGATGCAAGACCGTGGTCTACGGCGTACCTTTTTATGCAGGCTGGGGGCTGACGATTGACCGCGGTCAGGTGCCGTCGCGTCGCCGCAAGGGCGTGCCTTTGACGGCTCTTTTTGCGGCGGCGTATCTTCGTGCTGCACGTTATGTCAGCCCGGTCTCCGGCAAACCGATAACGCTGGAAGAGGCTTTGGATTTTCTGGAAGATGCTCGTCACTGTGAAATCCAAAACACACCGGGATTTGTGGTCACCGGTATTCGCCGTTGGAAACAGCCTCATCTCAAGGCGTTTCTCGGCGCCCCCAATCGAGGCAATCGCCTCACGTTCGTGTGGGATTTTGAACCCGCACTGAAACTTGCCAAAGAACAAAATCTGCCGTTGGTTTCGTGGGCGGCTAAAACCACCGACGATATGGTGGATCAAGTCAAACAAGCCGGTGTCAATCTTCTTTTTGTCGAAGACGGCTTTATTCGTTCCGTCGGCTTGGGATCGGATTACGAAATGCCCTATTCGCTCGTTTTCGACGACTGCGGTATTTATTACGACCCGCATCGTCCCAGCAGAATTGAACATATTCTGAACGAAATGGGGCGGCACCCCGAACACTATCGTCGCGCCGTCGAGCGCGCTCAAGGCCTGATCCAAACCGTCGTACGTCACGGCATCACAAAATACAACGTCGGAAGTATCAACGTGACTTTGCCTGACGTTCCCCGCGACAGACGCGTGCTTCTCGTCACAGGGCAAGTGGACGGCGACGCCAGCGTACGCCGAGGCGGCGGCGACATCCAAAGCAACGCCGCACTGCTGACCACCGTGCGCAAAAACAATCCCGACGCCTACATCCTATATTTGGAGCACCCGGATGTGGCAAGCGGCAACCGTCCGGGCAAGATTGCTTCGGAACTGCTTCGAACTCTAGCTGATCAAACACTGCACGGCATTCGCGTGCTTGATCTGTTGCCGATTTGCAATGAACTGCATGTGCTCACGAGTCTTTCGGGGTTTGAAGCACTGCTGCGCGGTGTGTCCGTCTCCACTTACGGCCGCCCGTTTTACGCAGGCTGGGGACTCACAAACGACGCACTCACCTTCCCGACGCGCACGGCTAAGCTCTCGCTCGAGCAACTTGTCGCAGCAACCTTGATTCTCTATCCGCGCTATTACGATTGGGATACGGGACTTTTTTGCCGCTGTGAAGATGTTTGCGAGCGAATGATCGAAAAGCGTTGCCCCACGCTGCCGCTGTGGGTTCGTGCCGTACGAGTGCTTTGCAATATCAAAAAGCGTTTCGGGTTATTGGGATTTTGAGGTTCGGTTTTCAACCGAACCTCCCCTCCCAAACCGAGAAATCAGGCCTTCAAAGCAGCTTGCTTGAGCTCATCGGAAAGCTCCACACCGTGCTGTCGACTGATGGCGCTGAGCATGGCCTCATCCTGGTCGGCCTCATCAGTCAAACTTGCGGTCAGACGCTCAGCAACGGTACGGATATTGGCTCCGGCAAAACCGGCAGCGGAACTCATACGGACACCGGTACGTTCCTCGAGCGCACAAGCCAGTTCCAGAACCGTCAGAGAATCCATACCGATATCCGACAACGGCTGCGTCAACGACAGTTCTTCCTGGGCCATACCCATGATGCGTGCCGTTTCTTCCTGCACGATTTTGGTCAGAATCGCGGTGACTTCGTCGTGCGACTTACCAGCCAATGTTGCTTTGAGATTTTTGGCATCGGCCTCCACGACGGCTTTTTCTCGCACGGAGTTGAAGCGCGACGACTGCATGACCGGCAACGACTGCACGCGTCGCCAATCAATAGCCATGAAGTGAGCACTCGATACGCCTCGGTCTGCCGCCAATGCCGACATGGCGTCGACCACTTCCCGACTCGTCAAACACGGCGTGCCGATCGTTGTTTCCAGTGCTGCCTTGACCTTGGGGCTGTTCTTGAGCATCCCGACGTCGCCCACCGGTCCCCAGCCGATCACTGTGACTTTGCCCTTGGGCAACTCGTCGATCAAACCTTCGTAGGCCATGTTGGCAGCGACGTAGTTGGCCTGCCCGAGGTTCCCCAGCAAAGTCGTTGCCGACGAGAAGAGCACGAAACACGTGAGCTGATCGACGAGACCGTTATCCTTAACAAACTTCAGAAGTGAGAGAGCACCGCGAACCTTCGGATCCCACGTTGCCTGCATACGAGCCGGCGTCAGATCCATGACCATGGCGTCATCAATGAGGCCGGCCGCATGAATGATGCCGGTTACAGGCGGCAAGCCACGAACAGCTGCCGTGAGCTGTTGAGCAAAGTCGTCGGCTGCCGTATCCAGCTGAGGTGTCGTCACAGTGACACCCTGCTTCATCAATCCGTCAACAATCTGCTTTTGCTCGTCAGTCGTCACCCCACGGCGGCTGATGAGAACCAACGACTTGACACCCAACGAAGCAAGTTTTTGCGCGGCAGCTGCCCCCAAGCCTCCAAGACCACCTGTGATCACGTACGTACCGTTCGAATCAACCTGCATTTCCGAGGGCCGAGACTCCGTCACATCGCTTGTCGTATCGTCCATTGTGACTACGATCTTGCCCACATGCGAGGCGCTTTGCATCAGCGCAAAAGCGCGCGCAGCCTCACGTCGTCCGAACACAGTCACGGGAAGCGCTGTTAGCGAACCTTCTTCAAAGGCATGCATCACATCGGCAAACACCCGCTCGCCCACACGCGGTTTTTGTGTGAGCAACTGGTCAACGTCAATGCCGTAGTAACTCAAATTACGACCAAACGGGCGCAGGAATACCGGATTATCGGCATAGAAATCGCGTTTGCCGAGTTCCAGGAAACGACCGAAGGGACTCAACAGGGAAAGCGACTGTTCGGCAGCGTTGCCCGCAAGCGAATTGAGCACCAGATCAACGCCGACACCCTTGGTGTCACGACGAACCGCATCAACAAAGGCAAGCGAACGGCTGTCATAAACATGTTCAACACCCAGGGCTCTCACAAGATCACGCTTGGCTTGCGTACCGGCGGTAGCGTAGATCGTCAAGCCCAGAAGTTGTGCAATTTGGATGGCTGCCAATCCGACGCCACCGGCCGCACCATGAATCAGAATGGATTCACCCTTTTGCGCACGTCCCATTTCGACAATCGCGTACCATGCGGTGAAGAAAGCCACCGGAACACCTGCCGCTTCTTCAAACGAGAGAGCTTCTGGTTTTCTCGCAACGGCATCTTCTCGCGTCACGATTTCGCTCGCAAAGCAAGCCGGCGCAAAAGCCAGCACGGCGTCGCCCGGCTTGAACTTGGTAACACTCGAACCGACTTCGGTGACAATACCGGCGGCTTCCAAGCCCATCGTCGGACCGGAGAAACCGTTTTCCAGCGCTTCTTCAGGCAGAAGTCCCATCGCCCACATCACATCGCGGAAGTTAAGTGCCGTGGCTCGAACCGACACACGGACTTCGTCATCGGCCAAGGGTTTGGCCGGCACGCGCTTCCAGTACAAGCGGTCCAATTTTCCCGGTACATCAAAGGCCAGTTCGATCGGATTTTCCGGATTTGCACCGGCATGACGATGAACGCGGACTTCCGGGACAAATTTTTGACCGTTTTGGACTTCAATTTCGGTTTCGTGGGCCACAAAAGGCATGTTGATGCCGCCGACCGCCTCTCCGGCCACCCAGCTTAGGAAGGCACACAACGTTTCATCGGAGTCATCACAAAGCCCCGCCCAACGCAGATCCAATTGCGGCTGTTCGTTTTCCACAACACGCTTGAACCCGAGAAGTGCACGGGCCGAAACCTTGTTCTCAAATCCGACAATCGTCCATGGATTAGTAATGCCATCTCTGACAAAAGCCTGAGCCAAAGCAAGCGTAGTCTTGGGCGCTTGATCTCCTCCCTGTCGACTGTCGAGAAGACTTATCACCGGGACATTCGGGTGTTGCAAAGCATAAGTTGTGGCGCTTTCAGTCAACAATTTCTGCTGAAACTCCGGCGTCACCTTACTTAAATCATGCAATGCACAAAGCAAGTCAATAGATCGTGAAGCACTCTCACTAAAACGTTGGGCTAACTGAACACTACGGCTGTCTTCCGGATCAAGTACTAATAACAGCGTCGGCTTATCTTCCTCCTTAGACTTTTCCAAAGTCACGGAATTGACTTTCTCGTTTTGCGCAACGGCAATGTAGTAGGGCTCGCAAACACCACTATCAAATAGCGTCGACAGATGCTCCGTCAGATTGCGCAAGTGCGCGTCCGCATAAATCGTTCCCCAAGAATCCTTATCAATCAGGCGAGAAACCGGACGATCCTGCACATCTGCTCCCCACCATTGTGCGTCCAAGCCTTCAAGGAAATTCGAAATGACATTGGGAGCTTCCTCCAGAGAGAGCAAAAAGCCGTTGGGTATCAAGGTGGAAGCCAACTTTTGCACCAGAAGCGATGCCGCCTTATCGCGACCGCAGCCTTCGGGCACAACCACAACGGCAAACTGATGCAAAGGCGCCTGAATGATGTCAAGCACTTCGACGTGGTAACGAGCCTCAAAAAGCGCCTTGACTCGCGCAAGCTTGCTGCCGTCGGCAACGACCGTCCAATGCACGCGATCACTTGTCGCTGCAATGATGCTCTCGGCACGCTCAAAGTTGTCGGCACGAATCAAGCCCTTGATCTGCAACGTCATCGGCGAGTACGACTCAATACGATCCACAAGCGTTTGCAGCGCACCAATCAGCTCTTTTTGCGCCAAAAGAACCGTCGGCGTTGCTGCTCCCAGATCGTTGAGCATGGCGGGCAGTTCGCCACGAACCTTCTCTAGCGTTGTGTCGTCCGACAAAAGCGCGGCCAAGTTTTTGCCCACGCGTTGCATACGCATCCAGAGCGACCAGTAGGCCGGATACGTTGTCATCAGCGTCTGAAACAGGATTTCTGCGGTGTAATCGGGCGACTCAACAGCGTTGTAGAGCGTCTCCCCGGTTTCGGTTTGCGTCACTGCATAGCCGCTCTGGGCCATCACTTGCGCTAACCAGCGCGCTGCCGCTTCGTTGACCGTAAAGCCGCTGCCGCTAAAAAGAAGTTCCGCCGGCTGCCATTCACCCTTACGACCAACAGCTTGATAAGCATAGGCACCGATAAGGACCGTCGCCAATTGCGAAGCATCCTGCCAATCCCAGCTACGAAGAGTACTGACTTCCAGAGGAGCCGCCACCACGGGCAACTCTTCAAATCGAGGCAACGTCAAGCAGGGAGCCGCCCACACTTCTGTGTAGGCAGCTGGCTGCAGTCGCGCCGCTTTGGGAGCACGGCGCAACCGTAGATCTTGCAGTAGACCCACGCACTGACCGTTCTCATCGAAAAGCTCGATATCCACCGTGAGCGTCATCGCGGAAACACGTTTGATAACGGCCTTCGACCATGCCGGAATCTTGTCGGCAAGCATCAGCACGCGACCGAAGAAGACCGGCAGATAAGCGTGCGTAAGCTGAGCATTCTCGGGCTTATCCGAAAGCAAACTGCCTACAGCGGCAAACACGCTTTGCATCGCGGCATCAACCAGCGGCGGCACCGTGCTCAATTTGGCTTCGATTCCCAACGCTGCGTTGGCGTAAAGCGTACACGGGCACGACAAGCGAGCCAGAACAGAGCAATCTGCCCCGGAGTGCTGTTTCGTCTTATCAAACCAGAGCTCGGCCACCGACAGGAAAGCGCCGGCATAGTTAAGTCCTGCCAACTGCAAGTGCTGATAAAAAGCTTCTGCCTTGACTTTGACGCTGTCGTTATGCGTGATCGTCAAATCAAGCTTATAGGCGTCCAGTCCGGTCGTGTCGGCCGCACGCACACGGGAGCGCACCAAAAGGCCGAAAGGCTCATTGGCGCCCTCACGATGCGATTCGATCGTGAGCACGCCGTCGTCGGTGACGCGCGTGCACATCGTGTGCGATTCCTTCCCGGCAAGCGGCAGGCCGCGAAGAATCGAGAAATTAACCAGTTCGGCAACTTCCTTCTTGCCTTTGGCCTGTGCTTCGCTCAGCACATCCTTCAACGCCAACTGACCAGCGCTCACCGCCGCTTCAAGGAAACCGGCGGCAGGGAACAGAACGGTGTCATCAATCCGATGACCGGCAAGCCAATCCAAACGAACCGTATCGACGCGGTTCACCCATGTGTTCCGGCCCTTTGCAACCGGATACCCCAGCAGAGTCGGTACTTGTTGCGGAGCAAAGAGCGCTGCCGTCTCAGACGTGGGTTTGTTCCATGCAAGCGTTCGATTCCATGGGTAATGAGGTAAATTTCGTTCACGAGGCACCACCGGCCAGGAAGGACGCATGGGAACGCCTCCCGCCACGGCCTTGAACATCTGACTCATCAAATGATCGGCGGATTCGACGCCACGGCGCTCCAACGCGCAAATCTGCACATCAATGCTTTGTGCGCGAGCCGTATTGCGCAAATACCCTACGAGAATCGCGTGCGGTCCAACTTCCACGAAACGACGTACGCCGTCACGCAACATAGCCTTGACGGCCGATTCGAACATCACCGCATTGCGAACGTTTTTCCACCAGTAGGAAGCATCAAGCGGCGTATCGTCGGCTAAAGCGTCTCCGGTTACCGTAGAGTAGAAGCAACGATTCGAGTCCTCTTGCGGTTCGGAAACAATGTCAGCCAAATCATGGAGAATGTCCGCGTGGATAGTTTCCATTGCCGGACTGTGGAAGGCATAGTCCAACGCCAGCTGTTTGGCAGCACCGCCCTTGGCCTTGACGGCGGTGATAAAAGCGCTCATGGCCGTCTGAGGACCACTCACCGTGAGACTTTCGGGCGCATTGATGCCGGCAACGGCAATCTCGCCGTGAATCTTCAACAGATCGTCAAGTCCCGCTTTGAGATGGACGGCCGCCATCACCCCGGCGCCTCGTGTTTTGCCTTGTAAACGAGAGCGCTGATAAATGATCTTGACAGCATTGGCAAGCGTCAGTCGTCCGGCCGCATAAGCTGCAGCCACCTCCCCTACGCTGTGCCCGCAATAGGCTTGTGCATCGATGCCGATCGAGCACAAACAAGCAAGTAAACCAAGCTGACAGGCAAAAAGCAAAGGCTGTGCAATTTCCGTACGATCCAGCGACCAAACAGACTTATCATCCGTGGGCGTCGTCAGAACGGAACTCAACTTAAAGCCCGCCAGCGGCTCAAAGTAGACATCAGCTTCGTCAACAGCCGTTCTGAACACGGTATTGTCACGGTAAAGGACCGTTCCCATACCGACCCACTGGCTACCGTTACCGGAAAAGACGAAGGCAGTTTTAGCCTTGTCCGCCGCTACAGTGTCGCGATCATGCACCAGGATTGCGTCAGACGGCTCTGCGCTCTTCTCCTCAGAAGCGGCTTCAAGCGCACGAATCACTCCGTCAACACTTTTTCCCTGCACCAACACACGGTGAGTTAACAAATCGCGTTGCTGAAGAACAGCCGCAGCCAATTGGTTAAACCGAGCCAGACGAACCTTTTCGTCATTGAAGCCGTCCAATTCCTGCGTCAAAAAATCTTTCCAACTTGCCGCCAGCTTGAGAACGGATTCCTTACTCTTGGCCGAGAGCAACAAAGGCAAGCAAGTGTCTTGCTTTGCAAAAGTCGGCTGCTCTTGTGTTTGATCAGTCTCAGCGCAGCCTTCCAGCACCACGTGCGCGTTGGTACCGCCAAAGCCAAAGGAGTTGATGCCCACCAACGGCAATCCATTGACTTTCGGCAACGGTTCGATTTGGGTAGCTATACGCAATCCCAAAGCCTTGAAATCAATGGCGGGATTCGGCGTTTCAAAGTGCAGATTGGGATAGATCCGACGGTTTTGAAGCGTAAGCAGTACCTTTGCCAGACCGGCCATGCCCGAGCCGGTTTCCAAATGTCCCAGATTGCCTTTCACGGAACCGATAACAAGCGGCTCTTGCGACGCTTCGCGATGTCCCAACACGCGGCCAATAGCCCCCGTTTCCACAGGGTCCCCCACAGCCGTACCTGTTCCGTGGGCTTCAACGTAGGCGATGCGAGATTTGTCGAGTCCGGTCTCGGCTCCTTCGTAAACGTCTTTGAGCAGTTGCGCTTGAGCTTCGCCACTGGGCAATGCAATACCGGTCGTGCGACCGTCGGAATTCACCGCTGCGGCGCGAATCACGGCATAAATCGCATCACCGTCTTTTTGTGCTTCTTCAAGATCCTTGAGAAGGACGACAGCACCGCCTTCGCTGCGAGCATATCCGTCAGCCTTTTCGTCGAACACTCGACAAGCCCCGGTAGGAGACAACATGTGCGCTTTAGAAAAGCCCACGAACCCCATGGGAGACAAAAGAACATTCACGCCACCCGCCACAGCCGCTTTGGCTCGGCCGGAACGAATGCATTCGACGGCCTGACTGATCGCCACCAAACTGGAAGAACAGGCCGTATCCACCGTCATGCTGGGCCCGTGCAAATTAAAGCAGTAGCTGATGCGGTTGGAGATAATGGAAAGTTGCGTGCCCGTCATTGTGTAGGGGCCTTGCAACGCCACGTCATCGCTGTGCAGAATCGCCATATCGGCGCTGGCAGCGCCAATAAAAACGGCCGTGTCGCTGTGGGCCATCTTGGATGGAGGGATACCCGCGTCTTCAAAGGCTTCCCATGTCATCTCCAAGACCATGCGCTGCTGGGGATCAAGATTCTCCGCCTCTTTGGCGGACATTCCCCAAAAGCGGGCATCGAAAAGACGAACGTCACCCACAGTGCCGCAGCGCGGAGCGTAAAACGTTCCCAGCGTGGATTGTTCACTTGAAAAATACCGCTCGACGTCAAAACGCTCAAACGGCAGCTGCCCTAATGCATCCTCTTTTCGCTCCAGCAACACCTCGAGCGCTTTGAGTGAATCAATGCCCCCGGGGAAGCGACATCCAATACCAACAACGGCCACAGCGCTCGGACGCACAACGCTCACTTTTATCTCTCTTCTCAATAACGAATAACAATAGGCTTTGCGAAAGGCAAATTTTCTCTCAGCTCTCGAATTTTGACAAATCACGTCAAAAAACGAGTAAGCCGCAACCTTTTGTTTAGGCCGTATTCCGACATTGAAACTAAAACGACATAAACAAAAGGTTTCCGAAAACAGGTGCAGTTTTGAAACAGCACAATTTTCGGAAACCTAAGTCAGGAGCACCTAGAAACAAGGAGGTCAAAGTCTTCTTATGGCACTCCTGAAACTAACCGCAAGCGATTAGAACTTGTGCGTCAGACCGCAGTTGACCTGCACCCAACGCGGATCGCTGTTGGCAACGCTGTCCTGGATGTAACCGGCACCTGCGTACAGCGTGGTGCGCTTGGACAGGTAGTATTCATAGCCGGCAGCAGCCATGAAGCGGCTGAAGTCCTTGTCGACTACACGATCGCTCTTGTGGTTGTAGGCATCAGACGAAGCATCCAAGTAACCGAAGGAAGTCTTGACAGTACCGCCGCCAACCGGAACATCCACGCCGGCCATCACAGACCAACCAGTAGCGTCGCCATAACGGAAGTTGTCATCGGACATCATCCGCAACCAGGAACTATCAGTGCTGCTGGCACCAACAGCCTTGGCATTGTCAAACCAATGCACGCCGAGGTAGCTCTTGGCATAACCGCAGTCGTAGTTCACAGCTGCCGTGATCGTGATTTGATCTTCGCCGTGACCTGACACAGGGCCATTGTTCTTGTTGTCCCAGGTTTGTTTGTTGAGAACATCAACAGCACCAAAGAGGCTCAAGCCACCGTTGTTGTAGGTCACTGCAGCAGCGTAGTAGCGATCCGAACCGGATTCGTTTTCAACATCGTTGCTACCCATGCCGTACATCACCCAAACTTCTGCACCGGCAAAGTTCGGCGACTTGTAGTAGACCACGTTGTCCATACGCGTCGGACGATAGGCCTGCATGTAGTTCTGAACACCGACGTCACCCCAACCCGTACCGAAGGACGAGAAGTAACCGCCGATACCGGTCGAACCAGAGTCGTTGGCGAACGTGCTCAAACGGCCCATACCGAACTTACCGAAGCTGCCTTCGAGGTAAAGGCTCGATTCACGATCAAAGAAGGCATCACCACCATCAGCACCCGTGTCGGTGCTAAAACCGTTTTCAAGAACAAAGCCAACCTGCAGACCATTGCCGAGGTCTTCAACACCCTTCATACCGAAACGGGAACCGGAACGCTGACCGGATTCCATGCTGAAGCTATCGCCACCCTGGCCCTTCAAGCCGGCGAAGTCATCCGTGTTAACGGAGTTGTAGGCAAAGCCCGTATCCACGACGCCATAAAGCGTCACAGAGGTGGCCGAAGCGCCACACATAGCGGTCATAGCCGCCAAAGCAACCAATGTCTTTTTCATGATTTGCTTCCTAGGAAAGACACCTAAAAATTAAACGAAAGTTGATTGTTGTTCGAACGTAACAATCCTTCGGAACTTCAGCTCAAGAGGCAAAAACAGCTCGGCTGCCGCACTTTTGGTGAAGACCGATGCGAGCAGCTTAAAGGAAAGAAAAACTTGTCTCCATACTATGATTGAACAACATTACATAGGCATTTTCACTAAAGAAACCCAGTAACACACTGATTTTATTTGATAATTTCACATCGTTTTTTGCATTACTCGGAACACTACAGCCGAGATCTTCGTAAAAGATGATGTATAAAAACAACACTTTTGCGGGGTATTACGTACGCTTTTTGTGAAACCATCATGAACTTAGCCTTTTAAACACTGCTACCGGATGCATCCTGTTGACTCCTTCCCTCTCGTAAGGAGTAAGTCCAAATGAATATCCAAGAAGCCTGTTTAAATCGCTACCCCTCGCCTCAGTCCAGACGACGCATCGGTTACGAACTAAATCGCCTGGCTCAGCTTTTTCAAATAGCCAGCGTGAACGATATTGACTGGCCTAAATTCACACGGGCAACCATCGGCGCAGTACTTGCTCGCCCAGAGCTCATTAGCAGAAAAGCTGCCAGCCAAAATTTCACACTGAGTGTGATCAAAAGTCTCTGCGAAGAGGCTTGTTTTCAGCGACTGATGCCCTTGGAGCAATATTTTGCCATTGAGCGAATTCCCAATTTTCGCGGCAATTCACAACATGGCTCACCATGTCTATCATCTGACGACATACGTCAATTGCTTCAGGGGTGCATCAACGGAGGTTCACCAAAAGACATCAGGGATGCCGCCATCATTGCTGTTGGTCTTGGCTGCGGGTTGCGTCGAAGTGAAATCTCCGGACAACAGATCTCTAACATTGATCTTGACCGACATCTCATTCAGGTACTCGGTAAAGGCAACAAAATCCGCTACATCGGTCTTAACGCGAATGTGATCTTTTATCTAAAAAAATGGCTTGAGGCCCGCGGTGCTGGCGGTTGTTCTTATTGCTTCGTCAAAGCTCGAAAAGGGGCCCATCTGGAACTCTCTCGCCCGTTAAGTCCTGAAGGCCTGTGCCTGATGGTCAAACAGCGCTCATCTTCACTAATTGGACGAACTATATCAACTCACGACCTGCGACGAACTTTTGCCTCGCTGTTGCTTTCCAATGGAATCGACATTAACTCGCTGCGCCTCGTGATGGGACACAGCGACATCCGTACCACCCAAATCTACGATCGCCGCGACGAAATGATGCGAATTAACAATATTGCTCAGGTTCCCCTTCTCCCCTCATTGAACTTCTGATCGTTAGCGTTCATTTCCCTCTCCCCGTCTCCTTTGCTTGGAATTGACTTGCTGAAATATGCATTTCACCAAGCAAGGGATCGTGCTGGCGGCACTGGCGGTTACTCTGCCTGCAATTAGCCCGGCGGTACAGGCGGCCGACGTGTTGACGGCCGCTGTGTTCGGCAGCACCGGATCATCTTCCTACGCGAGCAATGCTCGCTCTCGCTCTCTCGGAACGAGTACTAACCCAACTCCGGCCAGTACCGGCATGGCAGTTAATCCAGCCAATATGCCGGCCGGTACGGTCATTGGCCCCAACGGCACGGTCATGCCGGTGGCCGGGACACCGCTGGTGATTCCAACCGACACCAACAACATCACAGTGGCACCACCCGCCTGGGCACAAGGTGCCTACAGCAATTCGACATCAATTGCTCTAAAGCCTTTTGCATCCAAACTGTTTGAAGGGCGATTTGCTTCCACATTCAGTGATGCAGCAAGCGGTGACTATGTTTTGGCGCCGGGGGATCGCGTCGTTGTTCGTATTTGGGGAGCGCGTTCATACGACGATGTTCTGATTGTTGATCAACAGGGCAATCTCTTTATCCCGGAAGTGGGACCGGTACACGTGGGCGGCATCAAGAATTCGAGCTTGCTCTCCACCGTTCGATCGGCTATCTCTCGCGTCTATACCGACAACGTACATGCCTATGTGAGCTTGCAAAGCGCTCAGCCCGTCGCTGTCTATGTGACGGGTTTTGTCAATCACCCAGGACGGTACGCCGGTGGCTCTCTTGATTCCGTATTGTCATTTTTAGATCGTGCCGGAGGCATTGATCCGGAACGCGGCAGCTACCGCCGAATTGAGATCATTCGCAATAAAAAGGTCATTGCCGATTTAGACCTCTATCAATTTGCGTTGGCAGGAAATGTCAACACACTGCGCCTGAAGGACGGAGACGTCATTCTTGTAAAGGAAAAAGGCATCAGCGTTTCGGCCTATGGGCTGTTGCGAGAGGAAGCGGTTTACGAGTTGGCACAAGGCCCCGCAACAAAAGATAAAAATGCTTCCAAGGGAGCTCGACTTATCGAATTGTCGTCTCCTCTGAAAAACGTCTCACACGTAAGCGTAAGCGGTACACGGAATAAGGCTCCCTTTAACCGCTATTTCTCTCTCGACGAATTCAAGATCTTCACACTCGCCGACGGCGACGTCGTTGAGTTCGTTGCCGATATGCCCGGTCAAACCATCATGGCAACCGTGACGGGAGCCATTACCGGAGCATCGCGCTACCCCATCCATAAAACAGTGAAGTTGCGAGATCTGTTACGACGAATTGAGGTCGAACCCGAACTGGCGGCAACAGATTCCATTTATTTGCGTCGCAAAAGTGTTGCGCGAGATCAAAAAGCAGTGATCCAAGATTCGTTACGTCGATTGGAACAAACCGCGCTCACCGCAACCTCGTCCACTCCTGAAGAAGCGCAACTGCGCGTGGATGAGGCGCGACTGATCCAGGACTTTGTCAAACGTGCAGGACAACTTGAACCGGACGGTGTGATTGTCGTTTCCAGAGGAAAGGAAGTCAGCGATATCTGGCTTGAGGACGGAGACGAAATCGTTATCCCGCAGAAATCCAATGTGGTGCAGATCACCGGCGAAGTAGTGATGCCCAAAGCTGTGGCCTTTGAAGAGGGAATGTCGCTCGACGACTACCTGGCTGCCGCAGGAGGTGTTTCGTCACGAGCTGATGACAAAAACATTCTGGTGGCCAAACAAAACGGCGAAGTCGGCCTGGCTGAGCGCTTGGGAATAAGCCCCGGAGATCGAATTCTGGTACTGCCAAAGGTCGATACCAAGGGAATGCTCTTGGCTAAAGACTTAATGCAGATTATTTATCAAATTGCAGTGGCTACTAAAGTGGCCGTAGATCTTTAATAAAAACGAAAGAGGAAACACGCAATGAGCAAAGTTAAGGTTATTGCAGAAATTGGATGCAATCATAAAGGCGACATACAAATAGCAAAGGATTTAATTAAATCTGCCAAGTTGTGTGGAGCTGATATTGCCAAGTTCCAAAAGAGAACGCCAAAAGAATTGTTGACACCGGAGCAATACAATGCTCCGCATCCCAATCCTGCAAACTCATATGGTGCAACTTACGGTGCACATCGTGAGTTTTTAGAGTTTAATGCTGATCAACACAAAGAATTGAAGGATTATTGCGACGAGATTGGCATTGAATATTCAACTTCAGTTTGGGATATAACCTCTGCCAAAGCAATTGTTCCGCTAAATCCTCACCTGATCAAGATCCCCTCTGCTGTAAATAACAATGAACGACTTCTTAAATGGCTTTGTGAGAATTATGGAGGGGAAATCCACGTTTCATTGGGAATGACAACAAGAGAAGAAGAAGATCGTTTGATTAAATTGTTTGAGGATGAAGGTAGAGCGAAGGACGTAATCGTGTACAGCTGCACCTCAGGCTATCCGGTTGCTTTCGAAGATATTTGTCTTCTCGAAATTAATCGCATTCGCGCAGCATATGAATCGAAGGTAAAAGGCATCGGTTTCTCCGGACATCATCTGGGAATTGCGGTAGATATTGCAGCCATTACGCTTGGCGCAAAGTGGGTTGAACGTCACTTTACGTTGGATCGTACATGGAAAGGTACCGATCATGCAGCATCACTTGAACCGCAAGGGCTTGCAAAGTTGGTCCGCGATATTCATAACGTCGAGAAGGCGTTGACGGCAAAGAACGCAGAAATCCTTCCGATTGAAATCGCTCAGAGAAATAAATTGAAATATAAGCAGAACTAAACCAAGGTGTTGAAATGGCCAAGTTGGGAATTATTGTTTGTTTTTACAATGATGAGGAATATTTGTCATCGTTATGGGAGTGTTTGAGCAATCTTCAGCTTAAAGATGTAAACATATATTTCATAAATGACCACTCATCTGATCAATCATATTCTCGTATATCTGCACTTACAAAAGGGCATACATATGCACATGTATATACCGCACCATCAAACATAAAAGGACCTGGAGAGGCAAGGAATTTCATTTTGGATCAAATAGATGATGAATATGTATGCTTTCTAGATGCCGATGATTTTGTTGGGTGGGACTTTTATCAAAAAACCACCACTATAATGGATAATCTTAAATTAGAAGTTTTAAGAACGGACTGGACTGTTGTCAATGGAAAGCGACGAACGCATTCGAAATACGAAAGCAATGTACCTATAAATACAATTCAAAAAGGAATTGAATATTTTAAGCCATACAACAAATCGACTGCCTTTGATAGAGCGGCAGGTTGTTGCGGAATTTATCAGAAAAAGTTTTTAGATAAATTCAATATTCGATTTTCTAGTCGCATTACTGGTGAAGACAGATTGTTTGTATTTAAATGTTTCTTATTTTCTGAGAGATGCATGATCACTTCTGTCGAAAATGGCTATTTTTATAGACAAGAAGCGACCAAAAGTCGATTGACGACAGTAGGAGACAAAAAACAAAATGAATATTTCATCGTAATGAAGGAGATCGTTGACTTTTATATCAAATCCAACATAAATGATATAAATGTTTGGAGAAAGTTGATCCATCAATCAGTAGCATTGTTTAATCTTCACATTAATAGAAGTCAACGTCTAACTAAGTCAGCATATTTAGATTTGTGGCACAAAGCATCCTCTCTAGTAAAACTCTTAGAAAATTGTCCAGAGTTTCACTATGTTGTAAATGGTCTATCTAAAGAAAGAAAAGAATTTGTGAAAAAACTTTTACACGGAGAGTTTATTTATGACTAATGGAAAAAACATTTATGTGGCAACGTCACTAAATCAGGCAATAACCTGTGAGGACATTGCTCGCACAAACAAGAACGACGCGACAAATAATATTTTAATATTAATTGATGCCAGCGAATATAATGAAATTCCGAATACGCGATATTCGGACTACATTAATAAAGAGAGCGATGTATTTTGTCAGAAAATTTACTTTAATGAACTGATTTCTTTTTCTAATTTGAGTAGCATTTCTACAGATTTGAGTTTATCAAAGGCTTTATCTACAAGGTTGGACTCTTTTGAAGCAAATCGTATTTATGTCAGTCTCGTATCTGCCCCCATCTACTGTTCGTTTATCCGACTGTTTGATCAAGCTAAAGTAACTGTATATTCAGACGGCATGATGTCGTTCGGCCCTGCTAGATTTGATTTTAGCTCATCAGACTTTGCAAACCGTATCGATAGTTTTTATTACGAAGATTTATGTAAAGGGGTTATTCCAAATTATTTAGTCGAAATCCCGAAAGTGCAATACCATAAAATAGAAAAAGATTACAAAGAATTAAAAAAACACCAGAAGCGTATATTGATAGCTCTGCAATCATTGTCCTATTCTGGGATATTTACTGAAGATGAAGAAGAAGAGTTTTATAAGCGATATATAATTCAAATTTGCGATTTATTCGAGGGGTACGAGATATACATCCTGCCTCACCCAAACTCTGCAAAACATCGATTAAATTACTTGAATAACATTGATAGAGTAACACTGTTATCGAACCTATATACGGGCGAAGAGTATTTAGAAAAGCTCGAAATAGAATACTTGGCATCATGCTTTAGCACCTTACTTTTTAGAGCAGCGAGAATGAATGTTAAGAGCTTTACCTTCGGTACAGATGATGTAATTTTAAACATCAAAGATCTCGCCAATAGTAATAGAATACCTTTATTTTTGGCGAGAAAGTGCTTTTATAGCTATGATGGAGTTACAAGCGATAGGACTCTTGATAGTTTGAAGAGGCATATTTCAGACTATTGCGTTGGGGCGAAAGATATAAAATTTATCTTGGACCTGTTGAGTGTTTTGGTAAAGCCTGCAACCTCAAATTATATCGGCGAAATCAATCCACAAACATTCGAACTCATAGATACCTATGAAAAAGCATTGATATTTTCGTGTGGTGCATATAAAAATAAACCTGGGTATTTAGCTTATGAGGGGATTAACATATCAATTAAAAATGCCAACGAAAAAATTATTAGTGATAGCAAAATTCAGGAAAATATTGTCTTGCATAAAAGTAACCAGGATTTAGAGAAGAAGTTGGCCAAAGCGAATGAAACTGTGGCCAAACTTAAAAATAGCTTGTCATGGAAACTTACAAAACCAATTCGGATGGTTGGAAGAGTTTTTAAGGCGTGAAATAACGACATGAATTGAAGCTTGATTCTTTAAGTAGACAAATGCAAAATCAAGAACAATTTAACTGCGGTGAAACTGTAATTAAATATATTTTCAAAGAAGGCCGCTACGACGTTAATTCGATGGTAGTGGTCTTCTCAGGTTTTGGAGCCAAAACATTAACCACATATGATTTTTTAGGCGGAAAATCATTATCTTTAACAAAAAGTCATGTGTTATGGATTTTAGATGAGTTTCCCTTATCTAATGGCGATAGAAGTCCTACTTTCTACAAAAACACAAGATTCCAACCTAATATCGAATCTGCAATTTTGCGGCTAATTTCCAACTTTACAGAAAAATTTAATATAAATAAAGACCGTGTTTTATTGTTAGGAGCATCTAAAGGTGGATGGGCTTCGCTTTACTATTGCCTTAAGTATGAATTTAAACATTGCATTGCTTCGGCCCCAACAATAGAACTTGGTAGTTCGCTACTTGAAACACCAGTTAAGAAAAAAATATTCGACGATCTAATTGTAGATACTGTAAAAACCGAAAATGAGGAGAATGTCGTAAAAGAGTTAGATGAATTGCTTTACTCTTTAGCAAAGAATGCAACGAATGAAAAACACATTATACTATTGAACTCTCCAAGCGATGAAAGAGATAATGGAGATGTTTTTTATAAAGAAGCCCATAAAAACAATTTAATAAAGTTGTCTCGATTAATTATCGATTCGCCGATCGTGAATAGGCACAATCAAATTACGCGATACTTTTCCTCCGCAATTGGCTCAATAATTGCATTGTTTGATTTTAAAGTGGAAATCCCTGAAGGCGAACATCGCATTGGTTATGCTCACGGATATCAATCAACTAAAAATAAATTGGAAAACCTTTTAGAGGGATTCAAATTTAAAAATGAAATCTTCTATCCAGAGGGTTTTGCATTTGTAACAAATC
>ERZ780177.543-NODE-543-length-41152-cov-4.920554_pt1 | contig 41152 bp, 29 predicted proteins | sample MGYA00510973_ERZ780177 | MGnify/ENA primary metagenome ERZ780177 (study PRJEB29588, sample SAMEA2144396) | human gut metagenome | biome: human gut; feature: human-associated habitat; material: faeces | place: Denmark | collected 2008/2010 ...
TCAACAGGTCTGGCAGATGGTATTTTTACTTCAAACGGAAGTCCTCTCTGTAAGATAATCTGTTTATAAAACATATTAATAGCACTGGAAGCAGGGATACCAAGTGTAGACAGGATACTTTCAGCTTTTTCTTTGACATCCGGTTCAATCCTTGCATATAAATTTGCTGATTTTGCAGCCATATAAAGCATCTCCTTTCGTGAGTAGTGTTTCCATCTATCTTTATTATATGCAAATGTCCGTACAATAGCAATACCGTTTTTACGTTTCAATAATCTTATTGAATAACTGTAACAATACTTCTTTTACGCCGGACGCATTGAATACAACAATCGCCATCAGCGCAAGACTCTGTACCAGTCTGAATTTAATAAAGAAAATCCCACAGGTCGTCATTTCGCAGCCTGTGGGATTTTTCACTCAACTAATATGTGTGTTTTTTATGCTTTGATGAAACTTCCTGCTCACCTTCCATATGGTTTGCAGTTGCATTCACCTTCTGTACAACTTTCTTCTTTTTTAATGGATGTTTTGGATTCTTATCCATAACAATCGCTTCCTTTCATATTCATTCATTTATGTTGAGCAGCCTCATATGAAACTGTATCAGCCTTTAATTGTAAAACATCTGCTGTTTTCAACTTACTTTGCTTTCTCTTTTGTTCTATCTGTACTATAGCACCTATTATTAGTACTGTCAATACCGGAGTGCCAATTTTTTTTAAAATGGAGCAGTTCCATATTGGATTTCTGCTCCATTCCCATGATTTTATTATATTTTACTGGCAAAACCGCTATTTACCATATACCATTGTCCGCCATCATTATAGCTTCCTGTGTACTCAAAAGCGATTCTCCCGTCCTTAAAGAACCAGTCACCGTATTCATTACTGCCAATACCGGTAAATCCTAAATCCAGCTGTCCATTCTTAAAATACCACCAGCCGTACTCATTTAAAGCCATTCCGGTATAGTTAAAATCCAGTGTGCCATTGTTAAAGTACCACCAGCCATATTCATTTAATGCCATTCCGGTATAAGTGTCACTGATATATCCATCTGTAACATATACCCATGTACCACCATTTAATGTCATACCGGTAAATCCCGTATTTAAAATACCGTTCGTAAACAGCCATGTACCATATTCATTTGCAGCAAAACCGTTATAACCAAAATCAATCTGTCCGTTGTTAAAATACCACCAGCCGTATTCATTTGCCGCCATCCCGATATATGCAAAATCAATTCTGCCATTTTTAAAGTACCACCAGCCGTAGTCGTTTAATGCCATTCCGGTATAATCTGTCAGTACCTGTCCGTTCTGAACATAGAGCCACTCGTCATCCGGAATAATCATCCCTGTAAAACCGAAATTTAACTGTCCGTCCGTATAGAACCATGTTCCATATTCATTATTTGCAAGACCGTAAAATGTCGTATCCAGCTGTCCGTTGTTGAAGTACCACCAGCCGTACTCATTGCATGCCATACCTGTATATGTAAAGTCTACATCACCATTCTTGATATACCACCAGCCGTATTCATTTACTGCCATGCCACAGTAATCCGCTGCAATGGTATCATTTGCATAGTAATGCCAGTTACCATCTGCATCCTGACGCATTTCATAAATGACCTTTTCATCTGTTTCCGGCTTCTGTGTCGGGGCTTCTGTCGGCTTTGTCACCTCTGTCGGCGCTTCCGTTGGTTTCTGCGTTGGCTTTGGCGCTTCTGTTGTGCCTTCGGTTGTGCTTTCCGTCGTCGCCTGTGTCGGCTTCTGCGTTGGCTTTTCAGTCGGCTTTGTCACCTCTGTCGGCTTTTCCGTCGGCTTTGTTACCTCTGTTGGCGCTTCCGTTGGTTTCTGCGTTGGCTTTGGCGCTTCTGTTGTACTTTCGGTTGTGCTTTCCGTCGTCACCTGTGTCGGCTTCTGCGTTGGCTTTTCAGTCGGCGCTTCCGTTGGTTTCTGCGTTGGCTTTGGTGCTTCCGTTGTTGGCTGTGTTGCGTGTACAATTGTAACGCTTACCTGTGTACGGTTTCCGGCTTTATCAACGGCTGTGATTGTATGCGCTCCTTCAACATCTGTGACCGTATACCCTCCGTTTTCACGACCTGCTAAAACACCGTCAATCTCCACATAGTCCAGATTGTCATCGTTTACCGTAAACTGAACACTGCCGCCGTATGTTTCATTATGCTTTACGCCGCTAATAACCGGTGAAGAACCGTCAAATACCAGTCCGTCTGTAGACAGATAGGCTGTATTACCGCCCTTATCTGTAATTTTAACATAAACAATACATTTTTTATCCGGATCAATTGCAAAACGCTGTTCGTAAACCGTCCAGTCTGAAGCCTGAATATTTTGCACTTCTTCCAACGTCTTTGCTTCCTCTGAAATCAGATAAAAAACCTTATCGATACCCAGCCCCAGATCATCTGCATGAATACCGACTTCCTGTCTTTCCTTGAAAAACTTTCCAAATGTCACTGCATTGCAGAATACGTTCCACTTATTTGTCGATACGGTAATCTCTCCTGTCGGAGCCGAAATGTCTTTATATTCTGCATTGATTTCGACATCACCGTCCGGCATGATAAATACAGCTGTCGCTGAATGGCTGTCCGTGTTCTCTGTAAAATCAAGTGCAGTATTGCCTGCCCACCGGTCAAATGCCATACCCTGTGCCGCACCTGCCGCAGTTATAGTGACAATGTCGCCTGCTGCATATTCTCCCGAACCGGTTCCATTGCCTACAATCACCTGATGCTTCTGCACCGGTTCAATATCTTTATCGGTAAATTCCACCGTACATTCTGCAAATATCTTATCTTTCTGGGCTTTTACCGCGCCGACTGTTTCAATATTGCCTTCATCATATCCGTTCGGGAAAAATAAAAAAGTATATGTTCCCGTCTTTGCCCCCGGATATGCTTCTAAAAAATAACGGTTTGGATAATTTTCTCCGTCCGTTACCAGCGCGACAGCTTCGCCCCAATTGGTTTCATTCAGACTTTCCGCATCTTCACTTTCCCAAAGTGACGTTTTCATAACCAAAACACTGCTTCCAAGCCAGTCGGTCACATCAGCACCGTCCATTAATACTCCCTGACTGTTATAACAGTCAATATCAAAATACACCGTATCATCAGGAATTGAGCCGTCTTCCTTTTGGAAAATGCGGTTGATATTTACCGTTTGCGGTGCAGACTGAATCACCAGTCTGCCAACAGATAAGTCTTCTTTCTCCGGCTGCTTTGTCGTTGCTGTCCAGTTTGACTGTGTATCCACGGTATATTTAAAAAACCAGCCTGCTTTTGCCGGTGCAAAGCTTTCCTTCGCTGCCTTGCCCTGCGCCGTTATATAAGTATAACCTTCCGTGAAAACGGATGGAAACAGCTTATTACCGACTGCCGCCTTTGTTGTACCTGTTACATCCTTATCAATAATGACCTGATTATCCTTTTTTAATACAATATAGCCGTCTGCGATATTGTCTGACGTCTGATTTCCGGTGAAATTTCCTTTAATTTCAACGAAGATACTTTCATCATACTCTGTCAGATTTAAAGAGGCTTTGTTTTTTACCTCTATATTTTTTAAACTGCCGGATACCAGGCACAGTTCCGCTTCATCATCCAATATAACATTTTCAACATTCTGGATATTGCCGTCTACAGAACATTTCTGCAAGGTCAGACTGGTGTTTTCATTGCCGTAAAAATCTTTTATTTTCGCACTGGCAATAATACTCTCTCCCATGCCTTTCAGCGTAATATCTGCACAGCTGTTATTTTCTGTATGAATTCCTTCACGAATAACCGTTTTTGCATCTGCATAAACTTCTGCGCTGCCTGTATATGCGGTTTTCCCATCACTCCCGGAATCATGGCTCATGTAAACGGCCTGAATCTTTGTATTTTCAACCGCATTGGTAACAGTCAATGATGCATTTTGTCCGACAACCGTATTTTTAAATCCGCCTGCATAGACTGTTGGGAGCAGTTCTTCTTCTGTTCCCCCAAAACCTCCCAGTCCGGAACCTGCACCACCTTTAACATACGTATCCACACTATCCAGTACCAGACTGTGTCCAGCCAGAAAAATCTCTCTATGTACGACGCTTTGTAAAGCATTCGTGGAAATAAAATGCAATTTTACATTTTGAATCGTAACATGATCACCGGTAAGCTGTACTGCACCTCTGATAATCAGTTCACTGTTGCTGTCCGCCCCTGTTATCGTCACATTTCCCGGTATCATAAGAGGTGTTCCCGCAGCATCCTCTGCAACCGTAATACTCCCACTGACAACAATTAAACTGCTGCCCGCCTGCAATGCCTGACGAAGCTGGCTTTCACTTGTAACAGTAACTGCCCCTGCACGTATATTCGCTGTATCTGCGTATGCATAAGTCATAAATGGAACAACTGTATTGGTTGTCATACACACTGCTGTCACTACGGCTGCTGCCGCAAAAATTCTTTTTCCTCTTGTAATGTTTTTTCTCAATAGCTCCTGCCTTTCCATACATTATTGTACATGTTTTATTCTTTCGTTTTTATAGTAGCAATTTAATATACCATATCTATTGATTGGTGTCTATAAAAAATTATTATTTTTTATCCTGATTTTTTATCCTGAAACATATTTTGCTATCGTTTCTATCAGCTTATCCGCATCCAGCGGCTTTGACACATGCTCATTCATTCCCGCCGCTTTGCAGTCTGCCACATCATCCGAAAAAGCATTGGCCGTCATTGCTATGATTGGTATCGTCTTTGCATCCGGCCGCTGAAGCGCCCGGATATTTTTTGCCGTTTCAAGTCCGCTCATAACCGGCATCATCAAATCCATCAATATAATATCAAATGTGCCGGGTTCAGCCTGTTCAAACAACTCCAATGCTTCTTTTCCGTTCCATGCTTTTGTAACGATCATGCCTTCATTCTCACAGATGAAATCTGCAATTTCCATGTTAAGCACATTGTCTTCCGCAAGCAGAACTTTCATGCCGTCAAGTACAACAGTTTTTGCTTCTTCATCCTGCACTGTATACTGTTCCTTCTTCTTATCCACCTGAAACGGCAGTCTTATTACAAATGTTGTGCCTTTCTCTTTTTCACTGGTATAATCAATTGTTCCCTGCATTACCTCTACAATTTTTTTGACAATCGGAAGTCCCAGTCCCGTGCCGCTGTAAACGGTCTGCATCATCTCTTTTTCCTGGGCAAACGGTTCAAACATATGCTCCTGGAAATCTTTACTCATACCAATTCCTGTATCCTGACATATGAATTCCAGCATGACTCTGTTAAAATCAGATGTACTCTCCGTTTCTGTCACCGAGGTCGTCACCGAACCACCTTCTTTATTATACTTAATGGCATTTCCCATAATATTTAAAAGAATCTGCCGCAGATGTAACGGACTGCCGATTAAATGCCAGTGCATGATCTGTGTCTGTATCGGATAAAAACAGACATTTTTCTTTTTTGCCTGTACCGTTAAAATGGACGTTACTTCATTTAAAATATCCTGCAAATCAAAAGAATCTTCTGAAAGCTGGATTTGTCCGGATTCCAGTTTATTCATATCCAGAACATCATTGACCAGATCCAGCAGAAAGCCGGAAGCCTCCCAGACTTTTTCACGACAATCGCTCTGTTTTTCCAAATCATCCTTATAATACCTACCGATTTCTACCATACCCCTGATTCCGTTAATCGGTGTACGGATATCGTGGCTCATTCTGCGCAGAAAATCTGTCTTTGCTATATTGGCACGGACTGCTTCTTCCATGGACTGCTTTAATTTTAACTGATATTCCACCTCTTTTTTCTGCTGTGCTTCAATAATCTTTAGCTGCTCATTTAATTCCCGCATATGAACCCGCCCGGATTTATTTCTTGCCACCGTTGCAGCTGCCCAGATAAGCATAGAAATACATAATGCCAAAAGAACTGTCCTGCGTGTTGCCGCAAACACTTCTTTCTGTGGATAATATACGTATAAATTATAATCCCTGTATCGTCCTTTTCCGCCACAATAACGGTGTCCGTCACTTGTAAAATATACCAGATTATCTGAGCGTTCTATGGAACGTAATTCCTGTATAACCGGAATTTCCGTGGTTTGACAATTCTCGTATTGCGCATCATTTGTTCCGTAAATTTTATCATCAGCTGCTATAAAAAGGGTACCATTCATATTCATGGCATATCCGGCAAGCAAATTATTGACTGCCGCATAACTGTCTGTCAGACGGTCTGTATCCTGATAACAGTAGCAAAATACAACTCCCGGACTGTCTGTTCTGGATATTGCTGCCAGATCATACCATTTTTTGTTTTTCTGAATCCGTTCTGCATAGATTTTTTTAGAATATTTTGTAATCTCGCTGATTTTTTTATCCTGAATCAGTTCCTTCCATGCATCATAATCCAATCCGACATTGCTGTATTGACATTCCGGCTGCATATCTTCATCTAAAATGATAATTCCTGCCATCCGCTGTGCCTCTGTATAGTTCTTTAAATATACTGAATCAATTAACTCAGAATCCCTATGGATATCCGCTCCTACTTCAACTGCCTGTTCTGTCAGCCGTACCAGGCTCTTAATTTTATCTGCCTGTACGACCTCATCGTAGCTTAAGCACTGACTTTTTAAATAAGTCAGTGTATTGCCAAAGGTCTTCTCAATATTTTTTTTATCCGAGCGGACCGCCAGTATCAGAACGACAATAACCACTATAATGACAACCACGAGGAGTCCTTCGTATAACTGCACCTTCATTTTAGACTGTCCTGATTTTTTCATGGTGTAATCCCCCCTGCTGCCACCCGGTCTTCCATCCCATATTTTTCCAGAATACACTGAACCGTTCCGTCTTCAAGCATCTCCGCCATCGCCTGACGAAGCTGTTCTGCCTTTTGGGTGTCTTTATTTTTTGAAAAAGCCACACCCAGTTTTGAATCAATGATTTCCTCATCTAAAATGCGGTATTTCTGACCGGACTGCCTTAAATATTCCTGCATCACAATCTCATGTCCCGCACAGGCATCGACGTATCCCTTGCGCAGTGCAGCAAATAATTCATTCATCTCTACAAAGGAATACACATTTTTCACCTTGGGAATTATATCGTAACCCTGCCCTAAAAAAATCCGTTCAGGCTGTGTACTGGACTGTACCGCAACATTTTTCCCAGCTAAGTCATCCAGCTTATAAATATCACTGTCCGTCCGCACCATCACAACTTCCCTGCTGTACATATAAGGTCCGACCCAAATATAATCATCTTCCCTGCCATCCATTGAGAAACTGCCCCACGCACAGTCAACTTCACCGTTTTCTAAATAAATATCTTTATCATCCCACTGAATCTGTTTAAAGACCGGTGTATAGCCTATCCGGCGGCACGCTTCTTTTGCCAGCTCCACATCAACACCTGCATAATCGCCATTCTCATCCTGATAATTATACGGCTCATAGTCATCGCTTCCGATAACCAGTTCGGGCTGTACCGTTACAGCTTCCTTTTTCTCCCTGCCACAGCCACACAGTGCCATACTCATCAGACATACAATACCAAAAGGCAGTACACTCCTTTTTATCCAATATTTCATTATTATCCATCCCCCTCATATTTACACTTGAATTGTTTTTATCATACTATATTTTTTATAAAAAATCAACATTCTGACAAAATCCGTTTTCCATAAAAGGACACGAAAATGTACCTTTTATACATTTCCGTGTCTTAGCTGCATTCCGCCCTATATTTTAATCTTCATGCAGCAGATGCGGAATGATAAATTTTTCCCGAATATGAACTTTTTATAAACTCCTAAAGAAAAAGTTGACATTTAAAAATCTTCTCCCTATAATATCAAAAGTTAGGTTGCTAACCATTTCTTTAGAAAGGAGTGTGATTGGATTGCAGAATTTTGATGAAAAATCCGCTAACATGCACATGGGACGACTGATTCAGATGCTTTCCCACCAGATGAAACGAAAAAACTGCATTGTCACTATGATTGACGGTGACAGTCTGACCGTTATGCAGAAGCACATTCTTAAGTTCATTCTTTTGGAAACACTGCATCGGGAAATTTATCAAAAAGATATTGAAGAAGAGTTTCAGATCCGCAAGTCTACTGTAACCGGCATTTTACAGCTGATGGAAAAAAACGGATTTATCTACCGCGAAAGTGTTGAAAAAGATGCCAGACTCAAACGGATTGTGCCTACCAAAAAGGCAGAGGCGCTTCGTCCCAGTATCCTGTCCCACATCAACGAATCAGAAGCCCAGATGACCCAGGGCATTTCCAAAAAAGATGTGGCAGTCTGCAAGCAGGTGCTCCTGCAAATGTTACAAAACCTTTCTGAAAATAAACTATAAAATTAAGGAGAATCAAACCATGAACAAAACACTGTTAAAGTCCGTGCGTGAATATAAAAAGCAGTCCTTTCTGACACCGTTTTTTGTTATTCTTGAAGTTTTTATGGAAGTTCTGATTCCGCTTGAAATGGCTAAAATTATTGATGTGGGCATTGCAGACGGAAATTTAAACTACATTATCCAGCGCGGTATTATTTTAGTTGCAATGGCAATGCTTGCCCTGTTTTTCGGTGTGACTGCCGGTAATATGGCGGCCGTTGCGGCGGCAGGTTATTCCAAAAATCTGCGCCACGATATTTTTTATAAAATCCAGCAGTTTTCATTTAAAAATATCGACCACTTTTCTACTTCCGGTCTGGTAACCCGTATGACAACGGATATTACCAACGTACAGATGGCATATATGATGAGTATCCGTCTTCTTGCCAGAGCGCCGATTATGATTATTTTATCATGGGTTATGACACTCGTTTTAAACAAAACGGTTGCTATGCTGTTTTTAATCGTTATCCCATTGCTTGGCGGAACACTGATATTTATTGCCAAAAAGGCGCACCCGCATTTTATCAAGGTATTTGATGAATATGATGTTTTAAATAATTCCGTACAGGAAAATGTCAATGCTTCCCGTGTGGTAAAGGCATTTGTCCGTGAAGATTACGAAATTGACAAATTCCACATCATTTCCAAATATGTATACAGCCTGTTTACAAAGGCGGAAAAAATCGTTGCATGGAACTCTCCTGTCATGCAGTTTACCATGTACGTTGTTATTTTAGTCATTGTTGCGATTGGCGGAAACAGCATTGTTACCGGTACAATGCAGACCGGTGAACTGACCAGTATCATCGTCTATTCACTTCAGATTCTCATGTCCCTGATGATGGTAACTTTCGTATTCGTTATGATTATGATTGCGGAAGCTTCTACCGACCGTATCGCAGAAGTTTTAAATGAAGAGCCTGAAATGCAGAATTCTGACGATGCTGTAAAGGATGTTGCAAACGGAGAAATCATTTTCGACCATGTAAACTTCAGCTATGCAGGTAAAGACGGTACTCTTTCTTTAAAAGATGTCTGCCTTCACATTCAATCCGGTCAGACAATCGGTATCATCGGTGGAACGGGAAGTGCCAAATCCACACTCGTACAGCTCATTCCAAGACTGTATGACGTAACCGGTGGCGCTGTCAAAGTCGGCGGTGTCGATGTACGCAATTACAATCTGGAAGCCCTGCGTGACCAGGTTTCCATGGTTTTACAAAAAAATGTTCTTTTCTCCGGTACTATTTATGAAAATATCCGCTGGGGAAATGAAAATGCAACCGACGAAGAAGTACAGAATGTATGTAAACTGGCACAGGCTGACGGCTTTGTCCAGGAATTTCCAAACGGCTACAATACACAGATTGTCCAGGGCGGTAACAATGTATCCGGCGGTCAGAAACAGCGTCTTTGTATTGCAAGAGCGCTGCTTAAAAAACCGAAAATTCTGATTCTGGACGATTCGACAAGTGCAGTTGATACAAAAACCGATGCGCTAATCCGTAAAGCATTCCGTGAAGAAATTCCGGATACCACAAAAATCATTATTGCACAGCGTGTTTCTTCGATTGAAGATGCCGATCAGATTATCGTGCTTGATGACGGTAAAATCACTGGTATCGGTACTTCTAAAGAACTGTTAAAGACCAATGAAATTTACAGAGAAGTTTATGAATCACAGGTAAAGGGAGGTGCTGAAAATGAGTAATGAAAAGAAAACAAAAAAGCCGTCCCGGCTTTCAAAAAATACACTCAAAACAGCCAAAAGACTGCTCAAATACGTAACCGAAACGTATAAGTTCCGTTTTGTGCTGGTATTTGTGTGCATTTTAATCAGCTCCGTTGCTTCTATTTCTGTGTCCTTGTCACTGAAATATATGCTCGATGATTTCATTATTCCGTTAATCGGACAGGAATCACCGGATTTCACAAGATTTTATCAGGCACTGGCTGTTTTAGGCTGTATCTTTTTAATGGGTGTACTTTCTACATTTATTTATACACGAATGATGGTATACATCGGTCAGGGAGTGTTAAAGCGTGTGCGTGACGATATGTTTGAGCATATGCAGACACTGCCAATCCGCTACTTTGACCAGAATACCAACGGTTCTGTCATGAGCCTTTATACGAACGATACGGATACCCTGCGCCAGATGATCAGCCAGTCGATTCCGCAGGCGCTGATGTCCTTTTTTACAATTATTGTAACGTTTATTGCCATGCTGGTGTTAAGCCCTCTGCTGACACTGCTTGCAGTTGCCGTTATCGGCATCTTAATTCTTGTAACAAAAGCTATCGGCGGAAACAGCGGTAAATACTTTGTGCGCCAGCAGGTAGCACTTGCCGACGTTACCGGATTTGTCGAAGAACGCATGAACGGTCAGCGTGTGGTAAAGGTTTTCAACCACGAAAGAAAGTCCGAAGAAGAATTTGATGCATTAAACGAATCTTTATTTGAAAGCGCCGCAAATGCCAATAAGTACGCCAATATCATGGGACCTGTTATCGGTAACATCGGTAATCTCCAGTTCGTATTAACCGCAGTTTTAGGCGGTACGCTCTCCGTTATGGGTGTCGGCGGCATTACACTGGGTGTTATGGCTTCATATTTACAGTTTACAAAAAGCTTTACACAGCCTTTCATGCAGGTCGCACAGCAGTTTAACTCTATCGTTATGGCGCTTGCCGGTGCAGAACGTATTTTTGCGCTGATTGATGAAACTCCGGAAGCGGATGAAGGAACGGTTACACTTGTCAATGCCTCAAAGGATGACAACGGCATTCTTCATGAATGTAAGGAAAGAACCGGTATCTGGGCATGGAAGCAGACGGCTTCTGACGGCACGGCTTCTTATACCGAATTAACAGGGGATGTCCGTTTTAAGGATGTGACCTTCGGTTACAACCCGGATAAGATTATTTTAAAGGATATCAGTCTTTTTGCAAAGCCGGGTCAGAAGCTTGCCTTTGTAGGTTCTACCGGTGCCGGAAAAACAACGATTACCAACCTGATTAACCGTTTTTACGATATTCAGAAAGGTGAAATCCGCTATGACGGCATTGATATTACAAAGATTAAAAAAGATGACTTACGCCGTTCACTCGGTATTGTTCTTCAGGATACGCACCTCTTTACCGGTACGATTAAGGACAATATCCGCTACGGTAATCTTGATGCAACCGATGAACAGATTTACAATGCGGCAAAGCTGGCTCACGCAGACCAGTTTATCAATATGCTTCCGCACGGCTATGATACGCTGTTAAGCGGTGACGGTGAAGAATTGTCACAGGGACAGCGCCAGCTCATTTCCATTGCCCGTGCCGCTGTTGCCGACCCGCCTGTTTTAATTCTGGACGAAGCAACTTCAAGTATTGATACACGTACCGAAAGTATCGTACAGAAGGGTATGGATAACTTAATGAAGGGACGTACCGTATTTGTTATTGCGCACCGCCTTTCTACTATCCGCAACAGTAACGCAATTATCGTATTAGACCACGGTCAGATTATTGAGCGCGGCGACCACAAAGATTTGATTGCACAAAAGGGAACGTACTATCAGCTGTATACAGGAAAGCTGGAGTTATCATAAATTACCAATCCAAAATCCAATCCATGCAAAAATACCCGGACACGCTCTTTACGGACGTGTCCGGCTTTTTTTCTCTACCCACTCGTCTGCTTTTTCAACCAGCAGTGTCAGGTAGCGGAATAAGGATTCTGCCGCAAATCCGAATACGATTAATAACAGCATACAGATTGCCGACAACTGGCTCATTGCAAACAGGTGATTGAGCATAATACCGCAAAACAGCAGTCCTGCGATATTGCCAAATAATATGGCATATTTCATCTTGTTAAACGGTTCACTGATTTTAATTAAAATCATAAATCCGACAACCGCCAGTAACAGTGTCGCCGCTGTCGCAATATCCGCTGACGGCAGTGAAAAGACATCGCCGCATATCACCAGCGCACCAACCACAAAGACATCGGTCAGTCCGGCTGGCAGTGCTTTTAACAAAACTTTTTTGATAAATTTCCCTTTGATTCGTTCCTTGTTTGGCTCTAATGCCAGCAAAAATCCCGGAATACCGATTGTAAACATACTAATCAATGAAATGTGTGCCGGTTCCAAAGGATATGTAATCATAAATACCGCCGAAAATACCGACATCAGCAGGGAGAAGATGTTTTTTACCAAAAACAGGCTTGCCGAGCGTTCCACATTATTGACGACACGTCTGCCCTCCCAGACAACCGAAGGCATATGTGCAAAATCCGAATCCAGCAGGACAACCTGCGCCGCCTGCGAAGCCGCTTCACTGCCCGATGCCATTGCTACACTGCAATCCGCATCTTTCATGGCAAGAATATCATTGACACCGTCACCCGTCATTGCAACTGTGTGTTTATCTTTCTGGAGTGCCTGCACCAACTGCTGTTTCTGCTTTGGTGTTACCCTGCCAAAAACCGTATACTCTCTGACCGCTTCTTCAATTTTAAATTGTGAATCTAACCGCGTGGCATCAATATAATTTTGCGCCCCCTCAATGCCTGCCTGCTTTGCAATCTCCGAAACCGTTTCCGGGTTATCTCCTGAAATGACTTTAATCTGTACACCCTGTGCTTTAAAATACGCAAATGTTTCCTTTGCATTGGCACGAATTGGATTGGACAGCACAATAAAGCCCAATGGTGTCACTTCTTCCGTCAATCCGTTTTTCAAATCCCTGCCTGCATAGCGGGCAAATATCAACACACGGTATCCTTTCTTTGTATAAGGAAGCAGTTCCTGTTCTACCTCGGAAAAATGGGACTGCATGACAAATTCAGGCGCCCCCAGTACATAAGCACCGTCGTTAAATACAACACCGCTGTACTTTACAGCCGATGAAAACGGAAAGACTTCCACCACCTGTCCATTTTCTGTATCTGTATTTTTATCATTGACAGCATTGTTATTTTTTCCAATATTCTGCGCCATATATGCTTTTAATGCCTGCATGGTCGCATTGTTATCCTTTGATGCCCGGACATAGTCTGCCAACAAGGCTTCCAGCTCTGTTTCATGAAACCGCGTGGACTGTTCTGCTTCATCAAACCGGCTATATTGTCCCGCTGTATGCTCATTTTTCCCTGAAAATGCGTGAATCTCTTTGACACACATGGACGGCTCTGTAATTGTTCCCGTCTTATCCACACACAGCACATCTACTCTTGCAAGTGTTTCAATACTTTTCATATCATGCAGTAACACTTTGTTTTTTGCAAGCCGCATGGTACTTAATGCCAACGCAATTGTCGTCAGCAGATACAGCCCCTCCGGTATCATGCCAATGATTGCAGCAACGGTTGACGTGACACCTTTTTGCAAGATTGTGTGATTGATATAAAAACTCTGGTAAAATAAAATAATGCTAATCGGAATAATTATAATACCAACCCATTTGACAATCTGGTTAATCGAGCGCACCATTTCTGACTGCTCTCCACTACCCATGGATTTTGCCTGTGTCGCAAGTCTTGAAATATACGAATCCTTTCCCACTTTATCAAGCCGTGCGTAACATTCTCCCGCAACCACAAAACTGCCTGATAACAGCGGCATGCCTGCCTTTTTTTCAACTTCATCGGCTTCGCCTGTTAGAAGCGATTCATTGACCTGCACATTTCCCTCAAGCACTGTCGCATCGGCACAAATCTGATCGCCCGCGCGCAGTACCACAATATCGTCTTTTACCAGTTCTTCCGATAAAATCTGCTTTTGCATGCCTTCTCTTAATACGGTTGCATGCGGCGCGTTTAACAGATTCATTTTATCCAGAATCTTCTTTGCACGCAGTTCCTGTACAATGCCAATCAGCGTATTTCCGATAACAATCGGCAGAAATGTCAGATTCCGGTATGATTTTACGCATAGCAGCAATATTGAAATAATTAAAAATATTAAATTAAAATATGTAAATGCATTGGAAAAAATTATTTCTTTGATAGATTTATCCGTCGTCGTATCGGCACGGTTATCCAGTCCCTGTTCTACCCTGAGTGCCGCTTCCTGTTCGGTCAGACCTTTAAGTTCTTTTACCGGCTCATTTGTTTTATCGCTCATTTTATCCCCCATGTCGTCACCTCGTTATTTATCACATATTTTTATTATAATCCGCCGCTTTCTCTGTTGGTATCAAAAAATTTATGAAATTTATTAAAATTGTATGTCAATTCTTACCATTTTACATATGGTTTCTTCTGTGAATTTTTACAGAAAACAAAAGCTACTCCCCAAATGTGACATATGCCGCAGATACGTTCAAAAAGGGACCGGCACTTCATTTTGTGCCGGTCCCGTAAAATTACATATTATCTTTTAAAATATCGTGGTCACGCAGTAATTTTTCAATGACATTGCCTTTTACAAGCTTTAATAAAGGCTTCTTTAAGGCATTGAGCGGTCCAGGCAGCTGAATTTCAAGCGGAGATTTTCCGTCCATCAGCTTTACGGAACTGTCAAGCAATTCACGGACATCGTAAACACTGCCCCATACTTCCGGTACGCCACGGTCAACACCGAGCAGTCCGTAAACCGCTTCCATTGCCGTTCTTACAGAATACTCTGTTGTAAATACAGTATCTCTTGGTGTATCCGCAAACTGTCCGAGGAAAGCAAAGTTTACACAGCCGTCCGGAATAACGTCCGGTCTGTCGCCCTTGGTTCTTGGCATAAAGAATGCTGTAATATACGGCATCATTGTCGGTACGCAAACTGCACTGTTTTCAGCGAGGTCTTCGATTTCTTCAACCGGCACACCTAAGTGATACAGCCATTCTTCTGTGATTTCCTTACCGGTACACTCTTTCATCGGCTTTTTAACATAATCGCCCGGTACATCGGTAAACAGTCCATATACCCATACGCAGACCTTATCTTTATCCTGGTCCTTAAACTGTCCCTGTCTGTTAATCGTCCAGCTCAACAGCCATTTAGAATCCTGACAGCTTACAATACCACCTGTTACAACTTTTCCGCTCTTTGGGTCTCTCTTACAAATCTTTGTGATATATGGAATAATCTTATCATCAAGTGTTGTAACCGTTGCAGATTCCCAGTTCGTCTTTGCTACATCTGAACAGAACTTTTCAGGATGTCCGAATGACGGGTCCTGCTTTGCAATATTTTTCCAAAGGCTCCAGCAGCCGCTTGTGCGCACTTCTGCATCACCGTTTGGTGCATGGTTCTGGTCGCCGTAAATCGTTCCCTCCGTACAGCTTCCGTTTGTAACAAATACAAGGTCATTTTCAGTCAGGACAATGCCCTTTTCAACGCCCTTTTCCTTACACTCAATCGCCGTTGCAATCTTTTTGCCGTCCTTATGCTCAAAAATAACATTTGTTACTTCTGTATTAAAGCGGAATTCTACGCCCGCATCTTCCAGATATTTCTTCATCGGCAGAATCAGGGATTCATACTGATTGTATTTTGTGAATTTTAACGCACTGAAATCAGGCAGACCTGCGATATGATGAATAAAACGCTGGAAATACAGCTTCATTTCCAATGCACTGTGCCAGTTTTCAAATGCAAACATCGTTCTCCAGTATAACCAAAATGTCGAATCAAACACTTCGTCATCAAAAACATCTTCAATCGTCTTGTCGTATAAATCTTCGTCCTTGGTCATAAAGAGCTTCATGATTTCCATACAACCCTTCTGGCTTAAATTAAATTTGCCGTCTGTATGGGCATCCTGTCCACGGTTTACCGTTGCACGGCATAATGAATAGTTCGGGTCTTTTTTGTTGAGCCAGTAATATTCGTCCAGCACGGAAACGCCCGGTGTTTCAATTGATGGAATACTGCGGAATAAATCCCACAGGCACTCAAAATGATTTTCCATTTCACGGCCGCCGCGCATTACATAACCGCGGGAAGCATCGTAAATACCGTCACACGCACCGCCTGCAATGTCCATAGCTTCTAAAATGTGAATGTTTTTGCCCGGCATCTGTCCGTCACGTACAAGGAAACACGCCGCCGCAAGTGAAGCCAGCCCGCTGCCTACAAGGTATGCATGCTTATCGTCAACACCTTCCGGTTTTTCCGGACGGGCAAATGCTTCGTAGTTGCCGTTGCTGTAATAAATACCTTTGCTGTTTTTTTCATACTTACCGCGTTCTGTATTGCGGTACTCGTTTCGTTCCTGTGTTTCGTCTGCCTTTTTTCCTGTCTGTCCGTTTTTTGCCTGCTTGTTTTCACTCGCCTTTTTTGCATATAATGCGGCTGCTCCTGCGCCGACTACGATTGCAGATGCAACACCCAGTTTTGATTTTTTTGCCATAATGACTGCCACCTTTCTGAATTCTCTAAAATTTATTATGAACGTTCCTGATGGTTTTATCATAAAGAATCGGCAAATCTTTTTCAATTTACAAAATCGTAAATTTGATTAAATTTTTATCAAATGCGGAAAGTTGTAAGGTTTTTATTTGCAAAATTATGAATCGAATTAGTAATACTGCCGTCCAGCGTGGCGCTCATTCTGTCTGTAATCTCTGTGTAATCCTCTTTCATTCCCTTGCCAATCCAGTCAAGCATGACACCGACAAACCCATATTTGTAAAAATCAGCAATGAAACTTTTTTCTCCTTCGGTAATGTCAAGTCCTTTGGATTTTTCCTCAACAACCCCCATAAGCAGATTGTGTGTCAGCATAAACAGATAATTTTCTATCTGCTCCCGGCTCAATGCCCTGTACGCATTCATGATAAACGGCTTATTTTCAAGAACCGCTTCAAATATCTGCTTTAATCCCTCATGCCATGTGTCGTATGTCTTTTTCCCCTGCAATGCCCGCGTTGCATCTTCCATGCAGGACCATTCCACCAAATCATAAATATCCTTAAAATGATAATAAAATGCCATGCGGCTGATTCCGCAATCATCTGTCAAATCGCTGATTGTTATTTTATCCAGCGGCTTCTTTAAAAGCATCTGCTTGAGTGAATTTTCCAATGCACGTTTGGTTGTGTTTGACATAGCTGGCTCCTTTTGCATCATAATTTACTTTTTACACTCATTATAACAGAACTCCCCACAAAAATCACCCGCATTTTCCCCACCGTAAAAACGGTTCTAACCCCCACCCTTGCCAAAGCGTAAAAAACAGCCCGCATACACCCACCGGATATTTCCCCCGGCAGGCGCATACAGGCTGCTTTGCCACTTATTTACTTTGCCGCCAGCTCTAACATTCTCTTTAACGGCTTTGCGGCTGCCTCCAATACATCCTGTGGAACTTCAACGTATGGCTGCATTTTTTCAAGTGCTTCTTCGACACGCTCTAATGTCACTTTCTTCATATTCGGACAGAACTGTCTGTGTCCGACTGAATAAAATTTCTTTTCAGGGTTCTTCTGCTGTAACTCAAAGAACACACCCATTTCCGTGCAGATAATAAAACGGTCGGCATCACTCTTTGTCGCGTAATCAATAATTTCTGATGTACTGCCTACAAAATCCGAAAGTTCGATAACATCTTCCGTACATTCCGGGTGCGTAAGCACCAGTGCTTCCGGATGCGCTTCCTTTGCTGCCTTTACATTTTCTGCATGAATACTCTTATGTACATGACAAAAACCGTCATGGAAGATAAAATGCTTTTCCGGCAGCTGTTTTGCCACATATCTGCCTAAATTGTTATCCGGCACAAAAAAGATATTCTGCTCCGGAAGATTTTTTACAACCTTCACGGCATTGGATGATGTCACACAGACATCGGACACTGCCTTAATTTCTGCGGTTGAATTGACATAACAGACTACGGCAACGTCAGGATTTTCTTTTCTGACCTGTTCTATCTGTTCTACCGTAACCATATGTGCCATTGGGCAGTCTGCGTGGGCATCTGCCATTACCACGTTCTTTTCCGGATTTAAAATTTTGGCACTTTCGCCCATGAAGGATACACCGCAGAATAAAATATTCTGCTGTGTAACCTGTGTGGCAACCTTACTTAAATAAAACGAATCTCCTACATAATCCGCAATTTCCTGTACGGCACCGTCCACATAATAATGGGCCAGAATGACAACATCTTTTTCCTTTTGCATTTTCTTTATTTTTTCAATTCTGTTTTCCATGAGTTTTTCTGCGGCTCCTTAGCGGTTAAATAACTGTGTTGATAAATATCTGTCACCTGAATCCGGTAATAATGCAACGATTGTCTTGCCCTTATTTTCCGGTCTTGCGGCTAAAATAGAAGCTGCTTTTAAAGCGGCACCGGATGAAATACCGACAAGAATACCTTCGCTGACTGCAAATCTTCTGCCCTCATCAAACGCATCTTCGTTTTCGATTGTGATAATTTCATCATATACATCTGTGTTTAACACTTCCGGAACAAAGCCTGCGCCGATTCCCTGAATCTTGTGAGGACCTGCTGTACCTGTTGAAAGTACCGGGCTGGATGCCGGTTCTACAGCAACAATCTTTACATCAGGATTCTGTGATTTTAAGTATTCGCCGACACCTGTGATTGTTCCGCCTGTACCGACACCTGCTACAAAAATGTCAACCTTGCCGTCTGTCTGTTCCCAGATTTCCGGTCCTGTTGTTGCCTTATGAGCCGCCGGATTTGCCTTATTGACAAACTGTCCTAAAATAACAGCACCCGGAATGGAATCTCTTAATTCTTCTGCCTTTGCGATAGCGCCCTTCATGCCCTTTGCGCCTTCTGTCAGCACAAGTTCGGCACCATAAGCCTTTAACAGGTTTCTTCTTTCTACGCTCATTGTTTCAGGCAGTGTAAGGATTGCCTTATAACCCTTTGCTGCCGCAACAGCCGCAAGACCGATACCGGTATTACCTGATGTCGGTTCAATGATTGTTGCACCCGGCTTTAAAATACCGTTCTTTTCTGCATCTTCAATCATTGCCAGTGCGATACGGTCCTTTACGGAACCTGCCAGATTCAGATATTCCAGCTTTACTAAAACATCTGCCTGCTCTGCTCCAACGTTTTTTGCATATCTTGACGCTCTTAATAACGGTGTTTTTCCAACTAATTCTAATGCGCTTTCTGTTATTTTACCCATATCAATTTCCTCTCTTTTCTTATATCATATATGTTTAGTAGGATTACTGTGAATTAATAGTACCTCGAATATATCCATTTGTCAAGCAGCAATTTCTGTTTTTTACATTTTCTCCGTATCACGCAAAAACAGGACAGCAATCGTAGGTTGATTGCTGTCCTGTTTTGCTGCTTCTGTTTCAATAATTTCAAAACCAGTAATTTTTATTACTGTCTTTTACAATGTAATCATAACGTAGAAATTATGCTTTTGTAATTATCTACATATAAAAATTTTCAATAATGTATATACTATTATATGCACATTTTAAAAATAAATGTCTATTTTCAAGGCTTTACCCAAACACCTCCAGCAGTTCCTCCGGTGTTGCCACAATTTCATCTGCGCCTGCTTCTTCAAGTTCGCCCGGCTTTGCAAATCCAAAACGCACGCCGACCGACTCAATCTTACACTTCTTTGCACCTTCAATATCATGCACGCGGTCGCCAATCATTACCGAATCGGCTTCAATTTCCGCCATGTCCTGCTCCGGGTGCTTTTGTGCAATGCGTCTTAACACTTCCGCAATGACATCTGCCTTGTACTTAAGTTCTCCGTTCATGCCACTGCCCACTTCAATCTCAAAATACTGTGCCAGATGAAAATGCTTTGTAATACGCAGTGCAAATTCTTCCGGCTTAGATGTTGCCAGCGCCATAACATAGCCGCGCTTCTTTAATTCCTCTAAAACTTCCGGGATTCCAGCAATCACTTCGTTTTCAAAAATTCCCGTGTCACGGAAACGCTCTCTGTACTTAGCCACACCGATTTGCGCCTGCTCTAAGCTTAAACCGTGATAACGCTGAAAGCTGTCGATTAACGGCGGTCCGATATAACACTCCAGCTTGTCTAAATCCGGTTCGTCAATGCCCAGTGATTTCAGTGCATACTGCACACATCTAGTAATGCCAAGCTTAGAATCGGTCAGTGTTCCGTCTAAGTCAAATAATAAATACTTCTTCTGCATTTCTACTCCAATTCTTCATATCCATAAATATATCTGTCACACAATTTTTTAATTTCTTCCTGCTCCTGCGCGGATGCCGCATCATACACGGCAACCGTATAAAATCCGCCTTTTTTTGCGCCCTGCACTGCCTTTAAAATGTCTTCAAACACGATACAGTGTGCCGTATCCGTCTGACAGCGTAAAGCTGCCAGTTCATAGACATCGGGATATCCCTTGCCACGCTCTACCTCATGCGTTTCCGTAAAGCTGTCAAACAAATCATAGATGCCATTGCGTTTTAAGCATTTTTCAAACAGCGTATGCGTAGACGAGGTTGCCACCGTCAATTTCATGCCCTGTGCCTTTAATTTCCTTAAAAATGCATCGGCGCCCGGTTTTAACGTAATCACATTATCATACTGATCCTGTGCCATTTCATGCCACTCTGCTGCAATATCCTCTGCATTTTCATTCAGATGAAAGCGTTCAATGACATATTTTGAACCAGTAATAAAATTGTGGTTACGGATTTCCTGCATATAATCTGCCGGAACGACGATTCCACGTTTTGCAAGAAAATCAATATCAATCTTTTCCCACACCCACGTAGAATCAAGCAGTGTTCCGTCCAAATCAAAAATTGCACACCGATAATTTCCCAAATCCAGTTTCACTCTGCCATAATCCTTTCTTATTCTGAAAGCATTTTAATTCTGTTTTTGATATTGTTTACATTCATATTGTCTGTGTAACCGGTAATCAGCTCGTTATACTTCTGCGAAAGAAGCTGGTTTGCAATCGTTGTATTGTTGCTTTCATCATAACTGCGGCTGATAAAATATGCCACAATGTAAGCTGAATTGTCTGTATCTTCAATGACCGTTACTTCACCGGCTTTTCTGTCCTGTGTAAATAACCAGTCTGCAAGCGATGAATTGGTTACGGAAGATTTTTTTGCACTCTTGCTTAAAGAAGCTGTTTCGTCTGCATATTTTTCCTTATCTTCATCGGTTGCGGCATACTGGGTACATGCCTGTGCAAAGGAAGCTTCATCTGTTACAGCCGCCGCCATGGCATCTGCTTTCGTCTTTGCCGCCGCCAGACTTGCCGTATCACCGGCTGTTTCTGCTGTAATTGTAAATGAGCGGTAATCTACCGTATCGTAGTTATCCTTATTTTCGGCATAATAAGCCGCTACTTCATCATCGGTTGCCGCCAGCGTTGTCTGTAATTCTTCCTGATAAGCCGCCGCTTTTAAATATTTCTCTACATACGGCTTAATACTGCTTTCTGTTGCATGACTGCCAAACAGCTCCTTATAGGCTTCCCCTACACTGATACTGTTGCTGTCTGCTTCGGATGCAATATTTTCAATAAAACTGTTATAATCATCTTCCAGCGTATTATATGTAAAACCGGCATCGTCCGCTGCCTTGTTTAACGCCTTAAATTCCTTGATTTTCGTAACTGCCGTATTGGCAAAATAGTCATACCATGTGTTATCTGATGAAGCGTATTTCTGGCTTGCATCAGATTTACCTGTATCATATCCCATATAAGATGTGAAATAAGATGCGTATGTCATTGTGCCGTATAAAGAAGAATTTAACAAATCTGATTTTGCCACGCCGTAGTAAAAGTCAAATTCAATCTGGCTGACCGGTGTGTTATCGACTTCGATAAATTTCTTATGCACCTTTGTATAATTGGATACCGCAACACACACTGCTATCACGATAATTGCCGCTGCCGCCGCAATGCAGGCAAATACGGTTATTTTTTTATCCCGCTCTGCCTTGCGCTGTGCTTCTTTTCGTTTCTGTACTTTCTTGTCATACTTGGTCACTACTTTTTGTTCCTGCTGGTTTTGTGGCCGGTTGTTCTTTGCCATTTTTCATGTCCTCCATTCATGCGGTCTTCTGCCGCTCTTTTCATAGTAAATTAAAAATGATATTCTTCCCGGATATCATCTAACTGCTTTATCCATAACTGCACCGCCGCATCACTTGGCATACGCAAATCACCTCTCGGCGAAACGGCGACACTGCCCACCTTTGGACCGTCCGGCAGACACGAGCGTTTAAACTGCTGTGCAAAAAAGCGCCATACAAATGTCCGAAGCCACTTATAAATTACCTCCGGCGCATATTCACCGTCAAATGCAATCTTTGCAATACGGAACAGCTTCTTAGGCTGTACCCCGAAACGCAGCATATGATACAGATAAAAGTCATGTAATTCATACGGACCGACCAAATCTTCGGTCTTCTGCGCAATCGTTCCATCTTCCTGCGGCGGAAGCAGTTCCGGACTGACCGGTGTGTCTAAAATATCAAGCAATGTATCAGACAATTCCTTATCCTTACAGTTATCCGCATAATACCGTACCAAATGACGCACAAGTGTCTTTGGAATTGAAACATTGACACCGTACATCGACATATGGTCGCCGTTATATGTTGCCCAGCCGAGTGCCAGCTCGGACATATCGCCGGTTCCGATAACCATGCCGTTTGTCTGGTTTGCAATGTCCATTAAAATCTGTGTACGCTCTCTTGCCTGTCCGTTTTCATAGGTTACATTGTGCAGGCTCTCATCGTGTCCGATATCCGCAAAATGCTGATGTACCGCCGCTTTGATATTAATTTCACGAAGTGTACAGGACAGTCTTTTCGTCAATGTCACTGCATTGCCATACGTTCTGTCTGTTGTACCGAAGCACGGCATTGTCACGCACGTAATACCGCTTCTGTCCAGCCCCAACAAATCAAATGCACGTACGGTTACAAGCAGTGCCAGTGTGGAATCCAGTCCGCCGGAAATACCGATAACGGCACTCTTGCACTTTGTATGCTCCAGACGTTTTTTCAGTCCGTATGTCTGAATATCTAAAATTTCCTCACATCGGCTGTTACGTTCCGCTATATCTGACGGCACAAACGGCGCTTTGTCAAAATACCGGATTAAATCCAAATCCTCCACGACCGTTTCAAATTCCGTTACCGTATAGCCGGAACAGTCTGTATCCACCGTAAATGTAGACATTCTTCTTCTTTCAAATGCAATTCTTTCCAAATCAATATCGGCATACACATTCTGATTGGCAAATTTCTCTGCCTCTGAAAGCAGTGTGCCGTTTTCCGCTATCAGGTTGTGTCCGCTAAAGACAATATCCTGCGTGGATTCGCCCTCGCCTGCACTCGAATAAATGTAGGCACTCACCAGTCTTGCCGACTCGCCCTTTACCAGTTCCCTGCGGTATGATGCCTTGCCAATCGTTTCATTGCTGGCAGAACAATTTACAAGCACCGTTGCGCCATGCATGGCATGTGCCGTTACCGGCGGATTCGGTGTCCACAAATCCTCACAGATTTCTGCCGCAATTACAAAATTCTTCACATTTTTGCATACAAATAACTGATTCATGCCAAACGGAACACGCTGTCCCGATATTTCAACCGTTACACACATTTCAAAGCCCGGTGTAAACTGTCTTCTTTCATAAAATTCACCGTAGTTTGGCAGGAATTTCTTCGGCACAAGCCCCAATAATTTTCCGCCACAGAAAACTGCCGCCACATTGTAGAGTTTTCCCGCATAAGTAAACGGAAGTCCGACTACATTGACCATGCCCGGCATTTCTTTCGATGATGCAACCAGTTTTTCCAAGCCCTCTAATGCGCCGTTTATTAATACTTCCTGTAAAAATAAATCATTGCAGGTATATCCCGTCAGACACATTTCCGGAAATACGGCAACCTTCGCCTTTTTTGCAAATGCCTCCTTCATGCCTTCTAATACCTGCTGTGTATTATATTCGCAGTCCGCCACCCGGATAACCGGTGTCAGCGCCGCTGCTCTTACATATCCATGCTTCATAAAGCACCTTCCTCATTTCTGCAATCCTATATTCGCTGTCTGTTCATGCCGCACAGCACTTCCTTCCGATTTCCTCCGGTACGGCGCACGACATGCTCACAGTATATCATATCTCATGCCCTGATGTCTACAAATCCGCACCGCCTGTCCAGCACCAAAACTGTTCTGACACTAAAATCACAATGATAAGTGCCATGTTCCCAACGGCAAAAGACATGAGCTTTACGAAAAACTCATGTCTTTTACAACTCGTTTATGATACTGCCTATCTTGGCATTGTCTGTTCCAGTGTGGAATCGGTCATCTGCTCCTCGGCATTTCCGCTAAACAAATCCTCCACACCGCGTCCGGCATCTTCTAAAATTGTACCGGCTTCCGTAACCGCATCCTTCACACCGGTTGCCGCATCAGTTACAATTTCTTCAATCACACCGGTTGACTCATGGTTGTTTCCTGAATCAGTATTACTCCCGGTTTCTTCATTTTTTTCATTTCCGCACGCCACAAGTACGCCCATACTCAGTACAAGCAGTAACCCGACCAGTGCCAGTTTACATTTTTTCATAAGAACCTCCACACGTTAAAAGATTTCTTCTACAGTATGGACATCTTTTTGAAAATTTATACCGTTTCCTTTAAATGTCTGCTTAAATATTTGTACAAAACAAATGTCACTACGCCGTCAATCACTGACTTTATCAAATTAAACGGTGCAACTGCCAGTGCAACAAACGAAAAAAGATTGTGGATTGAACCGTTAATCTTACTGCCCATTTCAATAAACGCCGAAACCGGCATACCGTATAACTGCGAATATTTCGGCAGCAGATAAAAGGCATTTAACAGTGTTCCGCTGATAATTAAAATAACACCGCCTGCTATCAGTGATACAACCGCCATTTTTTTCGTTTTATGTAAATGATAAATCACTGCCGCCGGTACAACATACGCACAGCCTAAGATGAAATTTGCAAAATCCCCGACAAATGCCGTGGTCGTTCCTTTCAGACACATATGCAGTAACACTTTGACGGCTTCAATAATGACACCCGCACACGGTCCTAATAAAAATGAACCGATTAAAACCGGAACTTCACTGAAATCCAGCTTATAAAATCCCGGCGCTAAAAATACCAGCGGGAAATCAAAATACATCAATACCACTGCCACCGCAGAAAGCATTGCCATAATCACCAGCTTGTTGACCTTCGTCTTTTCCGATGAAAATTTGACATGAGTTTTCTTTTCAATCAGCTTCTCACAGCCAAATGCCACAAAATATGCCATCACAACCATGATTAACGATATCACAATAAAATATACGGTATCTTTCATAACCACGCTCCTACTGCTTCTACAGCCTTTTTAATTTCTTCCGGCGGAAGTACCAACGCAAAACGCACATGACCTTCGCCCTCGCTTCCGAATGCACTGCCCGGCGTGCAAAGCACCCCTGTATTTTCCAGTAAATCCATGCAGAACTTTTCTGATGAGGTATATCCTTTTGGAAGCGGCGCCCATACAAACATCGTACCTTCTGAATACGGAACCTGCCAGCCGATGCCGTTTAAACCGCCGCACAGCGCATCCCTGCGCTCTTCATAAGCCGCACACTGCTTTCTTACTCCGTCCTGTGGACCTGTCAGTGCAGCAACAGCCGCCTTCTGCACAATAAAGCTCGTTCCGTAGTCAAACTGTGAACGGACTGTCTTAAACTTCTGAATCAGCTCTTTATTTCCCAATGCAAAGGAAATGCGGATTCCCGTCAGATTATAGGTCTTTGACAGCGAATTAAATTCAATGCCGACCTCTTTAGCTCCCGGCACGGAAAGGAATGAAAATCCCGTTCTGCCGTCATATTCAATCTCTGAATACGCATTATCATGAATAATTGCAATATTATACTTCTTTGCAAATACAATAATCTTTTCGTAATCTGCCTTTTCAATGCAGGTGCAGGTCGGATTGAGCGGATAAGAAACCACCATCATCTTTGCTTTTTTTGCAAGTTCCTCCGGAATCTTATCCAATGCCGGTGCGTAATGGTTTGTCTTATCTAACTCATAATACGCAATCTTCGCATCGTTTAAAAAAGGCCCCGCTTCAAATACCGGATAGCCGGGATTCGGCACTAAGACCACATCACCGGGGTCGCACAGTGTCAGTGCGACATGGGCAAAGCCCTCCTGCGAGCCTGCCAGTGATAAAATCTCATCATCCTGCAAGGTAACACCGTAGCGGTTCTGATACCAGCCCTCTACAGCCGATAACAGCTCCCCGGTATCTCCCAGCGAATACTTGTATTCCTCCGGATTTTTTGCTGCTTCACTGACTACGTCCAATACATGCTGTGCCGGCGGAAAGTCCGGTGTTCCTACAGACATATTGTATATCTTTTTTCCACTTTCTACGAGCGCCTGTCTTTTTTCATTTAAAATGTTAAAAATATTGGGCTGAAAGCTTTCCGCTCTTTTAGAAAACTGAAATTCCATAACCTTATCTCCATTCCTACAATCATTTTCCTCAAAAACCAATTATCCAACATCAAGCAAAGTTGATGTGTGAAAAATGCCGCACGGAAACTTTTAAAAATTTCCGTGCAGCCTGTTATTTTTTATTTTGTTTCAGGAAAATGTGTGTAATCCGTAATATCCGCAACACTGACTTCCAGTACGCGGTGACCGTTTAACAGCTTGTTCTGAATTGTGAAAAATGCAACAATCATGCGGATTTCTCCGGTCTTTGATACAACCTCATGACGATAGCAGGCATATTTTTTCTCAATAAACTGCTCTCTTAATTCTGCAATAATTTCACTGTATTCTAAATCCGGTACAAACTGCTTAAATACCAGACCATTCTTTACATCGTCTTCTGTGTAGCCTAACAGCTTTGTAAATCCGTCATCGATTTTAATAATCTTACCGCTGCGCATTTCTGTTGAAAACTGTGCATATGGAATTGCATGCATCTTTTTTGCTGACATAACAACCTCTTTTCTGCCGTTTGCACGGCGTTTGCTTATACTTTCAGTAACTATTTTTAGTATATCAGCCGTATGCTTATTTGACAAGTGTCTTTAAACGTTCCTGTACCTGTGCAAGCATCTGTGTATACTTTTCAAGCTTTGCTTTTTCTTCGTCAATCTTTGCCTGTGGTGCTTTGGATGTAAACTTCTCATTGTTTAACATACCGTTACATCTTGCGATTTCACCGTTTAACTTCTTTTCTTCCTTCTGTAAACGTTCAATCTCTTTGTCGATGTCTACAAGCTCTGCAAACGGAATGTAGATAACTGCATCCGGGATAACCGTTGATACGGCATCATCCGGGATTCCGCTCTTATCCTGCTGAATAACCACTTCACTGGCATAACCGAGTGTTGCAAAGAAGACTTTACCGTTTTCAAAAATATCACGAATCTTCGCATCTTCGGATACAACAAATACCTTTGCCTTACGGCTCGGTGCAACATTCATTTCCGCACGGACATTTCTGATATTACGTACTGCCTGCTTAATGGTTTCGATTGCATTTTCATCTTCCGCAAAATTAAATGCTTCTGAATATACCGGCCATGCAGAAATCATAATAGATTCTTCTTCATCCTGAATATTGCAGAAAATTTCTTCCGTAATAAACGGCATATATGGATGAAGCAGCTTTAATGCATCAATCAGTACCTTCTTTAATGTCCAGATAGCCGCTTTCTTTGTGGTATCTTCGTCATTGTACAGACGTGGTTTTACCATTTCGATATACCAGTCGCAGAATTCTTCCCAGATAAAATCATTTAACTTTGCAACAGCAATACCGAGTTCGTATTTCTCCATATTGTCTGTTACTTCCTGAATTAAATTGTTCATTTTAGAAAGAATCCACTTATCTGCTGCCGTTAAATTCTCCGGCTGTGCATCGGTTGCCTTTACTTTATTATCCGGGTCATTCATCATAATGAAACGGGAAGCATTCCATACTTTATTTGCAAAGTTACGGCTCGCTTCAACTCTTTCCCAGTAGAAACGCATATCGTTACCCGGTGCATTTCCTGTAATCAGTGTGTAACGGAGCGCATCTGCACCGTACTTATCAATAACTTCCAGTGGGTCAATACCGTTTCCTAAAGACTTACTCATCTTTCTGCCCTGTGAATCTCTTACAAGGCCGTGGAATAATACCTTGCCAAACGGCTTTTCGCCCATATGCTCATAGCCTGAGAAAATCATACGGATTACCCAGAAGAAAATAATATCGTAACCGGTTACAAGTACATCTGTCGGATAAAAATATTCCAGCTCCGGTGTCTTATCCGGCCAGCCCAGTGTTGAGAACGGCCACAATGCAGATGAGAACCATGTATCCAGTGTATCTGGGTCCTGCTCTACATTTTTACTGCCGCACTTCGGGCAGGTGCATACTGCTTCTCTTGAAACTGTCATCTCGCCGCAGTCCTTGCAATAATATGCCGGGATTCTGTGTCCCCACCAGAGCTGTCTTGAAATACACCAGTCCCTGATATTGTCTGTCCAGTTAAAATAAGTTTTGTCCATAGAAGCCGGCATTAATTCGATGTCGCCGTTCTTTACGCCCTCTACGGCAGGCTTAATCAGCTCGTCCATTTTAACGAACCACTGCTGTTTAATCATCGGTTCAACCGTTGTCTTACATCTGTCGTGTGTACCTACATTGTGTACATGGTCTTCTACACGAACCAGTAAGCCCTGTGCTTCAAGGTCTGCCACCATGGCTTTTCTGGCTTCATATCTGTCCATGCCTGCGTACTTGCCGCCGAGATTATTAATGGTTGCATCATCATTTAAAATGTTAATCTCCGGAAGGTTGTGGCGCTTACCGACTTCAAAGTCGTTCGGGTCATGTGCCGGTGTAATCTTTACGACACCTGTACCAAATTCCATATCAACATATTCATCTGCAATAATCGGAATCTGTCTGTCTGTTAAAGGCAGTTCAACCATTTTGCCGACTAAATCCTTGTAACGGTCATCGTTTGGATTTACAGCCAGCGCACTGTCGCCGAGCAGTGTTTCCGGTCTGGTCGTTGCGATTTCAACAAATCTGCCTTCTTCGCCAACTACCGGATAATTGATGTGCCAGAAATGTCCTGCCTGTTCCTCATGTTCTACTTCTGCATCAGAAATGGAAGTATTACATACCGGACACCAGTTAACAATACGGGACCCCTTGTAAATCAGTCCTTTTTCGTATAATTTAATAAATACTTCCTGTACAGCCTTTGAACAGCCCTCATCCATTGTAAAACGTTCTCTGTCCCAGTCGCAGGAAGAACCGATTTTTCTTAACTGGCTTGTAATCGTACCGCCGTATTCTTTTTTCCATTCCCATGTTCTTTTTAAGAAGCCCTCTCTGCCGAGTTCATGCTTATCAATGCCTTCATCTTTTAAAGCATTGGTAACTTTTACTTCGGTAGAAATACTTGCATGGTCTGTGCCCGGAACCCAGAGTGCTTCATATCCCTGCATTCTCTTAAAACGAATGAGGATATCCTGCATCGTATTATCGAGTGCGTGTCCCATATGCAGCTTACCTGTAATGTTTGGAGGCGGCATAACAATTGTAAATGGTTTCTTGTCACGGTTTACTTCAGCATGGAAATACTTCTTATCCAGCCATTTCTGATACAGTCTTTCCTCAATTTCGGAAGGATTGTAATTCTTCTCTAATTCTTTGCTCATGGGTTAAAATCCTTTCTTTGTAACTTTTTACAAAAAACGCCCTTTACAGCGTCTTTCGTTGCTGCAAAGGGCGTATATAACGCGGTACCACCTTTGTTCAATCATGCGGCTGTTTCTGATATAACACCTACTATTATATAGAAGAAACGCATAATCCTCATTCTCCTTTAACGCAGGATACGTCACTACCTACTTTCCAGACCATGCCGCTTGTGCCGTCTGTGTTCAGCTGTGCTGCTCCAAAGCTACCTTCAACAGTTCTGATCCGAAACCACCTTCCAGCCCGTGAATGGTTCTCTCTTGCGGCAGAATCCTGTCTACTCCTCTTTTTCCTCGCATTTATCTCATTGCTTTCTATCATAATATGAAGTTTAAAAAAATGCAAGCAAATCGGGGAAAAAATAAAATTATTTGTTTTCTATTGCTCAGATTACAATCCGCTTTAAAGCCTGCCTGCGCACTTTATAATCCGGCAGGACCTTTTCCACCTCTGCCCAGAATAACTTAGAATGATTCATCTGCCGCCTATGCGCCAGTTCATGCACAATAACATAATCCCGCAGTTCCTCAGGCAGAAAAAAGAGCCTGTAATTGAAATTCAAATTGCCCTTACTGCTACAGCTTCCCCAGCGGGTCTGTTGGTTGCGAATCGCAATTCTTCCATAGGTGACATTCATCTGCGCCGCATATTTTTTTGTCTTTGTTTCAAATTCCAGCTTCATCTGTTCTATCTGGTTTTGTGTGAGTTCCTGTGGTGCCGGAATCCGGTAAGCCGACTTTTGCTGCTGCCTTTGCTTATCTTCGGACAGCTTTTTTATAATCCAGTCCGTGTGCTTTGCCACGAAACGCTCGGCTTCCCGCTCCGGCAGTCGGTCCGGCACACGCACCGTCACCTTCCCGTCCCGCACCTCAAGCCCCAGTGTCCTGCGGGCGGAGTGGATGATTGTGTAGGGAATAGGCGGGGTGGTGTCTGGAATGTAGTGGGTGGTGGTCATGGGGTATCCTTTCCTCAATTCTATTTTTGTTTTATCTAACTTTCCATATTTTTCATCAATTTATCAAAATCGCTTTCATAAAGAGAATCCTGTATTACCCTGTATTTTTCAAATTCACTTTCTGCAAACTCTTTTGCTATCGCGGCAGTTACTTTTCCTTTATCCTGCAATACTTCTGCATCATTAAATCTTAAAAACGCATCAAGCTTTGTCTTCCAATCTTCCATTGTCATCGGAATATGTCTTCTTGCCTGTCTGGTTGCATAATCAAGATACATTGTTACAATCTCATTTAATTCTGCAAGTTCTTCTTTTTGCAAATAGTTTTTGGCAACCGTTACGTCCGTCTTCACGATTTTTCCGTCTGGCGCATTTTTCCATGATGTAAGTCCCATATGTTCTTTATTGTGATTTGCCCTGGCAACTATCACCTCTGCCGCCGTATTGCCATGAACAGCATAATGCATTTTATTTTGGACTGTTGCATAAAATTCTCTTGTCACCTGTGAGTTTTTATCATAATCAACCGCTGTTGCATAGATATCTGTAATTTTCTGATAAAATCTTCTTTCACTTGCCCTGATTTCCTGAATTTCAGCAATAAGATGTTCAAAGTAATCCTCATCAAAAATCTGTCCGTTAATCAATCTGCTTTTATCCAGCACATATCCCTGCTTTGTAAATGTTTCAAGTACCTTTGTTGCCCATGTTCTAAACTGAACAGCCCGTTCAGAATTAATACGATATCCAACTGCAATAATAGCTGCCAAAGAATAAAACTTGTATTGGTATATTTTCCCATCGTCAGCAGTTTGTGCAAATTTTGCACAAACTGAATTTTCATCCAATTCTTTTTCTTCAAAAACATTCTTTAAATGCTTCGTAACAACACTTCTGTCTACATCAAAAAGCTGCGATATAGCTTTTTGTGTCAGCCATACATCATGATTCTGTACTCTGACCTCTATTCCGTCTTCTCCTGCATCACGGGTAAATACAAGAAAATCAACTGTACTATTTCTTATTTGTAATTCTTTCCCCATAAAACTGTCCTTTCTATAGTTTCAAACTTCTTCATAAATAATAACCCCGTCCCTTTCTATTTCCTGCAACAAATCTTTCGATATATTTTTGCTGTCCATGTCAATAACATCAAACATTAATAATGTATTGACCTCCTCCTCAATATCAAAATAAAACTCCGTAACATCAGAACAGCCATATACCGCCAAATCTATGTCGCTCTTTTCACGATTGGTTCTTCTCGCCCTTGAACCGAATAATACAACTTTTTTCGTCTGATATTTCTTTGCATATTCTTGTATTTCCTTAAATATCTTTAATTCTCTTTCTGTAAATGCTGTTTCATCTAATTTTTTCATTATTAACCACTATCTTTCAAGAATTATTTTTGCCATACCTGGTTTGTGATTCTGCTGCTAATATATTTTCATCTGTCATATTCTCATATGACACTGAATAATTACTATAACTTACAACATTGCTCTCATCCTTCTCCAAGTCATTATTATCTGTCCACAACTCACACTGTGTCATAACAGTCTGCACGGCATCATCCATTCCTTCCGGTGGATATTTATGTTTTTTTAGAAGTTTTTTAATCATCATTCTCATTCTCGCTCGTGCTGAATCTCTCTTTTGCCAATCAATAGTACGATTTTTACGTAAAGTATCAGCAAGTTCTTTAGTTATTGCAATCAATTCTTCATTTTCATAAAAATCTTTAATTGCCTGTGGTTTTGTAAGTGCATCATAAAAAGCCAGTTCATCTGCTGTTAATCCAAGTTTATCGCCTTCTTTTTGCGCTGCTGCAATTTGCTTTGCAAGGTTTAGAAGTTCTTCTATCACCTGTTCATTTGTCAACATGCCATTAAGATAACGATTCATTGTCTCTTGTATAATCACGCTAAATTTTTCCGATTTAACAACATTTGTTCTTCTATATATCTGAACCTGCTCTGCAATTAATTTTTTCAGCAATTCTACTGCAAGATTTTTCTCCTTCATCTTGGATATTTCTTCAAGGAACTTAGTATCAAATAACGAAAAGTTCTGTGAAACATCCGAAAACAAATTAATCACGCCTTCACTTTTAATACTTGCTTTGAGTAATTCGTTAATTCTAGCATTCATTTCCGGAAGTGATATCTTCTTACCATTTCCTTGATTCATAAGCCGCATTACAAGCACTCTTACAGATTCAAAAAAAGCTGCTTCCACTCGTAATGATTCTTCAACCATTGAAGAACAAAGCGATAATGCCTGCCTTAAAAGCAATGCTTCTTTTAAAAATTCTGTCTTATCCTCTTGTTTATGAATGTCGACAATAAAATTAACACCGCCACTAATTACTTTAGAGCGTTCCAAATCCGTACCTGTCATAAATTTAGAATAATTATATCCATGGAAAAAATCCTGACAAATTGATAGCTTTTCTATAAATTTTGGATATGCCGCCTTTGCAACATCCGTATCTCCATAATTTTTCTTATCTCTTGAAGTATAATCATTCATTGCATCTTTTAATGCAGAAGCAATACCTACATAATCAACAACCAATCCACCTTCTTTATCTTTAAAAACACGATTAACTCTTGCAATCGCCTGCATAAGATTATATCCTTTCATCGGCTTGTATACATACATTGTTGCCAATGACGGAACATCAAAACCTGTCAACCACATATCTACTACAATCGCAATCTTAAACAGACTTTTATTATCTTTAAACTTTTTAGCCATTTCTTCTCTATAACGTTTGTTGCCAATAATTGCTTTCCACTCTTCCGGGTCTTTATTGCTATCCGTCATAATTACTCCGACTTTTTCTGTCCATGTTGGTCTAAATTCTAATATTTTCTTATATATTTTCATTGCAATAGTTCTAGAATAAGCAACTATCATTGCCTTACCCGTAAGAAGATTTTCTCTATTGTTCTCATAATGGTCTAAAATATCCTCTACCAATGAATTAATTGTCTTATCATTTCCAAGTATTGCCTCCATTTGACCTAGTTGCTTCTTACTCTTTTCTATAACCTCGGCATCTGCATTTTCAGCCATTAAATCATATTCTGCATCAATTAATTTAAGTGTTGCTTCATCAAGTTTCAACTTGATAACTCTGCTTTCATAATAAACAGGTCTTGTTGCACCGTCTTCGACTGCCTGTGTCATATCATAAATATCAATATAATCGCCAAAAACTTCTCTTGTACTCCTGTCTTTCATAGATATAGGTGTACCTGTAAAACCTACATATATAGCATTAGGAAGGCAATTTCTAATAATACGGGCAGTTCCGGTAACTATCTTAGCCTCTTTGTCGCCGTCCCTATTTTCTACTATCTTAACTTTTTCTTTTAAACCATATTGCCCACGATGTGCCTCATCTGCCATTACAATAATATTGTTTCTTTCAGACAATGGCTCATCTGATTCCTCAAATTTTTGCATAGTAGTAAATATAATTCCGTTTGCTTTTCTCCCATTCAGCCAGTCTTTCAGTCCTATATCCTCTTTAGAGGCATTCGCGCCTAATTTTCTACAAGTAGCATGAACCGGTACTTGCCTTAAAAACGAACTACATTTTGTAAATTGTCCAAATAACTGGTCATCTAAATCATTTCTATCTGTAATTACAACGATTGTCGGACTATCCAATGCCTCTTGCAGCAAATGCGCATAAAATACCATAGACAATGATTTTCCTGAACCTTGTGTATGCCAAAAAACGCCGCCTTTACCATCCGTATTTACCGCTTTCTTTGCCATTTCTACAGCTTTTTTTACTGCAAAATACTGATGATACCCTGCAAGTATCTTATACTTTTCCAATCCCTCATTCGAAAAACAGATAAAATTTTTGATAATATCAAGCAGTCTTGTTTTGTCAAACATTCCTTCAAAAAATGTATCAAACTGCGCATGTTGTGTATTTTCATAATTACCGTCTTTCGTCTTCCACTCCATAAAACGGTCTTCATCTGAAGTAATTGTACCTGCTTTAGATGTTAAGTGGTCACTAATGACACAAATGCAATTATAAATAAACATCGAAGGAATCTCATGTATATAATTCCGTATCTGAGTATATCCCTCTGATGCATCCGTTTCCTCTCGTGAAGGTGATTTCAATTCAACAAGAACAAGCGGCAGCCCATTGACAAATAAAACGATATCGGGTCTCTTATTGCTATTTTCAACAAATGTCCACTGATTGGCTATAATAAAAGAATTATTATCTATATTTTTATAATCTACAATATATGCAAGAGAAGAACACTGCTCCCCGCCAGCAGTATACCTGACCGGTATTCCATGTTGTAAGTAATCCATAAACACTTCGTTTTTCTGCACAATATCTCCTGCTTCATAATTCTGCAATTTGTACATTGCATCAGAAACAGCCTCCTCCGGAAGAGAAGGATTTAAGCTGTGAATATATTCGATAAGCACATCATTATATAACGGACTATAAAAATCTCTCTCTATATCCGGTCCATATACATGCTGATATCCCATATTTTCAAATAATTCTATTATTGAATTCTCGTAATTTGCCTCTGTAAATGTTGTGGACATATGTATTACCTCACTCATTTTTCTCTTATTACTTTAGCTATTATATTTTTCGCTAATTTTTCTGCATCTGCTTTCATATAACCGCTATCCAGCAATTTTTTACATATCTGTATTTTTATTCTACTTATAACACTATCTCTTTTTATCCAATCTACATCTTGATTATTTAAAAAGACATTCTCAATTTCCCTCTTAACCCCATCTTCTAAGTCATATTTTCCGATAACCATTCTCAATTTATCTATATCGTACTCATCTTTTATTTCTACATTATAGGTTGAATTTTTCTCTATTTTTTCAAATTTTTCAAAATATGAAACAGCTCGTCTAAATTGTTCATTATGTTTTCGTATATACTTGAGCTGATATTCCAATTCTGGAAATAAATTAGCTTCACTTATATTACAATTTTCTAACTCTGCTCTTATTTTTTCTTTATTATTATCATCAATATAAAAGAACATGCCTTCAAATTCATTTCTCAAATTTGACTCTGCCTTTGCTATTATAGCATTTTTTAAATTGTCACCTCTATTAGTCACAATAAATTTACCGGGTAATAAAAATGCCCCACTTTGCCTAATCAATCTATCATTATTCATAATTGGAAGTACAGTACAAACACTCTGACAAATATGTATAAACTCAAACATGCCATTTTCTTCCAGCCATTTTTTCTTTAAATCCATACTTATAACAGTATCTTGATATAATTTTTCAACAATTTCTTCCAACGTCCTATCACTATTCATATCATAACTAGCTAATCTTGAAATAATCCTCACTTCTAAATCATTATATTTTAAGGGCATGTTATCTTCTTTAAAATATACTATCCCATGTGGCGCGACTTTTTCTATATTTTTTGTTTCCCTGTCCTTATATTCTTCTTTTTTATAACGTTCACATGAAAAATATAATGCTACTAATGGATTCGTTGTTATATCAAGTAATCTGGTACACATACCGTAATGTTGATATTTCTCCATGATTTCAAAACTGTCACCAAGATTATTAAACTCATTTGGAATTTGTCTTAATGGTTCTGACATTAAATTATGCTCTACACTTAACATTTGGTCTCTAAAAATACTAGGTCTTATATCCCAATAATCGACAGCCTGCCCTCTAAAAAACATTTGTGCATTGGGATCCTTTTTATTCTGATTCAACTTACTTATCTCTCTCATATACTCATCAACAGATGTAATTTCAATTCCCTCATCTGTATTTAAAGACATGTGCATTTTATCACCTCTTATTTGGTAATTATTTTACTAATAGAACTTATTATTTAATAATAATATTTTCATTTGTTTTATATTGCTGTAAACAATAATTTATATGGACAAATGCAAGCTCTTTACAAAGATTGGTTCGTTAATTTCGAGCCTTTTGGTGGCGTTAGACCTTCAAACTGGAACGTTGCGAACATATACGCTATTGCAAAAATCATATATGGTGCTCCTTTTGCTTCCAAGCTATTTAATACAGATGGACTTGGCAAACCAATTATCCGAATTCGTGACCTAAAGGAACAGGCATTTGTTACATTTACAACGGAAGAACATCCAAAGGGACATTTAATTCAACCCGGAGACATTGTTGTTGGCATGGATGGTGAATTTCGTCCGTACATTTGGGGAAATGAACCTGCTTGGCTAAACCAACGAGTTTGCATTTTTGAAAGCAATCGCCCAAAAGGAAAAGCATTTGTTCTCTATACCATAAAACCTCTTTTAAATAAAATTGAGCAAACTCAAGTTGCTACAACAGTAATTCACATCGGAAAAAAAGACTTTGATGCGTTTGAAATAGTTCTTCCTGATGAAGCAACACTTGATAGTTTTGATTCAATAACAGCTCCTATGATAGAAAAAATTGTAAATAATAGCTTACAAAATAAGAGATTGGCAGTTCTTCAAAACACCCTCTTGCCAAAACTTATGTCCGGTGCGCTTGATGTCTCCAACATTGATTTCTAAGCTGCTAAATTATTGTTTATTCTTTGATTTATCTCTATTTTATCATCAATATTTGATAATACATTAGCTATACTTTGCTGAGTTTTAATATCCGGTATTTCTACATCAATATTTGCAAAGGTTTCCCTTGTTATAGTATCAAAAACAGAACCATGTGTAATTAATTTAATCTTTTTCACACTATTTTTTATCAAATAATACAGAAATGTACTATCAACACCTTTTACAGCTCTTATTCCATAGCAAGACTGATTAAATGCCATTGGATATGGTATCATAGCTAATTCTCCAACTGTACCTCTAGCTGAAATAATAATATCATTCTTTTGAAGTAATTTTGTAGAACTATTATTCAATCCCTCCTCTGTAATTGTTTTTTCTGTAGAATATACATAACGATTCTCATTGTTAAAATCTTTGACAGATAACCAGTTGATATTTCCTCCCCAATATTCAGATTTAGTTGTTTTAGGTGTGCCTCCACCAATAAGCTTAACTATATCTATTAATGAAGTTTTCATCCATTCAGCCATAATCCCATATCCTCTCTATCCAATATATTTTCGATGTGCAATCTTAACATTGCTTTGCTTAACCATTGCGTACTGCAATGTTGTATCTATCTTTTTATGTCCCAAAAGCTGTTGAAGCTGCTCAATGGGCATTCCCTTATCTATTGCCATGGTTGCTAAGGTCCTTCTGAATTTATGCGGATGCACCTTATGCAATCCTAATTGCTTTCCAAATTCTCTAAGTCTTGTTTCTATTCCGCCTATTTGCAATCTTTTATGTGGTACTTTAAGAGACACAAACAATGCTGGATTATTATCACTTCTGCTATCCAAATAATTTTGCAAATGTATCTTTGTTCTTGCATCAAAATAGACAACTCTTTCCTTGCTGCCTTTACCAAAAACAATACATTCTCTTTCATTAAAATCAATATCATTTCGGTTAAGCAATACCATTTCCCCCACACGCATACCTGTTGAGGCAAGCATATCAATCATAGCTAAATCCCTAAGTTCTGTGCAATTATCTCTCATCAACTCCAGCGCTTCATCAGAATATGTTTCTTTAATATTAGTTCCTGTCTTAACCTTATGTATTCGCCTTACAGGATTTTTTAATATATAATCCTCATCCTCAAGCCAAGAAAAAAAGCTGGAAAGTATACGCCGAATATTATCTATTGTAACTTTGCTCAAGCCATTCTTTCGCTGATATTCCGTAAGATATCCTCTAATATCATCAGTTACAATATATTTAGCACTTTTATCAAGTGTTATTAACATTGTAGTAATGGTCGATTTGTAATACTTAAGAGATTTCTCTGAACAACCTTCAATACGCTTTGCTGATAAAAAAAGTTCCACAAAATCCTGCTCTGATTCTTTCACTGTTTCTATGTCTTGTGAAACTTTATAGTTCATAAGCGCATGCTGTAATACTTCTTGTAATTGTTTACTCTGTGCATTATTCAAATAAGGCAACATTCCCTGAACAATGTCTGTAATTAAATTTTGTTTCATCGTCAATTCTCCTTCATAACAATTCTTGAGAACGACTTGCAACGGCAGTTCTTCCATATCTCCTGCCGTTGATAGGAGAAAATATTTATAAATCCTCTGCTTTGTATATAGCATAGCCTTCATAATAATAGCTATGATCTATACCTTTCATATACACTTCTCTATCATTTACTTTATCTGTTAAAGCTCGCTTTAAAATATATTTTATTTCAATATCTTTAATTGGACTTCTTTCCATTGCCAACAGATAATCTTCTTTGTCTACAACACTCCAGTCAATAACCATGTTTAATTCTTTTTTCAAAATTAAATCCAACCATATTCTAGTGCTTCGACCATTACCTTCCCGAAACGAATGTGCTATATTCATCTCAACATATTTTTCGACAATCTCATCGAATGTTGACTGTGGCATTTTCTCAACATTTTCAATAGCTGCCTGTAAATACATCACCGGTGCAAATCTAAAATTACCTTTTGCAATATTTACTGTTCGCACTTTTCCTGCAAAATCATATATTTCATCAAATAAATATTTATGAATCTCTGCAAGCATCTTAAAACTTCCAGCCTTATAATTATCCAAATATCCATTTTCAAACAATTCTACGGCTTTTTTCTTACTTATCTTTTCTTCCATTCTAGCTATTTCCGTAGAATCCGTAATATTCAATTTATTATCTAATGCCATATCCTACCCTTCCTAAATGTGTATTTACACATTTTATTTTACTTAAAATACTATTTACATTGAAATGCTTTAATCAACAGTGCACCTCCTGCCATATTAGCGCTCATAGTGTATAAAACAACAGCTACAACTAAAAGAACTACAAACAATAATTTAGCAGCTTAAATGTCGAGGTCGGAGACATCAAGTTCGCCGGACATCAAACGCGGAAGCAAGGTATCACGAATATCCTGCAATCGACAACTTTCATCGTAATTATTGCGAATGATTAAATCCATAGGCGCTACAATTCTTTCAAATTCGTCTAAAACATCATTCGACGGGATAAGAATTGGCATATCATTCAGTGAATTACGATTGATAGAACCAAAAACCGTTCCTTCGCCATTGAAAACATCTAACTGTTTTTTTAGCGAAAACATTGTGTAAAGAATAAAGGATTGATGATTGGATTTAGAATGAATGGCAGCAAGTCCACGACCAATACAGCAATCCGTATGAGCAACATTTAGGTCACCTACCGGTGCTCTAACACTCATCAAGGTATCATTTGTATGTGCTATTCGTTTGGGTTCGGTGGTATATAAACGCACTGACGGAAATCTAAATCCAAATTCCGCACGCCCTTGAAAGAAAATCGAGCCATTTCCGTTTTCGTTATAGCTACTACCACTTGGAGACTGACCCATTGTAATATCAGCAATATCGTTCAAAGTACCTTCTGTCCAATTAGAACGAGAATTATCTATGAACATATGCTGATAAATTGCCTGTGCTTGCTGCTCTAAATTATTGTTTATTTTCTCATTAAGTATTATTTTATCTTCTAAAGGTTTTAAAATTTTTAAAATCTTTTTTTGTTCTTCAATCAACGGAATATTAAATTCTAATCGATTTAATGTTTCTGTTCTTAAACTTGGTATTGTAGTTCCTTCGTTATACTGTTTTAAATCCCTATTTGAAAGCACATAGTATAAATATTTCGGCAAAACAAGATTTTCATTTATTTCCGTATAAAATAATGTATCTACTGTCCAAAACGGTCGTTCAATATACCGCACTTTTTCTATTGTACCTTTTCTTCCAATAAGAACCGATGGCTTATCGTACAAAAATTGTGTTGCATACCCCATAAGTCCCCCTGTTCCATAAATAGGAATTGTTCCTTTTTCTGATACAACTTTCTTTTGATTTTTTCCATATTTTATTTTT
>ERZ780177.564-NODE-564-length-40438-cov-16.892851_pt1 | contig 40438 bp, 44 predicted proteins | sample MGYA00510973_ERZ780177 | MGnify/ENA primary metagenome ERZ780177 (study PRJEB29588, sample SAMEA2144396) | human gut metagenome | biome: human gut; feature: human-associated habitat; material: faeces | place: Denmark | collected 2008/2010 ...
GGTTCTTTCTTTTGCTCTTTCATTGGTTCTTTCTTTTGCTCTTTCATTGGTTCTTCAAAGACCTAATGCGAACATCAGGCTAAAGTAAATCAATAGTCCAAAAATAATTATAATTGTATCGATAATTATTTTTTGAATTTTATTTTTTATATTCTTCATATTTTTTTATAAGTTTTTTTAATCGTTCAGTTTTAGCGTTCTCCATTAAATAATTCTGAACAAATAGTCTAATACTTAACAAATCGCTTTTATATAGATTTTGTGCTTCAATTGAGTATTTATAAATATGATAGCAAAAATCTAAAATGGATTTTATGCAAATAGCATCAACGGTTCCCTTGCCACGTCTAAATTCAACTGTTTTACTGTTTGTGAAATTTAGCTCAAGATATCTTGAGTCACAATAAGGTTGAAATATTTTTTCCAACCCTGATTCTGATGCCGCGCTTGGATGTATTCCGAATTCCATTAATCTTTGAATTTGAGGTTCTGCTAAGCAATAGCCTCCATTTGTTCTGCCGAAAAGCTCCGTCAAGAAAGCATATGGGAAACAATAAAATGTCCTTTTTAGTAAAACATAAACTTTTGTATTAAATTTAATTTTGGACAAATGAATATGAAATCCTGTTGAGTTGTCTTTTTGTGAATAGCAAGAAAATCGAGGCATGAAATCTTTTGTTAATATGTCAATCCCGCCCCCCTCTCTAATAAGGTCATTGAAAGACATAGGTATTGTTGTTATTTCTGTTCCTCCGTTTGCCTCGGAAAGACTTGAGTCCCGTTGTAGGTAGAAGAAATTGGATTTATTCTCAAAAATAGAGGGATTGCGTGCATATACTTCTAGCTCCAATCCGACAAGCGGTTCTTCTAGATTGGAGTTATCCGGTCTTTCCCACGTATCGGGAAAATAGTGATAACTTCTTTGTCGTGTTGATACAAAAACCTTTGGAATGCCGGGATGTTCAAAAACGTATTTTTTAGATATTAGTGTAGGTATGACGTATTCTGTTAGATACTCAATATTGTGCTCATTTAGTTTTTCCCATAAAATATTTTCAACAAAAAATTTTAGGATTTTTACATATTCCGGTGAATATGTTTTATATAAAATTAAGTCAGGCGTTATAATTATTCTGTTTTTCAACCGTTTATTTAATTTAACCATATCGGAATTTTTTATTAGTCTGACGTTATTTTTCCCGTAAACACAACCCCTAAATTCTCTTTCTCCGATATATTTCAAGAAAGCGGTTGTTTTTCTTCTGGATTTTGACAAGAATTTTGCATCAATATTTTTGTATGATACATCAGAAAATTCTTCTTCAAGAATTTCTTTGTAATTTCCTTTTACAAAAGAGAATAATATCTCCAAAGATTTTTTTTCGATTGCGTTCATTTTTTAAAAAATAATACGGCTATTGTTGTTTTTGTTGTTGATTTCGGAATAAGCTTCCCACAATTCTTCCACATGTTTCCTTGAATCATGGAGTTTTAAAAAAAGTTCTTGTGATAAATTCACGAGTATTCCTTTTTTATTAAGATTTATTGCACAATGTCGATAGTATTTTAGTGCTAAATTCTTATTTGACGTAAAACAACGTGTGTGTGGATAGTCGGATTTTAGGCTAGATCTTCCGTATTCCGGGAAATGCCCTAAAACTTGCTTTGTTTTGTAATCATACCAGTTTACAGGTTTCACTCCGACAAACAGAAATCCAACAGCAGATCCGCCTCCAGTTTTACGCATAATGGGTAGATAGCCGATTGTGTTTCCTTTTATTGTGTTAGGTGTTATATATTTTTTTACGATTTCGCCTGTTTTAGTATTTTCTAGAACTAGAAAATATTTAATACTGATTGATTTTTTTAAATATTCAATAATCTTTTCGTTGTTTTCACATTCTAACATTGTAGATACAAGAGGCGTTCTGTTTCTACAAGTCAAGTATAGTTTGATTATATATGTTGTATTCATTTTTTTGTTTTTCTTTTTCTTCTCCTGTTTCTAGGAAAATTTTTAAATCAAGTTCCCTGTTGTTTTTTAACAAACTAAATTTTTGTTTGTTATCAACATAATCAATACTTAATGCGAAAGCGTCATTTTTATGATAAACTTCTTTCTTTAATTCTGGAAAGGTGTAAATTGCGAGTTCGTTTTTTATTGTTTTTGCTAATGAACCGTAAATTAACAACCCTTTAAATTTAACTCCTACAAAATTATTACAGAAAGTAAAGCGATTCCCGTGCCTAACAAAAATCAAAGAATCTGGTTTTTTAGCTTTTAGTCTCAGTGCGGTTTCGATGAATCCGAAATTTCTTCTTTCCTTTTTAGGGACTAGGTATAAAAAGTTTCCCCCTTTTATTACCTTTGCGACCTTAGATAAAAGGAAATCAATATCTTTTTTCATTTAATTCTAACGTTTTAAAGTTAAACCTATATTCTCGATTTTCCTTTAGCGGGCATTTCCGGAAATCGCTAATCAAATCGCCTTCCGGGCGGCTTTCTATTCTGAAAATCAATCTCCTAGGGTGTTTGTTTGCGATAAAAACTTCTATGATTGAGCCTATTCTCCAATCATCTTTTATCGCCGAAAAAAAACACCGAAGACCGTGATTGAAATTTAGATAGGAGGTAGGGAAGATCCGCCTTTCTTCTTGTGGGTTTTCAAATTCAAATTGATACACTTTCATTTTCTAACGGGAAGAATAATTGATAAGCACTTCTTGCGGCAAAATAACTTTAGATTGAAATGATATTCCAATAATCGGCAATATTGTTTTTTCCTCTTTATCAACTCTAAAAAGTTTTTTGTTCATGAGACAAATATATGAAAACTCTTCAAATCCCGCATCGATCAACACGCTTTTAAGCATTTCTCTTTCAAAAAAGCTACACATTTTATATTTAAGCTCATAAATAATTTCATCTTCTATTGTTTCTCCTAGTTTTCTTTTTATATTTATTGTTGTTTTTTGTCTCAAAAAACAACTTAAACATCCATATACATCTTTAATTCTTTTCATTTTATGAATATTTCTTTTGCAGTATTTTTATAAGATTTTGATTTTCTTATTTGTTCGGCATAATTTTTTCTCATTGAAAAAATATCAGACACCGGAAGTTTATTTCTTTTTAATTCTTCAATATATTGAAGTTCCTTAAATAGGAATATGTTAAAAATTTCTTTTTTGATCACCTCTTTTTCAGTATTTTTAAAAAGTCCAACAAAAAAAACATTTTTGTTTTTCAGGGAAACAATGAGAAAAAAATCATCCATTTCGGTACGTTCGTAACACTCTAGCAAATATTCAGTTTTCATGAGACATAGTGTAATGGAGCTAAACCGTAACCCATTAAATAAAAAGGGCTAGAATTCCTAAAAAAATAATATTTCAAATAGTAAGGCCATAGTTTATTTTTTTTGTTTGCGAAAAAAGCGTGCTTGCTTTTTGAAAAAAATACGTTTGGAAATATGTAAAAATATTCCGATTCCTCATTCATAAAAATAAAAGGTGCCTTCATTTTTTTACCTCCGAAGTTCTCATCTTGTTGACAAGCGAAGTCATCTCTTCCCTTCCTGCAATTACTGAAATTTGCCTTCCAGTAGCCACAATCGCCCCTCTATTTCCTCCGTCCTCATAGAGCACGCTAAACGACATTACTTTCCTTTTAGCTACAATTGTTGATAGGTAATTCACATACTCTTCAACAACTTCTTTTTCCGTGTTTAGTTCTTTCAAACATCCTAACACGATAACCCTATATTTCGCTTTCATGTTTTTTATTTTGACTTAATGTTAGAAGTAACAATGCGGCTCGCCATGCTCAACGCTCGTGCTTGTAGCTCAATCCAACTCATCCCTCTACTCGGAGGCAATTCTCCTTGTTTTTTCTTTTTGAATTCTGACGGCGTGCAAAGCCTTTCCGCTATTTCATAATCGCTAATCAACGAGCACCCTCCTTCGGAGTATTCATGCCAGTCGCTCGCTCCGTTTAGTAACGCTTTTGCGAATGATTTAATATCCTTAAACTCTTCCCCGTCTTCGTTCCTTTCCGCTAGTTCGAAGGCATACTCATTCACCGCCCTTCCCCATGCGCTCCTGCTTTTCCGGGCGTTTATCGATTGTAGTGTTCTTATTCTATCGTACTTCATTGTTTTTTGGTTTTGTTAAATAATAGGTTTTCCTTTAATAAAAAAAGTAGGGATAACTTCCTCTCTCTTCCTCTTGGGTCCCTTTCATGTCTTTACTATATCTTTTTTCTCTCATTTGTCAATAGCTTTTTATTGTTTTTTTTCTCTCACCAACTTCTTTTTTTCTCATCATTCCCCCTCTCTTCCCCTCTTCCTTTTTGCCAACCTTTTTCCTCCTTCCTCCTGTCATTACTTTCCGGGGGGGGGCCTTTAGGGGGGGGGTTCGCTCCGACTTCCTCCGTGTTTCTTCTCCCTCTTTCTCGTTGCGGGGGGTTTGTAGGTGTAGGGGCTAATCACGTCGAACGGGACTAACCAGCTTGCCCTCCCTCCTCCTAAATCCTCCTCCCTCCTGGCGGCCAAATGAGTTCATCATTGGATTTTTCGAAAAAAAGGCCATTTCCCGACATTTTGGCGTAAGGCGTTGATAAAGTGTGCGCTTAGGCTAAACAAAAAAGCTATATGCGAAATGTTGACAAAATTTCAATTTTGTGCATACCGGATTGCCGCATTGTCAAGCTTGCCTCTAAAAAAGCGGGCAAGGGCGGCAACCCTCAAGTACCAAGTTGCGGTTACTGTTCCGCTTGACGGGGCGATTTTTGCACCATTATCGGTAAAACGCAACAGTTTTTTTTAGTGGAGCGTGCGCTTCCTGTGTGCAATCTTCATAACTCATTGATACTCTATTATACTTCGCATAACACACATAATGCCAAATCGGCGGCCATAGAGGTCAACCTCGAATAACGCACTACAAGCCACCTAGCACGCGCCGTTTTTCCCGGATGATATGTGTATCGGCTCACCTCTCAAAAGGCCCGTACAAGCCAACCTCGCAAGCCGTTTTTCGGCACAACCGTAAGAATTAGAATAATTATTGCAGTTTCGCCTAGTTTCTCGCATGTTTCGCCGCACGCACGCAGGCCAGCATGAGGCAAGGGCGGCGGCCATGAGAGGGCGCAACTACTCCTAGGTGCTTGGTGTGTTGCCATGCCATACAGGGGGCGCCGGGGAAAAAGTCGCGGGTGTTTTGCGCTGGACAAAGAAGGTATCCCGCTGTGTAATAGGAAAAAACGGAATAAGGGAAAGAGGGAGAAGAAAAAGAAAGTCGGCCTATAGGGAGAAAACGTAGTTTGTTAGAGAAAAAGAAAAAAGGAGTAAAAAAAAAGGTAAAAGGGAAAAATAGTATGTATAAGGAGAAAAGGAAGTCGATTGGAGAGAAGAAGAGGGAAGAGGAAGAAAGAAAGAATAAATAAGAAAGAAAGAAGGAGAAGGGAGAAGAAGAGAGGTATGACGGGAAAAGAGCAGATGGAAGAGTTGTGTAAGGAGTTGGTAGAGGAGCTTAGGAGTGGAGTGATAAGGGGATTGGGAGAGGGGTTGGCGAGGCGAGGGATGAGTCAGGCGATATTCAAGCGGATGGGAGGGCCGGAGGTATGGGCGAGGGTGAGCAAAGGAGGAGGAAGGAGAGAAGTAGGAGAGGGGAAAAAGGAGGAAGAGGGAGAGTTGAAGAAGGGAGAGCTGTGTGAGTTTTTAAGCAGGGTGATAAGAGGGCGGGAGCTAGGGATGAGTGGGAAGGAGAAGATGAGTGCGGTGGGGTTGTACATGAGGTTAAAGGGGTGGGATAAGGTGAAGGAGAAGGAGGAAGAGATGGTAGGGGAAGAGTTGGTAGAGCTGTTAGGAGGGAGTAAAGGAGGAGGAGAGAAGAATGATACGGAGGAGAGTTGACAAGTGGTATAAGGAAGAATTAAAGTAAAAGAGGAATGAAGAAGAACAGCGAAGGCGAGATAAGAGTGAGGTGTGCGGAGGCGGAGCGAGGCTTTCTGGCAGGAGTGAAGGAGATGGTGAAGATGAGGGCAGAGATGGGAGTGATGCCGTGGGGGAAGCATGTATTTTATCCAAGGATGTTGCACAAGGCGAGGCCGCAGAAGGTGAGTGATTTTTTAGTAGAAGATGAGAGGTGGTATTTGAATGGAGTGAGGGAGCTGGATATAGAGAAATGGGGGGAGAAGCATCATTTGTACCGGAGTGCTAGTGGGAAGTATTATTTGGGGTTATTGTTTAAGAGTACAAAGGCGAGGAGTGTGAGGAGGAAGATAAGCCTTGGGACGCTAGACGAGGAGGTGGCGAAAGAGCGGAGGGAGTTGTTTTATGAGGAGTGGGAGGGGAAGCATCTGACATGGGCGCAATGTGAGGGAGCGAAGTGGAACATGAAGGTGTCTGGGTGTGCGGTGATAGGGAGTAAGAGTGCGTTGGAGAGGAAGGCGAGGGAGATGCAGGAGAAGGCGAACCGGGAACAGGCGAAGGCAATATGCAAGGAGTTGGCATTAAAGCGAAAGGCGCAGGTAAAACTGGAAGGATTTAAAAAGAAGACGGAAGAGATAAAGAGGCGGAGGGTGTTAATGGTAGGAGGTGTAGAGAAAATAGGAGACGCAGTAGTAAGGAGGACGAAGAGAAAAGGAGTGGAAAGGTGAAAGCTATGAAAGAAAAAGAAGTAGGAATAATGGTAAAAGAGAAGAAGGAAGGAGGGTTGGAACTGCATTTGTTTCCGAGCAAGGAGGCAATGGCAAGGTGGCGAGGGGAGGACAGCGAGCATGACGTGGAGGGGCGATATCAGGAGTGGGTATTGCCAGTAGAGGTATTGGAAGACCTTTGGGCGGCGGCGCAAGGGGAAGAGTAAAGTTTTTTTAAACGTCCGGTGCAAGAGGCATCCTCAAATAACAAACAAACAATAGAAGTTGGGTGGAGGCGAGGAGGCGTAGTGCGCGAACCGCTACGTCCCGGACGGCCTATGCCCAGCAAAGGGAAAGTATGAAAATAATCGTAGATATAGGGCATGCCCGGAAGACGGGAGCGGAAGGGAATGGATTGGAAGAGCATGAGGTATCATGCGTAGTAGCGGGCTATCTGGTGGAAGAGTTGGGAAAACTTGGACATGAGGTATTGGTGTTGGACTTTCCGAGGATGAGCAATGCGGCAGACTTGAACGAAACGATAAAGGAGGCGAATGCGTCTGGGTACGAGGCAGGAGTATCGTTGCATTGTGACAGCGCCAGTAAAATTGTAGGAGGCAAGGAGGTATTGAATCCGGAGCCGCATGGGGCGCATGTATGCTTTTATCCGAGTAGCGTAAAAGGTGCACGGCTGGCGAGTGCTATAGCTGATGAGCTGTGTGTATTGTTGCCGGGGAGGGCAAACAAAGTACAGGGGCGAGCGAACCTTGCGATATTGAGGAAGACGAAGATGCCGTTTGTATTGTGTGAGTGTGGTTTTATAAGCAACCCGGAGGACGCAGAGGTGATGAGGAGGCGTCCAGAGGAAATAGCTAGAGCAATAGCGAAAGGAGTGGACGCCTATGCGAGAGGAAAGTGAGGAGGCAATGGACAAAGAGGCAGTAGGAGAGTTTGTTGACAGCATCGTAATGGCCCCCGAAAGGGGAGGTGTTGACGAGAAGGCAGAGGGATTTGTGTGGGTATTGAGGAGCAAGAACAAGTTTTTGGTAAGGGAGGGGAAGAAGGACAGGAGTGGGCAAAGGTGGAAGCGGAAGCCAGAATACGCTTACATGTACTATCGAGGGATGATGGCAGGAGGGCTACAGAAGGAAGCGTCGAGCCTGTTATCGGAGGCGAAAGTGTTTGACCTGCCGTTGCCTAGGAGGAAGTATAACACGGAGGTATGGGACGTTGTGAGGTGCAGGCTTGTTGAGGATGCAGTAGAGGAACCGATATATAGCGAATCGGAAGCGTTGCTAAAGTTTAACCGTTAGTCATGGAAGTAAGCGAGATAGCCAAGTTGTTGAAAGACCCGATGTGGAGGATATCGCATTTGTATGAGATAAAACTCACGGACGGGAACATCATACCATACAAGCCGAGGAAGTTTCAGGAGGAGTTGCACCGGGCGTGTTACTGTGAGGGGAAGCGTCGTTTTTTGATACCAAAGAGTAGGCGTCAGGGGTGTTCTACGGCGATAGGTGTGATGATGGCAGACATGGCGGCTTTTGAGGAGGGGTGGAAACTGGCGTTGGTGGACAGGACGCTGGGGGACGCAAAGGAAAAGCTGACGGACATTGTGAAGGTAGCCTTGGACAGTTTGAAGCGGAAATTGCCGGGGTTGTTTGAGATAAGCTATTTCCAGTCCCGCATCATAGTGAAGATGACAGGGAGGAGGGCCAGCGAGATAGTTGGCGGTAAATATTTCCGAGGTAGTGGACTTGGTTTTGCTCACATATCAGAGCTTGGTACCATAGCGACGAGCGAACCGAAGCGAGCGGCAGAAATAGTAAACGGCACATTCCCGGCGGCCAAGGACGGCTTTATATTCGTGGAGACGACGGTACGAGGCGGGAAGCGGGGGGTATTCTACGAAAACGTGATGAATGCGTTGAGCGTGCCGGAGGAGGAGCGTGGGGATAAAGATTTCCATGTGGTATTTTTGCCGTGGTGGAGTGACGAGAACAACAAATCGAAGGGGGGAGAGGCGATAAATGCGGCCACAGAGAGTTATTTTGAGACGCTTAGGAGCAAGAGCGGGATTGTTGTAACCGAGGAGCAAAAGCGTTGGTGGCAACAGGCCAAGAGGCAACACGGGGTGTCGATGAATGAGGAGTACCCTTCGACCTTGGAAGAGGCTTTTGAGGTTCCGATGGAGGGTGCCATATTGGAGGCGGTGTTGGACAAGGCAGTACAGGAGGGCGCTTTTCGGAAGTTGGCCTATGACGCAACAAAGCCATGCTATTGCACATGGGACTTGGGAGCGCCGCTGAACACGATTAACCTTGTATTCCAGCTGGACGGCCCCTTCATCAACGTATTGGAGTTGGACAGCGGGTTGCATGCAAGCGAGCGTGTGGCAGAGCGTGTAACAAGGCTCAAAAGCAAATATCCGACATTACAGGCAAACTTCCTTCCGCATGACGGCGGGTACATGACGGACACGGGGATGACACAGGCGCAGATGTGGCAGGAGGCAGGGTTGCCGGGCATACAGTTGTTGCCGAAATCGAAAGACAAATGGATAGGCATCAATTACCTTTTGGGGATGTTTGACCTGTTTCGGTTTGACGTGGAGGGGACAGGCAGGGCGTATAGCTACTGGTTAAGCTACAGGTGCAAGCCGGAGGTAAGCGAGGGAGGCATATTTAAGAATGAGATTGTGCATGACAATGCGTCCCATTGGGCAGACCCGTTGAGGTATGTAGCGGAGGCGAAAATGAACAATTTGCTTGTGCAGGGTCCAACAACCCAAGACTATAAGGCGGGAATAACATGTACATTTGGGAAATATCATCGTGAGCGAAACATTGGACATAACTGGCGAGGACGGTTTGAGCGTGCTTTCCGAATCTGACAGGGTGTTAAGGAGGGACGCAGGGATGGGATTGAGTGAGGCATGGAAGCTTCACGAGGGAGGCGTGCGCCTCTATACCGGAGGCGGGCTTGTGCTGGGACACTACTACCGCATCGACCCGGAGGAGGTTCGTGTGTGGGGCATGGAGTCAGAGTTTCTTCGGACAAGGCATATTTCCGATAGCGCTGTGGACTATGAGGAGGCCAATGGGTTTTTCTTTTTTTTGGGTATTGGAGACTATGTTGGCTTTTTAAAGCACTTAAAGGCAAGTGCCCACCTTCAATTTGGTAGTGGACATAGGAGAGGAAAGTTGTATGTTTACTCACGTAAGGAGTTGGACTTATACATAAAACTTAAACTAAGGAGTAAAAAATGTCAGGAGTAGGAAGTGCAGTAGGAGCAGTAGTAGGAACAATCATTGCGCCCGGCGTGGGGACTACAATCGGTGCGGCCTTGGGTGGTGCGGCTGATAGTGTTGCCAGCAAGGGTAAAGGCGAGTCAACCAAGGCACCGGAGGCCCCCAAACCTGTAGAGACGTATGAGACGCAACAGGAGGCAGTAAGGAGCCAGTCGGAGGCAAACAGGCGCAGGAGTTCTTTCTCAAATACGTTTGTTGCATCCAGAGGGATGGGAACAGGCGTCATTGGTAAAAGCTTTTTAGGCCAGTAATATGTTGTACAACAACCAGAGTCCAAAGCAGAAGAGGGAGCAACTCTATTCGTACAGACAGAGATATGTGTCTAACTGGCAACGAGTTGCGGAGTTTGTGGAGCCAGACAGGCGGTTTAACCTGAATGGAGCTGTACAGGAATCCACACCTAATAATGAGGGATATATTGACACGACGCTGGAACGTGCGTTGAGGTTGAACGCAACAGGCCAGCATGAGCTTGTGATGCCCAAGGCTAGTGAGTGGTTCACCTTTACGCCCTTGGCGAAAGCGGCAGACAGGGAGCTGGTGACAAGCACTGTTGACGACGAGTATGCCGAGACGGCTAGGGTTGTGTCCATGTTCATGAGGAACAGCAACCTGCACACGGCAAGCGAGCTTTTCTTCTGGGACAGGGCGGCTTATGGCATTGGCGCTTTTTGGGCAGAGTGGGACACAAGGAAGCGAGGCTTTAGCTTTTATTCAATTCCCGTTGGGACATTCATGGTGGACAAAGATAAATTTGGCCGGATGAATATGTTCTGTTGGGACGACTGGATGCGAAACCAAGACATTGTAGCCACGTTCCCGGAAAAGAATTTGCCTCAAACGGTAAAGGATAAATACATGGCCAACTCCAACAGCCCGGACAACTACCTTGTGTTCCATTTGTTGGAGCGAGTGGAGCGCACCGGGGACGAAGGGCTTATTTCCCGTGCAGACGGCAAGGAGTGGGTGCTTCGTTCCGTGTACGACGCAACAGGCGACGTATTGCTTGAGCAATTCTTCAAGAACTGTCCTGTCATTTGTTGCAACTGTTTTGACTTGCCCAACAGCCCGTATGGGTATGGGTTTGGGAAGGTTTCCTTGGCAGACCAGATTGAGCTGGTGAATTGCCTGAAAGCGTTGGCAGAGGCGGCCCAACAGAAGATTTTCCCGCCGATGCTTGTACCCGAAGGCTTCCAAGGGAACATTGGCTATGGTGCTGGGGAGGTAACAACCTTTAACCCGCTGAACATTCAGGCAAGGCCGTCGCCCCTGTTCCAACAGGCTTCACAAACCTCTGACTGTCAATGGCAAATTGAGCGGTTCGAGCGTGTCATCAATGAGGCATGTGACGTTAATTTGTTTATGCCGCTGTTGCAGGTGAAGGACCCGCAATACATGAAGGCCACAGTAGCGCAGATGATTGAGTCTTATTCGGCACGTATCAGCTCTACGGCTTATACGAGGTTGATTGAACAATTCCTGCAACCCTTGGTGGACTTTTGCTACAACACGCTAGTGCAACATGGTTATGTCCGTCCTTTGAGGGATTACCATATCCAGTTCTGCACGCCGTTCCAGATTCTTTTGGACAGGCATCAGCCGACCTTGTTTACGGAGTTCCTGCAAACGGTAGTCATTCCTCTTTCACAAATCGACCCGACCGTTCTGGACTCTGTGGATGCTGACTATATTTTCCGAAGGAGCATGCTTGATATTGGCCTGTCGCCCAAGTATTCTAGGCCGGAGGCGAAGGTGCAACAGATGAGGAGAGAACGCCAAGCGGCTCAAGACGAGGCAAACCAGATGGCTAATGCCAAGACATTCTCGGAAGTGCAGAAGAATCTTGGAGCGGCCAGCAAAGACATGAATCTGATTTAATCATGGAAGCAGACAAAAACACGGACGCAGTAGAAATCACCAGCCTTCTTGGGGACACGGTAAGGATTCCCAAGGAGGTGTATGACAAAGCCAAGGAAGTATTGGATTCCGACCCGGACAAATACATCCTGTTCGTCCTCAAGGCGATTGCCAGAGGAAGCAAGTACAAGCTTCCAGACGCATTGAAGGCAGGATTCAACGAGAACAAACTCTTCTATATTGAAGGAATAAACGCACTAATTGAAGTAATCGAAGCATTATATGAGCGAAACTGAAACCACCCAGCCCGCCACGCAACAGGCGCAACCTCCGGCTACACAGGAAACTAAGATGCCGGGAACCATGTCATTGAGCGACCCTGCCTTAAACCAAAAACCTGCCGAGACATTTACTGTTGACAGCATTGTAAACAAAGACGGCACGTTTAAGGAAGGGTGGGCCTCTTCTTTTGAGGGAGGCGAGAGCTTGTCCAATAAGTATAACAATATCAATGACTTAATCAAAGGCTTTGTTAATGCCAACAAGCTTATTGGTAAAAAGTCGGAACAGGTTACACGCCCAGGAGCCGATGCTACTGACGAGCAGAAGAAGGCATGGCGTGAGCATTTGGGTGTTCCTGAAAAAGCGGACGACTACCAAGTCCCTGACGAATACAAAGAGACGGTGGACGCAGAGTCGTTTAAAGAGTTTGCCCAGTTTGCCCATGAGCATAACATCCCTGCCGACACGATGCAGGAGTTGCTTCGTTTTCAGGAACGGTATGCGGCCAAGCTGAATGAGGCTAATGCCAAGCGAATCGAAGAACAGGCAAAAGAGGCTAAGAAATACTTCCAAGCGGAGTGGGGAGGCTTGTATGAGCGCAACTTCAACTTGCTCAAGGACGGGCTTGTGAGGGCAGGGATTGACATTGAGTCCCCTGACATGGCGGGCGCTCTGAACAATCCCTTCATCCTTTCTGCGTTGTTTGACAAGGTTTCCAGTATGCAGGACGGAACGATGCCCGTCCCCGGCTTCATGAAGGCTTCTGCGGCTGACGCTAAGGAGCAAATCATGGGGTTGATTAACAAGTATGGCTCGGTAAACCAAATGCCTCATGACGCACGAGAGCTGTACCACAGGCTCCTTGCGAACAAAAATATCAAATGGTGAAGCAAATTATGCTTGCATGCGCCATGCTGTAAGGGTTTAATCGTCCCTGTGATGGTGTGAGTTTTTTTTCTCCGTATTTTGTCTCACACCAAAAACAAAATGCTAATGCCCGTTGGAGGTTTCTTATGTTGTGTTCTTTCCTCCAACGGGCATTTTTTTTATTGCAATCTCTCGTCGTGTGTTGCATACTGCGCTTGCTGTTGTGAAACAGCAGTGTGATTGCATGATTCAATAAGAGCGAAAAGGCGATAACATAGGGATAAATGAGGAGGGGGTACGTTTGTGCATAGCGTACCCCCTCTATTTTTGTTTGCTTTTTCATAAAGTTTGTGCATTTGTTTTCTTAAAGGCAACCCGTTTGGACACTTGCTTTAACACTCATAGTATAAGAGGACAGCCGTCTTCCTCATTAAACAGCCCTACTTTAAGGACACCTGTCGAACCCATTTTGACGGTAAGAATTAAAAGTATAACTAAATTATGGCAAATTACGGAAACTTCCAGACTCTTGCTGTAAACGAGTACACGCCCATGATTTATGCGGCTGTTCAGCAGATGCGCTCTAGAACGGAGCGTTTCATGAGGGTTTACGGCATGAATTCCCGGCAGCGCAGGTTCCAAATCATTGACCCTGTAAGCTCCACTCAAATCACCGACCTGTATGGTGCGACCAACCCACAACAGGCCGAGTTCAGACAGCGGTGGCTCAAGACCAAAATCTTCAAGTCCACTCATGAGATTTCCCGCACGGAAATGCAACAGGCAGGGACCATTGACTCTCCGCTTCCCCGCATTGTGGACGCAGAGCGCATGGAAATGCAACGTCGCCGTGACTTGGTGGCGGTTGAGGGCCTTATTGGTACTGCGTGGACTGGCGAGAACGGCGACATCCCCGTTGCCTTCAACGAAGCGGCCAACACGATTCCTGTTGGCTACGTTCAGAGCGGAACCTATACGGCATCCGGCCTGACCTTTGACAAGATTGTGCGGGCCAAGACTATCTTCGGCATGCGCAACGTGCTTGGTCAGGACGTGGAACGTCAGGATTTGGGTGGCCCTGAAATGGTAATCCTTTGTACCCATGAAGAGCTTGCGGCTCTCTACGGCATCAAGGAATTCACGAACATCCTTTACTCCGACCAGCGTCCGATTGCCAGCGGCTACATTGACAACGTGCTTGGCGTGCGTTTCATTGCGCTGACTGCGGACATGCTTCCGTTCGGTTCCCGTCCGCTTGGTACTGCGACCGCCCCGACCGGTGGTACATCCACGGAGAATGTGCGAACCCTCATTGCCTTCACGATGAACTCCGTTGCGTTTGGCGTGCTGGAAGAGCTGTTCGTTCGGATTGAGGAACTTCCGACCAACCAGTATGTATGGCAGACGTACTCTGAAATCGCAATGGGTGCGACCCGAATCGAAGACAAGGGTGTGCTCAAGATTGACGTGTCGGGTTCTTCCGGCAACTTCTAATCCAACATAGAAAGGCAAAAAAGTTATGGCAGAATATCCTTCTGTAGCAAAAGCGCAGGTTGAAGCCGGGATGCCTCCGTATTTGAGTGCACAGCTTCAACGAGGACAGGTCTTGAAAAAGACGATTGTGTACAAGGCAGGGGCTACTGCAACCCCTGCGTCTTCGACGATTGTTGACCTTCCCCTTCCTCCGGGAGTGGTGATTGACGTTTCCTCAATCGCTCTGACGCATGACGGGGTGGGTGCGGGTACTTACTCGCTCAACATCCAAGTTCTAGACAAGGCGGGTAATGCCAAATATTCCGGACCCGGAATGTTGTCTTTGGCGGCAACTGCAACCGCAGGAGAAATTGTGAGAGTTACCTCTACTTCCTCACTATCCCCCACCGGTGCAATGATTTTTGACCCAGCGCAATATCTTGTCGATAATGGTATCGAGATTGACGGGGAAGGGATTACCTACGGACGCCTGAAAGAGAAGTACAATATTGCTTGTATCGTCTCTAATACTGCGCCGGTCGCGGCCAATAAATCTCTCACCATTGTCATGGACCTAATCATCCCCTAATCTGAAAAAACAATGACTGACCTAGATATTGCTAATTATGCCTTGGGGTTGTTAGGCCAATACAAAATCCAAAGCTACCCGGAAACGGGGAAAAAGTCAGTAGAAGGTCAGGCATTAGAGGCATATCTTCCATTCGCTATTCAAGATGTCATGATTGATGGCGAATGGAACTTCGCCCGGAAAAGGGTAATCATTGAGCCGTCACCCACAGAGGTGGCGGCCTTTGGTTATCACAATGCTTTCCCGAAGCCTGACGACTTGGTGACAATCATATCCGTGAATGGAGAGCCTTGGAATATTCAGGCGCAGTTTGTGCAGATAGAGGGAGAGTATATCTTGGCAAACGTTGACCAGTTAAGGCTGGTTTACATTGCCGCCCCCACAGACGGGACAACGCTTCAAGGCATACCTGACCAGCTAAAACCGCTCATAGGAATCAGGTGGGCCTATCTTACGTGTGTACGCATCACGAACAACATTGAACTCTACAACATGATAGCGGACATGTACCAGAGGGAGTTGCACAGGATGCGGGACAACGACTTCATCAACAACACGGGAGGCAGGTTTAACTACCGCAACAAGCTTATGAGCCAGTCCACTTGGGGCCGCTATCCGTTCGGGACGACAGCACCCTACCAAGGCTCTTATACCTACATTCCCGATTAAACTAAAAACCTTCCAGACATATGGCCTCAAATACCCGGCAATTTCAAATGCAACTCAACTTCAACGGGGGGCAAGTTTCCGAAAACTTCACTCCACGAGTTGACATGCAGAAATACCAGACGAGTTGTTCATTGATGAGGAACTTTATTCCTCGTCAGTTTGGTATGTTAAAGAGGCGACCGGGTTTTGGTGTGATTGACGCATTCAAAAATCCTTTTCGGATATTGAAGTTCCCTTGCACCAACAACGAGGAATACATTGTTTGCGTCCACTCCGACAACAAGTATGAGAGCGGTGGTTGCACTCCCTTCGCAACCATTTACCAATGCGGGTATTTTGGAGACGAGAAGAGGAAATGGGAGGTAAATCTTGAGATAGATTATGTTTTTCAGGCTGGCATCAACGGATGGACGGCTGATGTTGGCAATGAGAGGCATGGGCGTTTTTGGGACACGGACTTGGAGAAAATCAAGTATGTCTCCCAAAACGACAAAATGTGGATAGTGCATCCCGACTTCTTCCCGCTGGAATTAACAAGGACAGCCACACAGGCGAAAATTCCTGATATTTCTATGGCTGACGACCAGTACGTGGTGGAGTTTGACACGTCTTCGCACTTAAACATTTCCACAAAAAACTCTCTTTGCTTTGGCCTGTATGGTGTTGATAAGCTCAATGCTAAAACGAATCCTTTCCTTACCTTAAACTTCAAGGACAACAAATCTATCAGCTTTGGTTTTAGCGGTAGTGGAAACAACATGAAGTGGGCCATTACTGACTCATCCGGTGTGGAACATCCCTTGGGGGATATAGGGATTGGCTCTGGACAGGTTGTTGATTTCTCCAACATCAATCAAGATATTCCTATCAACTTTTATTGTTTCCTGACATGGCGGGGAGGCAAGCTGTATGCCAGCATTGGTTGCAACAACTCTTACGGCACGCTAGGTCTTTATGATTACTCATCATCCGAGGTTGAGATTGACAGCTCTCTTGGGGCCGTCACCAGTTTTTGCGTTGGTGGGACTCCGGGAGGACAAAACGCCGCCCAAAGCTATGTTTCGTTCAAGGAGTCGTTTAGTGCTGGAACCGGATATAGTGGCATTGGTATTAAGGTGAATTATGGTAAGGGAGACGTTCCAACCCAAAGCTTCAACAGCAATGACCACAGGACTTCATTGATAATGGCTCAAATGTTTGGCGACACGCTGAAAGTGTTCGCTGGGAACGATTATAAAATTGGGCATTACAACAATGCCGTTTTCCCGATTAAACAGATATATCAGGGCAACGAAAAGATTTATCAGGAAGAAGCTGTTATCGGCTTCAAGCTGACAACAATGGACTTCCTGACTTATCCCAAGAGCGACGACTACTATATACTGGATAAAAGACAAGGAACTAATCATGATAGTCCCATGTTTTGTAGGAACCATGAGACATACCCGGATATTCCCTATTACGTCTATGAGGACACCCGCGTCTCTTTAAACTCTGTCACCGCTGTTTTTGGGGACAGGTATTTCCTTTCTGATGGTTCCGTCGCGCAATTAATAGGCAACGACGGGACTCGAATTGCCGAGTGGTTAAAAGAATATACTCCGGGGGATATTGTTATCGGCTCCTGCCTGATGAACAAAACGGACGGTGTATTGAATGGGAACATATACAACTTCACTACTGGCGACAACGTCGGCATTCCCATTCCCTTCTTTAGGATGGCAAACATCGTATGCCGATACGTTCGAGGCGACTGGACTCTTAGCACAGACGCAGAAGTGGCGACAACCAAAGGTGTTCTCGTGAGTTATTTGGAGAACAGCAAGGTTTTTTCAGGCTATCCTTCTGGCGGCGGCTACACAGTCTTCCGAATCGGCAATGGCTATTTCTCACAGCCGAGGAAGCTTAGAATGTCGGGAAGCAACACTCCGGGCGTATTTGTTGGGCTTGTTTATATTGGTGAGAACGGAACTGTATCTACTGATACTGGTGATGCTGGCCAGTCCATTGAGGTTGATAATGGAGGTGGTGCTTATCAGACAGACATTCCCTTTGCCGTGTGGCCTAATCAAAAGAGGCTTACTTCAACAACGACAGATGCGACGGTATTCCAAAACCTGACAATTATGCCAATGATGTATGCCCCTGCACTGGATAGCATATTCAAAACATTTAGTTCCTTGTTTGGGCGTGGCAACTACCAGCTGACTCAAACCGATATCAGTAACACCAAATACTATTCGGCCAAGTTTAACGATTTAGTCAAGTGTGCCTTCTCTGTAGAAAAAGGCTATCCCTCCTGCATAGCGTTGCGTAATGGGAGGCTGATATTGGCTTCAACCAAGGCCCAGCCCCAAACAATATGGGCTTCCCGTGTTGACAGGTATAATGAGTTCTCTGTGGACGACATGGCAGAATCCGGCTGGGATTTGACGATAGGTGCGAACCAGAGCCAAAAGATTCAATGGTTGTCTTCCTCTAAGGATTTGATAGTAGGAACAGACATTGGCGAATGGGTGCTGAACGACAGCGACTCAAGCAATCCTGTACCCATTATTAAAGAGCAATCCAGATGGGGTTCTTCTGTGGCGCAAGGGGAACTGATGACGGAGAGCCTGTTTTTTATTCCTAGAGACAAAAAGGGTGTTATCCAGTCAATCTACTCTTTCCAGATTGATGGCTACACATCGGAAGATGTGACGATTATGGCATCCGATTTGTTTGATTATGGGATTACTTCTCATTCTATTCAGAAAGACCCTGACCCAATCTGGTGGGGTACTACTGGCGACGGAAGGCTTTTAGGGTTGCTGTATAACCGGGTGCAGGACATCAATGGCTGGTTCCAATGCGATATTCAAGGAGCCTTCATAAATCAGGTATGCTGTTACAATAACCCGGTAAAAGGCGAAGAAGGATTGATAGTTTCCGTAAAAGGCAAAGGCGAGAACGATTTCGTAAACGCCAATCAATACTTCCTCTCTTATATGGAGGACAGCAATCCTTGTGTTGACTTCTTCTCCACAGGGCAGACGAGCGGCACAGATGCTCTGGCTTATGGAGGTTTTGTAAACAATTCATGGGACAACTTCTCCACAGGGCAGACGAGCGACACAGATGCTCTTAACACTCTAATTGTAAATGGCTACTTCAAGGAAAACACAAATAGTTCGCAACTCACAGTTCAGGCCAAAACCCCTACAACTCAAAGTTGGATATCAAGATTTTCTTTTTCCTTCGATGAGTCTGCTATTTTCAACAATCCGGTCGCTAGTGGGAGTGATGTTGAGATAGAGTCTTTCCTTTTTGAGAACCAGTACGACCCCTCTCAAGAGGTATTAACCAAAGGGCCGTTTCGTTTGTTTGTTTTCGACGCAGAGACGCAAGAATTCCTTACTTGCTCTATTAACTCGATATTGTTGCCTGACGACAAAAATCAGTTGCCAATCCTTGAGTTCTATTTCTTAGGGTTGGTGTTGAAGGCAAACCAGAAGATAAGGTGTTACTTCTCTTCGGCATCGGTTCCCTCATGGGAAGGTGCAGAACAGATTTTGCAGTTATCAGTCTTTGACGAGGCCGGCCATGATGTGGAATATGGATATTTCCCATACATGTATGTGAGGGTTAAAGCTACTACACCCAAGATAGAGTGGGACGAAACCAAGCCTGTATATCTGGACATCATTTCAGCTAACGGGCAAACAACCACAGGCTATTGCTTTGGCGGCAATGAGGTAAATAAGAATTATTCTTATTACCAGCAAGCGCCGGAGGGTGAAGGCTTGTTCTCCCAGAGCCAAATCGTATTTAATGTTAAGTCTGAAATTGAAAACGATATTGGCCAAGCCGGGAACAGCGGATTTATTACTCCCCCGTCCAGCACCTCATCGACTCTTCCAAACTTTGTTTTTGGGCTTCATATCTTTTCGGAGTTTATTTCAATGCCAATGGGGAATGCCAATAATTATGTCATTCCTGCGACCACTACGAAGATTAGCCAACTTAGGTATCAAGTATCACGGGATGAGAGCAACGACGTAACTCCTTCATCTTCATTCCTTAGTGATGACGGACTGGCTTATGGTGCGCCAAGGATTCAGGCCACAGTTCAGGCATTGGACTATGATGCCCCGATAGCTATGGAAAAGAGCACTTCCATGTCGGTATCAACAAACTTGTCTAACGGGAGAGACCATATTGTATTGAGCGGACAAAGCTCTACAGATACAAGACTGTACTTTTCCTTAGATGATGCTAAAAAGGTGAACGTATTAGCGGCGTATATTCTGTATGATTCCACTATCATTAGCTGACACAGGCGGCCTAACCGCAGATGGTTTGTTGCCATTGACAGGCTTCCCCTCATGGATGTGGGGAAGCGACATTCTTAATGGTCAACTCTGGGGTGGAACAGAAATAGCAGAGCCAGCTTACAACGAAATTTGGACAGACCCTACGACTGGTGTTACGAATGCGCTCCTACCTTCGTTGACTGGATTGGAGCCAATGAACGGCCTGTATGATATTGATTATCAGATAGGTTATCCTGAAATGCCCCAGCCGCCGACATATAACCCCAACACAAGTTATTTATCATCAACGGCTTCCATAGATACGTCAGCTGGGTTCGAGAAGTCTAGTCCCAACAAAATAGCATGGGATGACACGTTTGACCCGTTCGGCTTCAACTCTGCGACGCTTAAAGGATTTGGTAGTGTTCTTTCGGATGTGTCGTCTTCCTTGAGCAAGAAGCGGTCATATGCCAACTATGTCGCCAGTTATGAGAATCAGGCACAGGCGTTAAGGAATCAAGCCGAGTCGGCATACAGGATTGCCGGAATAAACATGTCTCGCCTTCGAGGGAATCAGGCGAAATACCTAGCCCAGCAAAGGGTGTCAGCAGTCAGGACAGGCTTCGCCCCGACTTCCGGTTCCATAGGCGCTGTACAACAGGCGACAATGAGCCAGTTCGAGCAACAAATAGCTGATGCTTGGGTGGAAGCGGAACAAAAGAGGCAGAACACAATGTATCAAGCAAGCGTTGCTGATTGGCGGGCAAGCGAAGCCCGGAAGGCTAGCAAGCGCTCATCCGGTGGATTCCTTGGCTCGCTACTTGGCTCTGGTGTGGGAGCTTATTTTGGAGGCCCCACCGGAATGGCGATAGGTTCTAAGATAGGTTCATCCATAGGAGGGTTATTTTAATCATGGCGACCAACGATACTAGAGACATAAGACTGGGTGTCAGTAGTGCAAACAAGGAGGGGTTGTTGCCTTCTCCTTCAAACCGTTATTTGCGCTCCACTTATGATGCGGCCAGATATGTTCCTATTGGAAATGAGTTTGATAAAGAGAGCCGAGTAAAGGAGCTTGGCGACCTTGGCGAAGGACTCACAATGTGGTCGAAGGCGCAAGCGGAAGTCGAGACAACGAACGACAGTATTCAGTCACGGCGCATGCAGGCAGAGTACATGGAAGCTTCCACACAGGTTTTCAATCAGCTTCAAAAAGACCCCAGCACGATGAACAACCCTGCGGTTTGGCTGGACGCTTATACGGAGGAGATGACATCAAGGGCGGCAGAGATTAACAACAAGTATGCCAAATCGTTTTATGTTGGGCGCAATCAGATGTTGTCCAATGAAAGGCTCAACCTGTTGCTGAAAGAGGAGAAGAACAAGGTGGGCCTGATGGCGGCAGACAGAATATCAAAGATGGCCGCAGACGAAACTAATGCGGCGTTCAAGATTGCTGTGGCCAACAGGGATTTCGGGTTGGCTAGGGAGATAAATAAAAGCCCCTACCTAACACCTGCGGAAAAGATGTTGAATGAGAACGGAATTGTTCAAGCCCAGACACAAGACATCATCCAGCAGGAAACATTGAGGAATCCTTGGGGTGTGCTGGAAGAGGTGAATAGGGATGGCGCTGTACAGCGTCGTGAATTGACCTACGAGCAACAGCAATACGCATTGAACCAAGCGCAGGGCCGGATAAGTATGATTCAAAAGCAATCGTATGACTCTCTCGTACAGAAGTTTTTGTTCAACCCGGAAGAGTTTGAGATGGATGTCGCCAAAAAGCTATTGGACACCAACCAGCTGACGACCCAGCAATATGTCAACCTTCTCAACATGAAGAAGACCATGAGCGCCAAGATTGAGCCGACTCCGATGCAGTTTGCGGCCATGTCTAATTGGGCGGTCAAGCTTTCAGAGGATTACCACAAAGAGTCGCCAGAGGGACAGGCCAACATCCTCTCCCAAGCCGAACGGCTTCTTGAGCGGATGAATTTCAGCACCAGCGACAAGAACTCATTGCTCAAGCTTGTAACACAAAAGATTTCCCCGGAAACGTTCAATCAGGCTGACAAGTTGGTAGAGAAGTTTTGGGATAACGGCCAACTACCTCTGACCAAGACAGCGGATTACACCGGAACTCAAGGAGGAACTACTCCGATTTATTTGACGGAGGGAGAGTTTAATACCCAGTTCAAAGAGAGGAAGAACCAGTTTTTCTTAGACAAAAGCAGGACATACCTAGACCCGAAAACGGCAGAAGACAGGTATGCTGTGATGGAGTATGTGCCTAATGCGGAAAACATTCTAGTGCAAGACCGGGTAAAGAGCGAAGTTCGTTCTGCCTTGTCGGATAGGATAGCAGAATATCGGGCGCAGAATGGAGGACGAACCCCGAACACGGAAGAGCTTTATACGATGATTTACAACGCCAGAGCAGAAGTCTTTGGTAATCAAAACATTAAAGCTCTTAATCCTATTATGGACAACCCTGTTTTCCCGTCCGGACGACAGGAGAATACTGATGAAAGGAAGGCAACTTTTATCCCCAGAGAAAACAAGAAGTTCTCTTTTAGGACCGCTTCGCCAGTAGTTGATATTCCAGAAGGGGATAAATACATTTGCCTCTCGCCGGACAATGCGTTTGTCACATCGGAAAGGAACCCTCTTCTTGTACTTAAACAGGCAGGGCAATATCCGTTAGGTTACGTAACCTTCGACCAATCCTATCTTGAAAAACCTTCGGAAGACCTACAAGATGTTGTGGCAAGGAGGAATGCAAAAGCTATTGCTGAAAAGGCAGGGCTTGCGGCACAGAGCGAGCAGACAGTTTATTGTGCTTTAATTGCGTACTGGAACAGCTTATAAAACATTTATGCCTGAAACACTAGACCCATTAAACCTAAAACCTTCCTCAACTATTTCGGACGCAATAGGAGGTGAGGCTTTGGAGGAACAGGCTCAACAGCAAATGCAGGAGCAGGTTTCTAGGGAGGCTCAAGGCATTTCAAATGGTGTGCAGGAAGGAGCTTGGGCCGAAAAGGCATTGAGCAGTAAAAGGAAGCTTCGTGAGGACTTGGATGAATACCTCAAACTCCAAGCCACAGCCACACCTGATGACCCCCCAGAGTTTTTGAATGCTCTTGCCGACAGGCGAAACCAGCTAATAAATAGTGGTATAGACCCGGACTATGAAAAGTATCGGGACAAGATTGACAGGATTCAGGGGAAAATATATGCCATAACCCAAAACATCAATCCCAAGACAGGGTTGTTTGGTGTTGTCCCCACCGAGGATGTAAAAGACAGTAGGCTTGGGACTCTCCTCACCGCAGAGCAAATAGGCTACTTTAACAGCCTACCTAAAAGCATGCAGGATGAATTCATTTTTGAGGGGATTGTTGAAACCTTCTTCCCGCAGGGAGGTATGGATAAGGTAACGGCATTGGGTTTACTCAAGGAGCATTACCAAACCGACTCCATGCACGGGGTTGTCAGCAAATACGCTCAAGAGCTTCAAAGGAACAAGGAGGAAGAGACAGCATACAATGAAGCCTCTACCAGATTTTTCGATTCCTTTATAGAAACAGGAGGCGATTACCAGAAAGCAATCGACAGCTTAGAAGGCAATCTAAACCTGTATGCGGGAAACATTTTCAACCAAGAACCTGCGCTTAAATACATTTACCAGCGTGCGTATAACTCCGTCTCATGGATTAAAGATGAATACATAGAAAGCGGAGAGCTGGATTGGGACAAGATGGCAGACAGGTTGTTGAAGCTTGGGGAAGGAGAGACGTTCTCTCTAGCCATTCAGATGCTTCCCTACATGTTGCCCAAAGACGACAGAACTTGGCTCACACAAGCCATAGACGACACCGCCTCTGATGTCTCCCGCTTTGCTAGGCTCATGGTTGACGGAGGAGGCGATAGCGCCCAAGCAGAACGCCTTGCGTTGGCTATCCAGCAGGAATATCGTCAGGGCCGAGACATGCCTACATCGTGGATAGGAAGAGCTTTTAAGGCGGCGACAGACCAAGTTCCGAAGGTGGCGGCAGTAACCGGAAGCTCTCTTTTGGCTTCACCGGGTGGGCCTGTAGCAATGGCCGCCACAGGAACAGCTGTCGGCTCAATGGTGTATGGTTCAACGGTAGGTCTTGAGGCATATAGGACGAATTCTTCTAGGGCAGGAGCATTGACATATGGTGTTACTGTTGGGGCCTTGGAAGGTCTCCTTGAAAACGTAACTCTTGGCGTTGGTGCTTTGGCTTCCAAAGGTATTAAGGTTGCAGAGGCAGGTAGGAAGATTGCCTCTGTTGCCGGAAGAGTTCCCGCCACCGTAAAAGGTGCGGCGGCTGGTGCTTTGTCTGAATATACCCAAGAAGTCATTGCTGACCCAATTTATGTTGGATTGGAGAATGTAATGCGCTCTGCGGGGTTTGAGCTTACCCAGCAAAACACCCTTAAAAACTGGTGGGAAACATTGGACTTCACATCCCCTGAACTATTGGGGGCTACAGCCATTCTTGGAGGCTCCATTGGTGCTGTTGGGGGCTATCAAGCCAACCATCTCATCAACCGAGTAGGAAGAAGCGCTTCGGCCCTTCAAGCTTATGGTGTACCCGAATCGGAAGCTGTGGCTATTGCCGAAATGCCAGACGGCAAGGAGCGCACAAACAGGCTTATATCGGCCCTTCGCAATAACCGGGTAAGCCCCGACGTGCAAATAACAAACCAGCAAGCGGGGATATTCCTGAACTTTTTAGCTAAGAATGCAGAGAGGTTTAAGGATGTTGAGCTGATGCCGGAGATATCCGACAACGGGGACGGAACCTTTAATATTGTTGAGAGAGACCCGGTAAGTGGAGCTGAAAAAGCAACCACAGTAACAGACGAAATCGCAGGGACGTTCATGTCTCAAGCGTTGCAGTCAAATCCGGGATTTATCAGGGCATTAAATATTTTCGCCCAAGAAGAGATAGAGTCAGGGTTGGGCAAGGAGACGAAGATAAAGAGCTATACTCCTGACGAACTCCGAGCAAAAATCCAATCCACAGAAGACAACAATGCAACTATAGCACGACTTAGGGCTTTGGCTGTAATTAACCAAGATCCGGAATTGTTGCAGAGTTTTCGTGATGGGAAAGTAAGTATTGAAGATGTAGCAAATGAGCTGGAAATTGTATCTGCATATAGAGATGGCACGATTGCTGTTGCGAGGGGTGAAGCGAATCCTCTCAATATTCTGGAAGAAATAATTCACGCCCGTGCAATATCCGACTTGGAGAGCGGCGTTATTTCTCGAAGCGTCATTGAAACACAGGTAAGGAATTACTTGGAGTTCTTGGGACGTAGTGCGGAAGAGATAGGGGATTTGAGCAATGACGTTGTGTTGCAGGAACATTTGGCGAATATGGGGAAGGCTTTGGCAACAACGCCGGAACTGTTTTCCGCAATGCCCGGCAATGTTCAAACAATCCTTGAGTGGCAGAAGGACGCTATAGCGGAAGTCGGAAATGTCTTTGCGGAAGGCGCTCTGATAAAAGAGGCCATTGAGCAGGGCATTGTCTCTCCCGATTTTGTCAAGTGGTCTAAATCTTTGGCGACTATGGCCGAACGTCGTGACGGTCAGGATATGGCAGAGCTTGTCAATGGTGCGACCGGAGAAAGCATTTTGCCAATGGGCCAGAGCCTTCCTTCCGTGAGGAGGCGTGGAACCATTGATGTAACTCCTTCTGTAAGAACCATTAACGAAGCCATATCAAACATAGTCAATGGCGCATCGGAAAGGTCTATAGGCCAGCTCCACAAATTGCAGAGGAGCATGATAAAGCTTTCGGAAAGGTTTTCTCAAGGGAAGCTGACCGAACGAGGACAACAGAAAGCGTTACTGAATTCTGTTCTCTCTATCGCTAATGCAATGGCTTCCGGTAGCCGGAAGTTTATCTCCAACCAGCTTGCCGAAAGGCTTGCGAATCCCAAGAGCAACGAAGCGTTTAATGCGGACATGAAGACTGCATTGGATGCCACAGTAGCGGCCTTGAACGAAAGAGCGGAGGCGGCGAGCCGGAAGCAGTTGGAGCGCATTATTCAGGACGAGATAAACAGGAGGGTTGAGCAAGCGGACGCTAAAGCCAAGAAGGATTTCAACAGGGAAATGAAATTCCTCCGGGGTTTAATCTCCAAGGAAATAAGGAAAGACATCAAGGAGAAAAGAGCGGAGGCGGCGGCAGAGAAGAAGCTTGCCAGTAAAAGCATACAGAGCTTGCGAAGGCTTGCCGAGAATGCTTTTAAGGACACCAAGGGGCGCTCCCGTTCTTTGGATGCACAAGCCAGAGAGGAGACTATGGATGCCCTTGAGGTTATGGCTATGTCTCCTTCCGAAGTTGCAACCCAGCTTGAAGTCTTGGATAGCACCATAGACGAGCTTCAAAACCAGCCTGCCACAGAAGAACTTACTCTGGAACTGGAAAATCTGGAAAACCAAAAGAATCTCCTTGAGGTGTTTGGTAGTGCGTTGTATCGGGAGAAGATGCCTAACGGAAGGTATAAGTATGCTCTCAATGCACAGCAACTTGCGGAAGCAGTTAAGACATTGAAGGAGCTACAGCGTGAAGGGCGACTCCGCAGGAAAAAGGTTAATGAACGTATTGAGCGCTTCTATAATGACTTTAACGCTAAAATCAATGAGCGAGTAGGAGGAGAGAAGAATCGTGATGCCCTTAGAAAAGCCGTAATGGAAAGGGACCAACGGGGGACGGGCTTTTTGGATAGAATCTTCACGCAATTCATGAGCCTTCAACAACTCCTCGAAGTGATGTCTTCCATGAAATCCTTTAAGGACATAGGGACATTCTTGCAGAACAACGTCCAATTCGCAGAGCAACAGCGAGGGGTAGAAAAAGAAAAGGCTACGTCCAATGCGATTCGCATCATGCGTGGAATGATGGAGATTGCAGGGCAGAACTCTCCAAGGTATTTTGATGAGCTTTCTACAAAAACTATTCCCTTTATGGGGCATGAGCTAACCAAGTATGGCCTTGTCAAAGTCTATCAGACATTGAGAGAGAAGGATGGATTGGATGTATTGAGAGAAAACCTTGGAGACAAGGGAATGGATTTCGGCAACTATCGTAAGTACCAACAGGAGTTGGAGGGCTTAAACAAGAGCCTTGATGATGGCGCCATTACTTCCGAAGAGTTTGAGTCCAAGTTGGAAGCCGTTGAAGAAGAATACCTTGCGAGGAAGGAAAAAGATATTGCCAAGCTATTGGAACTGCTTGGGCCGGATGGGCTTTACCTTGCTGACGAGTTACAGAACCTGTATCGGGAAAAGGGCGAGAAGCTACGGGCGTTCATGGCAGAGAACTATGGCCAGACGGTTATCCTTGATGACTACTATACGCCCCGCAATATTGCCGCCTATAATACAATGCAAGAAGGGGATATGGATGCTTACAGTAAGGGACACGTCACAAGGACGGGCTTGCCCTCTTACGCAAAGCACCGGAACACTCCCTCTTCGGCGGCGCTCTCTCTGGAAATAAACCCTCTTGGGGAATATCTTCGTTATAGCTCTATCATGGAGGGGTGGATGACAGCTTCGGAACTGGTCAACTTCAACAACCGGGTATGGGCTAATCCCACAACGAACGCCCAGTTGCAGAAATTATTAGGCCCAGCCAATTTCGAGGCGGCAAACAAAGCCCTGTATTACTTCATCAACGAGGGGCGTGTGTATGCCCAAAAGAGCGTGTTGGCAGAGGTAATGGGGAAAGTGTTCCAAGTATTGGCTAAGACAAGGATTGCTTTCTCCTTGGCCTCTCTGGTGCGCTCTGGTGCGGCTTTGTTCAACCCTATCGTTGGTAGCAACTTCTCCATGATGGAAATTATCAAAGGCGTGGCAGAGGTGACAAGCGGGAACTATAAAGGTTTTACCCTTGAAGAGCTTCGTGACTTGGAGGCAATGAAGGAACGTAAGTACCGTGGATGGGAAGACCGTGTGCTTGCCGATAAGGCATTAAGCATTCCCCTGAAAAAACAAGCGCAATGGGGATATTGGCAGGAAGCGGGCATGAGCGGCCTTATGGCTTTTGACTGGTGGAGCATATCTTTTGCGAATCAGCTGACCTCCCACATGCTTGCTAATCGAGGTTTGTCGCATGAACAGATAAGATGGGAGCTTAACAAAAACATCTACCAGACGGCACAGCCTTTATCTACCTCCGCTAAGGCTATCCACTTGATAGGTGGAAGCTCATTTGAGCAAGCCCAGTTCCTTTTCTTGTCTGACGTGATGAACAAGTTCGGCCTAGTGATGATGCAAGGCAAAAAGGATGTTCCTTTCTGGGAGGCTTTTCAGGGAGCCTTTCGTGTTTATACTATTGCCGCTCTTGCTAATGGTCTCTTCAACGGCTTGGCTACAGGTTTGTTTGGCGACAAAGACAAAGAGGACGACTTCATGAGCAACTTCTTATTGACTGCGGCATTGAGTCCGATTGTCTCTGTTCCTATGTTCGGCGGGTTTGCAGAGTGGTGCGCTTCCCTTATTAGCGGTGGTAAGCAATTCAGTCTGGGACGAGCCGATATGGCTGATTTATCCAAATCAATTCAAGGCTTAGTCAGAAGTATTGTGAAGACGTATGAGACTGTATCGGAAAAATGGGACAAGGAAGGTGCTTTGACTACCAATGATTACATTGATATGGTTTCCTATGTAGGCAAAAATATTGGGAGTGTCGCATCGGCTACCACAATATTTGGTACTTCTGGGCAGAGTATGACCAAAGCTCTAGAGATGGTAGGTGCATTATCAAATGCCCTTTCACAAGCTAAGACGACCACACAGAAATTCCTTCCAGAGTCAGTAAATCCCCTCTACACCGAAAAAGAAGCTATGAAGGAGAGGGCTAGGCAGATAAGAAGGGAGAAGAAGAAGGCCAAGCAGGAAAACGGCGAAAGGTCAGCAACCTACAGAAAACTTTCACGAGAATTAAGGCAAATAAATAAACAGTTGAAGATAAGGGGCTGGGAAGACTAGTCCTCACCCTCAACCTAACCAATACTAACAATGGCAACGAAAAAAAAGGTAAAAGCAGTAGAGCCGGAAGTGGCGGCAGTCCCCATGACAATGGCGGCGGTCACCCCTCGCTCCAACGGACAATCGACCAACGGCTTTGCTAAGGTAGAACAGGGGAAATCCTATGTTCTATCCGTCAATGCCCATTCTGGTTCGGGAGAAGTCCAACTATTGGCGGCAGATAGTGATACACAAAGCGAACCTGACATGTTTTCTCTTCTTTACACGAAAGTGGAGAACTCTATGCAGATTCCCTTTGTGGCTGTTTCTTCTTGGGTATATGTGCAAGCGGGAAATAGTAGCATTAACTGGCTTGTAACACCGGCAAATTTTAGTATCGCCGTCCCCGGTGCGTCGTCCGGCGGCGGCTCAAGCTTTGACCCCGCTTCTGACTACAACATTTCAGGGAAATGGAAGTTTACACAGCCCCTTAAAATTGCAGAAGCAACGGTAGCGACAGAGGCTGTAACTCTAGGGTATGTTAATGCACGATTCCAGCAGACTGTTGACATAATTTCAACACAAACCATAGGCGGCACTAAGACCTTCTCTGCGTCTCCTGTAGTTCCAATTCCTACTGTGCAAAACCAAGCGGCTAACAAAAACTACGTTGACGCTAATATTATCCAAGTGAAGAGCCTGTTGGAAACAACTATGCGCTATGAGGAAAAGACGGAAGCGGAGTATAATGCTCTTAGCGAAAAAGCAAACAACTGTATTTACTATCTAACCGACAAATCTATGTGGGCTATCGGTGACAAGGAGATTGTCACGTCTGATATGCCTGCGTGATAGTCCCCTCTCCCGATTTCGGGGGGGGGCATAACTTTTTTATAATCATAGCAATGTATTTAACCACACTTGAATTAGTAGCGGAATCCGCTTTTGAGACGAATGTTTTAAAGATTCCGGCCTCGGCTCCTTCTGGTATTTACGAATTAGAATTTCCGGGAGGTATTGCTTCGTATCCTTTTAATGTATTTGCGTTTGAAAACTATGATTCTCTAGCCAGTTCTAACCAATCTTTGCTAGAACTGGCTAATCCCCCACTAATAGTCACCAACGGGACGGCGACGGTTCTTGAGTGGATGTGGGATGATGTGGAATCAGCTTCTATGGTAAGCATTCCTAATGGCTCCACTATCGCCTCTTTGAAGTGTTTCTTCTCTCACACTCAAGGGACGGAAACAAACTTGCTAAAACTAATGGGGCTGAATATATTTACATCCGGAATTTCTGTTAAAAAGGTAGTAGTAAGACAAATTGCCTGATTTTATTACTCGACATGAACAACACTTCATCCTAGTATACCAACAGTTGCTATTCCGGTAGCCACTGTATATAGGTGTTTCTATGTCATAAAGACAGGGCCTCCGTTAAAAGCGGGGGTCCTGTTTTTTATGCGTGTTCGAGCAACTTGTAAGCTTTCCTTACAAGTTCGATGAACTGTAAAGAAAAACTTTACAGTTGACCAAGGGAACAGGATTTGGTCTAATGCTCTTGGAAGAATTCTTTTCTTCTTTCGTGGTGCATATTCGAGCGGAGCAGCTTCGGGGTTTTTTCTCATGTTTTACCCGAAGCTGCTCTTCTTTTTTGTCTTGAAACAGGCCTGATGTAAAAAATATGTGTTGTATGACACAACTATAATTAACTAATAACCATATACTTATGTCACACAATGTTCCGTTTCGAGCGTTTTCGATGTCAAACTTTAGGCTTGACTTTTTGAGGGGTGTTTCGTTAAAATCTTGTTCAAGGAACAGGGCGGTTAAGTTGATTGTCTTCCTTTGGCCGCTCCAAGGCTCAATCTCCCTCGTGGTTAGCAACAACCAAGTGTTTAGCAAATAACTTGGTTCTCTACAAGAAAAGAGTTCGGATATGGCAAGCATATCCTTCATGATTTTTCAAAAGTTTTGATTTACGCCTATCGGCTATGGAGCCAAACAAAGTTGTGGGCTTGGTTAGAGAAACAAAGGGATTAGAAAATAAATGGTTTTAAAACAGTTCTAATTTGGAACACGTTGGTTAGATAAAGTATGTAAGAATAAACCATTTAATATTTAATTATCAGTTTTATTCCTTCGTTCGACTAACAGGTTGCATAGAGCGGCTAACAAGAGAGCCAAGTTCGAAGGTGTTAGCGAAACGATAACATAGACCACTTCGAAGTTATTAACTACCGTCTCCAACCACAAAGGACGTTACACCGTATATACGCGCGCGCGAATTTATAAGAGAGGAAAACAAAAACTTTTCTCTCTTCTGTATGACATTTTCAAAAAAAAAAAACATTGATTACTCTCTCGTTGCTTATTAGTATTGCTACATCGTTCAGGAAATACACCATGTAGCTCCTAACGAAAAACAACCAATAACCAAAACTAATAAATAGTATGGAACGAAAAAAAATAAAAGGAGAGGAATTTCCGAAAAGCCTGTTGAGAGGATTTATTGCCATGTTTGACGATAATCCTGTTAGGAGCGCCATATTTATGGCTGATTTTGAAGACTTGTGTAAGAAAGGTTTTGATTTAAATCCTGATTGCAACGTCTGGTATAGAGTCAGTCCTGACGTTATCGACTTAGTTGACGAATTGGATATTTCCGAAGAGGATAAAACAACCATTAAGAAGAAAATCTCCAATCTTATCGGAGCGCCTGTTTTCCATGTTGGTGAAAACGCTAAGACTGATTCGCTTGTTGTGGCTGGTCTAGTCGAAGGCAAAATGATTGGCTTTGATAAAAAGTATTTCTATAAGATTAAATCCAAGCCTTACATGAAGAAGCTGAAAAAGGCGCTCTTCGTTTCCGCTTCTTGGGAAGAATTTATCAAACCTCTTATTTATACCATCAGAGGATTTGGGCTTGATAAGTGCGCTAGCTTCCCTAGTATTGAGGCGAAGCGTTCCGATGAAGAAGAAGATTAACCTTGCAGTCTTGAATAACTTTTTAACGTTCCTGAACAATGTTCATGAGCTAACCGAGCGAGGTTGGGTTCATGAGGCAACAGGGACAATGTATAAAAAGTGTTCAAAGCTTTTCGACACATTCAAAGAGTCCTATTCAGGCAATTCCCTAAGCCCCGATAAAGACATCGTTATGGAGGAGGTTTCCTTAACAGAGACACCTAGTGATGACGAAGTACTTGAGGTGCTTAGGGAAGAATGTGACGAGATTTGCGAATACCTTTATGAGGTAGCCGGACAAGAATCATTTTTAGTTTCACAAGTAGATGAAATTAAAACTGTTTTGAGTCAGCAACTATTTGTTGCTAGGAAGGTGTAGCAAAACCCTGCCATATGAGTTTATGAGCTAGGGTGAAAATCAATCCAAATCAAACAACTAATCATATAAAAGTAGGAAGTGTGGTATATACCGTAGGTCAACCTTCCCGGCTCCCTCGTAAGACCTCCGCACTACGGGCGTAAAATGCGTTAGTAGTGCGGAGTTTTTGTTTGTATAGGAAAACAATGAATGTTATTTGTCCATGTATGAAGACAACTTACACGTTCGAAGCGCTAGTAGAGGCTGTTGCTGTTCAGGCTGGGTTAGATACTAGTGTTCCCGAAGAACACACCAAGGCGTGTGAGCTTGCCACATGGATGCTTGACGAAGGATATTCTTCTATCGTCCTGACTCATGCGGCAGAGTTTGCAGAGGAAAAGGGTGTTCCTGCCAAATGGATTGCCCTTGTCAGCGCCATCATTGGTGCTGTTATTGCCTTTTTCTGCACTACTGGTTGTGCCAACACATCGTTTACTTTGTCTGGTGAACAGGGTGGGCAGATTAGCTATAGCGTTGACGAAAACGGGAACCTCATTATCTCCGGCAAGCCTCCTGTCGTCCAAAAATTTAAGAAGTGACGTTAATGCCGACAACGAAAATTGCTTCTCTTCTTCAAGTTGTTAAGGATTATAAGGAGATTGTAATCCTGTTCGCTCCTTTGGTATGTTGCTTCTTTCTGTATCAGGACAACGTAAAAATGCGGCAGGACATGCTAAAGTTGCAACAAGACCAAGCTCATGCGACATTGAAGATTTCAGAAGCAATGGCTCAACAGGTAGAGCTTATTCGGCGCATTGATTATACTGTTACCTCTCTTCAAAACAAATGAATGTCATTATCGCTATCGACAAGCAAGATAAAGTTCTAACTAATATCGCATCAAACCTAGTAGAACTTCTGGATAAAGAGCTTCTAAATCCATCTCTGGACATAGTTCCTCTCACAAGGGATGTGAACCTGTTTATGTCTAACAGGTGGGACAATATGAAGGTTGATTTTATCTTGCGGTTGCGGACATCATACGTCACTTCTAATCGCAGTACCTATCAGAAAATCGTCTCTTCAAATACTCAAGGGCCTTTTGGTTTCAGGCTTCTTCATACGTCGCATTCGTTGTTGGAAAAAGAGGGGTGGGGACAATACGGATTCAACCCCTGCACAGAGTTTAAGGGCCTCCCCGGCTGGATTGATTTCATGGATATTGAGCTTGCCAATATGGGCGACCCCAAAGATATTGCCGCTATCGGCGACGGAAAGGTTTTTGCTCAAAGCGCCGCTCAATGGATGAACAAGGCCGCAAACTGGTTACGGATTGGCAGGAAGAAAAAATAACTGTCAGCCAAAAAAGAAATCATCTATTTTCTCCAACTCCATTTTAGACAAGGGAGCCTGTTTGTGGTAAGCGGAAATCCCCGCCCGTCTTGTCCTTCGAGGGTTTATCAGGTTGAGAGGAATACATCTCTTGGTTTTAAAGTCTTTTCTGTATAGCTCTGCCCGGCGTTGAAAGTGTTTGCTGGCCGCTAAACAAAAGTCCATAGCCTTGATTTTATTCCCCCTCAAAGTGTCCTTGATGAACATGTTAGGCGTATAATGGTATCTCTTGAGGAGCTTCCTTAGTCTCACTCCTTTAGCATAACCTCCGAGAACGTTATAAAACTGTTTATCGGTAAGCTTGTTTATGTATAGCATGACTATTATGCCAGCTGGAATTTTTTAGATGCCTCACGCTGAAACTCTGTGTAAGTTTCAGGATAGCATAAACAATGGCCTAAACGAGAGAGGACGTATGCATCCGCTTCGTTGTTGTTGGATGTATCTACATCCCAGCGTTTGTAAACATTGGTCATCACCAGCCCTTTCTCTGCCACACCTTTCCCTGTTGCGAATTTTTTCAGGGTAGTCGGTGGGTAAACCAGAATATTGGACAACCCTGCATCAAACAGGTTTTGTTTCACAACGCCGCCAAGTTCTCCTAGGTGGACGATTTTCCCAAACTGCGAGAAGGCATAATTCTCTATACACACCAGAACCTCACTAGCGGGCCTGTAGGCCAATATTTGTTCTGCGGCGAGCTTTATATGGTTAGCGAACTCGGAGAGCCGTCTAGACCCCTTGTGGGGGCTGGTGAGGGTATATCTGTAGCCGTCCAGCTTGATGTCTTGGTAAAGGACGGAAAGCCCTGTTGCCGTCAGGGATAAATCCAGCCCAACCCAACAACTGAAATCTCTAAAAACGTTGGCGATTACTTTGTCTTTTTCCATGATTTTTTCTCTGATACTGGGAATCTGAAATCGACAAGCTCAAATCGGGATTCTTTTTGAGCCATTACTATTCCTCCATTGCGGCTCTTCTTGAGAACAACAATGCCAAACGGAGAACTTTGCTCGAATTCGGCATCATTTCTTTTCTCTTGAAAGGGTTCCACATTCTGTTTTCACTTTTCATTATCTAATTCTTCCTTTGCTAACCTATATGCCTCTTCTCCTCCCATTGCTGGATTATTGTTATATATTTCCACCGCTTTGCGTAATCTTTTTTTTACTATCTCACCTTTCTCTGTAATTATTTCCAAAGGATTTTTGTAACCCAATTTAATTAGAATACGCATGGAGAGAATAATAATATCCGCGCAATCAAAAGCCATATCTTTTTTTGTTTTTGCTGAGAGAAGTTCTTCCACTTCTTCCTTGAGATGACTAATTAGGTCTTCTTTAGTTTCTTCAACTCCTAGAAATTTTTTAAAGATGTTTGTTATCTCTCTGGAAATATTGTAAAGCCTAGTGTTTCTTTCGTTCTCGAAAAGGTCCATAGTTTAATTCTCTCCGTAAATAATTCTATCGATATATTTTTTAATTTCACTTAGTGCCATAACATAGTTTTTTGACAAATCGGGGTCTTCCTGCACCAATGAAATGATATAGGATAAAAACCTAACCTTTTCACGGATAGCTTTTAATTCTTTAGTGTTGTCTTGAGTGTATTCTGTGTCTTTCATTTTTAAAAATTCTTTAGCATATTCAAATGCATGTTCCTTGAGGTAAAATGATTTTCCCTCTACTTCCCACCTATCTAGATAGTCGGATTTTTTAAGGAATGGCGGTAAAATGGTAGGGACGCGGCGTTTTGTTACAAACACACTATTATTTTTATTGTGCTTGTCACAAACTATGAAGCTATCTTCTGAATCAATTAAAATATCAAATTGCATACAATTAGACTTTTGGTTGCCAGTTGTCACTGAAACCTTCATAAGCTTGCGCAAATGGGCAACGGAAGCACTCGCTACACGGCGTAGCGTAGGGATGCGTTCCTTCGTGAGCACAGTTCTCACAGATTCGTTCTGCTTGCGGAATAGTCCACATTCTGTATCTACGGCGGTATTTCCACGCTTCCCGAACAACCATTCCATAGCTACATTCTTTATCTCTAAAGTGATGAAGCAATTCTGTGTTTATTTGGTAGCCACGGTCTTTCAATACACTACGAACATAGGCGTGAAAAACAGAGGCTACGCCCCATGCCACTCCAAAGTCGTAAAAAGCTTTCTGTTCAGGCGTCATTTTCGTTTTTTTAGTTTGAATAAAATATATTGAATTAGCATGAAAATTGCCAATGCGAGTGATAGTGCAAATGAAATAATATCCCATAAATTAACGACAATCATTTCTTCACAATCCTTTCTTTTTGTTTTCTTTCTTCAATAAAGTCGCCAAATATTTTATTGAATTGCTCATTCGATATTTTTCTTGATTGCTTGCCATTCACGATATTCTGATGCTTGTGAAAGGCATCTTCCAACTTAGATACAGAAATAGTAATAGCATCTATGAAGTCTTCTTGAGGAATAACTTGCTGGCATCTAGCTATACCTTCCTTTTTAAACGCTCTGACAGTATTGCCGTCTTTTAGGGCAAGACCGTCAATCTCTTCTCCGTTTTTCAGGAGTTCAAAGCACGAATCTTCAATTTCTTTGGCAACTTTTTGTGCAAGTTTCGCAGTAAAATACAATTTACTCCTTTCGGAGGGATTCATTTGTATCAGACTGGAAGAAAACTTTGTAGAAGGGACTGCAATCGTCTGTATCGCATTGATAGGTGCCTTGCAATGTGAGAACCCTTTGCAGTATTGACAATGGGCATTAGCAATGGGTTCGCTCCCCTCTTTAGTTCTCCTGCATATCTCCACTACCTCTTGTTCAGCCTCCTTAATATCTTCTTCACTGTATCTTACAATCACAGGATAAGAGGTTACAAGGGGTTGAACAATGGCACAAGAGACTGATTTTATTTTGCAGTCCTGATAATTCCTTTCGATGTGTTGCTTGCAACATAGGGCCAACCCTCTAAGCTGGTGGTTTATTTGTGTGGACTCCGGCTCTAAAGGCCCTGTCTTGTAGTCGATAATCAATAAATGAAATCCCTCTTCGTCAGACTTGCCTAAAACCAAGTCGGGCTTCCCAGAAAAGAGTGCATTGTCCCCCTCGAAAAAGAAACACCTTTCCTCCTTCATCAATTCCTCGAACTTATCTTCTCCTGCCCAAATCGACGCAACTTCTGTCACGATTCTTTTGCATGCAAGCATGAGTTTCGTCTCTTCTTCGGTGAGTAGTATGTTTTGGTATGCAAGGTATTGATGAATCCTGTTGCCTCTTTCAGCCATTTCAGAGGTTGTCTCTACTCCTTCAACGTCATATCTCAATGAGTGCGGACATAACGCAAGACGTGCTAGGCTGGAACATGAAGGCAATCCTTGTCTTTCCGTATCTTTTGTTTTCATTATTTCTCGTGTATTTTTTTTGTTATTCATCTTCTGGCTCCCAATCTACATGCGCCTCAAACTCATAATCCATACAATGTAAACAAGGTTGAAGATAATAAGCACGGTTCCAATATTTACAGTTTTCGCAGCTTTTGACAGGTTTCCTTTTTGAAAACTTGCGTGCAATTTTAGACAGTAGATGTTTAAGCGTTTTCATTGTTTTCTTTCTTTTTGAATATTGGCGATTCTGGCGACTTGTCTTCTTCATTGGAGAAAGCTTCGTCTTTACTTATAGCCCCGGTTTTAATGGCGTTGAATAGACCAATAAGCATTACGATTTCAGATTCCTTACTAGTCTCAATTTTGTGTTTAAGGTAAGCCTCAAGCATTTCTTTGGAGACTCCGATTTTGGAAAATGCTATTACACATCCATTTATTCTTTCAGCAATAGGTGTATCTGTGGCTCTTAGCGTGTTTTGGCAAGCCTCTGCCGCCTCTTGCCTAATGAAGTCCGGCAATACCGCCCAAATGCACGCCCTGATTCGTCTAGAGGCCATATTAGCGCAAAGTTCATAAATATCTCTATCGGACGTAAGAGGATATCCACCGTCTTTTGTGTCCCTGTGGTGTGGAACAGAAAAGGCTATCTCCCTTCTTATGTTGTTTTCTTTGTCCCAACAGAAAGCTATACAGTCGGAGCAAACCCTTCCTTTTTCATCTACATGTTCACCTATCTTTCTCCACCCAGCTTCTGCGTTCCCATAAGCGGTAAGGCACGCATTTGCTAAATGGATTGTCTCTCCTGAAATACTAGAACCTCCCCTTTTGTATTCGAAGAATGCGGTGTTAGCCAAATGACGGAACGAGCAAAGCTGTCTAATTTTGGAGGAAACCTCCATCATGTTTCTCGGCATCTGCTTTGCTATATATATAGAGGCAAGCGCCTCTAGCGATTCTTTGTTGGAAAGTACGTTAGCAAGCGGATTCCCAGCAAGAGGTGCTATCATTGGTAAGCCTTCTGCCGGGACTGTGGTCAATTGTTCTGGGTTGTCTGACATGCCCTCATTGTATCTTTTCTCTCACACATGGCAATCTTTTTTTATTTTTTTTCTTGTGCATGTCAAAACATGTGGTACAAAAACGACATGACGAAAGCACTACCAACAGAACAATTAGAAGCATTCTCCAAGTTCGCCAATACTAACGAAGCCCTTTGCAAGCTCATGATGCAACGGGTGGGGTTCAACATCACTCCAATGGTGTGGAATAAGGCTAAATGGATGCCTACACAACTTTCCGTAAAGAAGCTCACGAACCTTCGAGCTTTTTATCCAGAAGCATTTGGTTTAGAGGATGAACCTAATAAAGATTTTTTGAAATCTCTTTATTACCTCCACATTTCAAATAGAACCTTCTCTGGGGAAATTACGCCACTAATTGAGGACAAGGATTTTATTACCCATATGCCCTATGCTAACTTTGTTTTGCCCATTGACGATTTCACAAAAAACGCCCTTTCCAAATTCATGTAAAATCAGGATATGAATCACCATTCCCATGACTATCCCTTAGAAGAAATGGAACGTATTTCTGAGCCGAAACTAGCAAAAGACATCCTGAATTTAGAAGAACTATTGAAGAGATTAGATGAAATACCGCTAACAACAGAACAGGAAACGAAAGAATGGCGGCGAAAAGAAAAAGAAAAAGAACGCATAGAATCATGGAAAAAACGATTGAGGCAATCCGGCGTGCCTCAAGGGTTTTATGATGCTTGCGTGAATGGAAAGATCGACAAGAGCCGAATACTTCCAATTCTGAAAAACTTAAATAGCGGGTGCTTATTTGTCTGCACCCCGGAAAAAGGTAAAACCTTTTCCTCATGCGCTTTGATATCGCAGGAATTATGGAAAGGCAGGTCAGCTTTTTACATGAAAGCTCCTGAACTGGAAAGAGAAATGGCAAGCTATAAAAATGATACGCGCCTGATAAATAGAGCGCAATCAACCCCGCTCTTAGTGCTGGACGATTTTGAGGGAGTGCGAATGAGTGTGAATTCATCCTCCGATTTTATCGCCTTGCTGAAAAAAAGAAATGATTCTAATTTTTTAACAATTTTGAATTCAAAAAAACGAACCTTTTTTCTCGAACAGATCGAAGAGGCAGTAAGTTAGCGTCCCCTTAACTACCAGAAAACAAAAGTGTAATAAAAAACCCCTGTAGCCTAAATAAAGACTACAGGGGTTGAATTTGGTGTATTTTTATGACAAACTATTGAACTCTTTTTTCGGGTATTAGTTTGCTATTAAATGAGTAGTATTTTTTTGAGTAATTGTAGGTCTTGGAGTATTTAGAATATCCGGCTTTGTGATCATAGTAAATCTCATCACCATAAAAAGAGCAGTAACTATATTCTTTTTTTTGATAAGAGTTGTTAGAAAAGTAGGCAAATTTATTTTTATCAGGTCTTTCGAAATTGCCATAAAACAACATCTTTCCTTTTTTCCAAAAAACAAATTTACTTGAACCTATGACAGAATTGACCATATCATCAATATCTTCATTTGTTTCCTCGATATCTGTTTTTCCAAATGCGGGTAAAAACAGATATCGGAAGAACGTTTCACTGTCTGTGAGGTCTCCTTTATTTTTTAGTGACAGAATACCATTGTGGCAAAAATACCAATTATCGCCGTTCCACCCATGAACATTTTTTTCTGAAATAGATCCATGAGTTTTGATGCGAGCGTGAAGAAGGGCTATGTAATCATTAGGGATTTTTTCCCATGTGGCTACAACCTCCTTTTTCAGAAGAGTTCTAATTAGAAATGCCGGTTTGTTGTCTTCATTCCCTCTTTTAAATCCTAGCAGAAAAAATCCGTCCGGATTATTTGTTAAGCAATTTTGAAAACGTTGATTGCCGATATCTTTCTTGATTCCGTAAGCAATGATACACATATTTTTTGTTTGTTTATTGTTTGTTTGTTGCGTTTTTTGTGATGATGTTTTTGATTCCCTCCATGAGAAAATGAGCTTTATTCTCTTCTTCTGATGTTTCGTAAAAGATTTTTACGAAAGTATATTGTTGATATGTGGGATAGGTCATTTTGACTCCGTTTCTAATTAGGTAGTTGATTGTTTCTAGCCTTATTTTGTGAAATAGGTCTTGAGATAGCGGCCTATGAAAAACATTTGAGAATTCTAGGTTGAGGCTACCTATCAAACCAGAAATAGAGCATTCTAGCTTTATTTGTTGTCGCAACAAAGAGGATCTCTCTTTCTTTTGCTCTTTCATTGGTTCTTTCTTTTGCTCTTTCATTGGTTCTTTCT
>ERZ780177.568-NODE-568-length-40344-cov-5.006776_pt1 | contig 40344 bp, 35 predicted proteins | sample MGYA00510973_ERZ780177 | MGnify/ENA primary metagenome ERZ780177 (study PRJEB29588, sample SAMEA2144396) | human gut metagenome | biome: human gut; feature: human-associated habitat; material: faeces | place: Denmark | collected 2008/2010 ...
CAACTTGCCCTTGGCAGGTTGGTTCGCGTAAAGGATGAACTTCACGGATTCAGGTAATAAAGATTATTTTTCAGTAAAAGTAGCAGAGGTTTTAAAAGAAAAAACAGACGAGGACTGGCTGTTAGTGTGTTCTAATATTAAGGATTTTAAATTGATTAACGATCTTTTTGGAATTGAAAAGGGAAATGAAGTACTAAAAATGCAGGCGGACATTTTTAAGGAACAATGTAGTGAAGGTGTTATCCATGGCAGAATTGGTGGGGATAAGTTTGCAATGTGTGTTCCTAAACCTCAATTTTTGGAGCAGAATTTTATGAATATGGTACAGACAATGAGACATGCGTTTGATAATGATATATATCATTTGTATATGTATATTGGTGTTTACGAAATTACGGACAGAGATGAGGATGTTTCCATCATGTGTGACAAAGCAAATCTTGCCATGAAAACGTTGTATGAAAACTACGACAAATCGATTGCCTATTATAGTGATGTTATATTGGATAAAACAATTGAAGAAAAACAGCTTGTAGGGGATTTCGATGAAGCGATTGCCAAAAGGCAGTTTTGCATGTATTTACAACCCCAGATGACATCGGAAGGAAAAATGATTGGGGCAGAGGCTCTTGTAAGATGGCAGCATCCGAAACGCGGATTGATTTTCCCGGGAGATTTTATTGAAATTTTTGAGCGGACAGGACTTATTTACCGGCTTGACCGGTTTGTGTGGGAACTTGCTGTTGAAAAATTGGCACAGTGGCAGAAAAACGGGCGGGATGATTTATATATATCCGTAAATATTTCTACAAAGGATTTTTGTTATATGGATGTTTATAAGACCATCACATCTCTTGTGGAAAAGTATCAAATTGTGCCATCAACTTTGAAACTGGAGATTACAGAAACGGCTATCATGACGGGAATTGCCGGAGAATTTGAAATCATCGAACAGTTTAGAAAATATGGTTTCGAAGTGGAAATTGATGATTTTGGAAGCGGTTATTCTTCTTTTAATACGTTGAAGGATATGGATGTTGACGTGTTAAAAATCGATATGGGATTTTTAAGAACAACAAAACCGGAACATTTGGAAAGAAGTATGACGATTTTAAATATGATTATATCTCTTAGTAAAATGCTTGGCCTTTCCGTGATCACAGAGGGCGTGGAGACACAAGAACAGGTTGTCAAACTCTCACAGATGGGATGCAGAATCTATCAGGGGTATTATTTTTCAAAGCCGATTCCGGTGAGTGAGTTTGAGGAGAGATATATGTAGAGGGGGGAGAGCAGGATTGAGACGCGACCGGATTTTTTGTTTTATTTGACATAAAAACCATTCAATGATATTATGATATTAATAAGAAGTGCTACCGCCTATGCGGATAGCCTGATAATTTTGTCAGAAATGACCGCCAAAGTTTGTCAGACAGGGGCGGTTATTTTTGTGTCTTGGAATTATGCTTACCATGCGTATAACCAAGACTATAAAAGGTCGCACACAGTGCGAGCACTGAAAATACTGTAACAGACACGTGATAAAAAAACAACTGCTTCTATTGGATTATTTTACTGTAGAAAGGTTGCTAAAGAACAGGCAAAATGATATGATTAGTTAGATACAATTAACAACAAGGAAGGGCGAGGACAAAAATATGACAATACTAATCATTCGAATTATGTTCGCACTTGCCATATTGCGGTCATGGTTTCTATGCTGGCGTGGATGTTTTTGATTTAAGTTTTTTATTAATAATGCCGATATTTACACTATAAAGTATGTTTGAAATGGAGTTCAAACGAGTAATACTTCAAGGAGGATGGCATTATGGCAGTAAATGGAATTGGGAATGGTTATTTCTATCCGGTGAAAAATCAAGAGACAGTTGGGATGAAGGCATCGGATTCGAAACCATCGTCTCGGACGGTGGTTAATAATGGTGGTGTGAGTTATGAGAAAAGTATATCGGATGCTGCTTCATCCGGTCTTGATTTTATACAGGAAGTGGAAAAGCGAAATAGTGGAACTAAGTTTTTTGTGGGAACTGTAGGTTACGGGCAGACATATGGCAATTCATCGGATGTGAATTTTGTAATTCATCCGAAATATTTAGACAAACTGGGAACTGATGAAGAGGCGAGAATGACCTTTGAAAAGGATGTTAAGTTTTTAACGAATTGCTCCAAACAGTTTAAGGCACAGATGAAAGCACAGGGGCGGGAAGTGGTAAGCGACGGCTGGTTTTGCGACGAAAATGGAAACTGGGGCGGCTGGGTTATTACAAAAAATTCAGATAAGAGTTCCTTTTTGAAGAAAATGTCAGACCATACAAATGAAATTTTAGAAAAGAAACTGGCAAAGAAAAAAGGAAAAGCGTGCCGGGCGTATTTACAAAACCGATTTATGGGGATTCAATTTCGATTAACAGGAGGAGATGAAAAATGCAGGTAAATGGACTGAGCGGAGCTGGTTCCAAGACAGCTGGAATTAAAATGGCACAGAAGATGGATTCTTTTAGCATAAATATTAAAAACGAGATTGCCAGAAAGCAGAAAGAGCAGCAGCGTTAAAAAGAAACAAGAAGAGCTTGAAAAACTGGAGCAGAAGAAATTGTCAGCATCTGCATCCCAGATGAATACTTTGGGAACACTAAATCAAAAGATTGCTGATGTGGCAAAAGAAAAAGAGGATGAGGATAAGGAAGTTGCCAGTTCCTTCACAAAATGCTAGTATAGGAAAGAGGCAGGGGATACTTTTGAAAGCAGAGCAGGTAATCAGAGAAACGGCAAATCTTTGTCGGGATTTTGGAGCAAAAGAAGTTATATTATATGGTTCAAGAGCAAAGGAAACTGCGAGGGAACGAAGCGACATTGACATTGCAGTAACCGGTGTCAAAGATTTTGATGCACTTGTCGAAGAAGTGGAAAATCTGCCAACATTATACAGCGTCGATATGGTAAATATGGATACTTGTAAAAATCAGTTGTTATTGGAGGATATCAGACAGTATGGACGAAAAATTTAATCGCCGGTTTACATCATTTTGTAATTCGCTGGATGCATTATCGGAGGCAAAGAACAGAGACTTTTCTGATTCATTTGTGCTGAGTGGAACGAGTGCTAAGTTTAGCATTACATTTGACCTGGCGTGGAAAGTGATGAAGGATATTTTGGTGCAGTATTATGCAATAACAGGTTTTGTTACCGGTTCCCCAAGGGAAGTGTTGCGAGAGGCATTCAAAGCAAATTTGATTTCTGATGAGGCATGGATGGAAATGCTAAAAGTGAGGAATGAACTTACTCATGATTATGATTGCGAAATTGTGAAAACGCATTGTGACGCAATTGTTAAGAAATATATTGATCTGTTTTACATTTTTGCCGACAAAGTGAAGCAGTTGGGGGATAGCCTTAATTAGAGGCCGTGTATCGTTATTAGATGTGGTAACAACCGTATACAGGAAAGTGTTCTAGGACGCATTTATAAGATAAGGATAAACTGAGTTTGGCTGGTTTTGTTTGCGTCAAATATTCGTTGCCAGTTTCTTTGACTTTTCTCCTGAATTACGGAAATCAAAAAGTGCCAACGACTTGACACATACCCATTTTCTGCTATACTAAAGATAGTGGATGAAACTGCGATAGGATTGTCGCAGAGTTAAGGTAACGGAGTACCGGTGCAGTAATCAAAGGAGTGAATGTTATGAATAATATGTATGGATTAGGAACATATGGAGCAAGTTCATTTGTAGACACATTTTTTGGAACGAGCAGCACAAGTGGTGGCTCACTTTTGTCATCGATTGGCGACTTGCAGATGATTCAAAAAGGTGCTTACAAAAAAGCGATGAAAGCTTATGTGGCAAAACTGAAGAGCAGTGATTCTGCGGAGACGATTAAAAATTCCGGTACGGCAGACAGTGGCACAAAGTTGTCTGGTTTAAAGAGTTCGTCACAGAAGCTGTATCAGGCAGCAAATGATTTAAAAAATGCTTCTTATGGTGATAATACAAAAGCAGAAGATTTATTAGATAAGGCGAAGAACTTTGTGAGCCAGTACAACAGTGTACTTGGCACAACAAAAAGTATGAACTCATATAGTATTTTGCAGACGGCTGTATGGGGAACGGAACAGATGAATCTGAGTCAGGGACTTTTGAATAAAGTTGGAATTACAATCAATGACGATAATACATTGTCTTTGGATGAGACGAAATTCAAGGCAGCAAATATGAGTGATTTGAAGGCACTGTTTTCAGGCAGCGGTTCACTTGCTGACCGCGTGGCACAGAAAGCATCGACACTGTACAATCAGAGTACAAACCAGATTGCATTGAATCAGGGCAAGTCGACATATACGATGTTTGGCACGTTGATTTAACGAAAAAGAATAAACGAATACAACCGTGCGGCACAGACAGGAAGGACGCTGTTTGTGCCGTTCGTATGTTGAAGGAAAGGAAGAGAAGGATGCACCGTTTTTTTGTACCGGAGGAAAACCGCACGGAAAATGAAATTGTGATACATGGGGATGATGTAAACCATATCCGCAATGTTCTCAGGATGACAAAAGGGGAAAAGGTAATGGTTTCCTGTGGGAAAGGTGTGGATTATGAGTGCGAGATTCTGGCGGTTTCCGATAGCGAGATAAGTCTTTTGATTCGGGATGAGAAACCGGCGGTTTCAGAACTTCCGGTGAAAATTACCTTGTTTCAGGCACTGCCGAAAAAAGATAAAATGGAACTCGTGATTCAAAAGGCAGTGGAATTGGGAGCAGCATCCATTGTGCCGGTGAAAACAAAACGATGCGTGGTAAAACTGGACGCCAAAAAAGAAGAAAAGAAAGTGACAAGATGGCGTACGATTGCTGAATCGGCCGCAAAGCAAAGCGGTAGAGGTGTTTTACCGGAAGTGACGGCGGTGAAAAGTTTTTCGGAAGCACTTTCTATGGCAAATGAAATGGATTATGTGATGATTCCTTACGAATTGTGCGAGGGCATGAAAGAGTCAGTTCTTTCCTTTACGGAGGCCTCTCAAATAAAAAGAGGCGGTCGGATTGGCATTTTTATCGGACCGGAAGGCGGTTTTGAACGCGGGGAAGTGGACGCGGCAGTGGCACAAGGGATTAAACCGATTTCCCTTGGTAAGCGAATTTTGCGGACGGAAACGGCAGGGTTAGCAGCGTTGTCGATTCTTATGTTTTTAATCGAAGGAAGAAATGAGGAAGAATAAATGGAATGTTATTTGGATAATGCGGCGACGACGAGACCATTTTCAGAGGTCTGTGACTTGGTGACGCGGGTGATGTACGAGGACTTTGGAAATCCATCATCCCTTCACATGAAAGGTGTTATCGCAGAGCGTTATGTGAGACAGGCGAGAGAACAGATTGCTAAAACGTTAAAGTGTGCGGCGAAAAACATTGTTTTTACAAGCGGCGGTACGGAGAGTAATAACATGGCGCTGATTGGTTCAGCACTTGCAAATGCCCGTGCAGGCAAGCACATTATCACAACCTGTTTTGAGCATGCGGCTGTTTATGAGCCGCTGTTATATTTAGAAAAAATGGGTTATGAAGTCACTTACCTTCCCGTGGATTCAATGGGGCATGTGAGTGAGGAAACGCTTGAGAATGCATTGCGTAAGGATACGATTTTAGTCTCTACGATGCTTGTGAATAACGAAGTTGGTGCGATTTTGGATGTCGAGAAATTTTCTAAAATTGTAAAAGCATTTAACAAGGATATTATTTTCCATGTAGATGCGATTCAGGCATATGGGAAAATGAATATTTATCCAAAACGAATGGGAATTGATTTGCTGAGTGTCAGTGGTCATAAAATTCATGGACCGAAAGGAACCGGATTTTTATATGTTGGGGATAAGGTTAAAATTCATCCCTATATTCATGGCGGCGGGCAGCAGCAGGGGATGCGTTCCGGAACGGAAAATGTACCGGGGATTGCCGGGCTTTCTCTGGCGGCAGAAAAAATGTATGCAAATCTGGAGGAAAATAGAAAGCACTTGTATGAATTGAAACAGTATTTTGTTTCTCATATTGGAGAAGTTGATGGGGCTGTTGTAAATGCCTGCGATGCTTCTGCGGTAGAAGAGACGGCACCTCATATTGTGAGTGTGAGTTTTGACGGTGTCCGAAGCGAGGTGCTTTTGCATGCCCTTGAGGAAAAAGAAATTTATGTTTCTTCCGGGTCCGCCTGTTCCTCAAATCATCCGGGAATCAGTGGAACGCTGAAAGCGATTGGCGTTGCAAATGAGCGGCTTGACTGTACGCTGCGGTTTAGTTTTTCCGTGGAGACACAGATTGAGCAGTTAAAACAGACAATTACGGAATTAAAACAATTGGTACCGGTGTTAGCACGGTATACAAGACGATAGAAGGAGAGAAAAATGGTACGAGCTTTTTTGATTAAATATGCAGAAATCGGAATTAAAGGAAAAAACCGTTATGTATTTGAAAATGCATTGGTTCGTCGTGTGCGTGAGCGTTTGGACCGCTGTGCGGGTGAATTTATGGTAGAGAAGGAGCAGGGACGCGTCTACGTGGAGGCTCTTTCGGATGATTTTGACAAGGAAGAAGTGATGGAAGGGCTGAGCCATGTTTTTGGTATTGCTCATATCTGTCCGGTTGTTCTAGTAGAGGATAAAACATTTTCCCATGTATGTGAGGAACTGGTGACTCATATGAAAGAAGAACTGGGTGACCGCCCATTCACATTCAAAGTATTTGCCAAACGAAGCGATAAAAAATATGAGATGAAAAGCCCAGATATCTGCATGCAGGCTGGTGAGTATATCATTGAAAATATGCCAAATGCGTCGGTTGATGTGCACCATCCGGAAATTAAAGTGTATATTGAAATCCGCAAACGTGCTTATGTGTATGTGACAAGTATCAAAGGACCCGGCGGTATGCCGGTTGGTACAAGTGACCGCTCAATGCTGCTTTTATCCGGAGGTATTGACAGTCCGGTTGCCGGCTATATGATGGCAAAACGTGGCGTGAAAATTGAAGCAGTTTATTTTCATGCACCGCCATATACAAGTGAGCGTGCCAAACAAAAGGTTGTAGATTTAGCGCGTCTTGTTTCCGAGTATGCGGGTAATATCAATCTCCATATTGTGAACTTTACAGATATTCAGCTGTATATTTATGATAAATGTCCGCACGATGAATTGACAATTATTATGCGCAGATACATGATGCGGATTGCAGAAAAAATTGCGAGAGAACGTCACTGCTTATCGCTGATTACCGGCGAAAGTGTCGGGCAGGTGGCGAGTCAGACAATGCAGAGTTTAGCGGCAACGGATGCGGTATGTAATATGCCTGTGTTCCGTCCGGTGATTGCTTTTGATAAAAATGAAATTATTGAGATTGCGGAAAAGATTGATACCTTTGAGACATCGATTCAGCCGTTTGAAGACTGCTGTACGATTTTTGTGGCAAAGCATCCGGTGACGAAACCGGACATTGCAAAGATGGAAGAGTCTGAGAAAAACTTAGCGGAAAAAATTGATGAAATGGTAAAGAAAGCGATTGAAGAACGTGAAGTAATCTGTGTGAAACCGGAATAAAATTTTGTGGGGCGGTGCGTCGTTTTGAGACAAAAAAAGAAGCGGCCATCATGCCGCCCCATGCTAAGTAACAAACCCAATATTATATTTTTTATTTAACGATGAACTCGTCAAGTTTAGCAAGAATTTCATCAATGTTGTTCTCGCTGTGAATATTGAGGTCGATTGGTTTTGACAAATCCAAGCTGAAAATACCCATGATGGATTTTGCATCAATAACGTATCTTCCGGATACTAAGTCAAACTCTGCATCGTACTTTGTTACTTCGTTGACAAAAGCTTTTACTTTGTCGATTGAGTTTAAAGAAATTTTAACTGTTTTCATACTATATTACCTCCTTATTTTGTGTTAAGAGATTTTCCTCTCTTCACGTATTATATTAGTATGATTAACGAAGTATGTCAATATAAAAAATAAACGAGGTCTTTTCAAAAAAATATTGTTTTTTGTGCAAAATGCTATGGAAGGAAAAGAATAAAATGAAAGTTGCTTTTTTGACACTTGGCTGTAAAGTAAATTTTTATGAGACGGAACAAATGATGGAACAGTTTCAGACTCTTGGTTTTGATGTGGTAGATTTTCAGGAAAAAGCGGATGTCTATATTGTAAATACGTGTACGGTGACAAATATGGCTGACCGGAAATCCAGACAAATGTTACACCGTGCGAAAAAGAAAAATCCGGATAGTTTAGTAGTGGCAGTTGGCTGTTATGTTGAGAGCGGAGAGGCAAAACTTGAAGAGGATTCGGCTGTTGATGCCTTTTTCTCAAATCGGGAAAAAGAGCATATGGCAGAGCGTTTTGTGGAACAATTTCATTTGACGCCGAAAGAAACACAGACGATGGGAAGCCGTCATGTGGAGCATGAGAGAACAAGAGCGTATCTGAAAATTCAGGATGGATGCAATCAGTTTTGTACTTATTGTATGATTCCTTATGTCAGAGGTAAAGGTAAGTTAGTCAGCATGCCGGAAGATGAGGTTATTTCTCATGTAGAATCGTTGGCGAAGCAGGGCTATAAAGAAGTTGTTCTTACCGGGATTCATCTGTCTTCTTATGGTGTGGATTTTTCGGATGCATTAAATTTTGTCTCCCTTGAAGGGAAACCACTTTTGGCTGTGATTTCAAAAGTCGCAGAAATTGAGGGGGTTGAGAGAATCCGGCTTGGCTCACTCGAACCAAGAATTATTACGGAATCTTTTGCAAAAGAACTTTCGGCAATAAAAAAAGTGTGCCCGCATTTCCACTTATCCCTGCAGAGCGGATGTGATACGGTATTAAAGCGGATGAACCGGCATTATACAAGTGCAGAGTATAAGGAAAAAGTGGAAATTCTGCGAAAATATTTTGATTATCCGGCGATTACCACGGATGTCATAACGGGATTTCCGGGAGAAACTGAGGAAGAATTTTTGATTACTAGAAAATTTCTGAGGGAAATTGCTTTTTCCGATTTGCACATTTTCCCTTATTCGCCGCGCAGAGGAACAAAAGCTGCGGCAATGACAGATCAGGTTGACTCACAGGTGAAGAAACACAGAAGTGATTTACTGATTCAGGACACGAAGGAATATCAGAAAAATTATGCGGATGCCTTTCTTTCAGAACAGGAGAAAGTACTGTTTGAAGAAGTCGTTTCCTATGATGGAAAAGAGTATCTGATTGGACACAACGAACGTTATGTAAAGATTGGCGTTTTAGCATCCGAGGCAGCAGAAAAAGGGTATGGGGAAAATGAGATTCATGAGGTTTTTGTGGAGCATGTTTTGGTGTGAGGATTGATTTGTACCCTTTCGGGTATAATACAATAAAGCGAACTTGACACTATACCCGAAAGGGTGTAAAATATTGTGTATAAATGATGGGAAAGGGGCAATAATTATGAATAAGATTGCCGAATTTATAAAGATAAATCGAAAAGCCGCAGGACTTACGCAGGAGGAATTTGCTATGCGTTCAGGACTGGGGCTTCGTTTTGTTAGAGAATTGGAACAGGGAAAAGAGACTGTACGGATGGATAAAGTAAATGTGGCTCTTTCGATGTTTGATATGGAGGCAGTTCCCGGGCGGAAGGAGGATGAATGATGGAGGAAGAAATCTTAAAAGAACCACAGTTTACCGATGAAATTGTATCAATTATAAGAAGTGGTCTGCCCGATGAAGAGATTATTGAGAAATTACATGACTACCATGACAATGATATTGCAAGAAGTTTAGAAACGCTTACAAAAGAAGAAAGAATCCATTTATATAATATATTAGATCCTGAATGGGTATCTGAAATTTTTACTTTTATTGAAGAACCGGAAGATTATATTGAGGAAATCGGGATTGATAAACTGGCGGCAGTTATCAATGAAATGGATTCCGATGATGCGGTTGATCTTCTTGAGGAAATTGATGAGAGCGTAAAGGAAAAACTGCGTCCGATTCTGCACGAGGATGTTAAGGCAGATATTCAGTTGATTCATTCGTATGATGATGAGGAAATTGGTAGTCTTATGACGACCAATTATATCTGCATGAAAAAGACATTGAATATTCGCCAGGCTATGCGTGAACTGATTGTACAGGCAGGTGAAAACGACAATATTTCAACTCTTTATGTTGTGGATGAGAATAATAAGTTCAGTGGTGCAATTGATTTAAAGGATTTAATTATTGCCAGAGAAAATGATGATTTGGATGACCTCATTAGTTATTCGTATCCGTATTTGTTAGACTGCGAAAAGATATCCGACTGCATTGAAAAAATCAAGGATTATGCTGAGGATTCGCTTCCGGTATTAAATGACAAAAAAGAAATTATCGGTATTTTGACGGCTCAGGATGTTATCGAGGCGGTTGATGATGAGATGGGTGAGGATTATGCGAAGTTAGCCGGTTTGACGGCAGAGGAGGATTTGCGTGAGACAACAAAGGAAAGTATGAAAAAGAGACTGCCATGGTTAATTATCCTGCTTCTTCTGGGAATGGGCGTGTCAACCGTGGTTGGTTCATTTGAGGCCGTAGTGGCAGTAATTCCGATTGTGATTTGTTTCCAGTCCCTTATATTAGATATGGCGGGAAATGTCGGCACACAATCACTGGCGGTAACGATTCGCGTACTGATGGATGATGAATTGAATGCAAAAGCAAAACTTCGGCTTGTGCTGAAAGAAATGAAAGTTGGCTTCTGCAATGGGCTGCTTTTGGGCGGACTGGCATTTGCCTTTTTGGGACTGTATATTTTCGGCTTAAAGGGCTATGCCCTTCCGACGGCATTTTTGGTGTCCGGCTGTGTTGGCGTGTCACTGCTTTTAGCAATGGTAATTTCAAGTCTGGTAGGAACATTAGTGCCACTGTTTTTTGCAAAAATTAAAATTGATCCGGCAGTTGCATCCGGCCCATTGATTACAACGGTAAATGATTTGGTGGCTGTGGTCACGTATTATGGATTGGCATGGCTGTTCTTGATTCCAATTATGGGTTAAAAAAGAAGTTCATTCGCGAGAGACTATAACGCGGAAGCGTTATCTCGTCTCTCACGAATGAACTTCTTTTTTCTACTTTCTATGCTTCAAACTGGAACCAGTCAAAGTCAAATTTACTACCCGGCATAAAGATAAAGTTTACTTTTCCGTATCCGGTAAAGCCGCTAATTGGGAAAGTGACTTCTTTGTAATCATCACTCTGCGTAAATTCTGCCATGTGATTAATCTCTCTGCCGTCTTCTGCAAAGAAGCGGATGTGAATCGTGTTGACAGGAATTGGTGAGTGACCGCAGATTGTAATTTTTGATGGTCCTTCTTCACCAAAATCCATATGCTCAAATTCGAGTGTAACATTATTTCCGATGTCAGTAATTTGTTTTTCTAAAACGGTAAACATATCACCGGAAATTGTATTGTTTTCGATGGCGTATACTTTTCCGTAGGCTTTGCTTAATGTTTTGCAGTAAAAGCCCTGTAAGGAAAGTTTGATGCTTGGGTATACCACGATGGAAATGCTTTGTACACCGCGGATTCGCTCCGGCAGAGTGTAAACATTTTCCTGATAGTGGTTATACCAGCTCTTTGCCTGATACTTGTCTTTGACAAGGCATTTGCCGTCTTTTTCAGAGTCACCAAGCCAGATTTCAATTGGCAGCTCATCTTCAAATGAGAAAATCGGAATGTGAATCTCATCCGAGCCATATTCGCCAAAGTCCACATTTTCAAAGAGGAAGCGGGTGCGCTCCTCAGCGGTGATATAGACACCGCCCTGAAAACTTAATTTAGCTTCGTTTGTGCAGTCTTTATAATCGATGCCGTTTACCATTTTGTATGGATTTAAAGTTGCCTCGCCGAGGCCTGTCACACAAAATTCCAGCTCGGACATTACTTCCATCACATCGCGTCCGTTTTTACAGCTGCAACACAGGCGGAATTCACCATCGCCTAATGCGTGAATTGTTGCCTCGGTTCCGGTTGTCTCGATTTTCACACTATTGCTTTCGACACCATCCAGTGTAACCGCCTTAAATTCAATTTCCCGGTAGGTTGCATCCGCAGGGAGAATTTTTGCGGTAACGGTAGTTTCTATCGCATTTTCATCGAAATGATTGGTGCCGTGGTTTGTCAATTCAATTTTGCGAACCGGAATTTCATCGGTTAAATCTTCTGCGGATTCTTTGTTTTCCATGAAGCAGGAAATGCCATCACGAACATCACAAGAAAGGGCAGGAATCGAAAGGGTGGCAGCAGTAAGTCCTTTGGAAGTGACTTCGATTTCAATGGTTCCAGGTGTGTCTTTGGCGGCGATAATTGCCAGAAGACGACCGCTGAATAAGCGGCGGCTCGTTCCTTTGTAGGAATCAAAGTCGGTGCTGTCACCGTTGTCCAGCCCGATTAAACGTCCGGCACCGCTGACGTGAACCTGAACACGGCTGCGGCTGTTTGCAACAAATGTATCGTTTTCATCGAGAGTGTTAATCTCGACAAATAAAAGGTCTTCGCCATTTGCTAAAAGTTGTTCTTTGCTCGGCTTGCATACGATTTTTTTGGCATCGCCAAAAGATTTTTGTAGGTTTTCTGCAATTACCGCATCGTTTTCATCGTAAGCAACTGCTTTTAGTTCACCCGGCTCATAGGCAATCTGCCAGTCGCAGGCTAAGTGAGTGCCCTTTTTGTGGTCAATCATCTGTGCACCAAGAGATTTGCCGTTAAAGAATAATTCGACTTTTGGCGCATTGGAAAAGGCACGGACATCAATTTTCTGACCGATATTAAAATCCCAGTAAGGCAGGAGATGAACCATCGGATTTGTCTTATAATCCGTCCACTCAGCCATGTAATGATAGTAGCTGTCCTTTGGAAAACCGGCGGTGTCAACCTGACCGAAATACGAATTTTTTGTAAAATATGGTGTCGGCTCGCCGATATAATCAAAACCGCTCCAGATAAACTGACCAAAACAGTAATCACGGTCACGGTGGGCAGATACAACGACGTCTGTATTTTTAGCTCCCCAGTTTGTGGTACAGTTGCCAAGGGAAGAGCATTGTCCGTCATCGTAAGTTAATAAACGGTTTGTCAGTGGAAAATGGTAAATACCACGGCTTTGAAGAGTGGAAGAAGTTTCACTTCCGAAAATGCACCAGTCCGGATATTTTTCGTGGTGTTCATCATACAGATGTTCCATATAATTGTAACCGACCAAATCAACTTCAGCAGCACATTTCTGAGCTCCCTCACCGCCCATGATATTAGAACCCATGCCAATAACAGCATTGCCGTAGTAGTCAAGTTCTTTGACAGCATCCCGTAACATTTTTGTTACTTCTAATCCACGGTCAAAATTGATGTCGTGGATTTCGTTTCCGATGCCCCAGATAAAGACGGATGGGTGGTTTCTGTCTTGACGCACCCAGCTTGTTAAATCGGTTTTCCACCAGTCTTTAAAATAATTTCCGTAATCGTAATCGGTCTTGCAGTGTTCCCACATATCAAAACTTTCCGTGTACAAAAGAAGACCCATTTCATCGCATAATTCCATTAGTTCCGGTGCCGGCATATTATGTGCGCTGCGGATGGCATTAACACCCATTTTCTGCATAATTGTAAGCTGGCGTCTGACAGCCTCGCGGTTCATGGCCGCGCCGAGTGCACCGAGCGTATGATGCTCACAGGAACCGTTGATTTTTACATTTCTGCCATTCAAAAAGAAACCTTTATCCGGGTCAAAGGCAATTGTCCGGAAACCAAAGCGGTCATCACTGGAATCAAAGGCAGTTTCGTCTTTTATAATTTCACTATGTACGGTGTACAAATTCGGTGACTCAATATCCCAAAGAAGTGGGGCTTCAAAAATCATTGTCTGTTTGTTTACGGTAAGGCCGCAAGGAATGGTAAGAGTTTCTTTACTTGTACCGGCCACTTTACCATCCGGTGCAAGTACTGTGTGGCAAAGAGTAACCTCGCAGGCAGAATCGGTATCGTTTTGAATCTCGTAGTCGGCATGCAGAATAAAAGCATCCCCCTCTTTTTTTGCTGCCAGATAACCGCCGTCTGTTGTGAAATGAACGGCAGGACGTCTTACAAGCCAGACGTTTCGGTAAATGCCGGAGCCCGGATACCAGCGGCTGTTTGGAAGTTCATAGGTGTTTTTTACCCAGATGGTATTCTCACCTTCTTTGACATAGGAAGTCAAATCAATTTCAAACTGGGAGTAGCCGTAAGGCCATGTGAAAATTTTCTCTCCATTCAGAAAGATTTCATTATCCATGTATACGCCTTCAAACAGTATGGAAAGGCGGTCTAAACCGAGTGCAGGCACCGTAAAAGTTTTTTTGTAGCAGCTGACTCCCTGAGCGTACAAATCTTTGCTGTCGTAAATCATCCAGTCATGCGGGATGTCAACCGGCTCCCAGTCCTTTGTATTAAAGAATGTATCGATGGTCGTTTCCAGTGGTTCTCTGTGGAAAAACCAGTCGTTGTTAAAAAGCTGTTTCATAAAGGTTGTCCTCCTAAAAAGTCGTTTTGAATGTGGGTTAATATCTGTATACAAGGATAGCAAAAAACTTTGACACAGGCAATGAATTTCTTTATACTTAAGATGTAGTTTTTTTTGAAAGGGAAAAAATATGCAGATTTGTAAAATTGTGCCGGAGAAACTAAGACCGGTATTGGAACTTATTTGGGAAGTCTTTGAAGAATTTGAGGTGCCGGATTATGAAGAAATGGGGATTCAGACTTTCCGCCATTTTATTGAGTATCATAATATGGTGGAAAAAGTCAATCAAGGCGAAATGAAATTTTATGGGTGCTATCTCAATCAATATCTGATTGGCGTAATTGCCCTGCGCACAGGACAGCACATTAGTCTTTTGTTTGTGAGGGGGAAATTTCATCATCTGGGAGTGGCAACGAAGCTGATGAAAGTAGTGGAAAATGAGGTGCTAGCTCAGAATCCTAAAATTCGTGCGATTACGGTAAATGCTTCGCCGTATGCTGTGGGGTTTTATGAGAAAAATGGGTTTACCGCACTTGATAAGGAACAAGAGGCGGATGGCATTCGTTTTACGCCGATGAGAAAAAGAATTTAAATTGGTTCTCAACTGGGGGCATAGGTACAGCTATCGCGCTCAATCAGCCGGCAGGGAAGTTCGATTCGAACACACTCTTTGTGAGCCTTTTTTTGCTGGTCGAGCAGAAGCAGAAGTGCGAAGTGGGCAAGTTCCTGTTTTGGAATATCTATGGTGGTTAGCATCGGTGATGTTTTGGCAGATTTGCGAATGTTATCAATTGCGATAACGGAAGGAAAGTAATTTTTCTTTCGACCTTTTTTTAATGAGCGAAGTACACCAAGTGCTGTGCAGTCATTGGCACAGAAAATGGCTGTAGGTGGATCCTCTTCTTTAAGGATGTCATTCATGATGCGGTTTCCTTCTTCCTCGGTTTGAGTGCTTGGGTGTACATAACGGTAATCAAACGGAATGTGATGTGTTAGTAATGTTTGATAATAGCCAACATAACGTGATTCATAAGTGCAATCGCCGATATAGGCGATTTTTTTGTGTCCAAGAGCAATAAGCCATTCGACGGCCATCTTTGCCGCTGCTTCCCCACTGCAGATTACTTCGTCATAGGAGTAGTTACTTGGGTTTCGGTCAATTCCGACAAGATAGGCATATCTTTTTTTTAATGCCGGAACAAGTTCCGGAGAACATTTTCCAAGGATAATGAGCCCTGTGTTTTTCTTTCTTGGAATAAAGGCAGGGCAATGGTTTGTTTTTTCATGGAGCAGATGTTCCGTTGTTTTGTAAGGGACGATACCTGGAGTTGAATCGGATTCGAGTTTCATAATATCGGCGGTGCTGAGAATATTCCCAAGTAAGCATCGGTTTTTCTGTAATGCACCCTGAAGAAATTGAAACAATTCGTAAAAAAAAGGGTCTTTATCCAATGAATCAAAACGTGTAAGAAATATATCAATGGTAAGCGAAGTGGCTTGTTTTGTTTTTCCTTTGCGAAGTTCACGAGCTGCTGAGTTGGGCAGATAATTGAGTTTGCCAGCAATTTCCCATATCCGTTTTGCTAGTTCCGGGTCATGGCAGATGTGCTCTGGGTCATTAAGGACGCGGGAAACAGTGGATGGTGATGTATTAGCCAGTTCGGATATTTTTTTAATCGACATAGTGCCTCCTTCCTAGGTGAATAACCTGAAATCGATTTCATAAATAACGATTCCTTGTGCTGTCAATATATGGAATTATAACGAGAAAACATGGCAAAAAAATTACGAAAACGATTTCAAATTATGGGATTTTTTATCAAAATAAAAAATAATAAACTATTTTCATAAAAAACAAAAAGGAGGATATAGAAACATGAAAAAACTAATATTGACAGGAATTATGTTGTTGATGGTTTTAGGAGTTAGTGGATGCCGTAATAATAATGATGAAGCAAATTCGATTAAGGTGGGATATTTTAATAATGTGACGCATGCGCAGGCTCTTTTGATGAAGTCAGAGAAAAGTCTTGAGAATACTTTTGGGAAGGATATCAATGTTAAATGGACAGCCTTTAATGCCGGACCGGCAGAGGTAGAAGCTCTGTTTGCCGGAGATATCGATATCGGTTACATTGGACCTGTACCCGCAATTAGTGCGAATGTTAAGTCTAATGGTGATGTGCAGATTCTCTCTGGCGCAGCAAAAGGTGGTGCTATTTTGATTCGGCGCGAGGGGGCACAAATATCCGGTGTCAAAGATTTTGCCGGAAAAACAGTGGCAATCCCACAGATTGGTAACACGCAGCATTTGAGTTTATTAAAACTTTTGGAAGATTCCGGTTTGAAGCCTGTTACAGAAGGTGGTAATGTGACGGTTAGTGCTGTTGCGAATGCCGATGTTGCCAATGCGATGGCACGGGGAGATGTTGATGCTGCACTGGTTCCGGAACCGTGGGGGGCAACACTTTTAGAACAGGGAGCAAAGATGGTTCTTAACTATGATGAGATTTATTTGAAAGGACAGTATGATGTTGCTGTTGTGGTAGTCCGCAAGGAGTTTATGGAAAAGAATCCGGATCTTGTTGAGAAATTTTTAAGGGAGCATGAAGCGGCAACGAAAGAGATTTATGAGAAGCCGCAACAGGTGCAAAAAAAGATTAATGCTGAGCTGAAACAAACCACCGGAAAGTCTCTTGGAGAAAACATTATTGCAGACGCGTTTGATCGCATTTTGTTTCAGATAGATTATCGAAAAGAAGCAATTCAGGGGTTTGCAAACATTAGTAAGGAACAGGGATTTATCAAGGAACTACCTGTTGATAGTCAGTTATACGCGGTTAGAAAAGAGGAGGAAAAAAGGTAATGTCATTTGTTTTTGAAAATGTGTCGAAACAATTTTTGAATCAGAATGAATCAACGCTGCAACGGATTAATCTGGAGATACAGACAGGGGAGTTTGTATGTATTGTTGGCAAATCCGGATGTGGAAAGAGTACGTTGTTAAATCTTGCAGCTGGTCTTTTGACTCCTTCTTCTGGAAGAATTTTGCTCGATGGAAAGGAAGTGAATGGTCCGGGAGTGGAGAGGACTGTCATGTTTCAGGAACACGCTTTGTATCCGTGGCTTACCGTGAGAGAAAATGTGGAATTTGGTATGAAATTAGCAGGAGTATCGAAAGAAAAACGTCAGGAAAAATCGGATTACTATTTGAAAATGGTACACCTTCAAGGGTACGAGGATTATCGAGTCCATGAGATTTCCGGTGGAATGCGCCAGCGTGTGGCTTTGGCTCGCGCACTTGTTGTTGATTCTGAGATTCTTTTGATGGACGAACCTTTTTCTGCCTTGGATAAACAGACTTCTAATTGTCTACGTGAAGAATTGCAGCGGATTTGGATGGAAACGAAAAAAACAATTTTATTTATTACGCATAGCGCAGAAGAGGCAGTATACCTGGCAGATCGAGTTGTCGTTTTGGCGCCCGAATGCGGAATGGTATCAGAGATTCTTCCGATTTCCTTGGAGCGGCCACGTCATGTATATGATCCGGCGTTTGTTGAGCTGCGTCATAGTATTCTGGATGCCGTGCAAGGAGCGACCAATAGAGAAAATAAGGAGATGTAGTTTATGGGAATGATATTATTTTTTTTGATTTTGCTTTTTTTATGGCAGGGAACGTACTGGATAGGTGTCGATGTGCTTGAAATTTTTAAATCCTACTCGGTGCCATCTCCGCTCGGTGTGGGCAGGTGTTTTTTGGAACTTATGCAGGATGGAAGTCTTTTGCAGGCGACATTAAATTCACTGTTTCGTGGAATCCTCGGCTATGCAATCGCCGTTCTTATTGGTGTGGCACTGGGGGTGTCTCTTTATCATTTCAAATATTTGCAAAGAAACATGAAGCCCATTATTCTTGGTATACAGACACTGCCCAGTGTGTGCTGGGTACCGTTTTCAATCCTTTGGTTTGGCCTTTCGACACAAGCTATCCTTTTTGTTGTTGTGATGGGATCGGCGTTTGGTATTGCAATTTCAGTTGATAATGCAATCAAGAATATTCCGGTTATTTACACGAGAGCGGCACTTACAATGGGAGCGAGTAGACGTCAGATGTATTGTTATGTTTTGTTTCCTGCTTGTTTACCGGAGATGATTGCAGGACTTAAACAGGGATGGTCTTTTGCGTGGCGTGCATTGATGGCTGGAGAGGTTATGACGACTTCAATTGGGCTTGGACAGACGCTTATTATGGGACGCGATCTTGCAGATATTAATCAGGTTATGCTTGTCATGATTGTCATTGTAATGGTTGGAATTGTGATTGATAAATGTATTTTTTCTGTTATCGAAAGACATGTTCTTGGAAAGAGGGGATTGCAGAAATAGGATTGAATATGTAGTGGTCTCTATGGTAAAATGATAAAAGAAAGTTGTAAACTAGTTACATAAAGGAGACCAATTATGAAGAAAAAAAGAACCTTATCGACAATTCTTTTGATTCTGCTAATAATCGCTTTTTTGGCAAGTGGCGGTTATTTATTTCACTATTTCTGGATGGCGAAACAAACAGAAGACGAATTATCACAATTGCAGAAAATAAAGCAGGAGGCCTTTTCGGACACCGAAGAAAAAACGGAAGTGAAATCCAAAACCGGGCGGTCGATTCAAAAGGGATACCGTAAGCTTTATAAGAAAAATTCAGATTTAATCGGCTGGGTGACGGTAAAAAATACAAAAATTGATTATCCGGTTATGCAGACGAAAAAAGATTCGGAATATTATTTACACCGCAATTTTGAGAAAAAATCCGATGTGAACGGACTACCGTTTTTAGATGCCAAGTGTGACATTGATGAGCTAAAAGGAAATTTGATGGTTTATGGTCACCACATGAAAAGCGGTTTGATGTTTGCGCATTTGGAGGATTTTGAAAAGGCAGATTTTTATAAAAAACATAAAACGATTGAGTTCGATACGCTTTATGAGAAGCGGCAGTATGAGGTTGTGGCAGTATTTCGCTCGAAAGTGTATAAAGAAAATGAGGATGTGTTTAAGTATTACCGGTATGTAGGAAAACTGTCAAAAAAACAGTATGAAACCTATGTGAAAAATTGTAAGAAATTATCAATTTACAAAGATGGGGCAACGCCGGCTTACGGGGAGCAGCTTCTGACTTTGGTAACTTGTGCTTATCATACGGAAAACGGGCGGTTTGTAGTTGTGGCGAGAAAGAAGGAGAATATATGACAAAGGAAATGTGGCAGTTAGCCAGAATGCATGAACTCAAAGATTTTGGGGAAAGACTTTCACATTATGAAAATGATGAAATGCTCATTGATGAGGTGGATGAAGGATTCTGCAATATGATGGGTTATACGCAGTCGGAGCTTATGATACGCAGCTGTGGAAAAGTGGGCGATTTGGTTTATCCACCGGATTATGAGGAAATTCGTTATCAGATTCGAAAAAATCTGAAACAGAGCGGCAGTTACACGTGCCGTTACCGCATGAGAAAGAAAGACGGTTCACTTATCTGGGTGTGGGAAAACGGACGCTATGAAAAAGATGATACCGGAAGAAAAAATATTCGTTCTTTGGTCGTTGATGTTTCACGCGAAGAAAAAACGATGAGGGAAAGAGACACGACCTATGATAACATTCCGGGTGGTGTGATGACCGTTCTTGTTACCGATACGAATTTCTACATTATGGAGGCAAATCACCAGTATTTTACAATGGTGGGAACAACGAGGGAACAGTATCTTGGCAGTTCCGGTATTTATACGTATCCTCAGGATTTACCGGGGCTTCGCAGCCACATCATTGAGCAGGCAAGAAAACAGGAACCGCTTGATTATGATTTTCGTACCAGGCATCCTCGTTATCAGGATACAAGATGGTACCGGATGGTCGGCAGATATTATCAGGAAAGTGAAGAGGGATGCGAGTATTTATGTACGCTTTTAGATGTCACGGAACAGAAACGTACGATGTACCGCTTAGAGCGGGAAAAAGAGCGTTATATGATTGCTTCGGGGATTAATGCCCACTTTCTGTTTGAATACGATGTAAAGAAAAAACAGATGCAGTTTTATGAAGATTCCGAACATATGACATTTTCTTTATGCGTGGAAAAACAGTGTAAGGGAACGCTGAATGAAATTATGTATGATTCCGGTCTTTTGTACCCGGAGGATAAGGGTGTTTTTGACTTTTTATATACGGATGAAATTTCGGCATCCTCACAGATTCGCTTTTTAACAAAGGAGAATTCTACCGGCAAAGAGAGTTATCAGTGGTATGAATTTGCAGTCACGAAAGTATTGGAAAAGGGTCAGGTTGTTCGCCTGGTTGGCAGTATGAAAAATATTGAGGAACAGAAAAAACAGGAGGAAGAGCGGCTCGAATTACAGAATATTTATCAAAAACAGGCAGATAAAATTTATGAAATCGTAATCAAAGTTTCTCTGCGTGACCACACAATGAAGGGATATTTTACCGGAGAGGAAGCTTTTGAAGACATTTACCCGTTTACCATGTTTGAAGATTTTGTGGAAAAAACGGCAACTCATTACGTGCACCCGGAGGATAAGGCACGTTTTTATACGGTATTTGATTTAGATAACATGAAAGATGTGCTGGAGTCAAGTTCGATTGAGGAAGTCTTATTTTTCCGCATTAATAAGCCGGGTGGGGATTATCGATACAAATGTTTCCGCTACAGCTATCTGGGAAGTGACACGGATACAATTATTGTTGAAGCACAGGATATGCATGAATTGAGACTGATTCAGTTAAAAGAGGAAGAATCAAACCGCAGATTGATGGCAGCAGCGTTAAAAGAAGCAAAGGATATGGTGGAGATGAGAAGAAATTTTCTGGCTATTTTAACAAGAGAAGTAATGGCGCCGGTTCAGTATGTAAGCGCGGAACTTTATAAGCAGGAGAATCTGCAAGAGCGAATTGGAGAAATCCGGACGGCCGCTGAGTATGTACTCGAAGTTATTGAGAGTATGTCAGAATACGAAATAATTGAACAGGGGAAAATGGTGATTGAAAACAATTCTTTCTCTCTGGCAAAACTTGTAAATGGAATGGTTACTGACTGGAAAGAGAGAATGAACCGGGCAAAACTAACGCTAGAGGCAAACTTTGATTTGGATGGAGAACTGTGTTTTGGAGATGAAAAGCGTATTCTCGAAATTTTTAACCACATTCTTGGAAACTGCCTGCTAAATTCAGAGGAATCTTCTACTGTGCGTGTATTCGGAACAGTGGAAAAAAGAGGGGACGACCAGTTTTTATTATCTGTTATGTTTGAGGACTGGGGACTGCCAATTGATGAGTCTTCATTTGGCAGAAACTATCTTTTGGATCATGTAAACACCAGAATGGACTGGAAGCGAAAAGAGGGGATTTACTGTACAACATTCTCGCTGGTGGTTGCCAGACGCTTATCGGAATTTCTCGGTGGAAGATTGGAATTAAGCCGTCGAGGAGGAAATGTGAATGTGATGAAATTGGAACTTCCGTTAAAGAAGAGCTGGAAAGATAAGATTACGCAGTTAGAGCCAAAACCGGAACTTTTCCAAAATGATGTATCATTGAAAGGCTATAAAATTCTGGTTATTGAGTCGCAGAATGAGGAATCTGATATGATGGGGGTACGGTTTCGTGTCTGTGGAGCACAGGTGGATGTTGCTTATTCTGCAAAAGAAGGGTTGGAATTATGGGAGAGTTATGTGGCAGAGCCATTTGATGTTGTGATGGTGGATGGATATTCATTAGCAATTGATTATGAAGATTTTGCACTGGAATTTCGCAGCCGTGAACGGGCGAAAAAAGTTCCTTTGTTTGTATTGGTGGATGAAATCCACCAAAAAAGCATTGAATCCAGTATACAGATAGGAATCAATGCTTTCTTGGAGAAACCACTACAGATGAAGCGTTTTTTACAGCTTTTAGAATCTTTTTACCGCTGACTTAGGTTACCATACTTTTCCTTGCGTTTTCGCTTGTTTTGATAGAGTAAATCGTCGCTGACCTTCATGTACTGCTCTCGCGATATGGAAAGCGACGGGTCGGAGATGGTATATCCGAAACTGGCGTTGACACAGTACGGAAGGTTGCTGTCAGCGTTAAAATCTTTTAAGTACTGTAAGAAGTTTTCGGTATACTGTTTCGCCTTCTCTTCGCTGTAGTCATAACCGAATACAGCGAATTCATCGCCACCGATGCGGGCACAGATTTCACACCCGGAGCAGGCTTGACGCATTGCATCGGCAATTGTCTGAAGTGCTAAATCTCCATGAGAATGTCCATAAACATCGTTAATGTATTTCAGGTTATCCATGTCGATACTCAGTGTCATCGTCTTTATGTTGTGTTTCTTTGATTCTGCAAATTCTTCTTCCGAGAACTGCTCAAAACCGCGGCGGTTATATAATTTTGTAAGAGAATCTTCGTGGTAGAGCATATTTAGTTTTTCCAATAGTGCTTGATTTTTTGCACGAATCCGCAAGTTTTCAAATGTATTTCCGATAAGGGAAAGCCAGGAGTGAAATAATGTATCTTGTGCTTCCTCACCGTTTGAGGTTGCTGCTACATAGCCAAAATTATACTCCAAATAATGAATCGGGAAGAAAAATACTGTCATTGGTTCTTCGCGGATAGCTTCCGGCGGCAGTAGTTTTTTCGTCTCAAAACTTGAGGTGGCAATTGGATTTAAATCTCTTAAACTGTAAATCGAATGGGAGCGTTTTGCAAAACCGGGTGCTTTTTTCTTTACCTGTGGATAGGCACCCTTGCCGTGGATTCCAAGACACAGGTAGAAATCGCGGGTAATGCCGGGGACATCCTCTAATCGGAGATAATCACCGATATCCTCTGCGGATGTCATATTTTCCAGCGAAATGGAAACGAATGTATTATGCGCATTGTGGTTAATCAGCTGTTCCATGAATTCCACTTCATACATACGGGAAAGACTTAAATCTTTCATCGTGGAGGATTCACAGCCGCAGGAGTTGCGGATGATGATTTTTGTAGGAACCAACGTGCAGGTAGGAGCTTCTTTTCCATTTAATAAGGTATCAATTGTTTCCATTGCTTTTTTTGCCATATCAGGGACTGAGACATAACAGGTGGTTAGCGGTGGTATATTTGCACGCGCATCCCGTACATCATCAAAACCGGAAATGGCGATATCCTGTGGCACTGAATAACCCTGTAATGTAAGTTCTTTACAAAGAGAGAGTGCCATGTAGTCGTTGGCGCAGACGATTGCTTGAGGACGTTTTTTTAAACTCATAAAGTGCTTTGCTGCATCCAAAGCACAGTCTTTCCAGAAATTTCCTTCAAAAATGTATTCTTCCGGGCAGTCAAGTCCTAACTCAGCCATTGCCTCTTTATACTTTTCTAAGCGGAAAATTGCATCCGGATGGTTGTATGGTCCGGACATAAAAGCAATGCGGTCAAAGTGATGAACATCATGAAAGTGGCGTACAAGAGCAGGAATTGCATCTGTGTCTTCTACTAGTATGTTGTAACAGCCATTTACCTTTTTGCGTATGCTGATAATGGGTGCCTGACAGCGTTCTGTGACAAGTTTCCACAGTTCCTCGACAGCTTCATTGCTGTTAAATGTGTCATGGCAGACAATTAGGGCGTCGAGCTGTTCATACGGAATCAGATGGAGAATGTTATATTCACCTGCTGCATTTTTTGTATCGCTTCCATAAATGGTAAAGGCAGAGAAAGTAAGCAGATTGTAGCCGCGCTTAGAAGCGGTTTTTGATAACGTATGTACCAACTGCTGCTGATAGTAGCCGGTTATATCAAATAAAATAATACCGATGGTTTTTCGTCCGTTTAACATAAGTCCTCCAATCTACGCTGTTTGTTTTAATTCATCCGAATAAAGGTAATGAATGAGTTGTTTGACATATTTTTTTCCTTCATCGGTTGCGTTCGTAATTACATAAAGAACAGGTTCTTCTGTAATTGGTGTTCTGCCGGTGAAAAGTGTCCGGTATTTTTTACAGTCTTTCAAAGAAATACCAATCACTTTATCAGCCTCATCTTTTTGGGTGACCAAATAAGGTTTTAAGGCCTTTTTTTCTTTTTCGCTTAAAAAATCATTGAGATTCATAATAAATCCATTTTTTAAGTAAATATTTTCTACATCTTCATAAGAAGCAATCATACAGTCTAATGAATTTGCCACCAGACGGCTGCTGATTTCCGATAAATCGCTGCCTGTGTCGGCTCCCATCTCTCTGGCAACATCCGAGCGGGTATAATACATATAAAAAGAAGCACGGTTCTTTTTATAATTCATCTTCAAAGAGTCGGTAAATCGATCACTGAATTCTGTCAGGGTGCTGTCGGTAATCGACTCATTCAGAATCGCACACCGCATATAAATATGAGACTTGTTGATAAAATCAACCCATACGATGTAAAAAACAACACCGGCTACAGCAAGTATAACGAGCAGTTTGGGAAGATAATAAGTTTTGAAAAAGTCCCGTTTTTGCTTTCCTGTCATATTCTTTATACGTTCTTTGTCCGATAAATCATCCTGTCTTTTCTGGTAAATGGATGCCTCTTCGGTCAAAGATGTCTTTTTTCCTTTGGTATTTAAAGCCATTTATAATCAGCCTTTCTTATTTTGATAGACATAATCAATTATAGCACAGAAATGTGTGCAAGAAAAGGATTGTTGTTTAATTATTGAAAAAAATTGTATTTTTACGAATGGTATTTGTTGGAAATACACAAAATGCAAAAAAAGGTATTGACATTTAGAAAAACGCGTTTTATAATTGCAGACATAAATGACGAAGGCGTCAGAAACGAGAATTTGTTTCTGGCGCTTTTTCTATTGCAGGGGAATACGTCATGAAAGAAAAGGAGGAATTAGTATGGATGTAATGAAAGCAGTTGAATCGCTTCAGAGCGATTTGTGGGGCGTATGGTTCTTGATTGGCGCCGCACTGGTATTCTGGATGCAGGCAGGTTTTGCTATGGTAGAGGGTGGTTTTACAAGAGCCAAAAATGCCGGTAACATCATTATGAAAAACCTCATGGATTTCTGTATCGGAACTGTGATGTTTATGTTGATTGGTTTTTCACTGTTACTTGGTGAAGATTATCTTGGATTTATTGGTAAACCGGGATTTGACTTGTTTACGAACTTTGCAAATTTCAATTTTTCAACGTTTGTATTTAACCTTGTATTCTGTGCAACAACGGCAACAATTGTTTCCGGAGCAATGGCAGAGAGAACTAAGTTCTTATCTTATTGTGTATACTCAGCAGTGATTTCAGCATTGATTTATCCGATTGAAGCTCACTGGATTTGGGGTGGCGGCTGGTTAGCAAATATTGGATTCCATGATTATGCCGGTTCCTGTGCCATTCATATGGTAGGTGGTATCTGTGCATTGATTGGTGCTGCATTCTTAGGACCTCGTATCGGTAAGTTCAAAAAAGATAAGAGCGGTAAAGTGATAAAAGTAAATGCGATTCCTGGTCATAACTTAACAATTGGTGCACTCGGTGTATTCATCTTATGGCTTGGCTGGTATGGATTTAACGGTGCTGCTGCAACAGATTTGAAAACGCTTGGTTCGATTTTCCTGACAACAACAGTTGCACCTGCTGTGGCAACCGTTGTATGTATGATTTTTACATGGATTAAATATGGCAAACCAGATGTTTCGATGTGTTTGAATGCATCTCTTGCAGGTCTGGTAGCAATCACAGCTCCTTGTGATGTAACCGATGCACTCGGTGCAGCTATTATTGGTGCGGTAGCCGGTGTGCTGGTTGTCTTTGGTGTATGGCTTTGTGACCATGTGCTTCGTGTGGATGACCCGGTTGGTGCGGTAGCCGTACATATGATGAATGGTACCTGGGGAACTTTCGCAGTTGGTTTGTTTGCTACTTCATCCGCACCAGGATTTAAAGTAGCGGGAATTAAAGAAGGTTTGTTCTACGGTGGTGGATTTAACCAGTTAGGACTTCAGATTTTAGGTATTCTTACGGTTGGTGCATGGGCTGCTGTATTGATTACACTTACATTTCTTGCAATTCGTGCAACCGTTGGTCTTCGTGTAAAACCGGAGGAGGAAATCGAAGGTCTGGATGCAACCGAGCATGGTCTGCCAAGTGCCTATGCAGACTTTATGCCGGCTGGTAATCGCTTCTATGCTGCATCACCGGCAGGAGCAAAGACAACGATGGGTGATGTTCCGATGGAAGCCGCTGTACCGGTAGCAGAGGTTCCGGCTCCGACTCTCAAGAAGAAGAAAGAGGTAGCCGAAGGTGCAATGAAGATGAGCAAGATTTCCATTATCTGCCGTCAGAGCAAGTTCGAAGATTTGAAGGAAGCACTGAATGCGATTGGCGTCAGCGGTATTACCGTAACTTCTGTATTAGGCTGTGGTGCTCAGAAAGGTACAGCAGAGTATTATCGTGGTGTACCGGTTGAATTTACGTTGCTGCCGAAGACGAAAGTTGAGGTTGTCGTAAGTGCCGTGCCGGTAGAAAAAGTTGTAGATGCTGCTAAAGAGGCACTCTACACCGGTCACATTGGCGATGGTAAAATCTTCGTATACGATGTCGAAGAGGTTGTCAAAGTCAGAACCGGCGAGAGCGGATTTGATGCTTTGCAGGATGATTAATAAAAGTAAAACGATTACACTCCTAAATGATTAAAATGATACAGATAACGTCTCACCTTCTTGCAGGGTGAGGCGTTTTTCCTTGTTTTTGTAAGAAAGAGTGATGGAGGTATCAGACCCTGCGTGCAGGGTGACATCGGTGAGGACGCCTTTGTTCCAGCGAATGTCATAGCGGATATTTTCCCTGCCACAGATTCCTTCTACAAAACCATTCTGCCATGCACTTGGAAGTGCAGGAAGAAAAATCGTCTTATCTTCTCTTGACTGCAAGAGCATTTCTGCGATGGCAGCAATTGAGCCGAAATTACCATCAATTTGAAATGGTGGATGCGTATCAAACAGATTTTGTAAAGTTGAGTTGGAAAAGAGGAGTAAAAGATGTTTATAAGCATTTTCTCCATCCCATAATCTGGCATACATATTCATAATCCACGCACGGCTCCAGCCGGTGTGCCCGCCGCCTTTACTGAGACGCCTCTGCAACGTAATTTTGGCAGCATCACATAAATCCGGTGTGTTATCCGGCGTAATCTGGAAAGCCGGATGAAGTGCCCACAAATGTGAGATGTGGCGGTGCCCCGGTTCTGCTTCATCATAATCTTTCATCCATTCCATAATCTGACCGTGTTTTCCAATTTTTATTTTTGGTAGTTTTTTTGCCGTTTCTTTTGCTCTTTGGCAAAAATCGATATCGGTTTCTTGTAACAATGTGGAGGACTTTTCAAAATGGTCAAATAATTCGTGGAGAATTTCATTGTCCATCGTAACGCCGTAAGACAAGCGTCCTTGTGTGCCATCTTTCATTATATAAGTGTTTTCCGGTGACACAGAAGGGCAGGTTACCAATTCGCCATTAACTTCGATGAGAAAATCCATAAAAAAGGCAACACATTCTCGTAAAAATGGGTACATTTCTTTGAGAAAATCAAGGTCTTTTGTGTAACTGTAATAGTTCCAGATATGGGTGGCAAGCCATGCACCACCCATAACCCAGTAAGTAGCAGGAATGTAGATGTCCTGCGGTGCTGTATCACCCCATAAATCCGTGTTGTGATGGGCAACAAAACCACGGCAGTCATACATTTCTTTAGCGGTTTGTTTTCCGTTTTCCAACATGCGTAGCATATGTGTAAAAAGCGGTTTTTCGCAGTCGGCTAACCGGCAGGATAATGCCGGCCAGTAATTCATTTCTGTGTTGATATTAATGGTAAATTTGCTTCCCCATGGTGCACTTAAAGAATCATTCCAGATGCCCTGAAGATTTGCCGGAAGACAGTCGCCGCGGCTGGAACTAATTAACAGATATCTGCCAAAATCAAAGTACGTGTTAATGAGTCCGTTATCCGGGTGTTCCTTATCAATACGTGCAAGTCTTTCATCTGTTGGAAGGGCATCGAGAGATGAATCATAAGGAAGTGACAAATGCATGCGGTCAAAATATGAGCGGTATTCTTTGACATGTTTTTCTTTCAATTTCTCATATGGAATGAAAGCTGCTTTTTTTAATGTTTCTTTTACTGTTTCTTCCGGATTTTTATGACGGAATGTAGTTGCAGCTGTCAGCAATACGGTAATGGAAGAGGAGCGTTCGGCTAACAAATGCTCGCCCATGCCTGTTTGTGTGCCGTCCGAAATGACAAAGCGCATACCGGCACAAAAAGTTTCATCCCCGCCGCCGAGTCTGCCGGAAATTAACAGCGTGTCGTCTGTGTGGGTGGTTGCCTCATAAAAAGAGCCACGCTGTAAGGAGGCAGCCAAAGAAAGCCCATCCGGATTAGTACTCGTAAAATGGGCAGCAATGCAGTTTGTGTCGAAGTCGGCAAAAGTCTCAATTTCATAGGAAAAGCCAGTGTCTGCATCCGTGACTTTTGAGGTATGTATGGCGGTTGATAAATCGAGTGTCCGCTTAAAATCTTTTGTTTTTTTTCGTACACCGCAGAAATCAAAATAAACATCGCCCAGTGTCTGGTAACTGTGCTGGCTCTGTGGCGTGCCGGACAGGGCATATTTACAGAGATTTTCAGCCTCTGAAATTTTTCCATTTAAAATTAATTCGCGGATTTTTTCTAGATTTTTTCTGGCATCCGCATTATTGCGGTTTCGTTTTGTCCCAAACCAGACAGAATCTTCATTAAGCTGAAAATGTTCTTCATGTTCCTCTCCAAAAATCATGGCTCCAAGTTTTCCGTTCCCAATCGGAAGTGCCTTGTTCCAGTCTCCGTTTGCCGGTGTATGGTAAAATAGCTGACTCATCTCTTTGCTCCTTTTATATTTTTTTGTAACATTATACAATTGTTAAACGAATTTTTCTAGTGTATGATTAAAATAAAAAACAAAAGCAGAAGATGGCTGCCGTTCTTCTGCTGTGCTTGGTGAAAAATATTATAAGATTGCGGAGATAAACTTCATGCAAAAAAACTCTTGCGAATTGAGGTTATATATATTACAATATTAGTAATTGGGTATGATTATAGAAAGGATGTGGCGGCATGCAGGAATTGAATAATACGCAATACTTTAAGGTTGAGGCGGAGAAAGATTTGGATGTCCGTGATGTGATTGCGGCAGTTTATTCTGCATTGACGGAAAAAGGCTACAATCCGGTTAATCAGATTGTTGGGTATCTGATGTCGGGAGACCCGACTTATATTACCAGTCACAAAGGTGCAAGAAGTTTGATTATGCGCGCAGAGCGTGACGAAATTATTGAAGTGTTTTTAGAAGACTATATTGAGAATAATCTCAAGGAAGACTAGGTATTTATTTTGAAAATCATGGGACTTGATTACGGCTCAGTGACAGTTGGTGTGGCGATTAGCGACTCCATGCTTTTGACTGCCCAGCCGGTTGAAGTTATAAAAAGAAAAAGTGAAAACAAATTACGACAGACTCTGGCACGTATTCAGGTACTGGCAGAGGAAAATGACGTAGGACGTATTGTGCTTGGCTACCCGAAGAATATGAATAATTCGGAGGGAGAGCGTGTCGAGCGAACGAAAGAATTTATGGAAAAACTAAAGGCTAGAACAGGGTTAGAAGTAGTGCTGTGGGACGAACGGCTCAGCACGGTTTCTGCCATGGATGTGTTAAAAGAAGGCGGAGTGCGCTCAGAACATCGGAAAACGTATGTGGATAAGATTGCAGCTTCCCTGATTTTACAAGGTTATTTAGATTCCATACACAATTAGGAGGATTTGATGTCAGAAAACGAAAATGGACTCATTATGCTTACGGCTGACGATGGCAGCGAGGAGGCTTTTTTTGTGTTGGAAAAAGCAGACATTGCCGGTGTATCGTATCTTCTCGTGACAGATTCCGTTGAGGATGAGGAAGCAGAAGCAATGATTTTGAGAGAGGAAACAGAGGACGAACTGGTAACATATCAGGTTGTAGACGATGAGAAAGAGTTGAAAATTATTTCAAAGTACTTAGAAGAGTTATTGGACGATGTAGAATTAAGATTAGAATAGAGAGGTGTAATAAAATTGAAGAAGAAAAAAACAGGGGAAGAGCGCGTAAAGATTATTCCGCTTGGAGGTTTGGAACAGATTGGAATGAACATTACGGCGTTTGAGACGGAAGAGAGTATTATTGTAGTGGACTGCGGACTGGCCTTCCCGGAAGATGATATGTTAGGTGTGGATTTAGTAATCCCGGATATCACGTATTTGCAGGATAACAGAGATAAAGTGAAAGGCTTTGTCATTACACACGGACATGAGGATCACATCGGTTCTCTGCCTTATGTGTTAAAAGAACTGAATGTTCCGATTTATGCTACGAGACTTACGATGGCAATTATCGAGAATAAGTTAAAAGAGCATAATCTGTTAAATAACGTTAAGAGAAAAGTCGTTACTTATGGTCAGTATATTAACTTAGGAGATTTCCGTATTGAGTTTATCCGGACAAATCACAGTATTGCGGATTCAGCGGCATTAGCTATTTATACACCGGCAGGAATTGTTGTACACACCGGTGACTTTAAAGTAGATTATACGCCGGTTTACGGAGACACAATTGATTTGGCTCGTTTTGGTGAACTTGGTAAAAAAGGTGTACTTGCCTTGATGTGCGACAGTACGAATGTTTTGAAACCGGGCTTTACTGAGTCGGAGCGCACGGTTGGTGCGACTTTTGATTCGATTTTTGAGGAAAATGTACAAAACCGTATTATCGTGGCAACGTTTGCCTCGAATGTAGACCGTGTGCAGCAGATTATTAATTCGGCGAAAAAACAGAACCGTAAAGTCGTCATTGAAGGACGAAGCATGGTAAACATCGTAAATACGGCGGTGGAACTTGGTTATATTCAGGTGCCGGACAATATGATTATCAGCTTAGAAGAGATGAAAAATTATTCCGATGAGCAGCTTGTACTGATTACGACGGGAAGCCAGGGAGAGGCGATGGCAGCTCTTTCCCGTATTGCGGCAAGTATTCATCGTAAAATCGCGATTAAACCCGGAGATGTTGTTATTTTCAGTTCCCGTCCGATTCCGGGTAATGAGAAGTCGGTCTCCAAAGTAATTAACGAACTTTCCCAGAAGGGCGCAAAGGTAATTATTCAGGATACTCACGTTTCCGGCCATGCGTGCGAGGAAGAGATTAAATTGATTTATTCGCTTGTGAAACCGAAGTTTTCCATACCTGTTCATGGTGAGTACCGTCATTTGCAGGGACAGGCAGAAGTAGCACAGAAGATGGGCGTACCAAAAGAAAATGTTAAGATTTTACGTTCCGGAGACATTTTGGAACTTCGTGAGGATCGTGCGACGATTGTTGGTAAAACGATTGCACAGGGAATTATGGTCGATGGACTTGGCATTGGCGATGTAGGAAATATTGTTCTTCGTGACCGCCAGCACTTATCGGAAAATGGTCTTTTGGTTGTGGTACTTACACTGGAGAAAGGATCCAACACGATTTTGGCAGGGCCGGATATTGTATCCCGTGGTTTTGTTTATGTCAGAGAGGCGGAAAACTTGATGGATGAGTGCCATGAGGTTGTTAATATTGCGCTTGACCGTCTATACGAAAGAGGAATTACAGACTGGGGAAGAATTAAAACAGAAATTAAGGATACTCTGAATGACTTTCTGTGGAAGAAGATGAAGAGAAATCCGGTTATTTTACCAATTATTATGGAGGTATAATCCATGTTAAAAGCTGTACGAACCATGTTAATTGTATTACTGAATATCGTGTTTTATGGTTTGGTTGTATTTGGTGGTGTACAGCTGTGCCGCGTCGGCTATTCCTTTGCCTGCGAGGCGGTGGGCGATACGTCAAAAGATTTGCCGCCCGGACAGACAAAAGCATTTACCATATCGGAGGATGATGGTGAATTTGAAGTAGCTAAGCGGCTGTCGAATCAGGATTTGGTCGGTAATCCGGCTGCGTTTTATGTGCACATGCAGTTGATGAAACGCGAAGGAACCGATATGCAGAAAGGTATTTATACGCTGAACAGCAGTATGACCTACGAGGAAATTATCCGTGTAATTTACGGATTGTAAATGATATCACATAAAATCCCATGTTTTCTTATGGCAGGACTGGGATTTTTTGTGCGTTTAGTAAAGGAGAAAAAATGGTACACACTAAGACGAGTCACCACGACCGCATGGAAGTGTTTTTGGAAAAATACAGAGAGCCGCTGCCAAAGCCATTAGAGGAGCTTGAGAGAAAGGCGCTTTCAGAGGATGTGCCGATTATAAGGTCTGGCACAAGAGATATGTTGCGTTTCTTGCTGCGGGAGAGAAAGCCGAAAGAGGTTTTAGAAATTGGAACAGCGGTTGGATTTTCCGCTCTTTGCATGCGTGAGTATTTGCCAAAATCTTCACATATTACGACAATTGAAAAAGTTGAGATGCGCTTAAAAGAAGCGCGGAGAAATTTAGAGATGCTGGATGAAGATGACAGGATTACGTTGCTTGAAGGTGATGCAGCGAAAGTATTAAAACAACTTTTAACAAAAGGAAAATCCTATGATTTTATCTTTATGGATGCGGCAAAGGGACAGTATTTGAATTTTTTGCCGGATGTTATTGCTTTGATGGCAGATGACGCGATGCTTGTGTCCGATAATATTTTTCATGATGGTGATGTGTTGGAATCCCGTTATGCGGTACTGCGCAGAGACCGCACGATACATGGACGCATGCGGGAATATTTACAAGTCTTGTGTGAGAAGGAAGAATTAGAAACAATCTGTCTGCCGATTGCTGATGGCATGACAATTAGTACGAAAAAAGGAAATGGAAAGGGAGAGTAATTCATGGACAATAATCGAAAAAAGCCGGAGGTTCTTGCTCCGGCAAGCAGTTTGGAAGTGTTAAAAATAGCTGTTTATTATGGTGCCGATGCGGTTTATATCGGCGGTGAAATGTATGGATTGCGGGCAAAGGCAAAAAACTTTTCTAAGGAAGATATGGCTGAGGGAATCCGTTTTGCTCACGAACACGGGAAAAAAGTGTATGTGACAGCGAATATTACTGCACATGACAGAGATTTAGAGGGCGTGCAGAAGTATTTTGAAGAATTAAAAGAAATCGGTCCGGATGCTCTGATTATTTCCGATCCCGGTGTATTCCAGATTGCAACGGAAATTTGTCCTGAAATTGATATTCATATCAGTACGCAGGCAAATAATGTGAATTACCGTACGTTTCAGTTTTGGCATAAATTGGGCGCAACGCGTGTTGTGACGGCGCGTGAACTCTCCATCAAAGAGATTGCGGATATTGATGCACATATACCGGAAGACCTTGAAATCGAGACATTTGTCCATGGTGCGATGTGTATTTCGTATTCCGGGCGGTGCCTTTTGAGCAATTATTTTACCGGCCGTGATGCGAATCTTGGTGCATGTACCCATCCGTGCCGCTGGAAATATTATATTATGGAAGAAAATCGTCCGGGTGAATATTTGCCGGTTGAGGAAAACGAGAGGGGAACATATATTTTCAATTCCAAGGATTTGTGTATGATTGAGCACATTCCGGAGTTAGTGGAAGCAGGTGTTGACAGTTTTAAAATCGAGGGACGTATGAAAACAGCTCTTTATGTCGCTGTCGTTGCCAGAACGTACCGTCAGGCAGTCGACGATTATTTTGAAGACCCGGAAAAATATAAGAAAAATATTCCGTATTATCAGGCGGAAATTGCAAAATGTACCTACCGTCAGTTTACGACCGGCTTCTTCTTTGGAAAACCAACGCATGAAACACAGATTTACGATAACAATACCTACCAGAAGGGCGCTGTTTATCTTGGACAGGTGAAAGAAGTAACGGAAGATGGGTATGTGGTATTTTATCAGAAAAATAAATTCAGAGTTGGCGATATGATTGAGATTATGAAGAAAAACGGCAAAAATCAGACGGTTTCTGTGTTAGAAATGCTGAATGAGGACGGTGAAAAGACAGATTCCTGTCCGCATCCGGGAGAGAAAATCTGCATGAAAGTGGACGGTGTGGTCTGCGCCGGCGAGATTATGAGAGGGATTGAACGATGAGTGTAAAGACGGAAGTATTGAAACTGTTAGAGGCAAGCAGGGAAAGAGATTTGTCCGGACAGGAGATGGCAGAATCACTTGGCGTGACGAGATCGGCTATCTGGAAGGCAGTGAATACTCTGAAAAAAGAAGGTTATCAGATTCAGGCAGTAAATAACCGTGGTTACCGCCTGAAAGAAGAAAGCGATGTGTTGTCGGAGGAAGGAATCCGGCTGTGTCTGCATAAGCCGTACGACAGTCAGAAAATCAAGGTGTTTAAGTGCATTGATTCCACGAATATGGAAGCAAAGAGGTGTGCGCTGAATGGTGAAGGCGAGGGGCTTGTGATACTTGCTGAGGAGCAGACAAATGGTCGTGGCAGACGCGGACGAAGTTTTTATTCGCCCGATGGAAGCGGGATTTACATGAGTGTTTTGTTCCGTCCAAAGCCGGAAATTTCGCAGGATGTTGTCTTGATTACAACAGCGGCTTCTGTTGCGGTATGCCGTGCGATTCGGGATGTCCTTTCACAGGAACCGCAGATTAAGTGGGTTAATGACGTTTATCTGAACGGGAAAAAGATATGTGGTATTTTGACCGAGGCGGTGTCCGATTTTGAGTCGGGACGGATTGATACAGTTGTCGTGGGAATTGGAATTAATTACCATGCGCCAAAGGAAGGTTATCCGGATGAAATCAAAGAGATTGCCGGTACGGTATGCGCAGAGGATGAAAAGATTCCGCGCAATGAATTGGTAGCAGCAATTATTGAGAATTTATGTAAGTTATATCAGGATTTACCGGATAAAAGTTTTATGGAAGATTACCGCAAGTGGTCGAATGTTCTTGGGAAAAAGATTCGCTTTACAAGCGGAACAGACTGGGAATACGGAACTGCCGTTGCGATTGATGAAGACGGTGGATTGATTGTGGAAAAGGAAGACCATACACAGGAAATTCTGCGTACGGGAGAAATCACCGTGCGGGTTTGTTAAAGGAGAAAAACATGGCTAAGACCTATGAGACAGAACAGGTGCAGGAAAAGTTTTTATTAGCTGCCGTTGATTTAGAGGATGGAACGGATGTTTCCTATTCTTTGGATGAACTTGCGGAACTTACGGAAACGGCAGGCGGCATTGTAGTCGGAAGACTGATTCAAAAAAGAGAGTCCGTGCATCCGGGAACATATGTCGGTAAGGGAAAAATTGAAGAACTGCGTGAACTGATTATGCAGACCGATGCGGATGGTATTGTGTGTGACGATGAGCTTACGCCGGCGCAGCTTACCAATTTGCAGGAAGAACTGCAGGTTAAGGTATTAGACCGTACCGTAATGATTTTAGATATTTTTGCCGCTCATGCAAGGACGAGCGAGGGAAAACTGCAGGTTGAATTAGCACAGCTTCGCTACCGTTCATCCAGGCTGACAGGACTTGGTAAAAGTTTGTCAAGGCTTGGCGGTGGAATCGGAACAAGAGGTCCCGGTGAGAAAAAGCTGGAAATGGACAGGCGTCTGATTAAAGAGCGCATATCCATGTTGAACCGTCAGTTAAAAGAAGTCGTGAAAAACCGTGAGGTGCAGCGTCATAAAAGAACGCAGAATCCGACGAAAACAGTTGCCATCGTTGGCTATACAAATGCCGGAAAATCAACACTTTTGAATACACTGACAAAAGCCGCTGTATTAGAAGAGGATAAGTTATTTGCAACACTTGACCCGACGACACGTGTTTTGGAAAAAGAGGATGGGCAGAAAATCTTATTTACCGATACAGTTGGATTTATCAGTAAACTGCCACACTCTCTGATTCGTGCCTTCCGCTCCACGCTTGAGGAAGCAAAGTATGCGGACATGATTCTTCATGTTGTTGATGTCTCGAATCCAAAATATGATTTGCAGATGGAGGTTGTTTATGACACTTTGCGAGAGTTAAATATTGGTGACAAAAAAGTTATAACAGCATTTAATAAAATAGACTGTCTGGAATATAAGCCGGATGGCTTAAAAGATAAAAATAGTGAAGCATCTCTTATGATTTCTGCAAAGCAGAAAATCGGACTGGATAAATTGGTGGAAAAGATCGAAGAGGTACTGGATGAGGGAATGGTGAAGATTGAAAAAGTATTTGCTTACGACGAAGCAGGGAAAATCCAGGCAATTCGTGAGTTTGGAAGACTGGAACAAGAAGAATACCGTGAGGACGGCATTTTCGTAAAAGCGGTGATTCCGCCACATCTGCTTTAATATGGATAAACATTTAACCTTTTGACACTGCTATCATACAATGGAATAAGGGGAATTGTTTTGGTGGTGTGTTGATGAAAAAGACAGTTTATGTTGTTTGTGTCTGTGTTCTTTTTGTGCTGTTGTTCTATGAAGTAAAGAGAAATTATGAAACGGAAAATGACGGCACAATTATTGTTCCAACGGGCAGTTTTGTATCTAAAGTCCAAAAGGAAAATCAAAAAACTGCCTATCTGACATTCGATGATGGTCCCAGTGGAAATACGAAAAAAATCATTAAAATATTAGAGGAAAAAGGAGCTGTTGCAACATTTTTTCTGATTGGAAAGGAAATTACGGGGGAGCGGGTTGATACTGTAAAGGAATTAAAGAAAAAAGGAAATGCAATTGGTGTGCACACATACTGCCATGAGCATAATCAGATGTATGCCAGTGCCAATTGTTTTTACAAAGATTTTCGAGTGGCATCGGATTGCATTGAAAAAATAATAGGAGAAAAGCCGACACTCCACCGCTTTCCGTGGGGGAGCAATAACGGTTATGTGAAATCTTATGTGGATGAACTCCATAATCACCTAAGGAAAGAGGGTGTAAGAAGTTTTGACTGGAATGTATCGGGCGAAGATTCGATTTCCCCACATGTTTCACAGGCAGTAATATTTCAAAATGTAAAAAAAGATGTCACGCGCTTTGAAAAGCCGATTATCCTGCTGCATGATGCCTCCGCCATGGATAATACAGCAAAAGTTCTTCCACGGATTATTGATTATATCAAAGAACAGGGGTATCGTTTTGATACGCTTGACCACAGAGAGGAATATTTGTTTCCGGCGAGCTGGCGCTGATTTGTAAAAATGGCGGTTATTTGGTATACTAAAGGAAAATCATCGGAAAGAGAGAGGGATTTTATTATGGATAAAATATGTTCTTTTTTGAATCAGAGTGTGAGTCCGTATCATGCGGTAAAACAGGTAAAAGAGGCTTTGAAAGTGGCTGGTTTTCAGTCCTTGGAAGAAGAAAACCTTTGGCAGTTAGAGCCCGGCAAAAACTATTATGTAACAAGAAATGAGTCGAGTTTACTTGCCTTTTCCATGCCAAAAGAAAAACCGCTTTATTATCACCTTTGTGCCAGTCATAGTGATTTTCCTACGTTTCGGATTAAGAAAGCTAAGAAAAAAGATGCCTTTTATGCAAAAGCAGAAATCGAAGGTTATGGCGGTATGATTCACACAAGCTGGTTTGACAGACCGCTTGGACTTGCCGGACGTGTGATAAAAAAGACAAAAGAAGGGATTTTTAGTGTTCTTATTGCACCGGACAAAAATGTGTTTGTGATTCCAAATCTGTCCATTCATTTTAACCGGGAAATCAATCAGGGATATAAGCATAATGTTCACGTTGATTTACAGCCGTTATATGGTGGCTGCGAGGCAGAACTGATGACACTTTTGCGGGAGGAAGCAGGCTGCAAAGGGGATGAAGAAATTGTAGATATGGATTTGATTCTCACCGTGCGCCAGCCGGCAGTCGCAGCCGGTGTCAAAGATGAGTTCCTTTTGACACCGCGTTTTGATGATTTAGGCTGTGTGTACACGACGTTACAGGGCTTTTTGCGTGCACAGGACAAGCTTCCAAAAGAAGCACTTTCCGTCTTTTGCCTCTTTGATAATGAAGAGGTGGGAAGCGGCAGCAGGCAGGGGGCACTTAGTAATTTTCTACCGGATGTATTGGAGAGAATTTGTTTGTCTTATGGCATGACAAAGGAGGAGCAGATTTGTGCGAGAAGCCGGAGTTTCCTGCTTAGTGCGGATAATGCCCATGCAGTGCATCCAAACCATCCGGAAAAGAGTGATGATGAGTTCCCGGTTGTTTTAAACGGCGGTGTTGTCATCAAATATAACGCGAGTCAGCGATATACGACAACCGGAATGACTGGTGGTGTGTTTGGCTCACTTTGTGAAAAAAATGATATCAAAACGCAGTTGTTTGTGAATCGCGCCGATATGCCGGGCGGCAGTACACTTGGTAATCTTTTGAGTCATTCCTTTAGTGTGCCAATGGTGGATATCGGTCTGCCGCAGCTTGCCATGCACAGTGCGGTGGAAACTGCCGGCTGTGAGGACGTAGAAACCATGATAAAAGCAATTCAGGCATTTTATGAGAGTGAGATTTGCCAGATAAAGGATGGCACGTGGCGTATTTAATGAAGAAAACGCTTGCATTTTCCCTAAAAATCAGTTATTCTAAACTTAGTTCCATACGACTGGCGGAAACTATATGAAAATCATATAGAGTGAGAGAACTCACAGGGAGTGTGGATTTGTATGAATTGCCGACCGCCTGGGCGACCGTTTACCCGGTTGCCCGGGCGGTTTTTTTGATACTATTACAAAAAAGATTGGAGGAACCATGATGCAGAAACTTTCATTGGAACAGGAACTCAAAAACAATGCGTATCCGGGACGTGGAATCGTGATTGGAAAATCACCAAACGGCAAATACGCAGTGACCGCTTATTTTATTATGGGGCGGAGTGAAAACAGTAGAAACCGTGTCTTTGTAAACGATGGTGAGGGAATCCGCACACAGGCATTTGACCCGTCCAAACTTACAGACCCGAGCCTGATTATTTATGCACCGGTACGTGTCCTTGGAAACAAGACGATCGTAACAAACGGAGATCAGACAGATACCATCTACGAGGGCATGGACAAACAGCTCACCTTCGAGCAGTCTCTCAGAAGCCGCGAGTTTGAGCCGGACGCGCCCAACTACACGCCCCGTATTTCCGGCATCATGCACATTGACAAGGGAAGCTACAGCTATGCCATGTCTATCTTAAAGAGCAACAACGGAAATCCGGATGCATGCAACCGTTACACGTTTGCATACAGCAACCCGGTTGCCGGAGAGGGACATTTTATCCATACTTATATGGGAGACGGAAATCCACTGCCAAGTTTCGAGGGTGAACCAACCTGGGTTGATATTGATGGAGATATCGATACGTTTACGAAAATGGTATGGGAGAATTTAAATGAGGATAATAAAGTTTCCCTGTTTGTACGTTATATCAACATTGCAGACGGTACTTACGAGACCAAGATCATCAACAAAAACCACTGAAAAGATACGAAAGATGAACATAGGCCGCAGAACATGCGGAGACTTTCGGAAGAAAAGAAGAGGAGAAAAAGATGATTAAGGTAGGAAAGTGGATTGCAAAACACAAGATACTGATCATTATCATCGGAATTGCATTGCTGATCCCTTCATATCTCGGTATGGCGGCGACCAGAATCAACTACGATGTACTGAGTTATCTGCCGGATACCC
>ERZ780177.606-NODE-606-length-38586-cov-17.169059_pt1 | contig 38586 bp, 28 predicted proteins | sample MGYA00510973_ERZ780177 | MGnify/ENA primary metagenome ERZ780177 (study PRJEB29588, sample SAMEA2144396) | human gut metagenome | biome: human gut; feature: human-associated habitat; material: faeces | place: Denmark | collected 2008/2010 ...
CATAATCACTTCATATGCCATTTTATTTTTGGGGGACATTTACTGAATATCCCTTTTTATTGAAGATGCAATTGGTGTTATTTATGTTGCATAAGTTCTTGATTGAAGGAACTTGCATTTTTTGTAATATTGTGGTTATTGTTCAACTCCAAGAACTGTGTACCTGTCCACCACAATATATTCATTACAATCACAGCCAATAAAATTGTATAAGCTGTAATTTTTGCTTCCAGTTGTTTGCTGGAAATTTTTCTTGATTTTTCTTTTCCCATCTCGGTACTTTTCACTAACCTTATTCTTTCCATATAACGTTGTCTTATGTTTCCTGTTGTTTGTCATATAAATGAAATATAAGACGGAATACTGCACGTAATCTTGATTTTTTTTGAATAAAAATCGATTAGTTTACATAGACAGTATGAAAGTATTTGTCAAACAGTGACTTGGCTTCGTCCAATTGAGCTTGTGTATTCAGTTTTACTTCTTTTAGTTTATAGTCTAAATGCATGGCCTCATACTTATGTACTCCCAGTGTGTGATAGGGAAGTATTTCTACACGTTCAATCATCTGGTAATTTTTGAAGTGTTCTCCTAGTGCTTCTATATCTTCCTTGAAATAGCTGTAGTTCTGTACCAGTACATAACGTAACCAAAACGGTTTGTGGTTTTCTTCTAGCCAGGCAGCTGTTTTTAGCGTCTGTGCATTGCTTCTGGAGGTTAGTATTTTATGACGTTCGTCATTGAATTCTTTTACGTCCAGCAGCACGAGGTCGGCCAGTGACAACAATTCCTTTACATCCTCGTTCCAGATTCCTCCGTTTGTATCGACGCAAATGTGGATGCCGGCTGCTTTTAGCATTCGGAATAAAGGAACGAGGGCTTTGGCTTGAAATGTAGGTTCTCCTCCACTAAAAGTAATGCCTCCTTTTTTCCCAAAGAAGGGTTTTTGACTTACTGCCATTTTTAGAATTTCTTCTGATGCAGTTTCTTTACTTTCTCCTTTGGCATCAATCGTATCGGGATTGGCGCAATACAAACATCGGAAGTTGCATCCTTGTAAAAATACTACCAGACGTATTCCGGGGCCGTCGTAAGTGCCTAGTGATTCGTATGAATGTACTTTAATCATAATTGAATAGAAAATAAGAGACACAAGCTTTCCGCGGGATACCGGGATAGCTTGTGTCTTGTGAATAATATACTCTTTAGTTTCAATTACATGCGTTCATGGAAACTACGTGAAATCACTTCCAACTGGTGTTCACGACTCAGTTTGATGAAGTTCACAGCATAGCCTGACACACGGATAGTCAACTGAGGATATTTTTCCGGATGTTCCATGGCATCTTCCAGCATTTCTCGGTTCAGTACGTTTACGTTCAGATGGTGAGCACCTTTCACGAAATAACCGTCCATCATGGTTACGAGGTTTTCGATACGGTTTTCCATATCTACTCCCAGTGACTTGGGTACGATAGAGAAGGTATTGCTGATACCATCTTGTGAATCACGATAGCGCAATTTGGCAACTGAGCTCAATGAAGCGATGGCACCGTTCTTGTCACGTCCATGCATTGGGTTGGCCCCCGGTGCAAATGCTACGCCTTTGGCACGTCCGTCGGGAGTAGCACCTGTTTTCTTTCCGTACATTACATTAGAAGTAATTGTCAGAATAGACAAGGTCGGTTTGGCGTTCTTGTAAACCGGTAATTTCTTCAGCTCTTCGTCGAAATAGTAAATCAGGTCGACAGCCAAGTGGTCTACACGGTCGTCATCATTACCGAAGCAAGGGAATTCTCCTTCGATGTCGAAGCCTTCTGTCAAGCCGATGTCGTTGCGGCGTGCGGTTACTTTGGCATATTTGATGGCAGAAAGTGAGTCGACTGCAATAGACATACCTGCTACACCATAGGCCAAATTGATAGCTGGGTCAGTGTCTACAAATGCCATTTGGGCTTTTTCGTAGTAGTACTTGTCGTGCATGTAGTGAATGATGTTCATGGCTTCATTATATACACGGGCCATTTCTTTCAACACTTTCTTATAGTTAGCCAATACCTCTTCAAAATTCAATACATCGCTGGTCAATGCCGGAATACCTTTTACCATCAAAGTTCCTGTGTTTTCGCAACGACCGCCATTGATGGCCAGCAGCAGGGCTTTTGCCAAGTTACAGCGTGCACCGAAGAACTGGATGTGACGGCCGATATCTTGATAAGAAACACAGCAGGCAATACCGTAATCGTCTGAATTGCGGACTTCACGCATCAGGTCATCGTTTTCGTATTGGATAGAAGAAGTATCAATTGATACCTGAGCGCAGAAATTCTTGAAGCCTTCCGGCAATTCCGGACTCCACAGAACGGTCAAGTTCGGTTCAGGTGAAGGACCGAGGTTGTACAATGTCTGCAGGAAGCGGAAAGAAGTCTTGGTAACCTTGGTACGTCCGTCATTGAAGCGTCCGCCAATTGATTCAGTTACCCATGTCGGGTCGCCTGCAAAGATATCGGTATATGCCTGCATACGCAAGTGGCGCACCATACGCAACTTGATGACAAACTGGTCAATCAATTCTTGTGCATGGGCTTCATCCAGCAGACTATGAGCCATATCGTACTCAATATAGATATCCAGGAAAGAGGAAACATTACCCAGTGACATGGCCGCACCGTCTTGTTCTTTTACCGCGGCCAGATAAGCCATATATACCCACTGTACGGCCTCTTGTGCATTGAGAGCGGGGCGTCCCAATTCAAGGCCATATTGTTCTCCCATTATTTTGATTTCTTTCAGGGCTTTGATTTGTTCTGCCACTTCTTCGCGGAGGCGGATACGGGCATCCGTCATCGGGCCTGTGAGGTGACGCAAATCGTTCTGCTTGGCTTCAATCAAACGGTCCAGACCGTAAAGTGCCAGACGACGATAGTCGCCGATGATACGTCCACGCGCATAATTATCCGGCAGCCCTGTCAGGAAGCCGAGTGAGCGGAAGGAACGAATTTCTTCTGTATACGCATCAAATACTCCGTCATTGTGTGTTTTGCGATAATGCGTGAAAATGTCTTTTACCCTAGGATCAACTTCTACCCCGTTTTCGCGGCAAGCTTTTTCTACCACTTTGATACCACCGAACGGTTTGATGGCGCGACGTAACACTTCGTCAGTCTGCAAGCCGACAATAACTTCGTTTTCTTTGTCGATGTATCCAGGTGCAAAAGAAGTGATGGTTGATACAGTAGATGGATCAAGAGAGCGTACGCCATTGTTTGCACGTTCTTCAGCCAATGCTTCCAGACATTTATTCCAAACAGCTTTTGTACGTTCAGTTGGACCCACCAGGAATGAAGCGTCGCCTTCGTAAGGCGTAATGTTTGTCTTTACGAAATCGGTGACGTTGATTTCATGGTTCCAACGACCTTCTTTAAAATTCATTGCCATAAATTGAAATATTAAAAAGTTATATGAATTTGGTTCTCTTTTAACCGCTGCAAAGGTAGCGAAAAAGCAGCTTATGCGCAATACCTGATTTATGGTATATTATTAATTTGTATTAATTACAAAAACGTATGAGGTTTAAGGTGTAGGAGGTAAATACTCTGTTTCGAAAAAAAATCTGCAAAAGTTTGCACAACTCAAAAAGTCGCTCTATCTTTGCACCGCATTTGAAAGAAAATGCGTTTCCCAAAGAATGGAAGTTTGGGTGAGTGGCTGAAACCAGCAGTTTGCTAAACTGCCGTACGGGTAACCGTACCGGGGGTTCGAATCCCCCAGCTTCCGCAAAAAAGAGGATGTGTCAAAATGATGCATCCTCTTTTCGTTATATAATCATCGTTTTGCCATTTTTCATAGAGTATGATTTGGCTCAACGTAAAAATCTGAGGGATTCGTTGATTAAGCATAAATTTGATACAATGTGAGAAAAATAAATAAAAATAAGGTGGAAGAGTCCGATATACAGATAATAAATCTGTATATTTGAGAATAGTTAGACCAATTTTTATTTTTTACTCATGTAGGTTTTCTTATTCCGTAGGGAAAACTGTGGAAGTTGGTTCTTGGATAAGATTAATTTTTGAGTGTTTGTTGTTAATTTAAATCTTTTATTATCATGAAAAATCAATTGCTTGCAGCGTTGCTTTTGTTCGGATTTTTGGGGACTCCAGTTTGGGGACAGACACCGGAGAAGGAACAGGTCGATGCGCAGAAGGAAAAAAGGATGGAGTGGTTTGCAAATGCCAAGTTGGGCATTTTTATTCATTGGGGTATTTATTCGGTGAAAGGGGTATCCGAGAGCTGGTCTTTTTTCAATAAATATCTGCCTTATGAAGAATATATGAGTCAGAAAGATGGTTTCACTGCCTCAAAATATGATCCGAAGGCTTGGGTGAATTTGATAAAAGAAAGTGGGGCACGTTATACCGTTATTACGACCAAGCATCATGATGGTATGGCCTTGTGGGATACTAAAGCCGGAGAGTTGAGTACGGTGAAATGTACACCGGCAAAACGAGATTTAATCAGTCCTTTTGTCAAAGAAGTCCGTAAGCAAGGGTTGAAACTGGGATTCTATTATTCATTGTTGGACTGGTCGCATCCGGATTATCCAAATATGACACGTACTGATGTGCGTTATACGAATGATTCTGTACGTTGGAAACGTTTTGTGGAATTTAATATGGCACAGCTGTCGGAATTGAACAAAACATGGAAGCCGGATTTGTATTGGTTTGATGGTGACTGGGAACAAACGGCTGAGGCTTGGAATTCAAAGGGCATTGTAGATTTGTTGCGTTCGGATAATAAGAATGTGATTATCAATTCCCGTATCCAAGGTTATGGAGATTATGCGACTCCTGAACAGGGTGTTCCTATTGTGCGTCCTCAGGATAAATACTGGGAGTTGTGTATGACGATGAATGACTCGTGGGGATATCAGCATACGGATACCAATTATAAATCTCCTTTTATTTTGTTGCGTACGTTTGTCGACTGCCTGAGTATGGGAGGAAATTTGTTGCTGGACATCGGTCCGAAGGAAGATGGAACCATTCCTGAAGAGCAAGTGGCTATCTTGAAGGAATTTGGGCGTTGGACCAAGAAACACAAAGAAGCTATTTATGACACTCGTGCGGGTATCCCGACGGAACATTTTCAAGGATATACCACTTTGAATAAGGGGGGAGATATTCTGTATCTGTATTTACCTTACAAGCCTAACGGCCCGATTGAAGTGAAGGGATTGATGAACAAGGTGAACCGAGTGTGGGTAGTAGGCAACGGAGCCATGTTATCTTATAAGGTTTACAACAAAAACTATTGGAGTGAGGTTCCTGGTAATCTTTATATTGATGTGCCTGATCGTGTGCTGGATCCGCAGATAACCGTTGTGGCCGTACTGTTGGATGGACCGGTTAAATTGTATCGGGGAGCAGGGCAGGTAATTGAAAGTAATTAATAAAAACAGGAACATGAGGAAACAAGTAATAGGTAGTTTGTTTGCATTGTTAGTAGTGGGACAGCTTTGGGCGCAGAATTTATATACAAGATACGAGCGTATGCTTACGTTGCCCGAAGGTTATGTCTGCTATCGTACAAATGGAAAAATAAAAATTGATGGGAAGCTGGATGAGGCAGACTGGCAGAAGGCTCAGCCTACTTCTTCTTTTGTAGATATTAGTGGAAAGGGATTTGCTAAGCCTTGTTATGATACATCGGCTAAAATGTTGTGGGATGATTACTATCTTTATGTGGCTGCCACTTTGCAGGAAGAAGATATTAAGGCAAAGCTGAGTCTGCGGGATACGATTATTTATTATGATAATGATTTTGAGGTATTTTTAGACCCGGATGGCGATGGGCAGAATTACTTTGAAATAGAAACTAATGCAAGGGGAGTGATGTTCGATTTGATGTTGGATAAGCCTTACCGTTCAGGGGGTAATTTCCTGGTGCAATGGGATTGTCCGGGATTGCAACTGGCTGTACATCGTGAAGGAACTTTGAACAGGTCGGACGATAAAGACAAACAATGGACGGTAGAAATGGCTATACCTCATAAGGCGTTGACGGTAAATTTCTCCAACCCGGCTAAGGCAGGGAATTACTGGCGTATTAATTTCTCACGGGTGCAGTGGTTAAAGCCCGGACAGCGGGAGGAAAACTGGGTATGGATGCCTACGGGACGGATTGATATGCACATGCCCGACCGATGGGGATTCTTGTATCTTTCGGATAAAGTGGTAGGAAAAGGTACAGATACATTTAAATATCCCTATAACTTAGCTGCTTATAAATTGCTGTGGGCCATGTTTTATGCGCAGCTGGATTATTATGCCAAAGAGAAGAATTATCTGCGTGCCAAAGAGAATTTCTTTTTGACCGATGCGGAACTGCAGGATTTACCTGTGGGTTCGGAAATATCCGTAGAAGCTACCAGTCGTACATTCTGCATGTCAGTAACCGTACCGAAAGAAAAAATACGTTATGTGGTGGATCAGAACGGACGGTTTATTTGTGAGGCGATTACTCCCCGGCAGGTGAGAAACTGGGTCTGGATGCGTATCAATAAAGAAAAAGGGGATGAGTTTTATAAAAAACATTTTGCCTTGATGAAAGAATGCGGTATTAGTGGAGTCATGTTTGAAGGATATGACGAGAATACATATCGGATGTGTAAAGATGCGGGGCTGGAGGCTCATTATTGGAAGTGGACGATGAACCGTAAGGAGGTCCTTGAAACACATCCCGACTGGTTTGCCGTAAACCGCAAGGGAGAGTCTTGCTACGATAAACCGGCTTATGTGGATTATTATCGTTTCTTGTGTCCGAATCATGAAGGTGTGGCTGAATATCTGGCTGCCGATTATTTGAAAGAAGCGAATCTGCCTTATGTGGATGGAGTACATTTGGATTATGTTCGTTTTCCGGATGTGGTGCTTCCGGTTAGTTTATGGAAGAATTATGGCATTGAGCAGACAGCGGAATTGCCGGAATACGATTATTGTTATTGTGAGGTGTGTCGGAGAATGTTTAAGGAACAGTCCGGGAAGGATCCGTTGGAATTGAAATATCCGATGGAAGACCAGTCGTGGATAAACTTCCGCTTGGATGCCATTACGCGTGTGGTGGATAAGATTACGCGGACTCTCAAGGCAGAAGGGAAGCAAATCTCTGCAGCTGTATTCCCCGGTCCGTCGATGGCTCGTAAGATGGTGCGTCAGGATTGGGGAGAATGGTCACTCGATGCATATTTCCCGATGATTTACAATGGCTTTTATTATGAAGGGCCGGAATGGATTGGGCGTTCGGTCAAGGAAAGTGTTCAGACTGTTCATGGAAAAGCAAAGATTTATGCGGGGCTGATGTTCCCGGATATTAAAAATACATTCGAGCAGGCGTTGGAGGAAGCTTTTAACAACGGTGCTTCTGGCGTTTCTTTCTTTGATGGTCCGGACGAGGAATACCTTCGTAAATTTAAAGCCTATTTGGACAAGAGAGGTTTTGAAGTTGCAAAATAATCATTTATAAGTATATGAAGATAGTTAGTATGTTTGTTTCCTTGTTCGTGGCCATGAATATCTATGCGGCAGGACATAAGGAACTTCCGGCCAAGGGAGATTTAAATTTGGCAGTGTTTAATAAGGAAAATATTCGTTTCGCACCGGATGTGTATCCCAATTACGCTGAGGCTGATGCCAATGGCGTCATTCATCTGGTGAACGGGCGTATCATTTTGAAGAAGATTCAGATACCCGATTACCAACGGGATGTAACGGTGAGTGTGAAAGTGACGGTGGCTTCAAATGGCGACCGCTGGGATAAGTCGGGTTCTTGCTTTGTGATTCCCAAACATTCGGCCATCAATCTGTTGAGTATTGCACAAGGGAAAAAGAAGTTCCCGGAAATCGATAGCCTGAAATTAGAGAAGATGGTGGGAATCGTGCCCGGAAAGGATTACTTGCCTACGATTGAACTGATGCGTTTCATGACGCCATTTGGGGTGGGATATTACAGCGAGAATGATGATTCATTGTCCAGTAAGCGCCGTCCGGTCTATATCCCCAAATGGGAGAAATGTGTGCAATGGGAGCAGGATATCACCGATTTATATCCGGCCTTGAAAGGAGAAGCCTATGTCGGCATTTTTATTGATACCTGGACAAAAGAAGGTTATGTGGCCAGTATGGAGCTGAAGGTAAAGGAAACGCCGGTGACTTGCGAAAAGCTGGTACGCCGTCATGTAGAACCCTTGATGAATACGGTGTATTATATCGGGCAGACGTATCCGGATATTTTTGCGCGCAAATCAGTTTCCACCGATTTCGTGTTGCCGGAGAATGCAAAGAATGTGCGTCTGAAATACATTGTTACCGGTCATGGAGGTCATGAGGGTGGGGATGAATTTGTACAGAAGCGAAATATTCTCTCTGTGGATGGCAAGGAGGTGTATAGTTTCATTCCTTGGCGGGATGATTGTGCTTCTTTCCGTCGTTTTAACCCCGCTACAGGAGTATGGTTGATCAAACGTTTGGCGGCTTATATCAGTGAAGACGGTTATAAGACCAAAGAAGTGGAAGAACCTTTGGCTTCTTCCGACTTGTCTCGTTCTAACTGGTGTCCGGGTTCGGATGTGACGCCGGAGGAAATAAGCTTGAAGGATCTAAAGGCCGGCAAGCATACTTTTACGGTCTGTATTCCTGAGGCACAGCCTGCAAGCGGCAATGAATTGAATCACTGGCTGATTTCTGCTTATCTGGTGTGGGAAGAATGATTCTTTGAAAAGGATTGGTATATTCCCTAAAAGAATAAAGTCGCTTCTAAACAGCGTGTTACGGTAAAACTCTGAATAGATTGAATTTAAAAATAAAAAGTCTCCTGCTTCAGCCTTCGTTTATCTGGCTAAAAGCAGGAGACTTTTATGTAATAACTTATAGATTATAAGTAAGTTTATTCAATTTCTCTATTTGGAAACTGCCCATTTCTTTGAATCTGATGTTTTTATTTTTGCTCTGTTCTGATAAGTATATTGTGTGGGGCTTTTGAGGGTAATGTCAGAATGCGTTTCCCAAAAGTCACATTTTCTACCTGGGGCAGTTTACGGAACTTGGAAACCATGCTACGGCTGAGAGTGGTAGATGACGTGCCGTCATCGTAAGTACGTCCAGCTTCGATAAGTGCCTGCTTTAACAGCGGTTCGTTCACGTCGCCTATGGCATAAGGTAGGAGCGGATTGTCTTCAATGACAATGTCTGGAGTCAAGCCGTCGGGCATACAAGGTGTTTTCCCTTGGGCATTCTGATAAATACTTATCATGACATAAGCTCCCCAGTTGTGGAGTTCGGCCGGTGATTGCACGTAGAAGTCTTTGGCTGGGAGTAGGGCTCCCGTACAATATTTTCCATGAGATTGACTTCCGATAAGTTCTATCTGCGTGTAAGGCATCAGTCCTCCCAAAAGAGCTTCTGAAGCGGAGGCGGATCCGGAACCAATCAGTCCGTAAATTTTTTCCAGTCCGATGTTGGCGTCCTTGGTACTCACTGTTACAGTTTGGTCTTGATCCTGATACTCAAAATCGGTGCCAAAACGGTATTCCAAATCGATGCCTTCTTGTTGGTAATATTGAGTCAAAAGCTTGTTATAAACTTCTTTCTCAAAAACTTCTTTTTGGGTTACTGCGCTTTGGGGCGCGAAAAGAGAGGCCAGCACATGTTCTGTGGTCACATATCCTCCTCCATTGTAGCGTAAGTCGAGGATGAGTTCTTTGATCTGCTCTGATTTAAACTTGCGGCTGATTTCAATGAGTTGGGGAATTGATGACAGGTCAAATCCTGTATAAGCCAGATAACCTACCTTTTTACCATTGAATTCATAGATGGAATCGCAAATCACCGGATTCTCATACATGGAAACGGCGGTAAGTGACACTTCTTTGTTTTGTTCGTGGATGTAATTGTCCGACCCCAATAATCCAAGGGTGACGGTCAGTGTACTACCATAATAGAGGTTCAGGTAATTGCTGGAATTTATGATGTTACCGTCCATCGTGAGAAGGATATCTCCTCGTTTGAATCCAGCTTGGGCAGCCGGAGAATCTTTGTATACATAATTGACCACTCCTATGTATCGTTCTTTTCCTTCAGAACTTGAGATATCGTATAAACTCAAGCTCCAGCCGAAGGTAGTGACCGTACCGTTTATTTCATTCTCAAAAGAAGTCATATCATCGGTAAGCATGGACCATTTGTCGATGTATTTTTCTCCTTCGTGATATCTTATCTGGTCGAAGGTGCCGATAGGGTCATTGTTGGTTTCAATGTTCCATCGGTTCAGGTCTTCACTGATTTCTTCGTTCCATAGGTAATAGGTCTCTAACGCGTCTTTACCAAACATATTGGCATAATACGTTTCGGTAGATATGCTTTGAGATGAGTCGTCATCTGTATCTTTGTCATTGTCGGAGGGGCCGATGGATGGGTTATTTTCTTGTGGATCTTCATCCGTGCATCCAGTAACTGCCACACTTCCTAATAGGGCAAACAAGAGTACCCACGATAGCTTTTTGCTCATAGTTCGATATTTGAAATGGTTTGTAAGGAGATTAGGTCACAAATATATGAAAAGAGCAGAAAAAGGCAATGGATTGTAGCTTTTTTTCGTGGAATGAAATAAAATGTGACAAATTGTCTGGTTGAGGATGTCGGATATGAAAAATCCGCTCCGTATCAAGAATGTTTGGATACATGTGATACGAAGCGGAAGAAGTTTAAAATTTATAGTTCAAGCTCAGGCCGAAAACTTTGTTGGTACGGTAGTATATGTCTGTTCCACTGAGTCCGGTACCGTTGTAGCTGGCCACTTCTTTGGTATATTTGTCATAGTGCGTCCAAAAATAAGCCACATCGATGCTCCATGCCTGTGTCAGATTTACTCTTGCTCCAAAGCCCAAGGAATACGAATCACAATAGAAGCTGGTGTCGGTCTGGAATTCATCACTGAGGCCATAATTGGTCCGTTGGTATCCCCCGCTGACGGTCAGCCGTTTGGTGATGTCCCATTCCAGGCCTGCCAGATATTCATGTGTACCGTGTTTCAGGGTCTTTTGACGGTCGTTCAGCATGCCTGCATGCTTGTCATCGAAGAAATGATATTCCACCGAAGCACGCAGGTTGGGCAGAATTTCGTATCCGGCGGCTACACTCAGGAAGGCTGGAATGTCGCTTGGTGTCTGTTCACCGTCGGCGTAAGGTTTCATGATAGCTTCCGGAGTACCTGCAGGTACTTCCAGTACATTGGTTTTGTTTTCGATGTTCAGGTTTGTCTTGAATTCATATTTGGCTGCCAGGTTCCAGCGTCCCAGTTTGGCATCTATTCCGAGGATAGGAGTCAGTCCCCATCCGCTTTGGTCACAGTTCAGTTCCAGGTTAGCCAGTTGGGTGCCACCCAGGTTTTCTTTCAGGTGCGCTTTCAGGTATCCCTCGTATCCGCTGCTTACGTAGTTCATTCGTCCACCTGCAAAAACGCTCAGCCAGTTATTGATTTTATAGCTTAATCCCAGTTGCAGTCCGTAAATATACTGCTTGCCGTCCATGGCGGTATTGATGTCGTACATTTGCGGAGTGACTTTCCCACCCGTCTGCTGGCTGATCATTCCCATGGCCAGGGCATCAAACATGGGAAGACCGTTGCTGAACGAGGCCTTTCCTCCACCTCCCGTAATGGCGAAGCTGGCAGAAATCACCCAGTTGTCTTTTTTATAGAGTCCTTGGAAGCTGGGGATAAGAGGAGCAGATGCAGTTCCTTTGTACTGACGGTTGGTTCCGATGCCGTCCGCTTGTTGGAAGAGTGGGAACGTAGCATTTATTTCGCGTGTCTGATAAGCACTTTGTCCGGTCAGTGACAGATAGAATCCTTCGTGGGGCAGGAAGGAAAGTCCGGCAGGGTTACTATATACACCATCTACATCGATGGAAGCCCCTCGTGCGACCATACGGAGGAAAGCGGCGTGCTGGTTGGTATTCGTAAGATAATCTCCCGCAAAAGCAGGGAAAGTAAGGCACAGTGTCGCTGCACTGAGAAAAAGAATTTTCTTCATTCGTTTTAATAGGTTGTTTGTTAGAAATAGGTCGCAAAAGTAATTTAAAATTGCGCAAGAACCAACGAAATGTGCAAAATTTATTTTAAATGAAATTGTTTTATTTGAAACGAATGGGGCGATTTCAGGTCTTTTCCTTCCCATCTTGTGCGAAATGTGTATCTTTGCAAAAGTATGCGGTTTTTACTCAATTTATTTCCTGACGTATGTACACCAATAAAGAAATCTGGCATGTGACCTATCCGATTTTTCTGGGCTTGCTGGCTCAGAATGTGATTAACGTGACCGATACGGCCTTCTTAGGACGTGTGGGCGAGGTCGCATTGGGGGCATCAGCCATGGGAGGATTGTTGTATATCTGTGTGTACACTATTGCTTTTGGATTCAGCGTCGGTTCACAGATTCTAATAGCCCGACGTAACGGTGAGGGCAATTACCGGGCCGTGGGACCGGTCATGTGGCAAGGCACGGCTTTCAGCTTCGTAATGGCTGTCTGCCTGTTGTCACTGATGTATTTTTCTGCCGGACTGTTGATTCGCCTGCTGATTGCTTCCGATTCCATTTATGAAGCCACGTATGAATTCTTTGTCTGGCGTATTTGGGGATTCCTGTTTGCCTTTGTGAATGTCATGTTCCGGGGATTGTATATCGGCATTACCCGTACCAAGGTACTGACCTTGAATGCGGTGGTCATGGCACTGGTGAATGTGGTGTTGGACTACGGATTGGTCTTTGGAGAATTGGGCTTGCCGGAGATGGGAGTACGGGGAGCCGCCTTGGCCTCTGTCATTGCAGAAGCTTCTTCGTTGGTATTTTTCCTGTTATATACCTATTATAAAGTAGATTTGAAGAAATACGGATTGAACCGTTTCGGACAATTCGACATGGCGATGGTGATGCGTATCTTGCGTATCTCCTGCTTCACGATGGTGCAGTATTTTCTGGCCATGGCCATCTGGTTTGTCTTTTTCATGGCACTGGAACGTTTGGGACAGCGGCAGCTGGCAATCGCCAACATTGTGCGTAGTGTGTACGTGGTGTTGCTGATACCCGTACAGGCGCTGTCCACCTCAGCCAACACGCTGGTCAGCAATCAGATTGGAGCAGGAGGAGTAGCAGGCGTATTGACGTTGCTGCATAAGATTGCCCGCATGTCTTTTTTGATTATGGTGGTGTGTGTGGCACTTTGTGTCGCTTTTCCTGAAAGTATCTTGTCGGTTTATACCAATGAAGAAGCCTTGTGGCACGAGTCTGTATCGGCCTTGTATGTGGTGTGTGGAGCCATGTTGATTTCCTCACTGGCCAATGTGTACTTCAATGGCATATCCGGTACGGGAAATACGCAGGCTGCCTTGGTGCTTGAAGTATGTGTGCAAGTGTTCTATGCCCTTTATGTGGTAGGAGTAGGTATGATTCTCCAGGCACCTGTGGATATTTGCTTCACTACCGAGGTCATTTACTATATATTGATGCTGACTTTCAGCCTCATTTATCTGAAAAAAGCAAAATGGCAGAATAAAAAGATTTGAGCATACTGATTTTTTTGTAATTTTGCACGCTGGAAAATTTTGATAATAAATAAAAAAGCAACATATATGTTCGATAATTTAAGTGAAAGACTGGAACGGTCGTTTAAGATATTGAAGGGTGAAGGAAAAATCACCGAAATCAATGTGGCCGAAACCTTGAAGGATGTCCGTCGTGCCTTGTTGGATGCGGACGTGAATTATAAAGTGGCGAAGAACTTTACTGATACGGTAAAGGAAAAGGCTTTGGGACAGAATGTCTTGACAGCAGTCAAGCCCAGCCAGTTGATGGTAAAGATAGTACACGATGAACTGACCACCCTGATGGGAGGAGATACGGCAGAAATCGAGTTGAAAAACCGTCCGGCTGTCATCCTGATGTCAGGTTTGCAGGGTTCTGGTAAGACTACCTTCTCTGGCAAGCTGGCCCGTATGATGAAGGCCAAGAAAAACCGCAAGCCTTTGCTGGTAGCCTGCGACGTGTATCGTCCGGCTGCTATCGAACAGTTGAAAGTGCTGGGACAGCAGGTAGAAGTGCCGGTGTACAGCGAATTGGACAGCAAGGATCCTGTGCAGATTGCGTTGAACGCCATTCAGGAAGCCAAGGCAAAAGGTTATGACTTGGTGATTGTCGATACCGCCGGACGTCTGGCTGTTGACGAGCAGATGATGAACGAGATTGAAGCCATCAAGAAGGCCATCAATCCGGATGCAACCCTGTTTGTGGTAGATGCCATGACCGGACAGGATGCAGTGAATACGGCACGTGAATTCAACGAACGTTTGGATTTCACCGGTGTGGTACTGACCAAGTTGGATGGTGATACCCGTGGTGGTGCGGCCCTGTCTATCCGTACGGTGGTCAACAAGCCGATTATGTTTGTCGGTACGGGTGAAAAACTAGATGCCGTAGACCAATTCCATCCGGCTCGTATGGCCGACCGTATCCTGGGTATGGGTGATATCGTTTCTTTGGTAGAACGTGCGCAGGAACAGTACGATGAAGAAGAGGCCAAACGCCTGCAGAAGAAAATCCAGAAGAACCAGTTTGATTTCAACGACTTCCTGACACAGATTCACCAGATTAAGAAGATGGGTAACCTGAAGGAACTGGCTTCCATGATTCCGGGGGTAGGAAAGGCCATCAAGGATATTGACATTGACGACAATGCCTTCAAGAGCATTGAAGCCATTATCTATTCCATGACACCGGAAGAACGTACACATCCGGAAATCCTGAACGGCACACGCCGTACACGTATCGCCAAAGGTAGTGGTACCAGCATTCAGGAAGTGAACCGTTTGCTGAAACAGTTCGACCAGACCCGCAAGATGATGAAGATGGTGACAGGCAGCAAGATGGCAGGTATGATGCAGAAAATGAAGAAAAAATAATTCTTGAAATTGAAAGAATACAGAAGCGGACAGCAGGAATCTCGCAGGAGAAGACTGCTGCCCGCTCTTTTTTATTCATATAGCAGATACTTTGCACGGATAGCCCGATAGAGTTGTAAATCTTTTTCCCAGGTCCGGCGGATTTCCGTTTCGGTCTTTCCCTGCAGGATGTCTTTGCGTACTTGTGAGGTCCCCATCAGCAGGTCGAACCATCGGGGGCGGGTAAAGAACCGTTTCTCTGCATCCGGATAGAGGAACTGGTAGGCCCGGTAGAATTGAATGACGTATTGCAAGGAAAACCCTTGAGGATGCTGGTCTGTTGTACGTAAATCTATGCCGTAGCAGGTACGGTCGCGGTGCAGGGGATGCTTGTCGAATCCTTCCAGTGCTTTGGGTGTGAAATGAAAGGAAAAGGTTTTGCGTAAATCGGGTGAGCCAGCCACTTGGAACGGGAACAGGGTACCTCTTCCTACGCTCACCGCAGTACCTTCAAAAGGGCAGAGAGAAGGATAGAGTGCAATGGAAAGGTCGTTGGGGAGATTGGGAGAGGGTTTTACCGGAAGCGAATACGATTGTCCGTGTCTCCACCCTTCCACGGGGATGATGTGCAGGGAGCATTGCAGCTGGTTGCCCAGCCATCCTTCCCCGTTGATCATCCGAGCCAGTTCGCCCAGCGTACAGCCGTGAAGCACCGGGATAGGAAGCATGCCCACAAAACTTTTATAGGCCTTTTCTCGTACTGGGCCGTCTACGTAGTCGCATGGATTGGGGCGGTCCAGCACAATCAGTTCCTTATGATTCTCTGCACAGGCTTGCATCACGTAGTAAAGTGTACTGAGATAGGTATAGAACCGAGCACCTACGTCCTGCATGTCGAAAACCAACACATCCGTACCCGCCAGTTGGGAGGGAAGCGGTTTCTTGCTTTTCCCGTAAAGAGAACGGATGGGAACTCCCGTGCGGAGGTCTTTCCCATCTTTGACACTTTCTCCGGCATCGGCTTCTCCGCGGAATCCGTGCTCCGGTGCAAACACCTGCACGATTTTGAGGTAGGTAGACAGGGTGTCCAGCAAATGGGTTTTTTCGCAAAGTGAAGTGTGGTTAACAACGAGCGAAACCCGTTTTCCTTCCAGTAGCGGAAGTAATTTATCCAGTTGGTCGGCTCCGTTGCGCACGGTGGCTTGTCCTTGCAGGGCCCCAAACCAGAGGCAGCACAGCCCCAGTATGTAATTCAATCGGAATCTTTTCGTGTAACTCATGGATTTTTTATAGATTTGTGAGACTTTTTACAAATATAGCACCTTTATGATGAATCCACTTGCATTGATAGACAAATATTATCCGGTAGAAAATGAGTTGAGACACATTCTGCTGGTACACAGCCGTTCGGTAGCCGACAAGGCACTGGCCATGGCTCGGAAACATCCGGAACTGAACTTGGACTTGAATTTCATTGAGGAAGCCGCCATGTTGCACGACATCGGTATTTTTGAGACCGATGCCGACGGCATTTATTGTTTTGGTAAATACCCCTATATCTGCCACGGTTATTTGGGGGCAGAGCTGGTGGCGCGTGAAGGATATCCGCGTCATGCGTTGGTGTGCGAGCGTCACACAGGAGCAGGGCTCTCCTTGCAAAGCATTCTCGAACAAAATTTGCCGATACCCCATCGCGATATGATTCCTGTCAGTCTGGAGGAGCAGATTATCTGTTTTGCCGATAAGTTCTATTCAAAGACCAAACTGGATAAGGAGAAGAGTGTAGAAAAGGCCCGTAAGAGCATCGAGAAGCATGGCAACGAGGGGCTCACCCGTTTCGATGCCTGGTGTAAACTCTTCTTGTAGAACTAAAAATACATAAATAAGGAAAGGTTTGACATTTATTTGTAGGATAATGCTTACTTTTGCACCGCATATTGCGTAAGAAAACGGTGATGACATCATTTAAGAGAACAACATATTTATTGCTATCCTTATTCGTTTTGGGCTTTTTCTGCTCATTCTATGCCGAAGCGCAGCGCGTGAGAGGAAAGCGTATGCGGGGAGGGGACAGAAATTCGGTGACAGCCGATTCGCTTCAGCGGGATTCATTGGCGATGGATTCGTTGGGGATGGATACATTGGCCGCAGATACCGCTAAGAAGAAGGAGCCGCTGGATGCCCCTGTCATCTATGAGGCCAGTGACTCCATTGTCTTTACGAAGGAAGGGTATGCACATCTTTATGGGGAAGGAAAGGTCAATTATCAGAACATCGAGCTGACTTCTGCAGTTATCTCCATGAATATGGACAGCAGTACAGTCTACGCAAGAGGTGTGGCCGATACAACGGGGGTAGAAACCGGCACGCCGATATTCAAGGATGGAGAAACTCCCTACGAATCCAAAATCATGCGCTATAATTTCAAGACAAAGAAAGGATTCATCAATAATATTGTCACACAGCAAGGGGAAGGATATGTCACCAGTGAGGAGGGAAAGAAAGGAGCCAATGACGAAATCTACATGCGTCATGGAAAATATACCACCTGTGACAACCATGATCATCCTCACTTCTATTTGAAACTCTCCATGGCGAAGGTCCGTCCCAAGAAGAATGTGGTGTTCGGTCCGGCCCAGTTGGTGGTGGAAGATGTACCGCTGCCCATTGCCGTACCCTTTGGATTCTTCCCGTTCAACAGCAGTTATTCCTCCGGTTTCATCATGCCGACGTATGGAGATGAAATGAACCGTGGTTTCTATCTGCGCGATGGAGGATATTATTTTGCCATCAGCGACAAGATGGATTTGAAGGTATTGGGTGAAATCTTTACCAAGGGTTCGTGGGGACTTTCAGCGGCTTCCAATTACACCAAGCGATACAAGTTCAGCGGTTCTTTTAATGCCAGTTATTTGGTGACGAAAACCGGTGAAAAGAACATGCCCGACTATTCAGTGTCGAAGGACTTCCGTATCCAGTGGAGTCACCGGCAGGATGCCAAGGCCAATCCGAACAGTTCGTTCTCGGCCAGTGTGAACTTTGCCACCAGTAGTTACGACCGTTCCAGCTTGAGCAGTTTGTACAATCCGCAGCAGTACTCTCAGAATACCAAAGCGTCTAGTGTGAGTTATTCTCGTAACTTCCCGGAAATCGGTTTGAATATTTCGGGAGCGTTCAATATCACGCAGAATACGCGAGACTCTTCTTTGAGCATGACTTTGCCGGATGTCAATATCTCGTTGAACCGTATCTATCCGTTCAAGCGGAAAAAGTCAGCGGGAGATGAACGCTGGTATGAGAAGATTTCTTTCCAATATACTGGAAGTATTACCAACTCCATCAGCACGAAAGACAATTTGTTGTTCAAGACTCCGTTGACTCAGTGGGAGAACGGTATGCAGCATAAAATTCCGGTTTCGGCCACTTTCAACCTTTTCAAATACATCAACATCGTACCTTCGTTCAACTATACGGAACGCTGGTATTTGCGGAAAGTGAAGCAGAGCTACGACCCGAACTCTACTTCTACCGATCATGTGCGTCGGGATACCATCAATGGTTTCAATCGTTTGTATGACTACAACTTGTCCTTGCAGATGAATACCAAGTTGTATGGTATGTACAAGCCGTTGTTCATGAAGAGTAAGGAAATTCAGATTCGCCATGTCTTTACGCCGACGGTCAGCTATACGTATACGCCGGATTTTGGAAAGTCACGTTACGGATATTATGATACATATACTTATACGGATGAAAACGGTGAGGTCCGTACGGTAGAATATTCACCGTATGAAGGGGCGGTGTATGGTTATCCGGGAAAAGGGATGTCGCAGAACATCAGCTTTTCAATAGATAACAATCTCGAAATGAAGATGAAGTCGGATAAAGATACCACGGGCTACAAAAAAATTAGTCTGATAGACCAGTTGGGAGCTTCTTTGTCGTACGACGTGGCCAATAAGAAATGGAGTGACTTGAGCATGAACCTTCGTCTGAAGTTCCCTAATAATTATACATTCAATATGAATGCTTCCTTTGCTACTTATGCCTATCAGTTTGATGAGAATGGAAATGTAGTGGTAGGCGACCGTACTGAATGGTCTTACGGACGTTTTGGACGTTTCCAGGGATATAGCGGCTCGTTCTCTTATACCTTGAACAACGATACCTTCAAAAAGCTTTTCGGCAAGAAGGATGAAAATGAAGATAAGAACAAAAAGGATAAGGAAAACTCGGATGAGGAGGAAGATACAGACGAAGAAACCGAAAGTCAGAATAATAATTCCAATATGCGAAAAACGGAGAAGGCTTCTTTGGATTCAGACGGTTACCTGGCCTTTAAGTTCCCGTGGAGCATCAGCTTGAGCTACAGTTATAGCATTCGCGAGGACCGTACGAAAAAAATTAATATTAAGAAGATGCGTTATCCGTATTCATTGACCCATTCATTGAACGTATCGGGTAACTTCAAGATTGGTAGCCGCTGGAACATGACGTATTCTACCGGATACGACTTTACTTCCAAGGAAATGTCTATGACCACCTTGAATATTACCCGCGACTTGCATTGTTTCAATATGAGCTGTGGGTTGGTGTTCGGTCCGTTCACTTCCTACAACTTCTCCATCCGTGCCAACTCCAGTATGCTGACCGATGCCCTGAAGTGGGATCAGCGAAGCAATACGGGTAGTGCTGTTACATGGTATTAATGTCAATGCTGTAGAAAATCTTCGGCCCGGGCCAGCGTGTCCGGCTTGCCGATGTCAATCAGTTGTAAATCTTCCTTTACGCATCCGCCGAGCAGGAGTTGGCGGCAGTTCTGTAGGTAAAAATCCATAATGGGAAATTTGCCGGTCCATTGCTCTCCTTCCATGTAATGAAACAATTCCGGTGAAATCACATGGATGCCGCTGAAGGCGTATTCGCGGTATTTCCCCGGTTCATATACCAATCCTTCCGGTTTGGTCTGCAGGGTGTCTTTGTGAATCCAGCCCTTCAGGCGGTTGTCTGCATCGAACAGCAGGTAGCGCGAGGTCTTGCGCGGGCTGACCAGCAAGGTGGCCAGATTCCGGCTCTTCCGGTGAAACTCATAGACTTCTTTCAGGTCGGCATTCGACAGAATGTCCACATTGTGTACCAGGAAAGGTTCCGTTCCTGTGAAGAAAGTTGCTGCCTTCTTGATGCCGCCTCCCGTATCCAGCAGCATCTTGCGTTCGTCACTGATGTGGATGGTTAGTCCGAAATCTTGGTTGGCTTTCAGAAAATCGAGAATCTGTTCTCCGAAATGATGGATGTTGATGACCAGTTCAGTAAATCCCGCTTCTTTCAGTTTGAGAATCACATGCTCCAGCATGGGACGTCCGGCCACCGGCACCAAGGCTTTGGGAGTATGGTCGGTCAGTGGTTTGAGCCGGGTGCCCAGTCCGGCAGCAAATATCATGGCTTTCATTTGGCTTTCAGTAATTGGTCTATTTGTTGTTCCCGATGAATCAGGTGTACGTTGATTTTGAATTTCTCATGCAAGTGTTCGGCCGTATGCTGTGCGGAATATACCGAGCGGTGCTGTCCACCGGTACAGCCGAAGCAAATCATCAGGTGTGAGAAACCCCGTTCCAAAAAACGCTGCACATGGGCATCCACCAAGGCATCGGTGTGGCGCAGGAACTCCGTGATTTCTCCGTCTTTTTCCAGAAACTCGATGACCGGTGCATCCCGTCCCGTGAGCGACTTGTACTGCTCGTAGCGTCCGGGGTTGTGTACGGCGCGGCAGTCGAACACGTACCCTCCGCCGTTTCCGCTTTCGTCTGTCGGAATCCCTTTCCGGTAGGAGAAACTCATCACCGTCACGGTCAGGTTGCGGCGGTTGCGGGCCACGGCAAACTGCTTCAGTTCCGTCATGCGCTGCAACACTTCGCAGAGATAAGGATATTCCGGGAAACCTTCCTGCAACAGCTGGCGCAGGTTCTCGATGGCGAAAGGAATGCTTTCAATGAAATGGGCCTTTTTTTCGAAGTAACCGCGGAAGCCGTAAGCTCCCAGTACCTGCAGCGTGCGGAACAATACCACATGGCGCAGGCGCGACAGGAATTCCGTTTTTTCGATTGGCTTGTACGGGCGAAGGGCGTCCATGTACTCGTCTATCAGTTCCTGGCGGAGACTGTCCGGATAGTTGGCCTTGGCCTGCCAGAGGAAAGAAGCCACGTCGTAATAAATCGGTCCTTTCCGTCCTCCCTGAAAGTCTATCAGGTAAGGTTCTCCGTCTTTCACCATGATGTTCCGGCTCTGGAAGTCGCGGTACATGAATACCGGTTGGGATTCCATACTTCCCATCAGGGTCTGGCAGAGGGCATCGAAGTCATCTTCCAGCAAATCTTCCCGGAAATCTACGCCCGTCGCTTTCAGAAAACAATATTTGAAGTAGTTCAAGTCCCACAGGATGCTTCTATGGTCAAATTCTACCGCCGGATAGCATCTCCCGAAATCCAGCCCTTTTGCCCCTTTAAACTGCACGCGGGGCAACAGCCGGATGACCTTTTTCAGCAGGTTCCGTTCTGTCTCGTCAAATTCTCCCGTCTCTCTTCCGTGGGCGATGAGCTGGAACAGGGAATCCGTGCCCAAATCATCCTGTAGGTAGCAGAGTCCGTCGTCGGAAACAGCATGTACTGCCGGCACGGGTAAATGCTGTGCCTGAAAATGATGCGACAGGTAGATGAAGGCTTCGTTCTCTTCGCGCGAAGTACCGCACACCCCGATGAGGGTCGGGTTGCCCTTCAGGCGGTAATAGCTTCGGTTGGAGCCAGCTCCCGGCAGTGCCTCTACGCTTGCAGGGGCATGTCCGGTCAGCCGGCTATATAGGGTTTCAAGTATTTGAGTCATGTAGTTGGTGCGTTAAGATTGCGGATTGAGTTTCTCGGCCAAGTATTGTCCCGTATAGGAAGCGGCACATTGGGCTACCTCCTCCGGTGTACCGGCCACTACCAGATTACCTCCCTTATCGCCTCCTTCCGGTCCGAGGTCGATGACATAGTCGGCACACTTGATGACATCCATGTTGTGCTCGATGATGACTAAGGTATGTCCCCGGCTGATGAGGGCGTCGAAGGCCTCCAGCAGTTTCTTGATGTCGTGGAAGTGCAAGCCTGTGGTCGGTTCGTCGAACACGAAGATGGTAGGCTGTGCCTTTTCGATACTGAGGAAGTAGGCCAGTTTCACGCGCTGGTTTTCTCCTCCGGAAAGGGTCGAAGAGGACTGTCCCAGCTTGATGTAGCCCAGCCCCACATCTTGCAACGGACGGAGCTTCTTGACAATCTTCTTCTGGTTGTGTTCCGTGAAGAACTCGATGGCCTGGTTGACCGTCATTTCCAGTACGTCGTAGATGTTTTTCCCTTCGAACTTCACTTCCAGCGTGTCGTTCTTGAAGCGTTTGCCGTGGCAAGATTCGCACTCCAGCACCAAGTCGGCCATGAACTGCATTTCTACCGTCACCGTACCTTCTCCCTTGCATTCTTCGCAGCGTCCGCCTTCCGTGTTGAACGAGAAATAGCCTGCGCTGTATCCCATCTGCTTGGCCAGCGGCTGGTCGGCAAACAGTTTCCGGATTTCATCGTACGCCTTGACGTAGGTCACCGGATTGCTTCGGGAAGATTTCCCAATTGGGTTCTGGTCTACAAACTCGATGTCACTTACCTGGTGGATGTCGCCGCCCAGTGAGACAAATTCGCCCGGACGTTCGCTCGACTCGCTGTATTCCCGCTTCAGGGCTTTGTAGAAGATGTCGCGCACCAGCGTACTCTTTCCGGAACCGCTGACACCCGTCACCACCGTCATCACGTTGAGAGGGAAGCGTACGTCGATGCCTTTCAGGTTGTTCTCGCGGGCCCCCTTGATTTCAATGTAGTTGTTCCACGGGCGGTGGCTGGCAGGTGGGTCGATGGTTTCTTCTCCCAGCAGGTATTTCACGGTATAGCTGTCGCTGCCTTTGTGCAAGTCTTTCATGTCGCCCTGATATACCACTTGTCCACCCAGTCGTCCGGCTTTCGGACCGATGTCGATGATGTAGTCGGCTGCACGGATAATTTCCTCGTCATGCTCCACTACTACCACCGTGTTGCCCAGCTGTTGCAACTGGCGCAGCACCTTGATGAGGCGGGTGGTGTCGCGGCTGTGCAGTCCGATGCTCGGTTCGTCGAGGATGTATAATGAGCCCACCAGACTGCTTCCCAGCGAGGTAGCCAGGTTGATTCGCTGGCTTTCCCCTCCGGAGAGCGAGTTGCTCAACCGGTTCAGGGTCAGGTAGCCCAGTCCCACATCCGACAGGAAGGTCAGGCGGTTCTTGATTTCACTCAACAACCGTTGTGCCACGAGAGTGTCGTGGGCATCCAAGGTCAAGGTACGGAAAAACTCCTGCAACTGGGTAATCGGCATTTCCACCAGTTCCGAGATGTTCTTTCCGCCTACCCGCACGTAGCTGGCTTCCTTTTTCAGTCGGCTGCCATGACAAGTGGGGCAGGTCGTTTTTCCCCGGTAGCGGGCCAGCATCACGCGATACTGTATCTTGTATTGGTTTTCCTCCAGCATCTTGAAGAAAGAGTCGATGCAGACCTTCTCTCTCGGTCCGTGCCAGAGGTAATCCTTCTGTTCCTGCGTCAGTTCATAGTACGGTGTGAAGATGGGGAAATCGTGGGCCGGCGCTTCCCGCAGGAACTCGTTCAGCCATTCTCCCATTTTCTCACCTCGCCAGCAGAGCACAGCCCCGTCGTACACGCTCAGTGCCCGGTTGGGGATTACCAGATGTTCATCGATGCCGATAATCTTGCCGAAGCCTTCACACGTAGGACAGGCTCCCAGCGGCGAGTTGAACGAGAACATCTGGTCGTTCGGTTCTTCAAACTTGATGCCGTCAGTTTCAAATTTGGTGCTGAACACATGCAGGCGGGTGTCGTCCGACAAGTAAAAACGGAGCATGCACGTGCCGTCGCCTTCGTACATGGCCGTTTCGGCAGAATCCGTCAGTCGGCTGATGGCATCCTTGCTGTCGTCGCAGCTCATACGGTCTACCAGCAGATACACCTTGTCGCTTTCGTGGTAGGTATAGTCCTCAATGCGTACCATTTCGCCGTCCACCTCCAGTCGGGTGAATCCTTGCTTCATGTCCATGTCCAGCTGTTCCGCCACGGTTCTTCCGTCGCGGGGAAGGATGGGGGTCAGCACCGTGTAGCGTGTACCCTTCGGATACGACAGCATGCAGTTCACAATGTCTTCCACGCTGTCCTTCTTCACCAGTTGTCCGCTTATGGGCGAATAGGTTTTTCCCACCCGTGCGAAAAGCAGACGCAGGTACTCATAAATCTCGGTCGATGTACCTACGGTAGAACGTGGGTTGCGGCTCGTCACCTTCTGTTCGATGGCGATGGCCGGCGGAATCCCCTTGATAAAGTCACATTCCGGTTTGCTCATACGTCCGAGAAACTGGCGGGCGTAGGCAGACAGGCTTTCCACATAGCGTCTTTGCCCTTCGGCATACAGCGTGTCGAATGCCAGCGACGACTTTCCCGAACCGGACAGTCCGGTAATGACTACCAGCTTGTTGCGGGGGATACGTACGTCGATGTTTTTCAGGTTATTCACCCGGGCACCCTTTATGGTAATAAAATCATTTTCTGACATGTGTCTCTTCTTGTTAGATGAACGTGCGAAGTTACGAAAAATAGCTGGAATTATCAAAGCGAATACTTCCGTACGGAAAGAAGTCTTTTACGTTTTCCGGTGCGGAACCGTATGTTTTCCTTGCGCGAAACGTAGGTTTCCACATCGGGAAACGTAGGTTTTGCGGAAGGGAAACATAGAAAGTTACTTGACGTTTGGTGGATATTGTCTCATTCTTTTCGGAAAATCATTTGTTTTTCCAATAAGAATTCCTATCTTTGCTGTACCACTTTGATGGTACAGTGTAACGATTTTCAGTTGAGTGACTATGGTAGAACTAAGAAGTGTTTCATTTGGGTATCAGTCTGATAGAATGGTGTTGGACAATCTGAGTCTCCGTTTGGAGGAGGGACGATGGTATGGTTTGCTGGGCATGAATGGTTCCGGTAAGACTACGCTCTTGAAACTGATGGCAGGCAAGCTCTTTGCGCAAAGCGGTGAGATTGATGCAGACGGTCGTAGCGTACGGAAGAGGGAGGTCGAGACCTTGCGGAATGTGTTCATGCTGCCGGCTGATTTTACTTTTCCCGATATGAGACTGGATCAGTTTCTGTCTGTTTACACCGGTTTCTATCCCGGGTTCCGTGAAGACGTGTGGAATGACTGCCTGGCCGATTTCGGGCTGCAGCGGGACATCAAAAACCTGAACAAATTATCCTTGGGAGAAAAACACAAAATCGCTTTCAGTATCGCTTTGTCGTTAGGGACAAAAATGATATTGATGGATGAGGCAACTAATGGGATGGATATTCCGGCGCGAAAAATGTTTCGTAAGCTGCTGATGAAGCATGTCCGGGAAGATCAGATAGTGGTTTTGTCCACTCACGTCGTGCAGGACATTGAAAATCTGTTGACTGATGTGATTGTGTTGAGAAAGGATGCCCCTGTGTATGCGGCTTCTTTGGAAGAAATCTCCAACTGCTATTCATTCGGTATCCAGAGCGATGAAGAAGGAGCTCTGTATGCAGAACCTTGTGCAGAGGGTTATCATGTAATCACTCCTAAACGAGAGGAGATAGATACGGAAGTGTCTTTGGAACTGCTGTTTAATGCCTTAATGAAGAAGGGAGGAAAGGTATGAAAAGTTTTGCCGTAAAAGAAATGTGGAGGTTCAGTCAGCTTCAGTTAAAGGAAATGTTTTTCTATGGAAAAAAGAAAGCGTTTATCCAGCTTTTGCTTTTACGTTCCTTCAGTATCTGTGTGTTCTGTGCCTTTGTGTCAGGAGATAGTTTGAAAGAATGTTTGTCACTTATCGAACAATTGCTGATTCTCCTGTCCTATTATTATACGTTTTGGAGTCTGATGGAAAACATGCGGAATGATAAAGGTTTGATAAATAAGTTCATGCTTTCGGTCACGTGGGCAGAAAAATATGTAAGTTTGTTTGTCAGTACCTTTTTGATAGGTACGGTGATGTTGGTGGGATGTGCGGTCTTGTCGAATATCTTCATACAACTGGCTGCTCCGTTGTTTTTTACGGAGAAAACAGACGGACTGGTTCTTCTCTTTTTGGGAGGAGGCTATGGATTTACACAACTCATCGTGCAGGTGGTAGTGGCTTTTTATGTAGCGATGTTGACGCTGGTGGTGATGTGCAGGAAACAGTACAGTAAGACTCAGTTCTGGCTGCTAGTCGTTTTATGTGTGTGCTCTTATGTGTTGCCTGTGGTGTGCATGTATGGATTAGGTGCTCCCAAAAGCATCATCAAATACACTTGGGTATCGGTTTCTGTGGTTTGGAGCATAGTGGCTGTTGTCATGACCTATAAAGGTTTTAGAAGGTTGGAGTTTAAATAGGAAGATGGTAGATTTCAAACAAGATAGGGCTATTTATCTGCAGATGGCAGAACGAATCTGTGACGGGATATTGGCCGGGAAGTATCATTCGGATGATCGCATACCCAGTGTGCGTGAGCAGGCCGTCCTGTTCGAAGTCAACACCAATACCGTGGTGAAGACCTACGACCTGCTGTTGCAATGGGGTATCATTTATACCCGGCGGGGATTGGGCTATTTTGTGACTGTCGATGCTCTGAAAAAGATCAGACAGGCCCGCAGTCTGAAGTTTATGACTGAAAATCTGCCGGAGCTTTTCAGTCAGATGAAACTACTGGACATCCCGATTGAGACCGTAGTCAAGAAATGGGAGGAGTTTAAAGAAGGCGAGAATTCATGAACGGACTTCTTCTGTTACCCATTTTTCGATGCTGCGTGTACGATGGCTGAAGTTTACTCCCAGTTTGTAGACTTTTCTCGTATCGGTGGAAAAAGGCAGTGCATATTGTTTGTCATTGATTTGCTTTAGCGCTTCCTCCGCGCTTCCGTCCAGTTTGAACTCCATGACATAGATATACTGCTCTGTTTTCACTACCAGGTCAATGCGTCCTTCCGAGGTATGGTACTCTGCCTGGGTATAAAAGCCTAACAGTTTGAAAACAATAAACAGCACATTCTGATAATGTAATTCCAAATCTCGTATCAGTTCATAAGGAGTGTCTGTAAAGAAACTTTGCAGACGTTTCATAAAAGCATCTATGTCTCCGTTTCGAACCTCTTTTACGAAACACATGAGTTCAAAGGACGGATTGCCGGAAGGCATATAGGCATAACAAGGCAGCAAGAAGCGGGTAAATCCTTCTGCCACTTCCTTATTGGGGAATCCCAGTTTGTACACCTTGAATTCTTTGTCGTATCCTTTAATGGTGAGGTAGCCACTTTGGTAGAGAATGGGAACGGGGTTGGTCTCCATTGTGTCAATGCTTCCCAATGAATCGGCGGTGGCTATTTCTTCCGTAAGCCGTTGCAAATTATATTTGCTACGTTTGATTAATTCTACGAGAAAAGTCGGCGTGCCTGTTTCAAACCAATAACTTCCGAATTCCCTACTTTTCATGGCGTTAAGCAGACTGAAAGGATTGTAGATGTCTTCCGACCGGTAGGCAAAATGGTATCCGTCATACCAATCTTTCAGTTGGCTGCAAGTTTCCATATAGGTCAGTGCGTTGTTGTCGGCCAATAGCTGGATGTCTTCTGCAAAGACTTCCGATAATTCCTTTTCTGTGATTCCGCATAGATTGTTATACATGGACTGTAAGGAAATGTCTTCCAGGTTGTTCAGGTCGCTGAATACACTGACCTTACTGAATTTGGTCACACCTGTCAGCAGAGCGAACCGGAGGTACTTGTCGCAGGTCTTCAATACTCCGTAGAAAGCTTTCAGTGTGTTGCGGTAATTGCGGAGAAGAGTCTCGTTACCGATGGCCTGCAACATCGGTTTGTCGTATTCATCGACTAATACGACCACATTCTTTCCGGTGGTACGGCTGATTTTTTCTATCAGGTAGGCAAAACGTTCTTCCGGTGCCCGATTCTTTTTCTCATCTCCATAGATTATTTCCCAACTTTCCAGATGTTGGTTGAGTATGGCATAAAGAGAAGCTTCATCCTCGTATCTCCGTGCATTCAGGTCGAGATGCAATACGGGATAAGCTGTCCATTCCTTTTCCTTTTGTTCCATGAAAAGGCCTTTAAACAGCTCTTTTTTGCCTGAAAAATAGGCATCAAGCGTGGAGAGGAGCAGACTCTTTCCGAAGCGTCGGGGACGGCTCAGAAAGTAGTATTTACCACTGCTTACCAGTTGGTAAATCAATGCCGTCTTGTCCACATAGCAGTAGCCGTTTTTACGTATCTCTTCAAAACTTTGTATGCCTACCGGATAAATCTTGCTCATACTCTTAGGATTGTTGGTTCAGGTAATGCAAATATAAGTTTTTTCTTTCTTAATTCTTATATGAAATGTATCCGCTGTGAAGTTTCTAGAAGTGTATCCTGTTTAAAGAATGTATAAAAAACTGTCCTTGTGTTTAAATATAATAAAAGACGAGTCCTTTCATAGTGGTAAACTTTCGATTCTGAGTTTTCCTAAAAATGCGAATCTATCAATTACATTGGGACATGGACATCAATACAAAAATATTCAGAGAGCATTTCCTTCAATATTACCGTCCGCTTTGTCTGTTCGCACTTCATTACCTGAAAGATATTGATGATGCGGAAGATACGGTACAGGACTGTTTCATGGAACTGTGGAGGCGGAAAAACAGGGGAGTGGATACAAGTGGCCTTAAATCGTACCTGTATGCCATGGTGAGGAACCGATGCATAGACATTTTGAAGAAAGATTCATTGATTGACAGCAACTTGCAGCCTTCCGACCTTGAAGAAATCCTTTCGGACGAAGAATGTGAAGAATGGGCTTACGATGAGGCCCGTATATGGACGGCCATAGACTCTTTGCCGGAAAAGTGCAGGGAAGTGTTTCTGCTGGCCAAGAAAGAGGGGTTGAAATACGAGGAAATAGCCGTCAGAATGGGTATCTCTGTCCATACGGTGAAGAACCAGATGAGCAAGGCGATTAAAACCGTGAAAGCAGGAGTGCAAAAGGTGTATCTGTTCTTTTTCGGATAATTTTTTGTTTCCTGCATAGGATTTTCTGCCAATCATTCAGTATTAGCTAAAAACACATTCAATCATGAAAGATAAAGAAGAAAGAAAACTCCAGTTTGTCCTTCGGTATTACACATACGGGAAACTGGATACCCGGAAGGCCTTGCGAAAAATGATGGGTGAGGGACAATCCCATCCGTCCGGCAGGCGCTGGATGTATTTTTCGGGTATAGCTGCGGCGATATTCCTTTGCATCGTGGGGTATCATATCCTGTGGAATGGAAAGGAACCTCATACCGTGTGTCTCACGGCAGAGACTGGAGTGACCCGGTATTTTTTGCCGGACAGTACACTGCTCATTCTTTCCCAAGGGGCCACAGTGTCATACGATGCGGATACATACGGAAAAGAATGCCGGGCGGTGAGCCTGTCCGGGAAGGTGTATTTTTCCGTCCGCAGGAATGTGCATGCTCCTTTCCTGGCCACAAGCAACTATGCGCAGGTGAAAGTGTTGGGTACCGAGTTTGAAGTGGACGAATCCAGACAGGACACGGCTACCCGTGTGTATGTAAAATCCGGTAAGGTGGTGTTCAAGGCCCGATACGGCAAAGACGGGATTATCCTCACGAAAGACATGTGCGGCATGCTGGCCCATGGCGACGAAATGCCAGTGGTGAGCCGTCCGGCTTTTCCCAACCCGTCGGCATGGGCAACGGGTAAATTCATTTACCGGAACACTCCGATTGAGGAGGTCCTCAAAGAACTTTCCCTTTATTATGGCACACCCCTGTATTCGTCGGCACATTACCGGACGATTACCGGAGAGTTCAAGACGGATAACCTGGAGGAAATCATCGCGTTGATTGAAAAGACACTGGATATAAAAATCACAAAGAAAAGCAGATGAAGACAAGCATCCTACCCTTATTTTTTCTGGCTTCTTTGATGAATGCCTTATCCCTGTATGCACAGCATCGGGTCACAATTGAAGACCTGATGGAACAGGTGAAACAAGTATATCCGGTCAGCTTTGTGTACGATGCTTCTATCAAGCTCGACATTCCTTATGTTGGTAAGCATCTCGATATGAACAGTCTGGAAAGTGCCCTTTCCACCCTGTTCGAGCATACAGGTATCCGATGGGAGATGAACGGCGAGTATGTGATACTTAAAAAACACTCTTCTTATACGTTAAGCGGATACGTCTATCAGGAAAACGGAGAGACGGTTATCAATGCTACCGTGTGGGACATCACCTCTCATACAGGAACACTGACCAACGAGCACGGTTTTTACAGCCTGACCTTGAGTGAAGGAACCCACAAAATCCGATTCTCGCACATCGGCAGCGGAGAACTACTGGAAGAGATTACGTTGAAGGGAAATAAAACAAAAAATATTTGGCTGAAATCGGATTACCGAATCGAGGAGGTGGTTGTGACCGCTGATTTGAATTCTCCTTTATATACTACTCAGACAGGGAAGGTATCGCTTACGGCAAAGGATTTTGTGAAGGGGGACAACTTTATGAGCTCGCCCGATGTGGTAAAGAAACTTCAAAGTCTCTCGGGAGTGGCCAGCGGGACGGAGCTTATCTCCGGATTGTACGTGCATGGCGGCAACAACGACGAAAACTTGTTTCTGCTGGACGGTACTCCCTTGTATCAGGTGAACCATGCCGGAGGATTGTTCTCTGCCTTCAATACCGACATTATCAAGAATATCGATTTCTATAAGAGTGGTTTCCCGACCCGCTACGGCGGACGGCTTTCTTCGGTGGTCGATGTACGTACCAATGACGGAAACCTGAAGGAGTACCGAGGCAGTTTCACGCTGGGACTACTGGAAGGAAGAATACAGTTTGAAGGACCGATTGTGAAGAACCGTACTTCGTTCAATGTGGCCCTGCGTCGTACGTGGATGGACCTGCTCACGGCTCCGGCTCTCGCCATCATAAACTCCAGTCGTCGGAACAAGCAGAATCTGCGGTATGCGTTTCATGATCTCAATGCAAAGGTGACCCATATCTTTTCAGAAAAAAGCCGTGCGGATATCAGCCTTTATTCGGGAAATGACCTTTTCAAGCTCAGGCATAAAGAATACCTGTTTGACCCGGAACCGACCAATGTGGACAAGTTCAGTCTGCAATGGAGAAACTTCACCGCATCCGTCAACTGGAAATACATTTTCTCGCACAAGATGTTTGCCAATATTACAGGGGTTTATACCCATAATCAGTCGAACTTCAATTACCTGAGTGAAGAGCGGTTGGGGTATATTGAAGGAACGAAGGGAGCCATCGTAAAAGAGCAGCGCAATCGTTCCACTATCCATGATTTTGGCTACCGGATGGAGTTTGACTATCGTCCGAATGTGTGGAATCACATCCGTTTCGGCTCCAACTATATGCACCATCTTTTTGTGCCCCAGAATTATTATTCCAAGTACGACGATGCTTCTCAAAACGCGCTGACTGACCAAATCTCCAGCCGGTACAGGAGCAATGAGTTTACGCTTTATGCAGAAGATGACCTGTCGGTAGGTAAACACGTGAAGCTGAATGGAGGGTTGCATTACACGTTGTTTGGCATATCGGGTACGAAATATCATTCGATAGAGCCGCGTGCGGCAATCAACTTCAGATTGTGTGACAAAGCCAGTCTGAAGGTTTCGTACACGGAGATGAGCCAGTTCATGCACCAGCTTTCGGCCACTTACCTGAACCTGCCCACCGACTATTGGGTGCCTTCCACCGCACTTATTACGCCGATGAAATCGCGGCAATATGCCGCAGGAGTCTACGGCAAACTGCCGTATGGCATTCGGTGGAACTTGGAGGGATTTTATAAGACCCTGGACAACCTGATAGAATATGACGGCAGCAGTGGCGTGCTTAACCCTACGGCGGACCGGTGGGAGAATGAGGTGAGAACCGGAAAAGGAAAAGCTTACGGAATGGAGACCGATGTCAGTTACAGCAATGGGAAGACCTCGGTCGATGCTTCCTACACCTTGTCGTGGAGCAAGCGGTATTTCCCGGACTTCTATCCTGCATGGTATCCCGATAAGTTCGACAACCGACATAAATTTTCGGTCTCTATCTCGCATAAGTTCAATGACCGGATCGATGCATACGCCTCGTGGAACTATCGGAGTGGGAATCGCATCACCCTTCCGTCGCAGCAGGTGGATGCTCCTGTCATACCGGGAGTAGAAAAAACGAATGAAGAGATGCTGGTGTACGAGATGCCCAACAATGTCTCCCTTCCAGCCTATCACAGGTTGGATGTAGGGATTAACTTCCGCAAAACCACGAAAAGAGGTTTCGAGCGCATCTGGAATGTGAGTCTGTATAATGCGTATTGTCGGATGAACCCGCTTTATGTCACCGTACAGCAAAATCCGGACGGTACGTTTGTGGGGAAAGCACACGGGGTGTTTCCTGTCATACCGTCCTTCAGTTACACACTTAAATTTTAAATTCGTATGAGATACAGAATGTGGTTTATTCTCTTAGGAGTTTTTGCATGCCAGTCGTGTACGCACGACTTCAGCCTGAAAGAGATGGATGCCGAAAGCAAGGCCGTGCTTTTCTGCATGCCTTTTACGGGGAGTGACACGACCTTGATACAAGTGGCCCGGAGCAGGCCGATTCATCGCCAGGAGACGAGTACAGACGGCCAGCCTACTCTGTTATTCAAACTGAACGGAGAGGAGAAGGCAATAAAATACACGGAAACAGCTACCGGTTTGCTTCCGGCTCAGTCGTATTATGTATTGGGCAGACTGAAAGAAGATGACCGTATCGAGATGGAAGTCTCGTATCCCGATTTGCCGCTCGCCAAGGCACAAACGGTGATACCGAAGGCCTTTCCATTGGAGAAACTGGAGGTGGTGCTGACAGACGGCAATTATGGCTGGAGCATACAGTTTCGCGTCTCTTTCACCGATACGGCCGGTACGGAGGATTATTATGGGATGAGGATCCTTAAAAAGAAAAAAACGGTGTATGCGAGCCCCGAAATGCGGGATACCATACAGTATATGCCTGTAGACCTTGATTTGGAAAAGGAACCGTTGCTTTCAGAAAAGACCGGATTCGATGCTATTTTTGATATTTCGAAAGAGTATTACCGCTATCTGTATTGTTGGGATGACAGTAAGATAGACGGGAAGAGTTATACGCTGAAGGTAGGTACATATTACGATCTCGGTTATGAAGATGAAGAGCAAAAGGAAACCATCGCCTATAAAATCTATTTGTACAAGCTGTCGAAAGAAATGTACACTTACCTGCAGGCGCTCAATCGTATCCAAAACAATGATTTGGGAAAATATGGGTTGGCTCCTATCCGCAGCCATTATACCAATGTGGAGAACGGCATCGGGCTTTTAGGAGGATGTAATGTGTACGAAAGCGATTGGATAAGCTCTCCGAAAGAAACAGAATGATAATTGATTTAAAACCATAAGATTATGAAGACAAGAATTTTACTTACGCTGGCCCTATGTGTGTCGTTGTTTGCTTCGGTGCAGGCACAGGAATTCAGGTACGGACTTTCAGGAGGATATAATTATCACTCCACCAAGGAAAACATGCCTAAATCCGGTTTTCATGCCGGACTGAAAGGAGAATATGCCTTCCGTGAGGCGGCGAAAGGGTTGTATGTGGATATGGGACTGATGTTTTCCTCCTACGGCTGGAAAAGTCCTTATTATTATGTGATGAACGAAAATACTTACGAATATGACAGTACGCCTTACTATCTTCATCTTCCCATTCACTTAGGTTATAAACTGCAGGTCGGGAAGAATGTCAGTCTGTTTCTGGATGCCGGCCCTCACTTCAATGTCGGTCTGTTCGGTCAAATGAAGCAGATAAGCAGCAATTTGGGAGAGCCGGAAGTCGTCAAGACAGTTTCCTCTAATGTATTTAAGGACGGAACGATGCCCCGCTTCGACTGGGGAGTGGGCTTTCGTGCCGGAGTGGAGATAGCCCGCCAGGTACAGATAGCCATAGGATACGACTGGGGCATGACGAAGACTTATCAGCATAATCCGGACACCAAGTTCAGGACGTTCGTGGCTTCGTTGACGTATTATTTTTAGTGAGAATGAAAATAATAGGCTTTTTGTGATTCATTAAACATTAATCGCTTGCTGGAAGGATAATTTAGGAGACGGGTGGACTGGCGTTCCAGTGATAATATGTACTTTTGAGGACGGTTCTAAAAATCATATCTTATAATGAAGTCGGTCAATTTATATTGGGCTGTCGTGTGGACTATTTTCATGGCAGGTTGTGAAAATCACAAGGTAGTGAATATAGAAGGAGTATGTGGCAACAGCTCGGATGGAACGCCGATAGAATTGTATTGCCTTCAGAATGATTCAGTAGTTACAGTCGGGCGTGATACCTTACTTCATGGAAAATTTAATTTCAGCTTAGAGGAGAATCCTGAAATGGCATATTATCTCTCTGTCAATGACACACTGAATCCAGTGAGGGGAATGTTCTTCGCTGAAAAAGGAACAGTGAATATAGCATTTGACTCAGTCTATCATGTATCAGGCACACCCATGAATGACCTTTACAACGGTTACCTGACAGAAACCCGCAGAATCGAGAAACTGGGGGAGAGGGAATACCGCAGGAGCATAGAAGGAAAAGACGATCCGGATACATCGGTGTATGATTCTTTGGCACAGGTCTACACTGAGTATAAAGTAAAGTTTCAGCTTGATAATATACACAATATCGTGGGCAGAACTGTATTTGTCAATGAAATCGGTTCTGTGTATGACCCTCATTTTCTTGAAACCTATCCTACACTGCCGGAAGAAGTGAAAGCCGACAAAAAAGTACAATGGTACTATGAGCTTCGCCTGGATATGGACCGGAAACAGAAGGAACTGGATGCCAAGATTGGTACGAAGATAAAGGATATGGAATTTCCGGATGTCGATGGAGTAAGAAGGAAGCTTTCCTCGTTTATCCCTCAAAACGGATACTTGTATATTGATCTATGGTCTTCCGGCTGTGCTCCCTGTATTGCAGAGTTTCCTGAACTGGAAAAGACATACAGCCAGTATAAGGAAAAAGGACTGGATATCCTTCTGATTTCAATAGACAAGAACAGGGATTACTTCTAGGCGGCCATGAAGAAATATCAGATAAAGTTTAATTCTCTGATTGACACAACGGAAGGTCAAAGGGTGAAAGAGAATTTTCCTTTCTCCGGCATACCGCATGGTATTCTGATCAATGGTAACGGGGAGATTGTGGCAAACCAGCTTCACAATGGGTTATTGAAAAAGAAATTGGAGGAGCTGGCCAATAGCAAGTCTTGATTTAATTCATGAAAAAGTCATTTTTTACTATAATAGCCAGCCTGATTTTGCTGCCGGCTTACAGCCAGTATGCTGTCAAAGGAAAAATCATGGATCCAGAGGATGTGGTAATGCCAATGGTAAATGTGGCATTTTTGAATCAGGCAGACAGCACCCTTGTCAGCGGAGCGGTGTCCGATTCTTGCGGGATATACAGCACATCGCTTACCGGAGGTGGCTATCTTATCCGTTATTCTTATCTGGGTTATAAGACACTGTATAAGCACATGCAGGTCAATGCAGACTTCACTCTGCCTGTGGTGCGGATGGAAGTGGCACAAACGGAACTGGAAGGAGTGGAGGTGACCGCATACAAGAAGCCATTCAAGCTGGACCGGGATGGCCTCATAGCCGATGTGCCGAATACGATTCTTGCCAAAGAAACCACGCTGAATGACCTGCTTTGTAAGATACCGGGCATACAGCAGCGGGGCAGCGGCATTGAAGTAATCGGGAAGGGAACACCCACCTATTATCTCAACGGCAGGGAGGTGACGGACCGGACCGAACTGGATAATCTGGCTATCGACCAGATTCAATCTGTCAAGCTGGTTATGAATACAGGCGTGCGCTATCATTCGGAGCAGAGGGCGGTGATTGAAATCAGGACCAAACGGCTGGGGGAAGGACTGGCCTTTAATGTCAAGGGGAATCTGTTGCAGGGAACGCATTTCAGTCAGAATTATCAGATGAACGGAAGTTACAACTATAAGAACTGGGATTTCTTTCTCTCCTACAGTTATAACCGTGGAAAGAAGGAGTCGGATCTTGACATTTACCAGCAGACCCAAAGTGACACTGTCTGGAACCTGACCAATCTGAACCGGAAGCGAATCTTTCAAGAAAGCCATGCTTACACGGGAGGGGTCTCTTATCATTTTTCGCCGGAATCGGAAATCGGGTTGAAATATGAAGGCAAATACAGCCAAGGCAACACCTTTTCGAACGATACCCTTTCCATGATACCGGACAAAGGAGTTTCTACCTTCATCAGGAATCTCAGTGAAGTGGGTGACAAGTCGGTGAGCAACCATCTTAATCTGTACTATACAAACGACTGGGAGAACGGATGGAGGATGAACGTATACGGAGATTATCTTCATAAGACCGACCGCAGCCAGGGGAATATCCGTGAATGGGAAAGTGACCGTTCGGAAACCTCTATGGACTATTACCGCAAGGCAGACTGGGATTTGTTTGCGGCCAAGTTCTCTTTGTCGTATGAAACGGAGAAGGCGGGAACTTTCAGCCTCGGTTACGATTTCAGTCACACTAGCGGAACCGACTATATTGAATATGTCCGTGCGTTGAATAATGGCCGTACACGTAATACGGAGATGAAAAATTCGGTCTACCTGTCATACGATTATACCTGGAAGAACCTGTCGTTGGGGGCAGGCTTGCGCTACGAACAGATACGGAGTGACCTGAAAGAAACTCATGAAGACAAGAGCCAGGACCAGACTTATCACAATCTACTGCCCTCTGTGTCGCTGGGTTATAATACGGAGAAGCTGCAGCAGTCTCTTACTTACTCCATTCATACGGAACGTCCGCCGTTTGATGTGATGAACGACAATGCGGTGTACACAGACCGGTTTACCTATCAGAAAGGAAATCTTTATCTGAAGCAGGCCCTGATTCACGACCTGAACTATATGCTGTTTTATAAGCTCCTGTTCCTGAATTTGAATTATACTCTTACCCGCAATCCGCTGGTTACGGCTTTCTACAGTATGCCGGGAAACTCAGCGGTGACGGTCAGTTACATGGATAATTTCGATAAAATGCACAATCTGACGGGTATGGTCAATGTGCAATATCCTGTGAAGTGGTGGATGCCTTCCCTCACGCTGACTTGCATGAAAACCTTCTTCTATTACCCAGGGCCGAGTGGAACTACCCTGAAAGCAAGACGCCCGCTGGTAATGCTGAACTTCAACAACAGTTTCACACTTCCTTCCGGATTCCTGTTGTCTGCCGATTTTAATTATGGCTCCAAAGGATATTATCAGTTGTACGAATCGAAGAGTTATACCTCCTTCAACTTGAGCCTGAAGAAATCGTTCCTGAATGACAGGCTTCAGCTTTCGCTGGATGGGTACGACATCTTCAACAAGAACAATACACGTGCTTCAGCCCGTCTGAATGATATTATCATGTACAGTGTCGGAAAGGATGATACGCGGAAAATCGGCTTTACAATCACCTACCGTTTCCGTACCGAACGGACAATGAACAACCAGAGTGCGGCTGAAAGTGAGATGTCGCGATTGAATATGGAAAATCAATAGAAAACGACGAATGAACAGTATCCAACGCTATATGGTCCTGAATTCCTTTTTGCTGGGAGTGATACCGGCAATGGGCCAGCAAAAGGAAGATAAGGAAATCAAGTTGAATGAGGAAGCGATAAAGCACATACAGTTTGACTTCCTTCCAGAGAATATGGAGCATTATAACAAGCCCTTGGAAGCTCCGCTGGAAAAGAAATGGATGGAAGTGGACAATCCATTCGAAAGAGGTATCCCCCGAAGTTTGACAGATACCTTTATGGTGAGGAAGCCGAAGGGATATATCCGTATGTGTCCTTATTCCATTTGGACAAAGCGAGGCGAAGACCCTGTATATGATGTAACCATGGAAGGCCGTCCTCCGGAACTCATCATGAGTGAGGGACCGGGTGTCAGTAAAAAGTTGCAGAATGATTACGGGCATACGCTTAGACCTTCCACGGGCAGAATGTACGATATGCTGAATAACTCTACACCCATTGAAGTGGATAAAATCTTCAAGAAATATATAAGACCAATTTTTAAGAAAGATAAAAAGTGAGCATATTCCCTATGATTCAGAGTCTATTTCAGATTTTCATGCAACCTTAAATTCGCGAAGTTTCTGGTAAACTATAGTTTATTAAGGTAAACAGCCTGTGAGTGATGAAGGAACAGTGGCTAAATCTGTTCGTTAAATTAAATTGTCTAAGTAAAATAGATAGTGGCTCTAGTTAATTATACCGTTGCAAACTTGACATTATAATGGTTCATGGAAAGT
>ERZ780177.630-NODE-630-length-37902-cov-5.272967_pt1 | contig 37902 bp, 32 predicted proteins | sample MGYA00510973_ERZ780177 | MGnify/ENA primary metagenome ERZ780177 (study PRJEB29588, sample SAMEA2144396) | human gut metagenome | biome: human gut; feature: human-associated habitat; material: faeces | place: Denmark | collected 2008/2010 ...
TCTCTCCGCCGCAGAAGCCGCAGAACACCTTTGAGCCGCCGAAATACTGCACCCAGTCGGGAACAGTCTCCTCCACGGCTTTTTTCAGCGCTTCCGATGTGCCGTCAATATATCCGAAGGTAACGTTCTCAGCAACGGGCAGATCATGCTCAGATGCGGAAAAATCATCAAGCAGAAGCTCCATTTCAGCACAGCCGTCATCAAAAGCATATCCACGCTTTTCAAAAAACGGAAAGCTCCGCTTGTCGAAATTCTCCTTTGAAACGGGCGCTCCGATAAAAAGCCCCGAAGCTCCGCCGAGAATGATTTCATTATGCTCTTTGCCTATATGCTCTTCCGCCTGAGCCAAAAGCTCCAAACCTATGCCCTGTCGGCGGTACTTTTCCGAAACGCATATCAGCCGCAGGCTGTTGTCCTTAACCACCGCAAAGCCAACTATATCGCCGTTTTCCTTATGCTCAAAAACAGTGCAGCCGCCGATATCGAGCAGTTGAACAAACATCCCCCTGCTTAATTGAAGTTCGGGATAGCAATCCCCAAACAGCTCAAAATATCCCATGCAAAGCTCCTTATTCAATAGGCGGAATATCCTTGGACGCTTCCTCATAGAACACGCCAAGCTTGCCGATGTAAGAATCCTTCCACGGCTTGTTCCTGCCGATGTAATGGACTATGGCAGAAATGTTCCGCACATTTTCGGGGGTCATCATATGATACATCATAAGCCGCTCGGTCATATTGTATCTGAGCGGTTCAAGGGGATATATCTTATCGGAATAAAGCCCGCTTAGAACGTCCTGATCGGGCAGGATAAGCAGCTTTTCGTTCTCACTGATGTAGTTATATACCTCTTCCTCGCTCTGGCTGCTGCGGAGAAGATCTAAATTCATAAGCATTACGCCCGAATTTATGTAAGGGCCTTCATCGTCCATGCCAAGGCGTATTTTGTTTATCATTCGCATGACTTCATTTACGTGGGAAGCCGCAGCATAATAATAGCCGTCCAGCCGGGTCTCGTAAAGCTCCTTTACGGAACCCAGCACCACGATATCGGGGTCAAGATACAATATCCTGTCAAGGCTTTCGGGGAGATACTTTGCGGCAAATATCCGAAAATACATCTCACGGGGATATCTGTCGGTAATGGGGGCGTCCGCAAATTCGTTCTCCCCTGTCTTTATGTCAATGAGCCTGCATTTATCGGCAGGGATACGCTGACGGACAGCCTCAAAATCCGCCTCGGTAAGAGAAGCGTTCATAACGTAAACATCAAATTCCGTGTCGGGATTTGACTTTATGAGCGATGAAAGCATTACGCAGAGCTGGTAAAGATAACCTCGGTTAAGTGTGACCAGAATATTCATATAACTTCCCCTTTGTTCTGATTTTCCTCTATAAGTTTGTCAAGGCTCCTGAGTGTCTTTACGGTAAATATAGCCGTAAACGCCGCCGTAAGCACATCTGCGACGGACTGTGTCATCTGAAGTCCCGTAAGTTCGAATACCTGCGGCAGTATAAGCACCAGCGGAATGAAGAAAACGCCCTGCCTTGCAATGGCAAGAAAGCTTGCAAGCAGTGTTTTTCCCATGTTCTGGACAATCATATTCGTCATAATGATGATGCCCTGCAAAAATCCCGTTACGCACTGGAACCTGAGAAGCGGCGTGCCTGCGCTGATAACGTCGGGGTCATCACGGAAGAATGCCACCAGCTGAGGTGCAAACACAAACACTATTGCGCCGAACACCATCATGAACAGGGTCGATGCCTTTATGCAGAAAAGATACATACGCTTTATCCTGTCATACCGCTTTGCACCGTTGTTGAAGCCGCACACGGGCTGGAAGCCCTGACCAAAGCCTATGACCACGGAAGCGCCTATCATAACTATCTTGTTAACAACCGACACCGCCGCAATAACAGCCTCGCCGAAATTTCCCGCTGCGTGGTTCAGGCAGATAAAGGACACGCTCATGATGGACTGCCTGAAAAGCGAGGGCGTGCCGAAGCGGAATATTGCCGAAACTATTACGCCGTTCAATACAAAATCCGGCTTGCGGAAAGGGATACGTCCGCTCATTACAAGCAGCACTATAAAGGAGATGATCTGGCTTGAAACAGTCGCCAGAGCCGCTCCACGGACTTTCATGCCCAAAATGAAGATAAAAACGGGGTCAAGGATAACATTCAGCACCGCTCCGCTTGCCATGCCTATCATGCCATAGAAAGCGTTGCCCTGAAATCTCAGCTGGTTGTTCATTGTAAATGATGCCATTACAAAGGGAATACCGATAAGCAGCACCGATACGTATTCCACCGTGCTTTCCATAAGCAAGGGCGTTGCTCCCAGAAGCTGCGACAGCGGGCGGATATTCATATAGCCCAGCAGCGAAAGTATAACGCCCATCATAAGGGACAGCACCGCCGCCGTGTCAGCCATCTGTGCGGAAGCCTTTACGTCGCCCTCGCCCAGCTTTCGTGCCATATAGTTTCCCGAACCGTGGCCGAAGAAAAAGCCGATGGCCTGTATGATCGCCATCAGGGAAAACACCACGCCCACAGCCGTGGAAACGGTGTCAAGCCTGCCCACAAAATAAGTGTCAGCCATGTTGTAAAGCGCCGTGATAAGCATGGTTATTATCGTAGGCACTGCCATTTTGCAGACAAGAAGCTCAACGGGAGAGTGGAGCATATCATGTCTTTTCTCTTCGGGGGTCATCATCTGGAAATATCATCCTTACTATTTACTTTATATATAAGTATATTATACCAAATCGGAAGAAATTGTCAAGCGTGCGGCGGCGTATAACCGCTGTCAGACCGTTAAGATTTACGGCATAAAGCCTGTTTTTCAGAGGTATCTTGACATTATTCCCCATATGTGCTATATTTAAATAGCATTTAAAGCGGCGCAAAAAAGTGACACCACATCTGTAGGTGTCTTTTTTTTACGGCAAGAAAGGATCTTCCCCATTATGCAAGGCGTTAAAGCAAAAGCTGCAAAAGCGGCTTTCCCCTACACTCTTCCCATACTTACAGGCTTCCTGTTTCTGGGCATCGCCTACGGCGTTTATATGAACAGTCTGGGGTTCTCATTCGTTTATCCGATGATAATGAGCGTTACTATATTTGCAGGCTCTATGGAATTTGTGGCAGCGACCATGCTGCTGAGCAAATTTGACCCGCTGGCAGCCTTTGTCACAACGCTTATGGTAAACGCCCGTCATCTTTTCTACGGCATTTCCATGCTGGAAAAGTACAACGTCAAGGTCTTTCGTAAGATATACCTTATCTACGGAATGTGCGATGAATCCTTTTCAATAAACTGCTCCGTTGACGCTCCCGAGGGCGTTGACAAGGGCTGGTTCATGTTCTTTGTGACCCTGTTCAATCAGGCATACTGGGTTTTCGGTGCCACCCTCGGAGGACTGCTGGGAAACCTTATCACCTTTGATACAAAGGGGCTTGATTTCGTTATGACAGCCCTGTTCATAGTCATCTTCACCGACCGCTTCATGGCACGCCGTGTTCACCTCCCCGCACTGCTGGGACTGGGGCTTACGACGCTGTGTCTGGTGATCTTCGGCAGCGATAACTTCATCATTCCCTCAATGATAGCCATTCTGCTCTCCCTGACCATTTTCAGAAAGAAGCTCGACCTGCCAGAGGAAATGCTGAAAAAGCCCGACAGATCATAAAAGGAGGATAAGGAAATGACTATCGCACAGCAGATAATCACAATAGGGGCTGTTACTCTCGGAACCCTTTGCACAAGGTTCCTGCCGTTCATCATCTTTCCTGCGGGAAAGGAAACGCCGAACTACATAAAATATCTGGGAAAGGTGCTTCCCTGCGCCGTTACGGGGCTTCTGGCAATATACTGCTACAAGTCCGTTTCGGTCACATCATACCCTTTCGGACTGCCCGAATTTATCGCAGGAGGACTTACGGCAGGGCTTCACTTCCGGAAGAAAAATATGTTTCTCTCCATTGCGGCGGGAACCATATGCTACATGCTGCTCATAAGATTTGTTTTTGCATAATTTAAAGTGCAAATATTCATAATGACTTTGTATCATCATCTCAGGTCATATTCAGTCAGATAAACAGAAAAAGTATAGCCAAACAGAGTTAACACATCGTTAATTATATGTGTAAACTGACCAATACAACCGTTTATATAGTTTAAAATACCATTTTTTTAACATTGACTTTTAAGGCAAAAAATTGTAAAATATAGGTGTAATTAAAGTTGTATATGTAAAATCTGTGCAGTCTGTGATGTATTTTACAGCTCCGATCCATGATTTTGCGTACAAGATTACCCCGCTGGCATGAACCGTCGTAATGCTATGCGGTAAAAAATCCCACCGACGGAGAAACAAGGGGTTTACAATGAAAACTTCAAAGAAAATTCTTGCACTTAGTCTTGCTGCCTGCATGACTGTACCTTTCTTTACAGCTTGCGGCGATAATTCCACAAGCGGCGATGCTGCTTCCACCGACGCTGCAGCAGCTGACAACGGCGCAGCAGCTTCCACAGGCGCTTCCTTCAAGATCGGCGGTATCGGTCCTATCACAGGCGGCGCTGCTGTTTACGGTCAGGCTGTAAAGAACGCAGCTGAGATGGCTGTTGAGGAGATCAACGCAGCAGGCGGTATCAACGGCTACCAGATAGACTTCAAGTTCGAGGACGATGTTCACGATGCAGAGAAGTCCGTAAACGCTTACAACACCCTTAAGGACTGGGGCATGCAGATGCTCATGGGTACCGTTACTTCTACTCCCTGCCAGGCAGTAGTTGAGGAGTCCCACAACGACAATATGTTCCAGCTCACTCCTTCCGGCTCCGCAATCGAGAGCATCAAGTATGACAACGCATTCAGAGTTTGCTTCTCCGATCCTAACCAGGGTGTCGGCGCAGCTCAGTACATCGGTCAGAACAACCTTGCTGAAAAGGTAGCAGTTATCTACAACAGCTCCGATGTTTACTCTTCCGGTATTTACGAGAAGTTCGCTGCAGAAGCTGCAAATCAGCCCTTCGAGGTAGTTGCTGCAGAAGCATTCACCGATGACTCCAAGACTGACTTTACCGTTCAGCTCCAGAAGGCTAAGGACGCAGGCGCTGACCTTATCTTCCTTCCTATCTACTATCAGGAAGCATCTCTTATCCTCCAGCAGGTAGCTGCTATGGATTATTCTCCCAAGTTCTTCGGCTGCGACGGTCTTGACGGTATCCTTGCAGTTGAAAACTTCGACCTCAGCCTTGCTAAGGGCGTAATGCTTCTTACTCCTTTCGCAGCTGATGCTCAGGACGATCTTACTCAGAAGTTCGTAACTTCCTATCAGGAAAAGTACGGAGAGGTTCCCAACCAGTTCGCTGCCGATACATATGATGCAATGTACATCATCAAGGCTGCTGCCGAAAAGGCAAACGTAACACCCGATATGTCCGTTTCCGATATCTGCGATGCTATGAAGGTTGCTATGACCGAGATCACATATGATGGTCTTACCGGAACAGGCATGACATGGAGTGCAGACGGCGAGCCCTCCAAGGCTCCTAAGGCTGTTGTAATCGACATTGCTGAGGACGGCACTGGTTCCTACAAGGCAATGTGATCTGACTTATAAAGTCTGATAGTTTTATCCGCATAATATTACCGTCGGTGTCGATATTTTGATACCGGCGGTTTATGTGGTTATAAGGACTTGTATTTTCAGCTTTAAAAAACCGAAAAGCAGAAGGAAATCCGAATATTTCCTTCCGCTTTTGAGTTTTTTAAACTTAAGATTCAACGAAAACTCAAAACAAAATAAACATTAGAATGGGGATTGAGAAAATGAGCTTTCTGAATTACTTGATCAACGGTCTCAGCCTGGGAAGCGTTTATGCGATCATTGCTCTTGGCTACACAATGGTTTACGGTATCGCAAAAATGCTGAACTTCGCTCACGGTGACATTATCATGGTAGGTGCATATGTGGTGTTCCTCTGCATGAAGAACGCAGGCCTTAGCCCTATTGTCAGCATCATTATCGCAATGATAGCCTGCACGATCCTGGGCGTTGTTATCGAAAAGGTGGCATATAAGCCTCTCAGAAACGTAAGCTCCTCGCTGGCGGTGCTTATCACAGCCATCGGTGTCAGCTACCTGCTCCAGAACCTTGCACTGCTCATATTCGGCGCAGACGCAAAGTCCTTCACATCGGTAGTTTCACTCAAGCCCATAAAGCTTTTTGACGGTCAGGTATCTATCACGGGAGAAGCTGTGGTAACTATCATCACCTGTATCGTTATCATGGTTGGTCTTACCCTCTTTGTCAACAAGACAAAGGCAGGAAAGGCAATGCAGGCAGTTTCCGAGGACAAAGGTGCGGCTCAGCTCATGGGCATCAACGTAAATGCCACAATAACCCTTACCTTTGCTATCGGCTCCGCTCTTGCGGCAGTTGCAGGCGCTCTCATGTGCTCCGCATATCCCAACCTTACCCCTTATTCGGGAACAATGCCCGGTATCAAGGCATTCGTTGCAGCGGTATTCGGCGGAATCGGCTCTATCCCCGGCGCTATGATCGGCGGACTGCTCATCGGCGTTATCGAGATAATCGGCAAGGCCTACATCTCCTCTCAGATCACTGATGCTATCGTGTTCGCTATCCTCGTTATCGTTCTTCTGGTAAAGCCTACGGGTATCCTCGGCAAGAACATTCAGGAAAAGGTATAAGGAGGGCTGATGATGAGTAACGTTAAAACAAAACCTGCTAAAAAGCTTACAAAGTCCACAACGGACAGCCTGATAAACTACGGCATCGTTATCGTGCTCTACATAATAATGATGATAATGCAGGCAACAGGCAATCTTTCAAGCTCCATGAAGGGCTTTCTCGTTCCCGTTTGTATCTATGTTATAATGGCAGTTTCCCTTAATCTGGTTGTCGGAATCCTTGGCGAGCTGAGCCTTGGCCACGCAGGCTTTATGTGCGTGGGTGCCTACACCAGCGCGATCTTCTCAAAGCTTACAGAATCCACCATTACAGCAGCTCCCCTGAGATTTATTCTTGCAATTCTTGTAGGTGCATTTTTTGCAGCTGTCTTCGGAATACTGATCGGAATCCCCGTTCTACGTCTTAAAGGCGACTACCTTGCTATCGTAACACTGGCATTCGGCGAGATAATCAAGAACGTGGTAAACATCATCAACTTCGGCGTTGACTCCAACGGCTGGCATTTCTCCACCAAGAGCACCATGGAGCTTGGTCTTGAGGCTGACGGAAACGTCATCATCAAGGGCGCTCAGGGTATCTCGGGCACACCTAAGGACGCAAACTTCACCGTGGGCGTTATCCTCGTTCTCCTTACACTGTTCATCGTTCAGAACCTTATCAAGTCCAGAGACGGCCGTGCTATCATGGCGATAAGAGATAACCGCATCGCTGCCGAATCCGTGGGAATCAACATCACAAAGTACAAGCTCATGGTATTCACTATCTCCGCTTCTCTCGCAGGCGCAGCAGGTGCGCTCTACTCCCACAACTACGCAACACTTACCCCCGCAGGCGACAAGTTCAACTACAACGCATCTATCATGATACTGGTTTACGTGGTACTCGGCGGAATCGGAAACATCAGAGGCTCCGTTATCGCAGCCATCGTTCTGTATATCCTCCCCGAAAAGCTCCGCTTCATCGGCGACTACAGAATGCTGGTATATGCAATCGTGCTTATCATCGTAATGCTTATGAACTGGGCTCCCAAGGCACAGGAATACAAGCAGATGATCGCCTATAAATTCAAGAGCAAATTCGGTAAGAATAAGGAGGAAGCTGCGGAATGAATATGTTAGAGGTATCAAATCTGAGCATTTCCTTCGGCGGTCTTAAAGCCGTAAGCGAATTTAATCTTACTATCAAAAAAGGTCAGCTTTACGGTCTTATCGGCCCCAACGGCGCAGGAAAGACCACAGTGTTCAATATGCTGACAGGCGTTTACAAGGCAGACACAGGCTCCATTATCCTTGACGGCACAAACATCACAAAGATGAGCACCATTGAGGCAAACCGTGCGGGTATCGCAAGAACATTCCAGAATATCCGTCTTTTCAAGGAGCTTTCAGTTATCGACAATGTTAAGGTAGGTCTCCACAATCACCATTCCTACAGCACATTTGAGGGCGTGTTCCGTCTCCCCAAATACTTCAAGGTAGAAAAGGAAATAGAAGAAAGAGCGCTGGAGCTTCTCAATGTCATGGGTCTTGAGGAGGAAAGAGACGTTATCGCTTCAAACCTCCCCTACGGAAAGCAGCGTAAGCTGGAGATCGCCCGTGCTCTTGCCACCGCCCCCAAGCTTCTGCTTCTTGATGAGCCTGCAGCAGGCATGAACCCCAATGAGACAGCTGAGCTGATGGACACTATCCGCTTTGTACGTGAAAATTTTGATATGACTATCCTGCTTATCGAGCATGATATGAAGCTTGTTTCGGGAATCTGCGAAGAAGTCACTGTACTGAACTTTGGTCAGGAGCTTGCTCATGGCAAGACATCTGACGTTCTCAACGATCCCAGAGTTATCACCGCATATCTTGGCGAATAATAAGGAGGCTCATAAAATGTCATTGCTCACTATCGAAAATCTTGAAGTATTTTACGGCGTTATCAATGCTATCAAGGGCATTTCCTTTGAAGTAAACGAGGGCGAGATAATCGCACTCATCGGCGCAAACGGCGCAGGAAAAACAACTATCCTTAACACAATCACAGGTCTTGTCCCCGCAAAATCAGGCTCCATAAAGTTTGAGGACAAGGATCTGCTCAAAACTCCTGCACACAAGATCGTAAGCATGGGCATCGCCCACGTTCCCGAGGGACGACGCATTTTCCAGCAGCTCACGGTTTTCGAGAACCTTAAGCTGGGCGCTTACACCCGAAAGGACAAGAAAGAGATCGCCGATACTCTGGAACTGGTCTATGAGCGCTTCCCCCGTCTTAAAGAGCGCCGCACCCAGATCGCAGGAACCCTTTCCGGCGGCGAGCAGCAGATGCTTGCAATGGGCAGAGCGCTTATGTCCCACCCTAAGATAATCCTTATGGACGAGCCTTCAATGGGTCTCTCCCCTCTTTATGTAACAGAGATATTTGATATTATCCGCTCGGTAAACGAATCGGGCACAACAGTTCTTCTGGTTGAGCAGAACGCTAAAAAGGCACTTTCCATCGCAAACAGAGCATATGTTCTTGAAACAGGAAAGATAGTTCTTTCGGGAGACGCTCACGAGCTTATGAACAACGACTCCGTAAAGAAAGCATATCTTGGCGAATAATATGGGGATACCCTATAAAGAAAGGATAAGGATCATGGACAACCTTGTAATTACAATAGCAAGAGAATTCGGCAGCGGCGGACGCTCCATCGGCAAAATGCTCAGCGAAAAGCTTTCTATTCCCTATTATGACAAGGACCTTATAAAGCTTGCCTCCGAGGACAGCGGCATAAACGAGGCTCTTTTCGGTCTGGCTGACGAAAAAGCAAAGTCGGGACTTTTCAAAAAGGTAAAGGTCTATGACGGTGATGTTATCACTCCGGAAAGATCCGATTTTACCTCTCAGGAAAATCTTTTCAACTTCCAGGCAAAGGTCATAAAGAACCTGGCAGATGAAAAAGCTCCCTGCATCATTATCGGAAGGTGTGCGGATTTTGTCCTTGCTGACAGAGCCAATGTGCTGAGAATTTACATCTGGGCTGACAAGGAAACCTGCATCAACAATTCCATGAAGGTCTGCGGCTATGACCGCAAGGAAGCCGAAAAGCAGGTTGAGAAGATTAACCGTGAGCGCAGCGCTTATTATAAGGCTCACACAGGCAACGAGTGGACAGACGTGAGAAATTACGACCTGTGCCTCAATACCAGCCAGCTTGGCTTTGACAGATGTATCAAGATCATTGAGAGCTACATCGACATAATGAACAAGTGATAATAACACAGATTGCTGCGGTTTGCCGCAGCAATTTTTTTGAGGGGTATGTTATGCACGGTCTTGGTACGATAGTAAACGCCGCCGCCATTGTGGCAGGCAGCCTTATACTAATCACCAATAAAACTATAGACAAAAAATCATCGCATAATCCATATACGCAAGATTATGCTCAATTTTTTGTATAGTTTTTAATTGGTGCTTAGTATTATAGGAATGATATTCAAGTCAAAGATAAGCAAGCGCTTTCAGGACATCATAATGCAGGTAATGGGTCTGGCGGTAATGTTCATAGGAGCTTCAGGCGCTCTGCGAGGGATATTCACTGTAAAGGACGGTTTCCTTGAAACAGGCGGCACAATGCTGATGATAGCATCCCTTACCATAGGAGCGCTGCTGGGCGAGCTTATAAACATTGAGGCTCAGATGGAACGCTTCGGCGAATGGCTCAAGGACAAGGCAAAAAGCAGCGGAGATACCAAGTTCGTTGAGGGCTTTGTGACCGCTTCCCTGACAGTCTGCATAGGAGCAATGGCAATAGTCGGCTCCATTGAGGACGGCATCTCGGGCAATCACGACACGCTCTTTGCAAAGGCAGCCCTTGACCTTGTTATCGTAATGGTATGCGTGGCATTTTCAGCCATTCCCGTTGCAATTCTCCAGGGCACCGTAACCATATGCGCAGGCTTTATCGCCCCCATAATGAACGACAGCATTATTGCAAACATCTCGTTCATCGGCTCAATGCTCATATTCTGCGTGGGCGTTAACCTTTCCTTCGGCAAGAAATTCAAGGTGGGCAATATGCTGCCTGCCATAATAATCCCTTTTATATACGGACTTATTGCAGGATAAAATACCATTCATTTTAAATTTCAATCAAATAACACAAAAGCGGTACCGCCCTTTCGGACGATACCGCTATTTTTATGTGTTCATATTGTCATTATGCTCTGGGAGTTGCATATACAACATCGGAGCTGCTGAGGTTTGTCCAGTTGCCGTTTACGCAGGCACGTACTGCAAAGCCGTAGTTGATGCCGTTTACCAGTCCCGAAACTGTGTAGGAAGTGGAGTAAACTGTTGCAACACTGTTATAATCGCCGTTGATGTAGGTATATACCATGTATCTGTCGGCGCCGTTTACTGCTGTCCACTGGAGGGAAACATATCCGTTGCCTACTGCCGCACTGGTGATCTTAGGAGTTGAGGAGTAAGTAAGAGGTGTGCAGTAAACTATGTCAGAACCTGTGTAGCTTGTCCATGTGCTGCCCACATATGCTCTTACCAGGAAGCCGTATCTGATGCCGCCTACAAGACCCTGAACATTGTAGCTTGTGCCTTTTACGGTGGCTACCTGATTCATGGAGCCGTTGATGTAGGTGTAGATAGCATATCTGGAAGCACCTGTTACAGCTGTCCACTTGAGGGATACGCTCTCAACGCCTGCGGTTGCACTGGTTATCTTAGGTGAAGAGGGAGCTGTGGGAGTTGCATAAACGATATCGGAAGATGTAACAGCAGACCATGCGCCGTTTACGTAAGCCTTGACTGCAAAGCCGTACTTGATGCCGTTTGCGAGGTTCTTTACTGTCATAGATGTCGCTGTGGTGGTTCCTCTGTTAGTCCACTGACCGTTCAGATAAGAGTAAACCGCATACTTGGAAGCTCCGCTTATGCCCGACCATGTAAGTGTTACCTGACCGTTACCGGCTGCTGCCTTTGTGATCTTGGGCTTTGTGCTTACTGCGGGAGTTGCATAAACGATATCGGAAGATGTAACGGTGCTCCATGCGCCGTTTACATAAGCCTTGACTGCAAAGCCGTACTTGATGCCGTTTGCGAGGTTCTTTACTCTCATAGATGTTGCTGTGGTGCTGCCTCTGTTGGTCCACTGACCGTTGATAACGGAGTAAACCGCATATCTGGTAGCTCCGTTTACAGATGTCCATGTAAGTGTTACCTGACCGTTATCGGGAGTTGCCTTTGTGATCTTGGGCTTTGTGCTTGCAGCGGGAGTTGCATAAACGATATCGGAAGATGTAACGGAAGTCCATGCGCCGTTTACATAAGCCTTAACCGCAAAGCCGTATCTGATGCCGTTTGCAAGACCTGTTACTGTCATGTATCCGTTTCTGGTGTATCCGTGGTTCTGCCACTGACCGTTGATAACGGAATATACTGCATAATTGGTAGCGCCGCTTACGCCCGACCATGAAAGTGTAACCTGACCGTTATCGGGAGTTACCTTTGTGATCTTGGGCTTGTTTGCAGCTGTGGGAGTTGCATAAACGATATCGGAGCTTGAAACGGAAGACCATGCACCGTTTACCAGTGCCTTTACTGCGAAGCCGTACTTCAAGCCGCCTGTAAGACCTGTAACGGTCATGCTTGTAGCTGTGGTGTAGCCTCTGAGCACCCACTGATTGTTATTCTTGGTATAAACCGCATAATTGGTAGCGCCGCTTACAGCTGTCCATGTAAGATAAGCCTGACCGCTGCCGGGAGTTACCTTGGTGATAACGGGCTTGGGAGAATAAGTGGGGGTTGCATATACCACGTCGTTTGCGGTATAGGAGCTGAGGTTGCCGTTGATATAGTAACGTACCAAAAATCCGTAGCGGACGTTATTTGTAAGTCCTGTTACGGTGTAGGTATTGCCTGTGGTAGCACCTATATATGTAAGATAGCCGTTCATATAGGTATAAACGTTATACTGTGATGCGCCGGGTATCTTGCTCCACTGGAGGGAAGCGGTTCCGTTTATTGCGGAGGTTACTTTTAGGTTAAGAGCATTGGGAGAAGCAGGGTCGTTCTTCACGCAGCTGGGAAGAGTGATGTTGGTGTAATACTTGTTCATCACGGTGTAGTTGATGTTGTGGCGTGAATCAAGGCTCTGGAAGTATGTGGTGCTCTTATTGCAGTATCTGCTGTCAATGTAGCTTCCCTGATCCATAAGGCTTACATCTATCTCATACCAGTCGTTGAATATCTTTACTCTGTTCCATGCGTGGTTTTCGGTGATGACTGTGATACAGTCAAGACCTGCCGCATTGCAGAAATATGTCATTGTCATGGCATATCCGCTGCCGTAGCACTGTCTGTCAAGGAGAGCGCCTGCGATAGACTGATGATGTGCGCCTGTGGAATAGGAAACAGCGTTAGCTATCTTCTGATAAATAGCCTGCTCCTTGGTAAGGTCATTGGTGCACTTGTTGATATCAGCCATCCATGTGTTAGTGATGCTGTTGATGCTGTTGTAAGCATTTCTTCTTACGGTACCGTTCTGGTAATCGGAATACATCATGGGGTAAACAAAGTTCTGACCGAATCTGTAGCCGTTTGTAAGGAAGAAATACTGGGGATTTGAGTAGTAGAACATATACAGTATCTGCTCAAGACGTGAGCTGGAGATGCTGTTGGAATCGAAGGAAACGTAGTCGATGTACTGAGATGTGTAGGTCTGGCTGGAAGAAAGCACTGCGTTGCAGGCATTTGCCAGATTGTTGTACAGAGTACGTTCGGCTGAGTTCAGCTGATTGTAGAAATAGCTGGTGTTGTAACGGTATGTAGCGTCTAAAGTCTCGCTGTAGGCATCAGTCTCATTAAGAGCCTTGTCCTTGTCGATCATCTCTCTGATAGCTGCCATATCGTCATCGTCGGTGTAGATGCCCTCAACACCAACATCGGGGAGAACCATGTTGGAATCCTCTGCCATAATATCCTCAGCGGACTTTCCTGTCTGAGCAGTATCATCTGTTGTCTCGACAGTCTCAGTCTCATCTGGTTCGGTGACATCAGGTTCTGTTACATCGGGTTCTGTTACATCAGGCTCGGTTACGTCAGGCTCGGTTACGTCTGGTTCTGTTACATCAGGCTCGGTTACGTCAGGTTCTGTTACATCGGGTTCTGTTACATCAGGCTCGGTTACGTCTGGTTCGGTTACGTCAAGCTCGGTTACGTCAGGCTCGGTTACGTCAGGTTCGGTGATGTCGGGTTCGGTCACGTCGGGCACAGTTACTTCAGTCACAGCAGGAACATTTTCGTCAGTGCCCGCAGGGACATCTGCAAAAACGGTTACTGTACACTGGAGAGCTGTCAGTGCCGCCATAGACGCAGCCGCAATGACTTTTGTTACACGTTTCTTCATTATGACCATCCTTTCCAATGGATATTGTACTTATCAACAGGTAGCTTTATCGCATACTGCCTTTAGTATAATTATACACCATTTTTTCAACGAATGCAATAATTTTGGTATCAAAAGAAATCACAATTTGGTTAAAAATGTAACAAAGTAAAAACGCAGCCGCCCATTTTCGGACGGCTGCGTGCAGCATATCATGTCGTTTGACTGACAGGAAGTATTTGAGTAAAAAGCTTATTCAGCGTCGTTATAAACCTTGATCTCTTCATCAACGATGGAGTAGTATTCTTCACGAGCCTGTACCCAGTCCTCAAACTGCTCGTTTGCAATTCCCTCATAGAGAACGGTCATAAGAGTATCGGACATATAGGTACTGAGGCCATAGCCGTAATCATAAGCCTGAACGAACTGGTCGGGATCGTAGAAGTTCATAGCGATATCATACATCTCGGAAGTCCAGCCGTCGTTGTTCTTTAGGAACTTCTCCTTGGTAGCTTCAACATACTTTTCATCGTAGTTAACGGTTCTGTTGCAGTCGAACCATGCCTTTACGCAGTCAGCGTTCTCAGAACCCTTTACCCACATATATGCGAATACCTTGTTGGAAACATAGTACTTGTCGGAATCAGGATCCTTGGGGAAAGGAACTATCTGGATAACATCATCAGGGCAGGACTTTGCAGCAGCATTGTATGCCCATGTACCCATGGAGTAGAAGAGAATACTGTCATCAACGAAAGCAGACTCGCCGCCGATCCAGCCTCTCTTGATAAGGTTGTTCTTGAAGATATCCTCCAGAACGCCCTGAGCCCTTTCAATCTTCTGGCTTCTCAGGTTGTTGCCGAACTTGGTTCCGTCATATGTTACCATGGTCTCGCCTGAGGTGTAAACGAAAGCGTTTGCCCACCAGCCGCCGATACCGTATCTTTCGGAACCGGAGTCGTTGCTCTCAACGTAGGTCTTCATCATATCAACAAAGGTGTTCCAGTCCCACTCACCGTTGAGGTAAAGCTCATAGGGATCTTCAAAGCCATTGTCAGCCATGGTAGTCTTGTTGTACATAAGTACCTGGGTATCGTTGAAGCTGTATCCCAGAGGTGCGATGTAATGCTCGCCCTTCCAGATAAAGCTGTCAGCGGTGTCCTTAACGGCAGCCCACTTGGGGTCGTCCCAGTTAACAAGGGAGTCGATAGCCTGATACTGACCCTTGGAAATGTCATAGGGGAAGGTTCTCCACTCATAAGCAAAGATATCGGGAGATGTACCGCCGAGGATAGAGGTTGCCAGGTCATCAAAGCGCTTGTCGCTTGTTGTGGGCATATACTCTATCTTAGCGCCGTAGGTATCTTCAAAAAGTGCAAGCTCGGGGCTTCTCTCGGGAGAGTCGTTTGTGGGGTTAAGGTCGTAAATGCCAAGCCACTTCAGGGTCTTGCCGCTGATATCAACATCAAGGGTCTCATCAAGAGCATCTACCTCGATATCGTCGCCTGTCCACTCGGTAGCGGCTGTAGTGGTAACATCGGCAGTGGTAGTGTCCCCTGTTGTTGCGCTGCCACTGTCAGAGCTGCCTCCGCAGGCAGTAAGGGAAGCGGTAAGGGAAAGTGCCAATATTCCGGCTGTAAGCTTCTTATAATTCATTTTTCAACATCCTCCTTAAACTCGGTTTATAAAAGCTTTGTTTTGAAATCGTTTGCAATTTTTTGTATAATACTGTTTGGATTTACTGTCTGTGTTTTATACATCATAGCATATTGTGCCAATAAAGTCAACTATTTTTTAAACTGCCGCCCTATTTTTATACTTTTTGCACAAATATTCACCTATTTTTTTGCAACAATAAAACTCAAAAGCAAATAAAAACGGCAGCGGAGCTTTCTTGCCGACCGCTGCCGTTTTATATGTTCAGATGTTAATACTCAGACTTTGTTCTTGTCTATCAGGTCCTTTTCCGCCTTGGTTATCTGCATATATTCCGCATTAAGCTCATCGGGGGAAGAAAAGCCCTTTTTCATTGCCGCAAAGCAAAGGCTGGACGCCAGCGGAGAGTTGAGAAGAGGTGCTGCCCTGAATATCATCTCATTGTCCGCAGCCTTGACAGCCTCGGCGCTGTAATCGCCGGTGCAGACCACCGCACCCTTGCGGGCACATTCATTAAGGCGGATCGCAAGCTCTTCAACTGTGATTATCTCGTCCTCGGAAAGTCTTTCCACATTTCCCAAATAGTCCGACTCAAAAAAAGCGGAGTAAACCAGGTTCTGCCTTGCGTGCATAACGGAGCATATAACAGTGTCCGTTCCGCAGAAATTATACGCCAGCGATTCCAGCGCAGATACTCCCGCACAGGGCTTATCCAGCGCAAAGCAAATCCCCTTCACTGCGGAAATGCCGATCCTCAGACCCGTGTATGAACCTGGGCCGCTCACAGCCGCAAAGCCGTCTATCTCCTCAAGCTTTTTGCCCGAATCCTCCAGCATTTTCTTCACCATGGGAAGAATTACCTGAGAATGGGTAAGCTTTGTAACAAACGTATTCTGAGCAAGAACAGCATCTTCGGTGCAGAGCGCACATGAAGCGGTCTTTCCCGATGTGTCAATTCCAATTACCAGCAAATCTATCAGCTCCATTAGGGTCGGTGACGGTTATTTTTCTGCCGTCCCCGCCTGTTGATTCAAGTTCAATAGTTATGACAGAGCTGTCCAGCTCGTCCTCGATATTCTCCGACCATTCAGCCGCAATGACCGCATCGTCGGACATATAATCAAAATATCCCGTGGTTTCCAGATCTTCGCCGCCGCTTATGCGGTACATATCGAAATGATACAGTGAAAGCCCGCTGCCGTGATACTCATTGACAATGGAAAAAGTAGGCGATGAAACGTTGTCGGGAAGCCCCATTCCCAGAGCGATGCCACGGGTGATGGTGGTCTTTCCTGCGCCCAGTCCGCCCTTGTAGGCAATTATCTCGCCGCCTTTAAGACGGGAGCCTATCTGCCTGCCAAGCTCTATGGTCTCCTCAGGGGAATTTGTGTAAAAGACTTTCTTGAACGGCTCCATAGTTATGACGCATATCCCTTTGACGGAATATGCGTCCTCCTCTCATTTTTTTAATTTCAGCCCTCGTCACGCATGGATTTGAGCAGACTGTCAGCGTCTGCGGCAGCATTCATAAGCGACCTCAGCTCTTCGGTAAGGTCACGCTTTTTCTCTGCCTTTTCAGCCTTTGCCGCCTTTTCCTCATCGGGGATAAGGTCGTCCATGGTTATTACGGGGATACCGTCGTCCTCAGGAGCTGCCTCGGGAGCTTCATTCTGAACTTCCTGCTCCTCAGGCTCTTCTTCGGTCTTAGGCTTCTTGTGACAGGCAATGACCGCATGATTTTTCGATGCGGATACGTTCATTACCCTGAATGTCTCGCAGAAGAACGAGATATCATCGTCCTCCAGAGAGCGTATCTTATATCTTTTCCTGTCTGCATAGCCGTATTTCTCGGTGCAGATTATGTCAAAGCCGAAAAGCGGAGTTCTCACGCCGATGCAGCCTATCTCCAGCTCGCTGACGTTTTCAAAAATTATCTCCGCATTGAATTTTACAGGCTCATTGCTGTAAAAGGTCATTCTGATGAACGGTACTTTTACGCCCTCGCTGCCGATGCCGCTGTAATAGCTGAAATCGCCGAAAGCGTCAAAATTGTACCAGTAAAAGTCCTCGGAAAGGTCGGTTATCTGCTCGATACCGTATATCTCGCCGAAATTCTTTCGCAGAGCGCAGTGCTCCTCGTTCATGGGCATGGATTTCTTCATACCCACAGCCAGCTTTTCAAAGCCCATGCCCTCATACCATTTTATAAGGCTGTCCTCACAGAAAAGCTGAACATTGAGCTTGTAAATGCCTGTCTGGCAGTATTCCACCAGCCGCCTTACAATCTCGGCGCCGATGCCGTGCCTGCGGTAATCGTTCCTTACGCAGATACCGCTCATAACAGCGGCAATAAGTCCATCGGAAGCAACTCTGCCCAGACCTATGAGCTTGTCGCCGTCATAAGCATATATGGAGTAGAAGCTGGCGTTTGCCTTTGCAATATCCTCATCTGTATATCCGGGAAGCTGGTACCATTCCAGTGATTTGTAAAGATCGATGGTATCTTCGGGCTTTTTAAGCGCTGAAAGATATTCTATTTCCACAAATATTACCACCCTTCTGAGAATTTTGTCAAAAGACAAATAACGCCCCAACGAAACATTATCACGGCATAAAAAAATATAAACAGTAAATATTACTGTTTATATTTTACCATATTTAATACACAGGGTCAAGCACTATTTAGCATTTGTATTATTACAAATTTATAATTGTCAAACAAAAGCTGATTGACACTGCATATTTTGTTAAAATTGCTCAAATCATATAAGACCTTTAAGCTCACGCCTGAGCCTTGCCACAGGCAGACCCACAACGTTGAAAAAGTCGCCTCTGATACCCTTTACCAGTGTGCAGCCCTCGGACTGGATACCGTAAGCCCCAGCCTTGTCCATAGGGTCGCCCGTTGCGATATAGGCACGTATCTCCTCATCGGTCAGGGGATAAAAGTCAACCTCGGTGCACTGGGAAAAGCTTTTCTCGCCGTCCTTTGAGCATATGCACACGCCTGTTATGACCTTGTGTGTATGTCCCGAAAGCCTGCTCAGCATTTCAAAGGCGTTTTCCTCATTCTTGGGCTTGCCCATTATCTCACCGTCAAGGATCACTATAGTATCGCAGCCGATAACAACATCCTCAGGGTGAGCCTTTGCCACAGCTCTTGCTTTCTGCACCGCAAGATACTCCGATGCCTTTTCGGGGGCTATCTCGGGCGGAATTGTCTCGTCAATATCCGCAGGGCATATCTCAAAATCGGGAACGGCAAATTTCAGAAGCTCCTGCCGTCTGGGTAAAGTGGAAGCCAGCAGAACCGACATTATATTACCCCCAGTTTTCTGCCCAGCTCGTTGAATTCATCATCGGGGAAAGGCATCCATTCATTTTCATATTCACGGCGGCTCTCGCCCTCGGAATAGGGCTTGAAAGCACCGTATATCTCTGCAGCAAGCTGTTTAAGGTCAGTCTGAGCCGCAAAAGCTTCCTCACACTTGTCCTTATCAAAGGCGCCTTTAAGATCCTCCTTGCTGAGATATATCTTAAAAAGTCCAGAGCCGTTTATCTCAACAGCCCACGCCCCAGGCTCATTATCAAGGACGGCATAAAAGCTGCCGTCCCCCGATAATGCGTCGGAACACGCCTTTATGAGCTGACGGGCGCTGTCCGTTTTCCACACATCTGTTGCCAGAATGCAGAAAACGTCGCTGCCCATATCAAAGGTCACATTGAGCCAGCCTGCTATTATCTCATCAACAGTAAATCTCATATCACTTATTTGCGGCGTTCTTTTCGTCGTTATGCTTGTTGATAAGATCCATGCCAACGATAGCAAGACTGAACAGGAGAATGAGCTTCAGAGCAAAGCCCAGAACATCAAAAAGAACAAAGATAAATTTTTTCATTGAACATTTCCTTTCAAAATCGAAGAGAAAATCACGCAAAAGGATTTTCGGACTTGTAGAGCATTCCCTTGGGCTGATTGAAGCCGATGCTTGCCACGCCAAGATATCTGAACACATTGAACAGAGCCTTGCCGTTGTGAGCAAAGGTCACAGCGCCGTGGTGAGGGAATCTGCCCTCGATAAGCACATGGCGGTAAAATCTTCCCATTTCGTTGATGGCAAAAATTCCAATGCCGCCGAAGGAACGTGTGGCAACAGGGAGTATCTCGCCCTCTGCAACGTATGCCGCAAGCTGAGCGTCAGCTGTGGACTGGAGACGGAAGAAGGTTATCTGAGAGGGAATGATATCGCCCTCGAGAGTACCTCTTGTGATATCAGGCTCCTTATCAGGCTCCAGACCTCTGTGCATGATGAGCTGATACTTCATCTCGCAGGAGGTAAGCTTCTTTGCGGTGGTGTTTCCGCAGTGGAAGCCCATGAATGTGTCTGTATGAGCATAAGTGAACTTGCCCTTGATGTCATTCTCGTAAATGTCCGCAGGAACAGTGTTGTTGATATCAAGCAGTGTTACCGCATCATCGGAAACGCACTGTCCTATGTACTCGCTTACAGCTCCCCAGATATCAACCTCGCAGGAAACGGGAATGCCTCTTCCCGTAAGGCGGCTGTTAACATAGCAGGGAACGAAGCCGAACTGTGTCTGGAAAGAGGGCCAGCACTTGTTGGCAAAGATAACAAATTCTCTTTCGCCCTTGTGCTCCTCAGCCCAGTCAAGGAGAGTTATCTCATACTGAGCAAGCTTGGGAAGAATGCCCGGCATCTTGTTGCCCTGTCCCAGCTCCTCAGCCATTTCGGCAACGACCTTTTCGATCCTTGCATCGCCTGCATGAGCATTGAATGCAGCGAACAGGTCAAGCTCGGAGTTTTCCTCTATCTCAGCGCCCAGATCGTAGATTCGTGCGATAGGTGCGTTGCAGGCAAGGAAGTCCTGAGGACGGGGGCCAAAGGAGATGACCTTGAGCTTTGAAAGACCGAGAACGGCTCTTGCCACGGGGATAAATCCGCCTATCATATCAGCAACTTCATCGGCAGTGCCTACGGGATATTCGGGGATATAAGCCTTAACGCCTCTAAGCCCCAGGTTGTAGCTTGCGTTGAGCATACCGCAGTATGCGTCTCCTCTGCCGCCTACAAGGTTATCGCCTGTTTCCTCGGCAGCAGCCGCAAACATTACAGGCAGACCAAATCTCTTGGCAAGGAGAGTTTCGGCAGTCTCGGGGCCGAAGTTGCCCAAATATACCACCAGTGCATTTACTCCCGCTTCTTTCAGCTCTTCCACCGCTTTGAGCATATCCTTTTCGCTCTCAACTGTGGTGGGACATTCATAAACATCTATTCCCTTTGCGGAACAGGCCTTGCATACGGCTGTTCTTCTGCCTGCGGAAAGGCTTGCGGGGAAGCAGTCACGGCTCACCGCAACTATTCCGAGACGTATTTCGGGCATATTCATCATCTTATTCATATTTATATCTCCTTTTTTCAGGGGCATTCCCTGTTTATTTTATTGTGTATTTCCGACAGACGGGCTGTACTGTAGGCAGTGTAACCCTCGTAATAATAGCTGTTGTCGATGCCTTTCATAAAGGTATCACGGTCGCTTATCCTGTCGGTGAGAGCCGAAGCGATGACCGCCTTGATGTCCCTGTCGCTTACGGGGCTGTGCTCCATGGCGGCAAGATAGCTTTCCTTGTCAACGCTGTTCCAGTCGGTGACTTTGCCAAGGGAGGCTTTCAGCATAAGGTCGAGCCATATGCGCATACTGCGCCCGTTGCCCTCCCTGAACGGGTGAGCAATGTTCATTTCAACATATTTTTCGATTATCTCATCAAAGCTGCTCTGGGGCATCTTTTCCACTGCCGCCAGCGCATCTTCAAGATACATGACCGAAGCAAAGCGAAGTTTTCCCTTTGAGATATTGACCGTCCGCAGCTTTCCCGCAAAATCATAGATGTCACAGAAAAGGAAACGGTGTATCTCACACAAAGTGGACACTGTTCCCGCTTCAAGTGTATCAAGGAAGCCGCTTTCAAACATCACGGAAGCCTTTGTTTTGCTTATCCGCTCCTCTTCACGGGCAAGCTCCGCAGAGTTTGTGATGCCAAGCTTATTTTCAAGCATATTCTCACTCCAGTGTCGGTATATGGCTGACAGCAACGCCGTCCTTATCCACCCAGTTCATTTCCTCAAAATATTCTTCAAGGGTGACCTGCTTGTCGGTAAGGAGCTTTGCATAATATACGCCCACAAAGCGGTAATGCCAAGGCTCGTAGATTATGCCCGTAATGTCCTCCTTGCCCTCGGGATAGCGGAGGATAAAACCATAATCCGCTGCGTGCTCTTGAAGCCACTTGTACGCCTCAGTATTCTTGAAGCCGTCGTCGTTCATATCAACATATTCGTCAGACATGATATCCGCCGCAAGACCTGCGTTATGTTCGCTGTAGCCGGGGAGCTGCACCTCTTTCAGAGTATCGGCATAAGCCTCATCATAGGTCATTCCCCTGTTGTCCATACGATCCTGCACGCTCTTGTCAAAGTTCTTCTGCTGATACTCCACAGAGCGGTAGGCGGACATAACTATGAGCTGATGTCCGTCCTCAGAGGCAGCCTTGAGCATCTGGGTCATATATTCGGACATTCTTGCGTCCATGTAATATTCTCTCCAGCTCTCATAGACCTTAGCAGTCTCGATGCCGTCGCAGTATTCGGCAGAAACGGGGTTTTTGCCGTTTACCAGGAACATCGCCCAAACGTTGTCCGCATCGGCAGGGTCGGGCATAGGCTCAGCCGCAGCCTCGGTCTCGGAAACATCGGTAACATCGCCATCGGACACACCGGTCTCCGGTCCCTCAGCGTCAGTCACGCCAGCCTCGTCAGTTCCGTCAGACGGAAGTGTCTCGGAGCCTGCCTGCTGTGTGTCGGAAGCACCCGAAGTCTCAGCGGGAAGCTTGTTTTCAGATGTGATATCATCGGTTTTACCTTTGGAAAAATGCGCCATTAAAAACCCCGCCGCAAATAAAATTACAGTTGATACCGCAAATATCCTTACGCCGTTATATTTTCTTCTTTTCCTCAATTATTATCATCCTTTTGTTATCAAAATATTGACATCTGACCGCAGAAATTGTATAATATAATTGTAGTATGTGTATGCAAACTATGTACTCACAGGCAAGGAGGCCATAAAAATGAAATGCCCGTTCTGCGGATTTGAAGATACCAAAGTTATAGATTCACGTTTTATCGACGGAAAAAAGCGCCGCCGCCGCCGCTGTACCAACTGCGGAAGGCGTTTTACCACCTACGAATGCATTGAACTGCCCGAGCTGCTTGTTAATAAAAAGGACAACACTTATGAGCCTTTTGACAGGAACAAGCTTATCAGAGGGCTTTCATTTGCCGTCAAGAAGCGTCCCGTCCCCGGCTCTGCCATTATCGCCATTGCCGACAGCATCGAAAACTACTGCGCCAACAATATGCTCAGCCAGATATCCACAAGCGAGATAAGCGATATGGTGCTCGAGCAGCTCAAAAAGCTGGACGAGGTGGCATATGTCCGTTTCGCCTCGGTAAACAAGGATTTCAGCGATGTTGACTGCTTCCTTGATCTTATCAGCGACCTTCGCAAGGATAAGTAAACCGCATTATATATTATTCCCACAAATTTATATTGATACACGGGGGGTATATCCCCCGTTTTTTTATTGCTGCAAGCTCTGTGCCGCCGTAAGAAGAGCTTCCTTTTCATTTGGCAGCTCCTCGTCAATGACCTTGGAAAGCAGCTTGTCAAGGGTCTCCCCTATCTGCCTGCCGCTTATGCCCAGCGCCGCAATATCATTGCCGTTGATAGCCAGCTGCCTGAGCGAAAAGCACTCATCGCTGCGAACTATCTCATATGCAATTATCTTCATGCCGTCAAGCACAGGGATACGTTCAAGGCAGAAGCTCTGCTTTGCACGGTTATCGCCTTTCATGACCTCAATGAGCCGTATGAACTGCTCCATGCCCATTACCGAAACAAGGCGCCTTACCACACGCTTGCTCTCAATGGGAGTAACGTAGTGATATTTTATAAGCTCCGTCACATTTCGCACGGTCTCGCCGTTAAAATGCAGCCTTTCCATAATCTTTTCAGCCATTTCGGCGCTTTGCTTTTCATGACCGAAGAAATGCCTGTGACCCTCATCATCTGTGCGGCAGCAGGCAGGCTTTGCTATGTCATGGAACAGCAGTGCCAGGCGGACATACTTATCGGGCTTGGATCTTTCAACAGCGTGGGCAATGTGCCCCCACACGTCATATACATGATACCTGCTCTTCTGGTCAAAGCCGTTGCAGGGGGTTATCTCGGGGATAATTGTGCTGAAAACATCGCTGAATTCCATCATGAGAGTGCATGGGGCCTTTCCTGTTACAAAGCGGGTAAGCTCGCTGCTTATGCGCTCGGCTGATATCTCTTTGAGCAGATATTTCTTCTCGTGGATAGCACGGGCTGTTTCGGCGTCAATGACAAAGCCCAGCTCGGAAGCAAATCTGAGAGCACGGAGGATACGCAGTGCGTCCTCCTCAAATCTTTCGTATGGGTCGCCAACGCAGCGGACAACACGCTCAATGATATCGTCCTGACCGCCTAACTTATCCACCAGCCCTCTTTCGGGGGAATACGCCATGGCGTTCATAGTGAAATCACGCCGTGAAAGGTCGTCCTCCAGGCGGGGCGTGAAACAGACAGTATCGGGTCTGCGGTGATCGGCATATGTACCGTCAATGCGGTAGGTGGTGATCTCCACATTTTCTCCGCCGCTGACAACTGTTACGGTGCCGTGCTTTATCCCGGTTTCAATAACGGTAAAGTCCTCGAAACAGGCAGCAGTCTGCCGGGGAAGAGCGTTTGTGGTGATATCATAATCGCTCGGTTCTCTGCCCATAAGCCCGTCACGGACACAGCCGCCCGCCAGATAGGCTTCATAGCCTGCGTTATGGAGTTTATCAAGTACGATACTTATGTTATCGGGTATATTTATTGTCATCTTCTGCCTTGCTCCCTTGACCGCCCAAAGCGAAAAATTTACTGTTTATTATTATAACACATATTTCTGCAAATTGCAATAATTTGTGAGAGGATTTAAAACAGCACAAATCATCAAAATGAAATTTCTGCCGCCGTTTGACAAATCACGCAGAGTATGATATAATATATGGAATAATGCTCACAATTCTCTTAGCATCGGAGTGTGAATATAAACAAATGAATATAAATGCTCGGTCACGATTGAAGCATTCGGCGACTGTTATCCTTTACGCCGTGCTGATGGCTGTGATTATCATCGGTATTATCGCCGCATGGATAATTGTCTCGGGCAGGAACAGGATAGCCATTGACGAGGTCTATGGCAATGTCATCGTGGAGCGAAGCGGCGGGCAGATAAGCGCCAAGCAAGGTATGCGGCTGGAAAGCGGTGACTGCGTAAAGGTTCTGTCAGGCGGCTCCGCACGGATAACGCTGGGCAGGGACAGGTACATATATCCTGAGGCTGATTCGGCTGTGACTGTTACCCGCAGCAAGGAAGACAAGTCTTTCGGGGCTGAACTGCTGACGGGCGCTGCGGCGGTTAGGCTTGACAAAGCTGCCGATATAAAGGTATCTGCGCTGAATGTTATCGTTACGGCAAGCGGCTCTGTTTTCAGGGTAAGCTGTACCGATAATGCAGCAGAGATCATTTGTGCTGACGGCGAGGCTGATATCTCAGGCGGCGGCACAGCTCAAAAGCTTGCGGCAGGCAGTCTTGCACGGCTCACATCGTCAAGCGGAGAAATAGTGCTCACGCCGGAAGAGGCTGAGGTTTCCGCTCTTCCCGAAAGCGCTCTGAAAAGCCTTATGCGTATCGCTTCACAGCGCAGCATGACATTCTCTCTCAACAGCCTTGGCGGTGCATATCTGGCGCTTGATGAAAATATAGCGGCAACGGAGATATCGGAAGCTGTTTCCGAAAGCATTGCGGAAACTACCGTATCCGAAACCACTGTATCCGAAACCTACACTTCTCCAAGCGAAGAAACCACCGAAACAGTATCGGAGCCAGTTACGGAAATATCCGAAACATCGGTATCTGAAACAAATATTTCCGAAGCAACGACTTTTGAAACAACGTTTTCAGAAACAACATTTTCGGAAACAACTGCATCACAGGCCACAGCTTCGGAAACCCAAACTTCTGCTGAGACAGTCTCCGAAACCACAGCACCGACTGTAGAAACCACACAGACAACCACACCCACGATACCATGGTGGGAGATCATAAATTCGGCTGAACGTGACAGCCGCTGACTGAAAGGACACTGATATATGAAAAGCTTTAAAACCGCAATAATCGCAGGAGCTCTTGCTCTTGTCGCTGTGATAGCCACGGTGATCGTACTTACATCGGGCAGCAGCGGCTACGGACTGTACATATCCTCTGTTTCGGGCGATGTTGTTATCAGCAACGCTGAGGGCACAACTCAGGCTGCCGCCGAAACATTCCTTGCCACAGGCGACGCTCTTACGGTAAACGCAGGCGGCTCATGCACACTTATCTACCGCACCCGTGACAATTACGACCAGAACTACATAGTTCTTGAACCTGCAACTCAGGTGCTTGCCACAGGCAAATACACTGGCAAGTCCGATGACGAGCTTTACCTTAACAGAGGTTCGGTAATGGTAAGCGCACTCAACAAGTCCAAGAAGAATATCATTATCCGCACCGCCAGCGCTTCCGTTACCACAAAGGACGCTGCTATGAGGATAGCATATGAGCTGGGCGAGGGCACAACAACCACTCTGGCTGCTTCCTTCGGCGGAGCTTCCGAGATACAGCTTTATGACGCACTGGGCAATGCTGTTGACAGAGACGGCATGAAGCTCCAGTCCCCCGAGGTACTGGGCGAGGGTCTCAGCGCAAAGGTAGTAAGCAGCGGCGATGTTCCCTCTTTTGAGTATCTTAACATCAAGACTGACCTTTCTGCCTACAATGCAGACACCTTAAAGGAGCTGCTGACCATATCCGCATTCCACGACGGAATGCTTTCGTTCACAGCTGCCGAGATAAAGGCTGCTTATGACGCTGCTCCCACAGAGGATCCCGCTGATGAGCCTGAGGTTCCCGAGGAAAGCGTTACCGAGGAAACAACAGTAACCACCGTTCCCGAGACCTCCGAGACCGAAGAGACCACTATCCCCTCCGAGGAAACGACCGTTACAACCACCACACCCGCTCAGACAACTACTGCCTACACTACTACAACCGCAGCCACAACTCAGGCTCCCCAGACCACCGCACAGACCACTTCCACCGCCAGCGGCAAGATGATAACCGTTTATGTCATCATCGATGATGAGATAACAATGCAGGAAGTTCCTTACGGCGGCAATGCAACTCAGCCTGCCGACCCTGTAGTCGAGGGTAAGAGATTTGTCGGCTGGGACGGCTCCTTCACCAATATCACTGAGGAGACCACCATTTCCGCAATATTCGAGGACGATGCTTCCGTTACCACCGCATCTACCTCCGTTACCTTTGATACCACCGAAACCACAACTTCCGATTCAAGAATGTTCACCGTTACCGTTGTGGTAAACGGCAATGCGACCACTCAGCAGGTAGCATACGGCGGCTCCGCTGTTCTCCCTGCGGTAAATATCCCGGGCTACGTATTCATGGGCTGGGACCGCTCACCCGATAATATCACCGAGAACTGCACCATCACCGCAATTCTCGTTCCCGACGGAAGCACCACCGACACAAGCGCCACAACCTACACTGTTACATTCGTGGTTGACGGAGTTTCATACCCCGTTACCGTTTCCGCAGGAAGCAGCGCAGTTGCCCCCGTCTCCCCCACCATCAACAGCAGGGGTCAGACCTTTATCGGCTGGGACACCGATTTCAGCAACGTTACCCACGACCTGACAGTTACAGCACTTTTCCTGTAATTCAGTCATTTTACCAAAGCTATTCATCGGCCGTTCCCTATGGGGCGGTCGATTGATTTTTTAGATTGATTTTTAAAAGGAGTATCATATGCCACAAACCGCCAAAAAAGGGAACCTGCGGCGTTTCCTGCCATATTATAAAAAATATCTGCCGCTTATCGTGCTTGACCTTTTCTGCGCAGGCATAACAAGCATCTGCGAGATAGTCCTGCCGCTTATGGTCCGCTACCTTACCAATATGGGCATAAACGACATTGAGGGGCTTACGCTTACAATTATCATTAAAATAACCCTGCTGTATGTGGTACTGCGTGCCGCCGACTGCGCCGCCTATTATTTCATGAGCAGCGTTGGTCACATCACAGGCGCAAAGATCGAGACGGATATGCGCTCCGACCTGTTCGCACATCTCCAGAAGCTTTCCTTTGCCTACTACAGCAACACCAAGATAGGTCAGATAATGGCAAGGATATCCTCCGACCTGTTTGACGTAACGGAATTTTCCCACCACTGCCCCGAGGAATTTTTCATTGCAGGCTTGAAGATAGTTTCCTCCTTTGCCATACTCTGCACCATGAACGTTCCCCTGACGCTGATAATGTTTGCGGCAATGCCAGTGATGATAGTCATTTCAATCAAGTTCAACGGCAGCATGAGAAAGGTGTTCCGCTCGCAGAGGGCGCAGCTGGGCGAGATAAACGCACGCACCGAGGACTGTCTGCTGGGAATACGTGTGGTAAAGTCATTCGGACGTGAGGACACCGAGGTCGAAAAGTTTGAAAAGGACAACAGCAAGTTCCTTGACATCAAAAAGCAGAGCTACAAATATATGGGCGCTTTCAACTGCTCCACCCGTGCCTTTGACGGAATAATGTACATCATCGTCGTGGCGCTGGGCAGCTATTTTATGATGAAGCGTGAGATATCCCCCGCCGACCTTACGGCATATCTGCTGTACGCTTCCACACTTCTTGCCTCTATCCGCAGGATAGTGGAGTTCACTGAACAGTTCCAGAGAGGTATGACGGGCATTGACAGATTTTTCGAGGTCATGGACGTTGAGCCTGACATCACAGACAAGGAAAATGCCCTGGAGCTTGCAAACGTAAAGGGCGATATTACATTCGAGAATGTGGGATTTCATTATTCCGACAGCGACACCGCCGTTATTTCGGGGCTTGACCTGAAAATAAAGGCAGGCTCCCATGCGGCTCTGGTAGGTCAGTCGGGCGGCGGAAAAACAACGCTCTGCAACCTTATCCCCCGCTTTTATGACGTTACCGAGGGAAAGGTAACGGTTGACGGCCATGATGTAAGAGATGTTACAATAAAATCCCTGCGAAAGAACATAGGCGTTGTCCAGCAGGACGTTTACCTGTTCAGCGGAACAGTGGCGGAAAACATTGCCTACGGCGCTGAGAACGCTTCAAGGGACGATATCATAGAAGCCGCAAAGCTTGCAGGCGCCGACGAGTTCATCAGCTCGCTCCCCGACGGATACGACACATATGTGGGCGAGCGTGGAGTTAAGCTTTCGGGCGGTCAGAAGCAGAGGATCTCCATTGCACGGGTATTTCTGAAAAATCCTCCCGTGCTTATCCTTGACGAAGCCACCTCCGCACTGGATAACGAAAGCGAGTTTATCGTGCAGAAGTCGCTGGAACGCCTGGCAAAGGGCAGAACGACCATAACCGTAGCCCACAGGCTCACCACCGTAAAAAATGCGGACGTGATATTCGTGCTCACCGAAAACGGCATCTCCGAGCAGGGCACTCACGATGAGCTTATGGCACAGGGCGGCATCTACAGCCGTCTGTACAACGGTTTTACTATGGATTGAGGTGATATTTACGGAAAGCTTGATATACAGCCTTAACGCAACAGTTCCCGTATTTCTGGTCATAGTCATAGGCTATGTGCTCAACAGAATGGGAATGTTCAACGAGGGGTTCATATCCGCCGCAAACAAGTTCATTTTTAAGATCTGCCTGCCCGTAATGATATTTTCTGACCTTTCACAAACAAATATTGCCGATTCCTTTGACGGCAAGCTGGTACTTTTCAGCGCAGTCATCACAACGGTGATGTTCGCCGCATTATGGATAGGCGCAAGGCTTTTCATCAAGGACAAAAGCATCATCGGCGCATTCGTTCAGGCGGCTTACAGAAGCTCCGTTGCGGTAATGGGCTTTGCATTTATGAAAAACATCTACAACAGCACGGGACTTATGCCAATGATAATCATAGGCTGCGTGCCGCTGTACAACATCTACGCCGTTACAGTCCTCACATTCGAAGCGGAGGACGCTCAGCTTGACACCGACAAGAGATCCAAGCTGAAAAAGGCAGCGATAGGCATTATCACAAACCCGATAATACTTGGAATAATCGCAGGCTGCATAGGCTCGCTGATAAGGATATACGACTATATGCCCGTTATGTTCTCCAAAACGCTCAGCAACCTTTCGGTAATGGCAACGCCCCTTTCGCTTATCGTTATAGGTGCTTCCTTTGAGGGCAAAAAGGCTATTGCAAAGATAAAGCCCACAATAGTATGCTGCCTGATAAAGCTTATCGTAATCCCTGCGGTGTTCATATTTGCCGCAGTAAAGGCAGGATTCAGCGGAGAAGCGATGCTGGCGCTGGTTGTAATGCTGGGTTCTCCCACCACCCCCTCCTGCTACATCATGGCGAAGAACATGAAGAACGACGGCGTACTTACGTCAAGTGTTATTGCCGCTACCACGCTGTTATCATCGGTGACGCTTACATTCTGGATATTCCTTATGAAATTCCTTGGTTATATAGGATAAAAGAACGGCTTGCAATTCATCTGAACTGCAAGCCGTTTTATACTAATCACCAATAAAACTATAGACAAAAAATCATCGCATAATCCATATATGCAAGATTATGCTCGATTTTTTTGTATAGTTTTTAATTGGTTCTTAGTATTACGTTATATTATCCCAAATATCCTTGCCGCCCACGAAATGACCGCACATATCGCCAGTCCCGTTACCGTGGGTATCGCCATTGCTGCCAGTGTCCATTTCCATGAGCCTGTTTCCTTTTTTATGGTAAGGCAGGAGGTGGAGCAGGGGAAATGGCAGAGCATGAACACCATTACGCACAGCGCCGTTACCCATGTCCAGCCGTTCCGGCCCAGAATATCCGCCAGCATTGCCGTATCCCCTGCCTCGGTAAGCGTGCTCTGACCCATGTATATCATGAGCATGATCGGTATGACTATCTCGTTTGCGGGGAAGCCGAGGATAAATGCCAGTATTATTGCTCCGTCCATTCCGAAGAAGCGTCCCACAGGGTCAAGGAAATCGGCGCATATGGCAAGTAGAGTGCTGTCACCTGCGTGGACGTTTGCCATAAGCCATATGACCAGACCCGCAGGAGCGGCGACTGTGACGGCTCTGCCCAGCACAAAGACTGTGCGGTCAAGCAGCGAGCGCACCAGCACCTTTCCTATCTGCGGGCGGCGGTATGGCGGAAGCTCCAGCGCAAATGAAGCGGGCATTCCTTTAAGCACCGTTCCCGACAGGATACGTGACCACAAAAATGTGAGCGCTGCGCCCAGCACTATCAATCCCGTAAGCATTGTGGCACTGACTGCTCCAGATGCGCCGCCTGCGGCAAAAAACACCGCTATCAGTGTGATAAGTGCAGGAAATCTGCCATTGCAGGGCATAAAGTTGTTGGTGAGCACTGCTATGAGCCGCTCTCTTGGCGAATCGATTATCCTGCACCCTGTGATGCCTGCGGCGTTGCAGCCAAGCCCCATTGCCATTGTAAGTGCCTGCTTTCCGCACGCCTTGGAACGGCTGAAATACTTATCCAGATTGAACGCCGCACGGGGCAGATAGCCCACGTCCTCCAGCAGAGTGAACATGGGGAAAAATATCGCCATCGGCGGCAGCATTACGGAAGTTACCCATGTAAGCACGCAGTATATGCCGTCAATAAGCACGCTTTCAAGCCATTTGGGCGCTGATAATGATATCAGCCCATTTCGGAGCACCTCTCCCAGCGAGCCGAAAGACTCCGACAGCCATTGCGAGGGATAATTTGCCCCCGCAATGGTTATGTAGAATATGACCATGAGCATAAGCAGCATTGCGGGCAGACCCCATATCCTGTGGGTAAGCACTGCGTCTATCCGCCTGTCACGCTCGTAGTAATCGGGGATTTCTCTTGTGACCGCCTGCTCTGCGATCTGCTCGGCGGTAAGGACTATCCTTGTGACGGACATATCACGGAGAGCGGCGGTATCTATTCCGTAATCCTCCAGTATCCTGACCGCTTCCGCATAAGCCTTTCCGATGTCGGTATCGCTGTCGCTGAGAGATCTTTTCAGCTCGCCGCAGCACATACTGTCAATGGCAGTTATAAGGTCGTCGCACCGCTCAAGGATACGCAGAGCCGCAAATCTCAGGGATATTTTTCCGCCAAGCAGCTCCGCAAGGGCGCCGCCCATAATTCCTATCGCCCTTTCAGCCGCCTCGCCGTAATAAACAAGTGGGCTTTTTTCCTCAGCTGACAGCATATCCTCCGTACGCATGAGCATTTCATCAAGTCCGCTGTCATTTCGTGCAATAACGCCGCAAACAGGCACGCCCAGCAGCTCTTCAAGCTTTTTCGTATCAACGGTTATCTTCTTTTTAGCCGCTTCGTCCAGCAGGTTCACGCACACGATAACACGGGGCGTTATCTCAATGACCTGAAGCACAAGATTAAGGTTACGTTCAAGGCATGACGCATCGCAGACCACGATAACGCCGTCAGTGCCGCCGAAGCAGATATAATCCCTTGCCACCTGCTCCTCCGCCGAGTGAGCCATAAGGGAATATGTGCCGGGCAGGTCGGTGAGGGTCATGTCAACTCCCCCACGCAGGCACTTTCCACGGGCTGTGGAAACGGTCTTGCCCGTCCAGTTTCCTGTGTGCTGGTTCATTCCCGTGAGGGCGTTGAAAACCGTTGATTTGCCCACATTTGGGTCCCCTGCCAGAGCAATATTCAGCCCGCCGCAGCTGTTATCATTATCCGAAGCAAGACTTTTGCCAGTGCTTGAAAAGGTCAGTCCCATAATATCTTCCTTTCTCCGAGTATAATCATATAAGTATATTCGGAGAGGAAAATTTTATGCCTTATGTCCGCCTATCTGCCTGTTGCGCTCCATGGCGGTAGCGCCCTCCTGCAGGTTCATGCCCTTGACAATGGCGTTCTTGCCGTATCTGTTTTTTATGGAAAGTATGGCTTTCTGCCTGCTTTTTTCACGTTCAAGAGATTTTTCCTCTGCTTCACGCTTTGCCTCATCGGCAGAAAAATCGGAGAAAAAGTCCAGCTGAACAAGCTCATTTTCCTCAGACACATCGCCCTCATGGATAACGTGATTTGCGGTGATGTTCAGCCGCCTTGACAGCAGAGCTTCATCGGAGATCCGCTCAAAAAGCTCCGTTGCGGCACTTATCAGAAGCTTTGCGGAAGATGTGTGCCTGTTCAGATTTATAGTGCCGTGAGCATGCTTGGGCGTTTTTCTGCCGTATCGGTCAACGGTCACTTCGCCCTTGTAATGCTTTAGGCGCTCGGGGTCGGAGAGATTTTCCTTGTCATAGCCCACGGTCAGCACCAGCTGATCTGTAACAAGCCCCTTTTCCAGCAGGTCAAGGGCAAGCATATCCGCCATTTCCCTGATGATGATGCGTGTGGTCCTGAAATCTGTGGCGCACTGTAGCACCTGCCCCGAACAAATGCTGTTGACGGCAGGGCGATATGCCTTTATCTCGTCGATTGTACACGGCTCATATCCCCATGCGTGGTCGATGAGCAGCTCCGCATTCACCCCGAAAAGCCTGTAGAGGAAGTCCTCATTTTTAATAGAACAGCGGGCAATATCCCCCATGGTCATGATGTAGTTTGCTTCAAGCTTTTTGGCATACCCCGGCCCCACCCGCCAGAAATCCGTCAGAGGGCGGTGATCCCACAGCATACGGCGGTAGCTTTCCTCATCAAGCTCCGCAATTCTGACGCCGTTTTCGTCGGCAGGAATATGCTTTGCCACAATATCCATGGCTATCTTGCAAAGATACAGGTTTGTACCTATGCCTGCGGTGGCTGTGATGCCGGTTTCTTCAAGGACATCTTGTATCATCTTCATGGCAAGCTCTCTGGGGGTCATATGGTAGGTCGCCAGATAATCGGTCACGTCCATGAAAACCTCGTCAATGGAGTAAACGTGTATGTCCTCGGGAGCGATGTATTTCAGATATATCTTGTATATCCTTGTGCTGTACTTCATGTAATGCGCCATTCTGGGCGGAGCGATGATGTAATCCACCGACAGCTCAGGGTGTGCTGCAAGCTCGGTGCTGTCGTATGAGCTGCCTGTGAATTTGTACTGGGGAGCGCTGTACTGCCTTTTGCGGTTCACCTCGTTTATCTTCTGTATTACCTCAAAAAGCCTTGCACGCCCCGGGAGACCGTAGGCTTTCATAGTGGGCGATACTGCCAGGCAGATAGTCTTTTCGGTGCGGCTCTCATCGGCAACAACAAGGTTTGTGGTAAGAGCGTTGAGACTGCGCTCGATACATTCCACGCTGGCATAGAATGATTTTAGGTCTATTGCGATATAAGTCCTGTCCGTAGCTCTTACCCCCTTTCATATAATTATATTATACCACATTTTGTGGGCGAAAAACAGCCCATCAGCAAAAAAAGCGCACAGTCCGTGGGACTAAACCCTCAGACTGTGCGCCTGTTATTATTTGGTCAGTTCATAATGAACGATACATTATGAAACGTAAAGACCTGCAAGACCCTTGTTTACCTTGTCCTGATCGTAGTTCTGGGGAACCAGCATATAAACTGTTCCGCCGTTGTAGCTTGCAACGAGGACCTGATCGGTATCGAGCTGCTTGGTGGGTACGGTGGAGTAAATGGTGTAGTAATCAAATACGCCTGTATCCTTGTAGATGATCTCATTTCTCTTGAGAACATCGAAGTTTGCGGGGAGAAGCATATACTTGGTAACGTTCTGCTTCTTGTTGTACCACATCCATACCTGGTCGGTGGAAGCGAGAAGTGTGGGGTATGCAGTGGAAACGGTGTAGTATGCGGAAGAAGAGGTGGAAAGATCCTGGCTCTTGTACTGCTGGAAGAGAGCCTCATCATAGCCTGTGGGCAGAAGCATATATCTGGTGGTGGTCTGAGAATCAACTACCTTTGTCCATGTCTGGATAACATCATATGCAAGCTGCTTTGTGGGAGCGATGGTGTAAACCTTCCAGTACTCAAACTTGCCTGTGTAGGTTGCGATAGCGTCGTTTACTCTTGCTTCATCGTAATTCTGGGGAACGAGGATAAAGAGTGTTACGTAGTTGTTGTTTACCATTGCCTGGAATGTGATGACCTGGTCAGTGGAAACCTTGAATGCAGGCTGAGTTGTGCTTACAGTGTAGTAACCGTCAGCGGAAGAACCTGAGTCGGAAGCGATAAGCTCGTTAAGTCTTACTTCACTGTAGTTCATGGGGAGAAGTACGTATCTGGTAGTCTGAACGCCGTTGAGATTTCTTGTCCAGCTCTTTACGATATCGGTGTAAAGGAGCTTGTAGTTCTCGGGGCTGGTGTTGTAGATGGTCCAGTACTCAAACTTCTTGGTGTAGTTTGCAACAGCGGTGTTGTAAGAGGGAACGTCGTAGTTCTTGGGAACGAGAACGTATCTTACAGCAGTAGCGCTGTTAACTGTTGTGTTGAAAGACTTGACGGTATCGCCGTATGCCTTCTGCTTGGGAGATGCGTCATATACTACATAGTAGGAGTAAACTCCGCTGTCCTGAGCAACAAGTGTATTTACCTTAGCTGCGTCATAGCCGTAGGGAAGGAGCATATACTTTGTTACCTTGGTGTTGGGGTCTGTCCACTTGTAGATAGTATCGGTGGAAGTAAGCTTTGCAGGCTGTGTGGTGGAAATGGTGTAGTAGCCTGAGCCTGAAACTGTGATGTAAACAGTCTTCTTTACGGAAGTCTTATCCTTGCGGGTAAGTGTAAGGGTGGTTGTGCCTGACTTGAGGCCCTTGATGGTAAGAGTGCAGTAGTGATCCTTCCACTTGCCCTCGGTCACGCTTGCAACGGTTTTGTCGGACAGAGTGTAGTTAACGGAATTGTCCTTGTCGCTGTAGATAACGAGAGAAGCTGTGGTATCGATCTTGGTGGAAACGGAAGACTGGCTTGTGAGAAGAACAGCATTGCCGTCGCCTACTGTAACGTTGATGGTGGTGTAAACCTCGGGATACTTTGTAAGATAGATCTTTACGGTTGTGGAACCGGAAGCCTTGCCTGTAAGCTTGAGACGGATATCATCTTTCTTCCAAGGCTTTACCCAGCTTGTACCGACGATGCTCTTATCGCCTGCAACCACCTTAAGACCGTGGGAACCCTTGGCTCTTACTGTGATGTACTTGGACTCGCCTTCGTCCAGGGTAACGTTCTTGGAGCTTAAAGCAAGCTTTCCGCCTACTACCTTTACGCGGCATGAAAGCTTTGTGCCGTTTACATTTGCGTAAATGGTTGCGGTGCCTACGCTCTTTCCGATTACCTTGCCTGCGCTTGATACGCTTGCAACAGTCTTATCGGAGGACGACCATGAAACAGATGCGCCGTTTGCACCAGTAACTGTAAGAGTGGTCGCATAGCCCTTGGTAAGCGTTATGCTTGTCTTGCTCAGTCCCAGAGCGGATACGCTTGCGGGGAAGGTGAACATTGTAAGTGTCAGGACCAGTGTCAGAAGAAGAGCGACAGCTGATCTGAGCTTCTTAGCAGATGACATAGATATTCCTCCTTAAATATGTTTTTTTAGCGGACGATCCTGCCTCCGCCACACGCTGTGATTCCCTGAATCACGCCGTATTACGGATATTGAGGGTCATTCCGCTTTGTATTTAAATTTTAACATTTATGCGCTGTAAAGTCAATAAAAAATGTGCTATAATACAGTAACAAAGGAGATACAGAAGATTACATTTCGGTTACAAAATCTGTTGAGCATGAAAGGAAAGGCTTATGAGATCAAGGATAATGAACGCACCCAAGGCTCAGATACTTCTTTACGGCTTCGGTTCGGAGGACGCAGACAAGTTCCGCTCCTGCGCACAGCCGCTGAAAATAGGAATAAACGAACTTCCACATGACTGCGCCTGTGAAAAGGTGGGCTATCTTGCAGGCTTTTCGGGCTTTTCATCATGCGGCGAAAAGCTGGAACGTGAGGGCAGATGCGTCATATTCTCCTGCATAGACGGCAAGCAGCTCAACAAGGTGCTTGATTCCATGCGTGCATCGGGACTGGGAAATATCCCGCTGAAAGCAGCTGTCACCGCCTGCAACCAGAAGATGACCCTTACCGAGCTTATGGACGAGCTTGAAAAGGAACACAAAAAACTGCACCCTGAGGAAAACTGAAAGGAACGGTTCTAATGTATATCTACGAAACACATATGCACACCTCCGAAGCAAGCGACTGCGCCGAGTGCACTGCCGTTCAGATGGCTGACAAATATAAGGCGGAGGGCTATACGGGAATAATCATCACCGACCATTTTTTCAACGGAAACAGCTCCGTACCCCATGATCTGCCGTGGGAAGAGCGTGTGGAGCTTTACTGCAAGGGCTACGAGCACGCCAAGGCAAGGGGTGAGGAGATAGGTCTGGACGTATTTTTCGGCATAGAGTTCGGCGACGGCGGTTCCGACTATCTTATATACGGTCTTGACAAGCAGTGGCTGAAAAAGAACGAGGGCATACTGGATATGGAGCTGTGGCGCTTTCTTGAATATGCCCGCTCCTGCGGAGCTTTCGTGGTTCAGGCTCACCCGTTCAGGGACCGCGATTACATTCACTGCACCACCCACTGCCCCCATTTCACCGATGCGGTGGAGATAATCAACGCCTCCCACCCCAAGGACAGCGACTTCAATCATCGTGCGGCGGAGTATGCCAAGTGGTACGATCTCCCCGTGACCGCAGGCTCGGACGCTCACAGTACCACGACCAGATGGTTCGGCGGCGGAGTTGAGTCCCCAGAAAAGTTCAACGATGTTATGGACTACTGCCGTGCGGTAAAGGCAGGCACTCTGAAGCTCAGGGAAAGAAGAACCTGATATTTTTTATTTTAAAAAAAAAACCCCGAGGGGGACAGCTGCCATACT
>ERZ780177.631-NODE-631-length-37895-cov-10.223203_pt1 | contig 37895 bp, 33 predicted proteins | sample MGYA00510973_ERZ780177 | MGnify/ENA primary metagenome ERZ780177 (study PRJEB29588, sample SAMEA2144396) | human gut metagenome | biome: human gut; feature: human-associated habitat; material: faeces | place: Denmark | collected 2008/2010 ...
TGATTTACAGAATAAAAAACTATATTTTTAGGATAATGCTGGGGTTTGGATAACTCTTGTTATCCGAAATTTCGGATAAGAGCAGAGAATCTTTCCCGAACTTGCGGAACATGACACAGAACTTTCTCAAATCCTTACGCAGCAACGCCTCGCCCTGCCTGCGTGTCATTGTCCTTGCCGAATACCTCTCGCCCGGTTGCAACTGATGACCATATCCAACGTACGGATGATGCTTTTCGGTGTGCCACCCCTCAAAGAACTTGATGCAGCGCACCGCCCTCTCAAACCGGGGCAGGCGATATATCCTTGCCGTCTCCATGCGGCCGCCCTGTGCAAGCAGAGGGCTGACCGTCAGGAGTGCACAGCAGATAGCCATGAATATCCGCATCATCACGACAAGGGTTTGAAGTTACCGATGGGAACTACGGACAGCGTTTCGTCCTTCACATTCTGGTTGTTGAAGTCAAACTCCAGCTCGTAGGCATTCCCGAAATTGTCCTCCACCACCACGATGAAGTTCTGCGCCTCGCTGCATCCCGAAGTGTAGTACAGGCGGAACTTCTCGTTCTCGAGCAGGTAGCGGTCGTTGGGCAGGAACGTAATACCGTTGTCCATCTTCAGCGTACCCTCACCCTCAAACTGGAAATAGCGAATGGTGTAGAGCGCATTGGCATAGTTGCCCTCCTTCTTCATCTCGCAGCGTATCTCCACCGTCTGCCCCTTCGTCACCTTGCCCGGTACGGGCATCGTCTCCACCGTGAACGGATAAGACTGCTGTATGTCCAGCTCGTCATCGCAGGAGGCGAGGAAACACCCCATCAGCCCCACGAACAGGACGGTTGCCATACTCAAAAGTTTCACTCTCAGGGTCTTGTTGTTCTTGATATTCTTGATGTTCATTGTCATTCTTTGTTTTGATGGTTACTGATTTTCTGTTTGGCCACAAGGTACTCGTTCAAGTCCTTGTAGCCCGAATAGCGTCCGGAATGGTCTGCCACACGCTCACCGAACCGTTTCCGCAAGACTCCTACCGTCCTGCGCCCCGCCTCGTCATGATCGAGGTGGCAGACTATCTCGTGGTAGTTCTCCAAGGCAGGTATTGCCTTGTCCGCATTGGCTACGGAGTTCAGCACAAGGCTGTCCTCCGCATGTCCGATGCCCAGAGCCAGCGCAGATAGCCAATCCATAAATCCCTCGTAGAGGTGGCAGCGAGAGCTTCCATACTTCGTCAGCGTGATGTCCTTCGGCGGTATGCAACCCTTGAAGAAGCGGTTGCGCAGTTCAAATCCACCGCTGCGATTCCCGAAACCGATGGCAAAATACCGCTTGCCGTTGAGCCGGAAATGGACTTCCTTGCAATGCCGCCCAGCAATCGCCGAAGCAACGCCACGTTCCTCCAAATACGAGAGCAATGCCCGATGACTTAACGCCCTTACCTCCACCTCCTCAAAGGCAGGCTTCTTTCCCACGGCTTTATGAGGGCGAGGTTCTGTCTGCGGGAGCGGAACGATGCCCGCTTCCGTGATGAACTTTGCCTGCTCCATGAAGTCGCAACTGTGGACAAACTCGCCTGCCAGCGTGAAGATGTCGCCGCCCTTGCCCAGACCGAAGTCATACCAAAGCTGCTTGTCCACGTTCACACGAAACGAGGGAGTGCGCTCCGTGCGGTAAGGTGCGGCATACCACCATTCATTACCCCTCATCTTCAGCGGCTCATACCCGAGCCTTGCAAGGAAATCGGCCAGCGGTATCTGCCTCAATGCGTCAATCTCCATGCGTTCCTTCAGTTAATGATGAACTTCACGCCCAAGCCAAACTGCGTATGGAAATGTCCCGTGGAGTTGCCCCACAGGCACCGTTCCCTGAGGCTGGCGAGCAGGGCAATGCGGTCGGCCACATAAAACTCGACATCAAGCGTCAGCGCACCGCCATAGATAAAGGCATCCTTGTTGCGGAGCAATGCCCCGTCTGCCAGCACCTTGTCGCCCCAGTTCACCGTCTCATAGCCTGCGAGAGCCGAAGCCCCGGCATAGACAAAGAGCGTCTTCCTTGCATCCGACAGCACTTTCAGATAGTAGCCGCCCTCCGCCGTAAACTGCGCCACGGGTATCTTGCCCTCCTTGTAGGGCTTGTTCTTCAGCAGGTATTCGCCACCGAACACCCACTTGTTACCGCCTTTGGTATAGGTGGAGAGCACCGCACCAATACTGTACCCTCCATCATTGCCGCCGGGATTGAAGCCGTCCGCCATGTTCGCCCTCACCTCGATGCCCTGCATCTTCGGCAGACATCGCTGGGCGTGCGCCTGCCCCGTGAAAAGGGCAAGCGACGCGAGAATCAATGCTATATACTTTCTCATAAAGTCAGCGCACTTGAAGTTCGTTGATGGTATTGGCACGCACCAAATCCTCGTTCTCAATCACGAAGGATTGGTGACGACCACCGTTCTTCTCATTCAGTTCCACCACGAGGCACTTGTCGTCAGGGATGGTGAACTTCGCCATCGTGAACACCGTGCGCTCGCTCTTTTTGCCAGGCACGCAGGTAGCATAATTCTGCGCACGGAGTGGCAGGACAACCTGCTCCTGCACGGCGGTACGCTTCGCCACCTTCTTGTCCACAATCTTCCATGTCACGTAGTCCACATCAAACGGCACGTTGCTCTGGTTCTTGATTTCCGTGTGGAAATACAGCAGTCCGTTGTGCGTGTAGATACCTTTCAGCAGGTACTGTATGCCGAAACGCTTGCAGCCGATATGCTTCACCTCACGCTTGTTCTGCTTGTGGATGGACTTCATGATAAGTCGCACCAGCATCGGACTCTCACTGCCCAGTTCCTTCAGGTAAATCTCCTGCGCATTGTTCGGACGGTTCACCGCCTCCCCATCGTGGATGAAGTCGCACATCTCCACGTTGAGCAGCAGCGGCTCCTTGGCATACTTCACGTTGAACGTGTAAAAGCTGCCGTCCTCCGTGATGACGCTCATGTTCGTCTCGTTCTTGAAGTTCTTCACGGTCGCCTTCACGCGGATCACGTTCTCCGCACCGTCCGCCTTGCCCGCTATCAGGTTGGGCGAGCCCAAATCCACATAGCGCACCTCCGCCGGAAAGATGATGTGTACGGTCTTGTCGTATGTCACCTCCAGCCCATGGGGAGGAATCATGCGGTCGAAGGTCAGTTTCTTCGTCAGCCCGTGATACAGGTCGCCATCCGCCTCCTTCTGCGGATAGACCTCCTTGGTCAGGGTTGGCTGTTCTTCACTCCCGTTACTTTCCTTCACGGACTTGTTCTCCTGCGCATTGGCAGTTACGATGCCCATCGCGAGGGCAAAATACATGATTGTTCTTTTCATTCTTACTTTGGATTTTAGTGGTGAATAAAAATTGAGGTGTTGTTTATTATGTTTTCAATCTCTGTCCTGATACAGCATCACCTTGTAACCTGCCTTCAGATGCACCTTCACGGTACGCATCTTCTTGGCGATATACTGGCTTGTGCCCTGTATCAGTCCCTTACCGAGGTCGGAGGCTAACTGCGCCCCCGCATTGGTGGAGATGTTGATGCTGCTGCCGAGCGAGCCGCCCATGTTGGCGGCAACCTCCCGCACCGCATCCATCTCCATCGAGCCGGGGATGAAGATGCCCTGCTGCCCGTCCGTGTCATAGACCGAAAGCTCCACAGGTACGATGGTCCCCTCATGCTCAATCGAGGTGATTTCGATGCCGAGGCGTTCGCCCTGCACACGTGCCGCACCTACCACCACGGCATTACGGGGGATAATCCGTTCGGCCACGGTCATCGGCTCCAGCAGACGCAGCTTCACCGCCTGCCCGTCCGTCACGCTCTGCGCTCCATAGATGCACGCCGATATGGTGTTCTTGTCCGACATCCCGACCATGCCCACAGCGGTGTTGAAACCATAGTTCCGTTCCTGTGCGTGGGCGGCGATAAACTCCTCATTGCTCATCGGCTGTCCGAGAGCGGATACCACCTGCTTCGTCACCTGTTTCACGGGACTGACGGTGTGCTTCCCGGCTTTGCCCACTGTTGCAGGCATTGCCTCCTGTTTGGGTTGTCCGCCATTCTGACCGCCCATATACTTCGCCGCCAGTTCGTAGGACTTCTCCATGAGAGCCACTTGGTCGTCCATATCAGATGCCCTGCCTTTCTCGCTTTCAAGTTCCGATTCCAGCGAGGCGATGCGCTCCAGAAGTTCCTCCATATCCGCATTTTCCTCCTTAGGCTGTTCATAGAAACTGCCAAGCGTGGTATTCAGGTCACGGTAGGCGGAGGCAGACGAGCGGATGCTTTGAGGTGTTGCGGGCTCGCTCTTTTCCGCACTGTCATTGGCTGTCAGACTGAAATCCGCAGCGGATTCGTTTCCCGCTACTTCACGGTCGAACATATCTCCCAGCTCCATCATCGAGCGGTTGCGGTTTTCCTTGCGTTCCTCCATCGCTCCCTGCTCATAGGCTTTCGCCTTGTCGCCGATAATCTGCCTGTCCGCCTTGTCGGCATCCGGCATCTCCATGTTGTAGCCATCCATACCAGGCTCTTTTGTTTCGTCAGACGATGGGGCGAAAATCAGCCACATCGCACCGAGGAACACCAGCACCATGGCAGGCAGCACAATCATCTTCTGCCGTCTCAGCCGTTCCGCCTCCGTGAGCGGTGTACGCTCATGCTTGGGTTTTTCCTTGTCGTTTCCCTTGTCGGGAGCGGTCTTGTTGGCTTCGCCTTCCTCCTTCGCGCCTCGGCCATTCAAGCAAGCTTGATGGCTCTCGGCTTGGCGTCGGTTCTGTACTTCAATCTTCGTCTGTTCCATATAAATAATTAGGTGTTGAATGATTACTAACAGTGGGCTTGATGGACAGTTCCACCTGCCCTGCATGGTCTATCTCCATCTTCCGGCTTTCGTCCCTTCCGATGTCATAGACGGCCTTGCCGAAAGTGTAGAGGGCAAGCACCGCAAAGACGGCGAGCATTCCCAATATGATGCGTCTCTTCGTCCGCTGTGGCAGACCCTCCAACCGGTCCTTGGCCAGCTCCGTCATCTGCTTTCTTTTATCGCGGAGACTCCAGAAGAGCCTCCATGCCGATTTCCTGATTCTATTTTCCTTCATGCCCGTCACCGTTTGATTGTCTGTAAGTCCTTGTTCTCAATGATGGTGAACCCCTCGATAGTGAATCCGTTGGGATTGTCGTCCGAGCGTGAGGCGTTCAGCAGCCGGCACGTCGTCACGAGGCTGCGCTCCGTGATGTTGCTCTGCCGGATAATCTGCTGCCGTGCGTAGGTGGTGGCACGGTACGGATAGCCGTTGAAGTCACACACCACGCTGTCCACCTTCAGCACCTGATTGATGTTACCTGCGATGATGCGGTTGTAATAACCCTTTTCCGCAAAGTCCGAATAGTAGTTGTACACGCTGCGGTCGGCCAACAGCAGTGCACGCTTCACGTTGTGCTCAATCGCGCTCTTCTCCGGCGAGAGCGTGAAGAACAGCTCATGGAAGCGGCGTACGTGCTCCCTCGCCTCCGCCGGACGGTTCTGCGACAGGTCCTGCGAGAGGGCCAGCATCAGCGACTTGCCGTTGTCCAGCACATATATCTTCTCCCGCTGCTTCTCCGCAAAGCGGTAGGAACTCCACACGCTCCACACCGTCACCACGGCACACAAGGCGAGGAACACCATGCTGAACAGGCGAATCTGCCTGAACGAGGTCTCGATGTTCTTTAATGACTTAAATTCCATTTTCTTGTTTTTCTCCTTGTTTTGATGTAACACATACTTTTCTTTATCTCAGCAGTTTCCCGACACGTCCGGCCACATTGCCAGCGGTGGCACCCGCCACGCTGCCAGCGAAGCCGCCAGCCTTGCCAGCCGTCTGGTTCACGTTGCGCCCGTAGTTGCCCATGCCCCCGGCCTGGATAATCCAGCCCGACACGGTGGGGATGGTGAAGTAGCCGATGATGCCGATGATCATGAACACGATATACACCCCGTCGCTCGAATCCAGCGAGAAGTTCGGGTCGGCCTGCATCCGCTCGATGTCGCTCTGCAGCATCAGTACCTGTATCTTGGCCAGTATCGTGCTGAACATGTCCGACACGGGCAGCCACAGATACACCTGTACATAGCGGCATATCCACTGCGTCAGCGTGCTCTGGAAGCCGTCCCACACCGAGATGGCGAAGGCTATAGGCCCCAGTATCGACAGCACCACGAGGAAGAACGTCCTCAGCGTGTCTATCACGAGGGCAGCGGCCTGAAACAGCAGCTCCAGCAACTCACGGAAGAAGTCGCGCACGCCCTTCTTCATCTGGTACATGCTCCGCTCGATGTACATCCCCGCCATGGTGACAAGGTCATCGGGCGACCACCCCAATTCCTCCAGTTGCTTGTCGAACTCCTCGTTCGACACCAAGTAGGCCGTCTCGGGGTTGCGCTTCATCGCCTCGTATTCCAGCTTGTCCTTCTGCTCCCGGTACTCGTTCATGTCCAGCGTCTCCGCCTCCAGCATCTTGGCCGTGCCCTGCACAATCGGCGAGAGCACTCCACTGAGTGTGCCCAGCACCACCGTTGGGAAGAACATGATGCACAGTCCTATGGCAAACGGACGAAGCATCGGGAACACGTCTATCGGTTCGGCACGCGCCAGCGACTGCCAAACCCGGTAGGCCACATAGAAGAGCGCACCCAGTCCGGCGATGCCTTTCGCCACGCCCGCCATATCCTCGCACAGCGGCATCATCTCGTCGTAGAGCGACCGCAGTATCTGGTGAAGGTTCTCGAAGTCCATAGGCTACCAGTATCTTTCGTTGGCACTGCCGTAGAGTCCCATCACGCGGTCGAGGTCATTCTTCTTCTTCGCCCGCAGGTAGCTCACGCTGATGTTCTTGTTGGTGTAGTAGCTCACGAGGTTGCGGTAACGTTTCATCTTGGAGTGGCAGCGTTCCACCACGTCCATGCGCTCCTTGTCCGTCATGGAGAGCGTGGTGATGTTCACCACGTTCTTCAGTTCCGTCAGCACGTCGTTACTCTCCTCCAGCAGCTTGGTGTAGCCGAAGGCGATGGCTGACAGTTCCTCCACCGTGAAATTCTCGTCGCGCATCATCTTCTGGAAGCTGTTCATGTAGATGTCCGTGATGTCGCCCACCATCAGGATGGTCTGCTGCACCTTGCGGGCATCCTTGACGAGGTTGTTCACCGATTTCAGGGCATCGTAGTACTTCTTACCCTGCTCATAGATTTTCACTGTCTCCTGAAAGTTCTTAACCATGTGGGTCGCCGTGGTTGATGTGTGCGCCACGTTCTTGGAGGTGTTCACGATGCTTTGCGCAATGTTGGACGGGTCTATGACCGTCCACTGTGCGCTTGCCTTGCCCGCAAGGAACAGACAAAAGCATGTTGTCAGAATCTTTGTTTTCATTCTCATTCTTACAATTTTGGTGTTACAGATTGTCATTACTGGGACAAATTGTCCTTAGTCGCTTTAACTCTTACATAGTCCCCGTTGGGCGAGAAGGTCAGCACGTCCGTCTCCTCATTGTAGGCCACGTCGATGCGGAATCCCGTGTTCATGAAGAGGTTGCCGTTTTCCATCTGCAGGAGGTAAGTCTGCGGTTTCAGCTCGCGTCCCAGCCCCTTGCGCTTGAACACTGTCACCTTGTATGCCTTCCCCTCCTTGTAGATGAGCACGTCAGGCTTGCCCTCCACGCTCTCCCAGTTGCCGCAGAGGGCGGGACGGTCGTCCCTCGCCGCCTCACTGCACGACTGCATTGCCATACTCGCCATTCCCAGCACGATGCCGCAAAGGAGCAGCATCTGTCTGCTTGATGTCTTGAATCTTCTTCCCATGTTCTGAATCATTGTTGAATGTGATAAAATCTGGTTGTGATAAATGTCATGTCTTGCTACTCCTTCTTTTCTCCGCCAGCTGCCGGATGGCGGCTTCGATGTCGCCGCCCAGTTGCTCCGCCAGCCGATAGACCTCCACCTTCTCCGTTTCCTCGGTGGTGTAGGCGAGGTATTCCTCTGCGCTCACCTCGGTGGCATAGACCGCCGACTGCGTGCCGCCCAGTCCGATCCACACCTCCTTGTAGAGCCGTGACGGGTTGTTGGCCATGTTGATAGAGAGAATCTGAGACTTCTCCTTCTCCGTCAGTCCGAGCAACACCTGTATCTGGTCGAACTTGTTCATGTACTTCCGCTGGTCGAGGAGTATCTTGCAGTCGGAGTTGTTGATGATGCTCTCCTTCACCACGGGCGAGGAGATGATGTCGTCCACCTCCTGCGTCACCACGATGGCCTCGCCGTAATACTTGCGCACGGTCTTGTACATGTACCTCAGGTATTCCGCCATGTTCGCCGACGACAACGCCTTCCATGCCTCCTCCACAATCAGCTGCTTGCGCACTCCCTTCAATCGGCGCATCTTGTTGATGAAAGCCTCCATGATGATGATGGTCACCACGGGGAAAAGCTCGCGGTTCTCCTTGATGCTGTCAATTTCGAAGACGATGAACCGCTTGCCGAGCAGGTCGATGTTCTCCGTGGAGTTGAGCAGGAAGTCGTAGCGTCCGCCCCGGTAATACTGCCGCATGGTGGTAAGCATGTTGTCGATATTGAAGTCCGACTTCTCTACCTTTATCTCACGGTCCGCCAGCTCGCGGCGGTAGTCGTCGCGCATGTACTCGTAAAAGGTGTTGAACGAGGGCGTGATGCTCCGGTCTTCCCTGATGCGCTCTATGTATGCGTTCACCGCACTGCCCAGCTCACCGCTCTCCGTCTTCGTCACCTTGTCGTCCTCCGACTTCCAGAGCGTCAGCAGCAGCGTCTTGATGCTGTCCTTCTTCTCCACGTCGAACACATAGTCGTCGGTGTAGAACGGATTGAACGAGATGGGCTTCTCCTCCGTGTAGGTGAAATACACGCCGTCCTCACCGTGTGTCTTGCGCCGTATCATCTCGCACAGCCCCTGGTAGGAGTTTCCCGTATCCACCAGCACCACGTGCGTACCCTGCTCGTAGTACTGGCGCACGAGGTGGTTCATGAAGAACGACTTTCCGCTGCCCGACGGGCCCAGCACGAACTTGTTGCGGTTGGTGGTGATGCCCCGCTTCATCGGCAGGTCGCTGATGTCGAGGTGCAACGGTTTTCCCGTAAGCCTGTCCACCATCTTGATGCCAAAGGGCGAGAGCGAACTGCGGTAGTTGGTTTCCTCCGTGAAGAGGCACACCGCCTGTTCGGTGAAGGTGTAGAACGATTCTTCCGCAGGAAAGTCCGCCGCATTGCCGGGCATCGCCGCCCAGTAGAGCGTGGGGCAGTCGATGGTGTTGTGGCGCGGCATGCACTCCATGCTTGCCAGCTGACTGCCCACGTCGTTCTTGATGTGGCGCAGCTCCTCCGCATCGTCGCTCCACGCCATGACATTGAAGTGCGCCCTCACCGAGGTCAGCCCGTAGGAGTGCGCCTCGTTCAGGTACTGCTCTATCCACTCACGGTTGATGCTGTTGCTTCTACTGTATCGGGAGAGCGACTGCATGTTGCGGGCGGACTTCTCGAACTTCTGCAGGTTCTCTTCGCTGTTGTCCAGAATCACATACTGGTTGTAGATGTGGTTGCAGGGCAGCAGCAGTCCCACGGGACTGGCGAAGGAGAGGCGGCAGTCCGAGCGGTCGGTGGAGAGTTTCTCGTACCTGACATCTGTGGAAACCTTTCCGGGCAGGTCTTCCGCATCGGAAAGGGTGTGCAGGCACAGGCGGTTGTCGCCGATACGCATCTCCCTTGCCGAGAGGTCGATGTCCTGCAGTGTCCTGTCGCCTTCGGGCATGAGTGAGAAATAACGCTCTATGAGTCCGGCCTTGTCCTCCGTACCGACAATATCTTCGGTGGTGAGGCGGCGCAGCCTGATGAAGCCGCTGTCATTCATGATGCGGGCGAATTGTTCCGTAGCCTCCATGAATTTCTCCGCAGTCTCTTTGTCCAGTTCCTTGGGGATGATATGCCCACGGCACAGCGTGCTGAAGTTGCTCTGCATCCGGTTGCGCTCCTTCGTTGTCTTCGTCAGGAAGAGGTAGCAGGTGTGCTTCAGGTAGGGACGCTCGTTGAAGTGACGCTCAAACGAGCGGCTCAGGAAACTCATGTCGTCCTTGTGCAGTTCCGGCCTGTATTGTTCCTTGATGAACCAGTCCTGCTTGTGGACGATGGAATAGTCGGGCAGCACCTTGATGGCCTTGCACCAGCACCCGTGTATGGCCTCGTATTCCGCACCCGTCACGGTGTAGAGTTCCGGCAGCTCCACCTCATAGGCCACCGTGAGGTCGGCGTCCTTCGAGACGATGCAGCCGTGCTCCACTGCCAGCAGGGGAAACTTGTTCTCCAGCGTTGTCATTTTGGATGTATTTCTCATTGTCGTTCTTCCTTTCGTTGTCGTTTGAATAATCGGGTAATGCGCCGTCGGTTGATAAGGTATCGGGGGTGGCTGCGTGCCGCTCCCAGCTTCATCAGTCCGTGCTCGCCGTACCGGGCGTTCAGTACGAAGGTCTGCCATACGAGGATGGACGACGACACCGCACCGAAGCCGATACATATCCACTGGCCGATGCCGACCATGTAGAGGATGACGAAGAGGACGAAGAGAGCCAGCAGCCCACCCGCGAAGATGAAGAGGTATTGCGCCTTCAGGCCCTTGAACTCAACTGGACGGCCGATACCCTTGTTGATGGGGTATTCAGCCATTGTGTATTCCGTCTTGTTACACCTTATTATATATTAAAGGAAGAACGAGCGCAGAATGGTGGCTGCCACGATGAGGAAGATACACGCTCCGAACCAGCTTGCGGCGGTCTTGGAGGTGTCGGGGTCGCCCGACGAGAACTTGCCATAGACCTTCACGCCGCCGATGAGTCCGACCACTGCGCCGATGGCGTAGATGAGTTTCGTGCCTGGGTCGAAATACGAGGTGACCATGGAGGTGGCTTCGTTGATGCCTGCCAGTCCGTTGCCCTGTGCGAATGCGGTTGCGCTTGCAGCGAAGAGGAGTGCTGCTGAGAGGATTGTTCTGATACTGTTGTTCTTGTTCATATTGATGTTCTGTTTTGTGCCCTCGAAGGGTGGATAGTCCTTGTCGGGCGGGTTGATAATGATTTACTTTATTCGGATATAGTGGTGTCGCCCTTTTGTTTCCACGGACTTAGGCTGTCCGTTGCGGGCTGGCTGTACCTTGTACCGCTGTGCCGCCTTGCTATCATGTTACTTTCTACTCATTCTTTTTTCGTTGCAATGGTTATACGTTATACATAGTCCCGGATGTTGAAGTCCTCCAGCTTGTCGGGGATGACGAACGGTTTCCTTGCCTGTTTCACGGCATTGCCGATACTGTCCACGTATGCCGTGATGGCACTTGCAAGCCGTTCTGCCAAGACCTCGTCCGTCATGATGCTCGTAATCTTCTCGAACAACTCCGTACCGTCCAGTTCAGTCATGACCTCTCCGGCCTTTGTCAGTTCCTGTTGGGTCGGCTCGTCTTTCTTGATGGTCTGTACGGCATCGGCTATCTCGTCGAAACTGCATCCCGAAGCATGGGGCTTGTATTCCTCCTCCGGTTCTTCCTCGGAATATCCAAGTTCATCCGGTGTCAGGCTGCTGAACGTTTCATCCAGTTTATCTGCCGGAACTTGGGCGGACTGATTGCCTTTTTCCTGATTTCCGACATCAAAGGTAGTGTCGTTTTCTGATATGGCATCGCCTTTTTCAGAAGTGGAATCCTTTGGCACAGGAGTGGCAGCGGTTGTCTTGAGCTCATTCATTTTGAACTTGCTTTTGCCGATAACATCGGGGATTTCCCTACTGATTTCCGTCTCTTCTTTTTGTGGAGAAGCCGGATTGCCTGCCATCGACTTCCACAGCTCGGAGATACCGCACAAGAATCGGACAAGTCTGGTTTCCTTGATCTGCTCTTGCAGCAACAGGAGTATGAACCATACGTTGCAGAGAAGCGACACGGTCAGAATGATACCTTTCAGTTCCATCTTCAAAACAGTTTGGCATTCTGGATACTCTGGTAGTAAGCCTCCTGCAGTTCATTCTGGTATTGGCGCAGGTGCTCGTTCAGCACGTTGTCGATGTAACGTCCAAGAGTGATTCCGTTACCCATGTATCGGATGATGTTGGCATACTTGTCGTGTGTCTCCTTGTCGATATAGACACATTGGCGCACCTTGATTTCCGATGCCTCCATAAAGGCGGACAAAGGTTTGCGCACTGTTCTCGTCTTTCCTGCTTGCAGGTTGTCTGCATTGCCGTTGTTCTTCTGATTCTTCTTCATAATGTCTTGTTTTTTAAATGTTGATAAAATGTGATTGTTGTCCCAATTATAATTTCTCGAATTCTGGGCAAGTGATGCATCGGCTCTTGAACTCATGACCGATAACCTCCTTGTATTGGTCAAGGAGTTCGCGGAGGATGCTATCCACGCAGAAACAATCCGTTCCGCCGTTTGATGACTGGGGAGCAAGTTCTGCAAGCATGTCGTAGGCTTCCGAGCTGACATATACTAGTTTCACACCGCTCTCCTCAATCTTTCGGTCTATCTCCTTGCCGTAACGGGCACAGTGGTTGGCAAGCACATTGTCAATGTACTGCTGCACTGTCATGCCGCCCGCCACGTGTTCCACGAGTGCCGATATTCTATCGTGGAAATCCTTGTCAATGAGGACGGGCATACCGCGACCTTCGCTGCCTTTCGGTTTGTTCAGGAAACCTTTCTTGCGGAGTTTGTTCACTGCTTTCTGAAACTTACTCATACCGTTGTTCTTCTGATTCTTCTTCATAATGTCTTGTTTTTAAATGTTGATAAAATGTGATTGTTGTAAGATTATAATTTCTCGATTTCCGGGCAAGCGATGCCTCGGTTCTTGAACTCATGACCGATAACCTCCTTGTATTGGTCTAGGTGTTCGCGGAGGATACTATCCACGCAGAAACAATCCGTCCCGCTGTTTGATGACTGGGGAGCAAGTTCTGCAAGCATGTCGTAGGCTTCCGAACTGACATATACCAGTTTCACACCGCTCTCCTCAATCTTTCGGTCTATCTCCTTGCCGTAACGGGCACAGTGGTTGGCAAGCACATTGTCAATGTACTGCTGCACTGTCATGCCGCCCGCCACGTGTTCCACGAGTGCCGATATTCTATCGTGGAAATCCTTGTCAATGAGGACGGGCATACCGCGACCTTCGCTGCCTTTCGGTTTGTTCAGGAAACCTTTCTTGCGGAGTTTGTTCACTGCTTTCTGAAACTTACTCATACCGTTGTTCTTCTGATTCTTCTTCATAATGTCTTGTTTTTTGAAATGTTGATAAAATGTTATTGTTGTGATATTAAAGATTGTATGATTTGAGATGACGGTTGAACGCTTCCACAATATCATCCTGAAACTGCTCAAAATGATATGTCAGGACATTGTTCAGATAGCTTGCTATGGTCACCTCGTTGCCTCCGACTACATGGAGTATCTTCTGTATGCGGTCGTGAAACTCCTTCTTGATATATACCTGCTTGCCAAGTCTGGCGGTAACGTTGGACTCGCATACGAAGGTGCTCTCGTAGTCAGGCTTGCCATTGCCGTCCATGCCTTTCCTCGTAGAGGTGGCGGACGTGGACGACTGCTGGCCGGACTCTGTTGCCTTCGGCTGGCGGCTGCTCTCCGTGCTTCTCGCCTCCAAGGGAAGACTGGTATCGTCCAGACGGAAGGAATTGATGACTGCCGCACTGTCAATATCGTCGATTCGTGTCTTTTTTGCCATACCATTCAGTTTTTGATTATTTCAAGTATCTCGTCCGCAAGTTTGTCGAGGTTGCTGCCTCTCACCAGTGTCTTGTCAGCGGGGAACGCCGTAGAACGGAATACGGTCTTCCGCTCTGTTCCTGTCTCCTTGCGGAAGCGTTTGCTGTCGGGGAGGAACGTGCCCAGTATCGGAAGGGCGAACTCCGCACATACCTTGTCGTAAGCCTTGTACAACTCCGACTTCTCACGTCCGTCCACCATGTTCCACACAAGGTACAGCCCCTTGATGCAGGACTTGCCCGTGCTTATCATCTGTTCGTTGATGACGGTGGCAAACTTGATGGAGCTTTCCATCACTACTCGGTCTGCGATGATTGGAGTGAAGATGTAGTCCATCTTGGCTATGGTTGTCACCACATCCACATTGTTGATGGTTCCCGGCAGATCAAAGAACACGAAGTCGAGGTTCGGATAGCTCTCGCAGAGCTGCTCCGCCGTCTTGATGGCATCCTCGGCACGGCTGCACTTGATGGGATAAGGATTCTTCTCCAACCGCTTCAGTTGTTCGTAGGCCATGGACTTGTAATACTCATCCTCCATGATTGCTTTCAGGTCACGCTTGCGCATGTCGTGGACGCTGTACTGCGGAAAGTCGCAGTCCACCACCGCTACATTGTAGCCTTTCACGTAATGCAGGTAACTTGCTACCAGCACCGTGAGGGTTGTCTTCCCAGCTCCTCCCTTTTGTGTGGAGATAGCCACATACTTGGTTTCATTCATACTTTTGATAATTATTATTGTTATACACATGTCGGATTACGGAGGCGTATTGTTAATCACACGTACGTATATCCGTTTTCATTCTCATTCGTGGCTCCATCCGTTGGTCTGGCTTCAAGTGCGTCCGCAGTTTCAAGTGTTCAAGCGGATAACCGGCTCTGCCTGCCAATGACTGTGAAGACGTATCTGGGCAACCTTGAATGGTCCTTCATTCCTATGTGAAACCAGTCCCGTTTACAGTCTTTCAAGAGCACCTGTTTTCAGTCCTTCATCTGAATCACGATGCAAAAGTATAGGCATTTTTTCATATCCGTATCACTTTCGGAATGAGTGGCAGCGAGTGGCACAGGGTGGTAGCGGTTGGCACCGCAAAAACGCTGATTCAGAGGCGAAAATAGCCGTAATTTTGCACCCAAGCGACAGGGCTTGCCCTTGGAACACTGCCACCTGGGTTATCAGGCAACACACCAATCCGTCCAGAGGCGGATTTTTATTGGCATTAGCCAATAGCAAGATGTCTTTTCAGTTACTCAAAAGGATTTGAGTTACCCGAAAAGCTCTTGCCCCACTGGCGGGGGACGGGCTCTTCCTCCGAAGTCGGGAAGCCTGATGAAAACCGATGGTTGGAGTTGGGAAAGGGGGCCTTGGCGCATAACCACTAAATCCAATCAATGATGCAGAAAGAGAAAAGAAGGACGGGGCGATGCCCCAAGTTAGACACGAAGACGCACTGCGTGATGGTGCGTTTCGACGACGGCGAGTGGAACAGGTTCCTCGCCATGCACGAGAAATCGGGTGTCTATGCCAAGGCGGTGTTCCTGAAGGAGCAGTTCTTCGGCAGGACGTTCAGGGTCGTTACGGTGGACAAGGGCTTGGTGGATTACTACACCAAGCTATCGGATTTCCATGCGCAGTTCCGTGCCATCGGCACGAACTACAACCAAGTCGTGAAGGAATTGCGGTCGCATTTCTCCGAGAAAAAGGCGATGGCGTTGCTCTACAAACTGGAGAAATGCACGGAGGAACTGGCGGCGTTGAGCCGCCGAATTGTAGAACTCTCAAAAAGTATGGAGGAAAAATGGTCACCAAAATCAGTTTAGGAAAGTCGCTCTACGGTGCGCTCGCCTACAACGGGGAGAAGATCAACAAGGAGCAGGGACGGCTGTTGGCTACCAACCGCATCTTCAACGATGGGAGCGGCACGGTGGATATTGCCAAGGCGATGGAGGGCTTTCTCGCCTTCATTCCCGCCACGGTGCGCACGGAGAAGCCTGTGCTGCACATCTCCATCAATCCGCATCCCGACGATGTGCTGACGGACACGGAACTGCAGGAGATAGCACGGGAATACCTCGACCGTATGGGCTACGGCAACCAGCCTTATATGGTCTATAAGCACGAGGACATCGACCGCCACCACCTGCACATCGTCACCATCAATGTGGATGAAAGCGGCAGGCGGCTCAACCAGGACTTCCTTTTCCGCAGGAGCGAGCGCATACGCAAGGACTTGGAGCGGAAGTATGGACTACATCCGGCAGAACGGCGAGGCGAGCGCATAGAGCGTCCGCTGCGCAAGGTGGACACTTCGGCAGGCAACATCAAGAAGCAGGTGAGTAACATCGTGAAGGCGGTGAACAGGCTGTACCGCATCCAGTCGCTGGGCGAATACCGTGCGCTGCTGTCGCTGTACAATGTGACGGTGGAGGAAGCGCGGGGCATCGTGCGTGGACGGGAATACCACGGGCTGGTGTTCTCCGCCACGGATGATGCGGGCAACAAGACGGGCAACCCGTTCAAATCCTCGCTCTTCGGCAAGTCAGCCGGATATGATGCGCTGCAAAACAAGTTTGCACGCTCCAAGAAAGAGATAACGGACCGGAAACTCGCTGACATGACGAAACGCACCGTATTGGCGGCTTTGGAGGCAACGCACCACCAAGACCGCTTCATCGCCCTGCTCAGGGAGAAGGGCATCGACACGGTGCTGCGCCATACGGAGGACGGGCGCATCTACGGCGCAACCTTTATTGACCACCGCACGGGTTGCGTGCTCAACGGCTCACGCATGGGCTGGGAACTTTCGGCCAATGCCTTGCAGGAACACTTCACGCTGCCATACGCCAACGAGGAGCCGATAACGATGACTGTACCTTCTGAAGATAGAAACGCTGTCACGCCAAAGGCGGAGGAATACACCGCTGACGACTTCCATATCTCAGGTGCAGGGCTTTTTTCGCCTGACGGCTTTGGTATCGCCCCCGAAGAGGAGGCGTTTATCCGTGCCATGCAGCGGAAGAAGAAAAAGAAGAAGCGCAAGGGACTGGGAATGTAACATCGTATTTTTTATTCACTTCAAAACAAAGGAACAATGTCACAAGAAGACGATTTGAGGGCACTGGCGAAAATCATGGATTTTCTGCGTGCCGTGAGTATAATACTGGTAGTGATGAACGTGTATTGGTACTGCTATAGTGCCATACGGCTGTGGGGCGTGGACATCGGTGTGGTGGACAGGATTCTGATGAACTTCAACCGCACGGCGGGACTGTTCCATTCCATCCTCTACACAAAGCTGTTCGCCGTACTCCTGCTTGCCCTTTCCTGCCTCGGCACGAAGGGCGTGAAGGGCGAGAAAATCACTTGGAGCAGGATTTGGACGGCACTGGCCGCAGGCAGCGTGCTGTTCTTCCTCAACTGGTGGGTATTGGCACTGCCATTGCCCACGGAGGCTGTGGCAGGACTGTACATCGCCACCATCGGCGCAGGCTATGTCTGCCTGCTGATGGGCGGGCTGTGGATGAGCCGTCTGCTGAAGCACAATCTGATGGAGGATGTGTTCAACACGGAAAACGAGAGTTTCATGCAGGAGACAAGGCTTCTGGAGAACGACTATTCCGTGAACCTGCCCACACGCTTCTACTACCGCAAGCGGTGGAACAGGGGCTGGATCAACGTGGTCAATCCCTTCCGTGCCTCCATCGTGCTGGGCACGCCGGGCAGTGGTAAGTCGTATGCCGTGGTGAACAACTTCATCAAGCAGCAGATAGAGAAGGGTTACTCGATGTATGTGTACGACTTCAAGTTTCCCGACCTCTCCATGATTGCCTACAACCATCTTTTGAACCACCCGGAGGGTTACAAGGTGAAACCGCAGTTCTATGTCATCAACTTCGATGACCCTCGCCGCAGCCACCGCTGCAACCCCATCCACCCGGACTTCATGACCGACATTTCGGATGCCTACGAGAGTGCCTATACCATCATGCTCAACCTCAACCGCACGTGGGTGCAGAAGCAGGGCGACTTCTTCGTGGAATCGCCCATCATCCTCTTCGCTGCCATCATCTGGTTCCTGCGCATCTACGAAGGCGGCAGGTATTGCACCTTTCCCCATGCCATCGAACTGCTCAACCGTCGCTACGAGGATGTGTTTCCCATCCTGACGAGCTATCCCGAACTGGAGAACTACCTTTCGCCCTTCATGGACGCTTGGCAAGGAGGAGCGATGGAACAGTTGCAGGGACAGATTGCCAGTGCGAAGATTCCGCTCTCTCGCATGATTTCGCCGCAGCTCTACTGGGTGATGTCGGACAGCGAGTTTACCCTCGACATCAACAACCCCGAAGAGCCGAAGATTCTCTGCGTGGGCAACAACCCCGACCGCCAGAACATCTACGGGGCGGCCCTCGGCCTCTACAACTCCCGCATCGTGAAACTCATCAACAAGAAGGGGATGCTGAAATCGTCGGTCATCATCGACGAGTTGCCCACCATCTATTTCAAGGGACTGGACAACCTCATCGCCACGGCACGAAGCAACAAGGTGGCGGTGTGTCTGGGCTTTCAGGACTTCTCGCAGCTGGTGCGCGACTATGGCGACAAGGAGGCGAAGGTGGTGATGAACACCGTAGGCAACATCTTCTCCGGGCAGGTGGTGGGCGAGACTGCCAAGACGCTTTCGGAGCGTTTCGGCAAGGTGTTGCAGAAGCGGCAGTCCATCTCCATCAACCGTCAGGACGTTTCCACTTCCATCAACACGCAGATGGACTCGCTCATCCCGCCCAGCAAGATTTCCGGCCTCACGCAGGGCATGTTCGTGGGTGCGGTCTCCGACAACTTCGACGAGCGCATCGAGCAGAAGATTTTCCATGCGGAGATTGTGGTGGACAATGCGAAGGTCGCCGCCGAGACGAAAGCCTACAAGCCCATTCCCGTCATCACGGACTTCACGGACGAGCACGGCAACGACTGCATGAAGGAGAAGGTGCAGGAAAACTACAACCGCATCAAGGACGAGGTGAAGCAGATTGTCAAGGACGAGCTGGAGCGCATTGCCAGCGATGAAAGCCTGAAGCATCTGCTGCAGAACAAGTAAGAACGATTAAGGGAGAGCCAATCCTGCGTTGACTCTCCCTTAATCTGTATATTTAGAGGGTTCCCTTATCCCATTCCGTTGATTCGTTCATTCAGCTTCCGAATCTTTTCTATCAGTTGGCTGAACGGCAATGAATCCCCGTAAATCATGGTTTCCTGCATCACCTCGTAGTCCTTCTTCCATTCCTCCACAATGCTTTCCGGCGGCACTATCCGCAAAGTGGCAGGCTGCAAAGTGTCATAGTCGAAGCCTCGCAGACCGATAAAGGTGCGGCGATGGTCGATGACCGACTGATAGAGTGCTTTGTCCTGCAAGGCTTCCTCTGCAATCGGTGTATCCATCATCTGGCCGATGTCGTAGAGGTGTCTCGACATACGTTCGGTACGAATGTTCTCTTTCGGCTTAGCAAATTCCTCGTGCAGCAGGAACACCTTTTCAAGGAAAGTACGTTGCGGCAGCACGGCACGGACTTCAAACTCTTTTTCCGTGAATGGAGCCTTTGTGAAGACCTCGTCGATGAACGACCGCAGTTTGACAGGAGTGACCGGCTCGCTCATGGAACGACCACTGACCTCAATGATAACTTTGGGACGGATATAGGTATTGTCGTCAAAAGCGGGATGATAGGCCACCTCGATGATTTCAGGGTCGGTCGTTGTCACGGGGGTGATGTTCACGGACACCGTAAACGCATCCTTGGAAATGCCGTCCCGGACGAGTTGCTCCGCCAAGTCATATTGCAGCCTTTCCCTGACAAACGAGCAGGAGGCACGGCGCAGTTTGTCGCTTATCTGAGTCTTTGACAACTTGCCGCTGAAACCAAGATATTCACGGTCTATGGCAATGTCGGCATCCTCGGACATTCGGCTGATGAGATGCCAGCACTTGCTCAGATTGGTACCGCCCTTGAAGGAGATGTGCTCCGCATAGGGCAAAGCGAACAATGCCCGCAAGACTGCCGTCACCCACCAGTCTTTTTCGATTATCTGAAGGTGCAACCCGTTCTCGGCTTGCACACGGCGTATGATTTCCTGTCGGTCTTTTACGGATAAATCTGCAAATTTCATAGCTATGAGAGTTTTTTGCGCACCCATATCGGTGCAAGTTGGATGTCTTTCTGATAGTCTTCCTCAGTCACATGTTCAAGATGTTGCCTGATGATGGCCATCTGTTCTTCGGTCACATTCTGTTCGCCAATCTCGCGTAGAGCAGTCACGATAAGCTGCATCAGGGTGGAGCGGAAAGCGAAAATTCGCATTTCCGACGTATGCTTGAACAGGATGCCCTTGCCCTTCCCGATGGACACGCGACGTCCGGAACCATCCGTGACAAACACGACATTGGCCGGAATCTGGGTGGATAGTCCCAACTTGTTCAATACGTATGCTCCGGTAGGGGCAATCCTCACCTTGTCGCGCTTGGCGATAGCTTCGGCAATCTCTTCAATGGAGGGCGGTATGATGCCGCTGCCCCATTTCCTGTCCACTTTCGGATAGCAATAGATGCCCTGGGCCACACGCATAAGGTCGCCCGCACGGCACAGACGAACCAAGGCCGACCGTACCGCATCAGAAGATGCCGGGTGAAAGTCATCGGGAAAGAAGAGTCTTCCCCTTTTGGATTTCTCCACCCTTCTTTTTATCTCATTATAAACACTTTGCGCTGCCATTTCTTCTTTAATTTTGCCACAAATGTATAACAAATTTGTGACATAGCAAAATAGATAGACCGTTTTCATTCAAGAACATACGTTTTTCTTGTCCTAAAACAATTTTCAGCATAGAAAAAGCCGCTTTTTATGTCCTTTTACCTCCTCATCCGCTCCAATTCCTCATCCCTGCGAATCTTTTCGTTGAGTTTCTTCTGCATCTTGTCGATGAAGTAGGTACGGCTGGGATTCTTGCGCAGTTTGATGGCGGAGTAGTAGCGGTAGCACTCCTTGGTGTCGAGCCCAAAGAACTCGTAGAGGGCAGGGGCGAGTACCTTCAGGGGTGTCTCGCCGTTGTCGATGCAGCCCATCTCACTCAACCCGTAAATCAGTTCTACGAGGTCGAGGGTGTTGCCCGTCCATTGCAAGGACTTCTGCGTTTCGCTTTTGACAGAGGGAACATTTGTGGGATGGATGTTGGATGTAAGTGGTGGCACTTCGGTGTGAAGTTGGCTGGCGAGCTGCATCATCTTGCGGATGAAGGCAATCGCCTTCTTGGCATGGATGCGCAACTCTTCCTCTACGATGTCTATCAAGAAACGAAGCTCTATCTCGGCGAATGCCAGAGCGACATGCACGTTTTCCACCGCACGCCTGCCCATGCAGCACTCGATGATGTGTTCCACGAAATCATGGTATGCCTTGTGGATACATTCGCTTGCCAGTTCCGAGTCACCGTTGAGAATCCCGAAGAAGTCTGTCCTTGTCAGTATGGAGTATTCTTTCATTCTGTTTGTTGTTATGAGTTTGACACTTGATTGTTTATGTGATCACACTCTATATTGTGTCAAATCAAGTGCCAACGGATGCCAAACGGTGAAACGAAGAGCGTAACAAGCTGATTATCATTAAGGAATAAGAATCATCATTTCCAGAGTAAACAAAAAGAGGTGTAAGGTTTCCTTACATTCCGTAAGTTGGCCTTACACCTCCCGTATTACATTTCTTTCCATTTCAGGTTTTCCCCAGGTCGTATTTCTCTATCTTCTCATAGAGTGTCGGACGACTGATGCCCAGCAGTTCCGCCGCCTTGCTCTTGTTCCATCTTGCCCGTTCCAATGCAGCCAAGATGCGCTGACGCTCCTCCCAGCCGTTCTTCAACGTCAAGGGATTGTTCTGGTTCTTCAAGGACACGTCCAACTCCAGCAAATCGGGCGTGATTTCTCCACCATCCGCCATCAGCACGGCTTTCCTGATGCAGTTGCGCAGCTCACGTACATTGCCCGGCCAGCTGTAAGAAAGCAACATCCTTTTGGCCTCTTCGGTAAAACCGCCAGCCTCGCATTCCGTCTCCTCGTGGAAGGATTCCTTGAAGAACTCCGCCAAGGGCAGAATGTCATCAAGACAATCTCGCAAGGGCGGCAGGTGAATGTCGAACTCATTCAGTCGATAAAAGAGGTCCTGACGAAAACGACCTTCCTCTATCGCCTTCTTCAAGTCTTCATTGGTGGCGGCTATGACACGCACGTTGCAATGCTCATCACGCTCGCTGCCTACAGGGCGGTAAGTCTGCTCCTGCAAGGCACGGAGCAGCATCACCTGCGCCTCCATGGACAGGTTGCCTATCTCGTCCAGAAAGAGCGTGCCGCCATTGGCCTGCCCGAAGAAGCCGACCTTATCCTCCGTGGCTCCCGTAAACGCTCCCTTCTTGTGTCCGAACAGGGCGGATGCAGACAACTCCTTTGGGAGAGTCCCACAATCCACCGCAATGAACGGCTTGGAAGAGCGGTTGCCGTGCTCATGGATGGCCTGCGCCACATGTTCCTTGCCACTACCGTTCTCACCCGTTATAAGAACAGAGATAGAAATGGACGAAACCATTCTGACCTTCTTCATCATGACCGTATAGGCATGGCTGTTGCGCTTGTAGATGACCGTCTTTTTCCGTCTTATCTCGCCAATGGCATCTTCTATAGTTTTGAGCAGACTCTCCTCGTCAATCAGTTTCTTGGGCAGATAGTCTTTCGCTCCCAGCTTCATTGCCTTCACCGCCGATGTCACGTCCTCATTCTGTGTCATTACAATATAGGGAATGGCGATTCCATGCTTGCGCATCCATGCCAGAATCTCCACGCCGTCACCGTCCGGCAGACGTATGTCGGCCAGCACGCATACATACGGGTTCTCGCTGCCCAGCATCTTCTTGGCAGAAACACTGTGACAGGCAGTCTCTACCTCATATCCGTGGGGACGCAGCCAGTTACCCAGATAGCGGGCGTATGGGGCGTTGTCTTCAATGATTAGTATCTTACCTTTCTTCTCCATTCTTCTCCATACGTTTCGATTCCTTTCTCTGCCTGTGCGACCAGTTGCTCGCCAGTCGCTATCACCTTGTCTATATATCGGGCTACATCTGCCCAGCCCGCAGAATCCTTGCGGTAGGCGTTTCTCAATGCTTGCAGACAAGTGTCTATCCTGAGCATCGTCCACACGGGCAGCAGATGATGGGTGAGGTCTGCCAACGCCTCCCTGTCATGACTATCATGCACACGCCGCAGGCTCTCCATGTCTTTCCTCGTCTGCTCCGCCAATAACGCCAGCATATCCCGCCCGTTCTCCTCGTTGGCAAGGAGCGGGGTGAAGTCTATGGCTTCCATGTCGTCCATGTCGCTTTTCACTTGTTTCCTCTTTTCACGCAGGGCATGGCGCACGGCGGCATAGAGCTCATCGCACGAGAACGGCTTGTAGAGGCACCCGGCAAAGCCTGCCTTCACCAGTTCCTCTTCCTTACGTGAGATATGAGCGGTCACTGCCAATACGGGAATGTTCTTCGAGTTGCCGATGTTGGAGCAGCGCAGCAGGTCGAGCAGCTCATAGCCGTTCATGCCCGGCATCTTGATGTCGGTGAGCAGCAGGTCGTACTCCCTTTTGCGCAGTCTTTCCATCAGTTCCTCCACATTCTGGCAGGTGTCGCACTCCAGCCCCACACGCTCCAGTTGCCGCTGGGTCAGTTTCAGCACCACGGCATCATCGTCCACGGCAATCATCCTCATATCTTTGGAGAAGTGGAATGATTCTTGGTGGCTTTCATTCTCGGTTTCCGTTGCAAGGGAGAGGGGGAGGGTGACACGGAAGGTTGTCCCTTGGCAGACCTCGCTTTCCAACGAGATGTCACCGTTCAGCAATGCCACCAGCTTACGGGTAATGCTCAGCCCAAGTCCGAAGCCGTCCTTTACGTCTGCATTGGCCAGTCGGCTGAACGGCTCATAGATGGCATTCTGCTCTTCCTTGCTGATGCCTGTTCCCGTATCGCACACTTCCAGCAGCAATGTTCCTTCTGCATATCTTACCAAAAGCGAGACACCGCCCTCTTCTGTAAACTTGACGGCGTTGCTCATCAGGTTCTGGCCGATTTGCAATATCCGTTCCTTGTCGCCCGATACGAGTACGTTCTCTCCCTCGAAATCGGCGTGCAGGTCTATTCCTTTTTCCTCCGCTGCCAGCAGGAACATGCTTTCCAACTCGTCGGCAATACTCTTGGGCAGGAACAACGTCTCATTGACCCTGTCCTTCCCCGAAGAGAGACGATAATAATAGAGTAAAGAGTTGAGCAGTCCCTGCATCATCCTTGCAGCCCGCAGGATGTTCCGTTTTGCAGTTGAGATGGTTGTGTCATTTGTATCTTGCATCAGTTCCGCATACCCCATGACTGCGGCAAGAGGTGAGCGTAATTCATGGCTCAGTATCATCATCATACGCTCCTTCTGCTCCAGCATTTCCTGTTTTTCCTCGTTCCAGGCTATCAGTTTCAGTCTTTCCCTATAACGTCTGCGGATGTCCCTATGGATAATATTGTAAAGCACAAAACTGAGTAGCATACCGAACAAGGTCAATCCTGCAATATAAAAGAACGAATGTCGGCGCATGGAAAGCATCTCTTCCATTTCTGCGGCTCGCTGTTCGGTGGATGCCTGATGGAACTCGTGCATCAGTCGGGCGAAATTCTTGTTCAGGTACTCGTTACGGAGGCGTAGGCTGTCCGTCTGCATTTCCATCCGGAGGCGTAAGTCCTCATTCCTTTCACTAATTTCTTTCCTTAATTTTGTCAGTCTTCCTACGACTTGCGTCCTCGACTCCGTTGCCTGTTCAACGGGCTCCTGCTTCTTGCTTTTTTTCTTGAAGAGGCGTCCTATCCACGAGTCTTTCTTCTGTTCCGAATCCTTTTTCAGCTCCCGGATGGCTTTTTGCTCAACAAGGGTCATTTCCCGAATCTGGCATTCTATGAGGCTGTCCGTATGGGCAAGGTCATTGAAAGTCCTCATCATGCAGAGCACCTGCAGGCTTTTTTCTGCCAATATGGATTTGGCTGAGTCAATACGTTCCAGTTGCTTCTCTTCCGGATAAAGCCGTTTTAGGGAATCAAGCATCTGTTGTGCGGCAAGGTTCTTCAGTTCATATTCCTCATAGTCTTCCTTATCTGCCGTGAAGGTATGCAGTTCAGACATGGCAAGGTCGTACATGGTTTCAAATGTCCTGTTCGCCTGTTTCCAACGTTCCGCCGTCTGTTCTTCTTCCTGTACGGCACACTCTATGTTGCGATATTCCATATAGACAAGGGCTGCCGCAGTCAGCACCAGCCCTATCAACAAAAAATACCCCACAAAGATCTTCATATACAACCTTTGTGGGGGCTTGTGGTCATATTTTATCTTCATCTATGTCTTTTCTCTTTCATTTTTTTGGGGCTGCAAAGTTACTAATTTTTATACTTTTGAAATACATGTTTGCAGTATATGCCTCCCAAAAATTGTCAAGATTGAATATTTATCTTCCATTTTTGATGTTTCCTTTATATTTTTGGCAGGCAGACGTGTCATTTCTCTGTTTCATCACTGGCATGCCTGATTTCGTAAACCGTCCATAAAACTAACACACACTCAACCGCTATTACGGCAATGGCTACCTTTATTCCCAACCAGTGGGCAATGAGCATAAAAATACCGACCTCTATGCACAAGGCGACGAGGATGGTAAAAGCTAAAGACAAAATTCTTTTCATTCTACGGTAACTGATTTTTCAAAGGTTCTTAGCTGGTCAACATTATGGGTTTTACATTACTGATTATCTTGCCATACAACGAATCAGTGGGAACGATAACTAAGGGGTATCGCAGATGCATACAGGAAAATGAGACCTGCCATTTCACGAACGGCAGGTCCCAAATCAATGGTTTTTCTGTGAATATCCATTAAAGGATGATGAGGCTTCTTTAATTATCTGTCAAAGAACCAGGACTTACGACACGGCCAACCTTTTCATTGAGAGGTGTTGCACCGTTATTGATAACAGTGTTACCACTTACAGTCACATTGTCAAACGTAGTTGCTCCCACTATGGTACCAATTATACCTCCAGCAATAGCTGCCTTTGTACTTCTATCTTCAGTGGACTCAATAGTTGAGTTTTCTACTTTAGAACCTGAAATAGAAACAGTGGTCTGTGTGTGGGCAACGATACCTCCAGTGCTACCAGTAGCTTTGATGGTACAACCCTCAACCGTGCAATTTGTGACTGTTAACTGATTGCCTGCAGTATAACCAATCAAACCGGCTGCACGTTCATTACCGTTCACTGTAGAATTTTTAAGATGGCAGTTGTTGAATGTTGCCGTTCCGGCATAATCCATATAGCTGATAAATCCACCTACACCCAAAGCTGTTTCATTTGCATCTGAGGCAGAATAGCTAATATTGGATTTTGCAATAGTCAAATCGTTAATACTTATATTAACTCCATTTGCTCTAAGAACCAAAGCTTTGTCAAGACCTTGGATAGTATGACCGTTACCGTTGATGGTAATGTTTTCAGAAAATACAAGAGGAGTCCAATTACCTGTTACGACATAATCCCTGGTCAAAGTGATAACGCCACTGACAGGGATCATCTCTTGTGCCAGTTCTTCAGCTGAAACCACCACAAAATGATCAGGCGTTTTAAAGTTCTCATCAATAGTGATGTTGAATTCAGCAGGATTGGTCAGCAAGTAACCCACGATGTTTGTGCGGTAGTTGGTTTGCACAGGCACATTCTTGAATTCTGTCGCAGGGTCGTTGGTCTTGCTATTTGCTGTCTCCCATACAAATGTAACGTCTGTTGTTGCCTTCGGGCTACCTGCACCACCTACGAGCAGGTAGTTCAGTGCAAGATAGTCAAATTCTTCATCTGAGCCATTACCATCAACATCTGCTTTCAGCTTCTCTGAAAGGAGTCCGTTAAAGTCAAAAGTCATATCTCCTGTAGTTCCGGCAACGTTGTTTTCAAATGCGTTAAAGGCTTTATAAACACCTGTTACCTTGATTTTGCTCTTTTCTACCACAATACCTGCTTGACGTGCAGCCTCTATATCTGCTGCATAGGCGCCCAGGTTAAGCTGAGCGAACGGACGCTTCAGTGTTACATCTTTATTGACAGCTACCGTCGTCTCTGAGGCTGAAACATCCACATAGTTGGTAAATGCGTCGCGAGCCTCAATGTTTGAAACAGCATCCTTGATTTTAATGTTTTTCAAATCAGTCATGTCATAATAGTCGGAACTACCATCAGCTTGACCATTGTAAGCAAAGAATGCTACACGATAAGCCTGACCCTTGACCAAACGAACGGAATATGTGGCCTTCTTGTCTGACAGTGATACATACTGACGCAATCCTGTCATTTCTTCGTTTGCTGCATTATAAACAGCACAGGCAACATAGTTTACAGTTGTACCATCACCTACTACGGCACGTGTTTCAATGCCAGCAGATGTAGAGACGGTAAACGTTGCATTAACGAAATCGTCTGTTGCAGACTCGTTAAGCACTTCATCTTGCGAACAAGAAGTCGCAAAAAGCATACTTGCCATTGCAAGCATACTCATGAATAAATTTTTCTTTTTCATTTTTTAATCTCAAATAGTTATTACATAAAAGAATTTTTACGTTTTTTGTTTTTATGCTTTTCCGCACTTCTGAGAGTAAACGGAATCACGTTCAATATTCTGAAGAATTTCTTCTCCGGGCCGATCCAATCCTTAGCAGATGTCTGCTATCAATTTGAGGGAGTCTCTAAGAAAATGACTTAGAAGTGCAATTTCTCGACAAGGCAAAATAGATAAGACCTATTTGTCCTTTTGTCTTGACGAAATCGTTCCCTAATGCATGTTTGATTTCTTATTCTTTCATTTTCTAATTCTTAGGATTAATGGGTTAAACACTGTTATATCTCTCACTAATTATTATTTGAAGCAAAGTTTTCCTCAAATGTGATAGTATATGTTATCGTTCCAGTCAGCAGTCCACCAACGATATTTGTACGATAGTTTGCCTGCAATGGAACATTCTGAATGGTCACGTCTTTACGAATGACCCTATCGTCTTCGGTGGAGATGGTGTATGAAACATCAAAGTTGCCCTGACTCGATTCCGGATATATATAGCACATGGCAATGCTTTTGTAAGTGGTTTCTCCAACCGAAAGATCACTACCCGAAACATCCAGATTTCGTATGATGTCTGCATCGTCGCCTGTGACTGTTCCTTTCAAAGCATTGAAAGTATCCTTGCCACTCGTTTTGATGACCATCTTTTTAGGGGTCATATTGAATGTGTTCTCGTTGGCCACAGCATTCCAATCATCTGCCGTCACGCCAAGATTAAGCTGGGCATACGGGCGTTTCAGTGTGACCGTTTCCGACTTTGAGCCCGTTACTTCAATTTCTACACTTTCTGTAAATGACTCAAATTCAGATTCTGAAGAAGTTCCTCCTGAGACACGTGTGATGGCGGTCATATCGCTCACATCGTAACAACCATCTTTCATCGCCCAAAAGACGACATCGTATGTGCGCCCTTTGATCAGGCGAGGTGCGAACTCAATGGATCCGGCCTCTGTAATGTCAATCACTTCACGAAGATTCTTAATCTCAGTGTCGTTCTCAAACACAGCGCACACCACTTTGTTGACATTCAATGTGGATGCTGCGCGTGTGCCGATACGTCCCGGCAATTCTGTACTGAAGCTTACCTGAACGATCTCTTCACTTGCCACCTCTTCGTCATTGCTGCACGAGGCTAATAACAGCGGTGTTGCCAATAGTAGGTAAAACAACTTTTTCATATTTTGGTTGATTTTTGATTTTATCAAAGTATGTTCGTCCCGTCTATATAAACAGAACCTTTCTTATCAAGAATGAGCACATAATAGCATTGCCCTACAAGAGGGTAATATGTGTAAACAGGATTGAAAATTGATCCTCCTGTTTTTTTCTTATGTTGGTCAAAAGTGGCAGCTGCACCTGTAGAAGCATTCGTATAAGTATTGATTCCTTGAATACTGCAACTTGTGATATTCACCCGACCGGCTTTGCTTGTACGGATATCCCCGATAAAAGGAGCAACGCTTCTGTCCCAAGCTGAAGCACTATAAGTAACGCAGTTGAACGAATTTTCCTTCACATAGCAATTGGAGATGGTATTCACCGTTGAAGCATCATTAACTTGTATGAATCCGATAAGTCCTCCAATCTCGCCATTCGCCTTGAATCCTCCACTTACGACCTCAGAATCATAATTCTCAAAATGATAATTCTGCACGGAACTGTTTGAACAAGTGACCGTACTGAAGATGCCACCACACAGACCACCCATCTTGTTCACTCCGTAAAGGTAACCATTGCGCACATGTACATTTTCAATGGTTGTGTTGGCGTATGCAAAGCCCCTCAGTGTTCCAACATAGGCATCTCCCTCGCTTCCGTGGGTCACGCGGATGTCGGCACCATCGAAGTTAACGTTTTTGAAGGCAGTGGCACAACCCTCACTATAGACGAATCCACTGTAGTAATTACCTGTGATAGTGATGTTGTAGATTGTATTGCCATTGCCCTCCAAAGAGTTTAAAGTGCTCAGTGGGGTGAAATTGTGATTTCGCACGCCTTCTTTTGACGCGCCATCCAAGTCGTATTCCATGCACACATTCTCCATCAACTTGATGTCGCCTGCAGCAGTGCCCTGCAAAGCGGCCAGGTCGAATGCCGAATAAATCAGTTTGGTGGAGCCATCAGTCAAAGGAGTAATCTTGGTAGAGCCATCCCAACAAGGTATAAACCGGTTGGCTCCATACATCACGGTTCCCCGATAGCACTCCTCATTACCCAGCCAGCCGTCAAATCGTGAATAGTCGTTTGAGGCAAGCCAAACAGCTTCATTGCCCTCCCGATAGGGAGAAACCGACCCATTGGCTGAAGACCTCGTTGAAGATGAAGCAAACGTGCAATTGTCGTTGAACTGCAAAGTCTCTTCGTTGTCATATCCACGGAGCAGCCCCACAAAGCAGCCTTCACTTTGTGTGCCGGCCACAGTCGTTCCCATCACGTGGCAATCATCAAAGGTGACAGTCAATGTTTCATCACGGTTGTCTGATTCTTTACGCGAAACATATCCAACAATGCCGCCTGCTGCCCCGTTTTGCGTGCTTACCGAAGCCTTATTAATGTAGATATTACTGAACATACTGGTGCCTTTGACGCTATTGGCCAGTATCCCTACATGGGTTTTATCTGAAGAACTATTGGCAACGGTTACCTCCTCCACATTCAAATTCTTCACTGTTATCTGCGTGGCATCACCCAGCAGCCCATCAGTCAGTATCAATCCCTTGATAGTGTGTCCACCACCATCCAATGTGCTTCCCTGTGGCAGTTGAATGGCTGAAAGCCCTGGCAAATTGGCCATATCAATATCCTTGGTCATCACAAAGGTTCCGGCCTGTGGCAAGAGTATTGGGGCATTTGCTCCCAACCAAGCAATGTCGGCAGCTTCGTCAATGATGTAGCGGTTCTGATCGTCTTTTGTTATTGTGGAGGCAGAAGGAATTGTTCCGTCCCAGACACTCCATGTTTCGGGTTCCTGAACAATATCACCCAGGATATTGGTTCTGTTGTTTAGTTCAATCCCTATGTTGTCCAACGTCACTTGTTTTATAGTGTTGCCCTCCGCGTCTTGCAAGTCAAGGGTTGCCTTGAGAGATGCCGTTCCTGTCTTCGGTGCAAACACATAATTGCTTGATATATAATAATAGGTTGAGCCTTCCACGGATAAATGCTCCTCAGGAAAGTCTGTAAACGTGAAACATACATCGTCTTCGGACATTACAATCTCACCTGTGAACGGATTGAATGATGACGGAATTCCATGAAATGTCACCAATGCCTTTTGGCTTCCGGCAACAGGCTGTGTGGTCTTGTCCGCAAAGTTGATTTGAGCCAATGGGCGTGACAGCTTGACTTCTCCTTTGTCTTCCACCGATTGTGTTCCGACTGTCAGCGTTGTGGTCTGGCAGAAAGCATCCAGCTTCTCCATATCCCCAAAGCCGCCACGAAGATAGCTGTTATAATTCACTGTGATATTCCCGTCATCGGTCAGGGTATATGCCCCATTCTCTTTGTGCTCTGCCCAAAAGAGAATCTGATAGGTGCGCCCTTCAATCAATGTGAGTGAGACCCCGCTGCTTTGCACCGAAGTCCAGTCATACGTCTGCGAGAATACCTTTGATTTGGTTTCACCACCTTCATACACCGTTACGACAAGTTGGTCTATACTGGTAGCGTCGCCAATGGCACGGGTGTTCAACACACCATTTAAGGTAGGTTGAAACGTAACAGAAACTTTTTCTCCGTCTGTTTGCAGCCAATCATCTCCAGAACAGGCAGAGAGCGACAATATAGCTAATGCCAAAATCAGACCTTGAATATGTATATACGATTTCATCATCATTCATTTAAGATATTATTCAATTACGATGTTATGGTTCCCGTCAAAATCAGAGTCTATGGTGATACCTCCCGAAGCCTGTTGCATCAGGAATGAACCTCTCACCACGGTGTGGCGATTTCTGCGCAATGGAACGTTTATGGGTTCGGAAAAAGCCACTTGTCTGTTTTCACTGTCGTATAATCCAATTTGAACAGAGATGCCGGCTTCCTTACCGTTTACAAACACATAGTCGAAACCTAATGATGCCTCATTTTCATTCAAGGCATTCAGCTCTGATTCGAAGGATACCCCCATAGACGAATCAATGGGTTTGTCTGTATTCATATTGTATGTGTCGGGCATAAAACCTGAATAAAGGACTATAACTTTATAATCATTTATGTCAACTCTGGTCGGATTGTCATGTCCTCTTGTTTCCGCTTCTTTTTTGAGGATTTCCATTTCTTTGTCTATGAACTTTTGCAGGTCCGTGGTGATGAACTCAAACTTGGCAAGCGGTCTTTGCATTGCAACATTGAGAGTGTCTGGTTGGTGTTCTTCGATATCCGCTACAAGGGAAACACTGCTTGTTCCTCTGAAAGCGTCCCGATGGTCGGCATTTCCTTGATGTTCACCCTGTAGCTTAATTTCAGCGAAATTATCTGCATCGTAGAAATAACTATCGTCACTTGTCTCTATCAAATCCGACCACACCATAATATAGTAGTTCCCCGGCAGAACATCAAGCGTAACCTCGTGGTTGTAGCCTTCGGTTATATCCTTTGTGAAGACGAACTCCTGTGAGTGGTTTTGGGAAGCGCGCTGTTTCTCCGATATGGGATAGGTTCGGATGATGTAACGTATCTTTCCATACTTCTGATGGTTGTCGTATGTATCGCTCAATTCCTGTTCTTCAACTGACACACCATCGTAAAGATGTTCCCATTTGGTCATGTCCGTTTCGTAATTTAACCGCAAGTGCAGTTTTACAGATCTGGATGTCTCTGGCCATTCGTAAACATCACAAGAGTTAAGGAACAATACCAACATGCATATCATATAGCATAATAACTTTCTCATCGCTTGCCTCCTTTCTTCTTGAGGTCAAACATATATGAGAATGATACCGCTATTTGGTCAACTCCCCAATAGGTCTTTCTAATGCTCTCAATCAAAAGTCCGTCCTTTGTGTTCGGGGTGTTGCGGAACTTATCATAATGTAATGGATATACACCTGTACCGAGTGAGAACTCCACACGCCAACGGTTGTCTTTACTGATAGGCATACGATATCCGATGCCCACACCTCCGCCAAAAGCTGGTATATCACGGTGATGGCATTGGTAGCGATAATCACCGTTAAAAGCAAAATTGTAGAATACCGCTCCAAAATGAATCCCTGCAAATAGTCCGTCGTTGTCTTCTGACAGCCAATAGCGAAATTCAGGGTAAACAGAAAATACACGAAACTTGATGGTGGATTTGAAATAGTTCCAGGCGCAGTGATATACAGGCAAGGAGAATGACCAGTGTTTAGACAAGTCTATTTCTGCGGCAATATTGGCGATAGCCATTCCAAGACCTATGGCATTGGTCTTGATATGTACTTTACGACTCCACCCTTCCACTTTGGCAACAAAGGTATCCACGGCTGTCGTATCCGGTAAAACCTCCACGAGATTAATGGCCGAGTCAACAGCAGTGGTGTCGCAAATGATGAAAGGCTTTTGTTCTGCAGGAAGTTCCTGCCTATAAGTCACGAATACAACACAGGCATTTCGCATACGCTCGAAGAAGAGTTCGTTCATCTGTAACCATACCTTACCACCGTCCAAAGCCTTCAATTTCACGATACGGTTGTCAATATATGTATCGGGATGTCGGTGATCCACTAACGAGGACTCTTCCTCCAAGATGGCGAGCACCTCATCTTTACGAAGCCAATCCGAAGCTTCAATCTGTGATTTAAGATATTCCCACGGTATATAGCAGTCGCTACGGGTAATCAGGCTGTCGGGAATATCCACTTCCTTGCGGACAAACTTTTCAAGAGCTGAGAGACGCCCTTTTGCCAACCTGCGATTAAGTTGGTCACTGCCCTCAGGTGAAGCAGCACCACGGAATGAGACTTCCACGATGTTAATTGTCTGGTTTTCATGAATATTCCGGAGAAAATCTATTATTTCTTGAATGCGAGTAGCATTGGCCGAGTATGTGGAATCTACAACCATGCTGTTTACACGGAAATCAATATAGATTTCCGTGCGGCTCTCTTGTGAATGTGCAACCCCTGCACCCAATAGCAAAAGAATCAGTATTACACAATATATATCTATGCGCATAAATCTTTTCATTTGGTCACATCAAACGTGTTTCTCTCTTTAAGAGAAACTCTTTTTTACAAACCCCTTGATTTATAGGTGTCATTTCTTGCGTAAAGCCCTTTTTGCTCAACAATAGGTTGATTAAAATCAACAATTTTCGGTTTTTCAGTCAAAAAATCCTTCAATAATTAGGTGATTTGCAATAATTTTCATAATTTTGCAGCGGAAAGAGTTTCTCTTAAAGAGAGAATCCTCTTTTTGCTCAACATTCGAAGACAAAGACAACAGACATACAAGAGAAAACCGCAACTCCGTAACAATTACATCAGTCACGGAATTGCGGGCTTTTTATGTGACGGCATGATGATTTGTATTTTACAGGGAATTGATGATTAGATTGTTTGCCCTGTCAACGACAGAGGTGTCCAATGATGAAAGATAAATCCGTGTTGTCTTCTCAGAATCGTGTCCCAATCCCTCGCTGATGGTGGAAAGTGCCACGTTTTTGCTTTTGGCTGCACTTGCCCAGGAGTGACGTGCAACGTAAGTGGTCAACGGAATGGATAGTCCCATCATCTCGCCGATTTTCTTCAATTGCTTGGTGATGCGGTTGTAGGAGTTCTTGTATTTTTTCCAGAATGAGGTTCCTTCTCCGGTCGCAATGGGAAGAAGATAGGGAGAGCCGTCTATCTGGTATTTCGTGACAATCTTCTGCATGGGTTCTACCCATTTGATGTGTAGCTGTTGCGATGTCTTCTGACGGCGGTAAGTGAGCATACCGCCCTGCAAATTGCTTTGAGTTAGTTGTGCCATGTCAACGAAGGACATTCCACGGGTATAGAAACTGAACAGGAACATATCCCTTGCAAACTCCATTCTTGGGTACAGACTCAGGTCCAGCTCTTTCAGTTGCTTGATGATTTCCAAAGGAAGGGCTCGTTTGACAGTCTTGTCAATGCCGGTATATACATGTTTGAACGGCGAGGAAGAAACCACCAGCTTTTCCTCCACGGCATGGTTGTAGATGGTACGCAGGTTGCGTAGATAGAAAGAGGTGGTATTGCGACAAAGTCCGCGCTCTTTCAGCCACTGTTCATATCCCAGCACCATCGTTCCATCCACATCCTCCAATGGCACATCGTTTCCTTTCAGGTAATTCCGCAGACTGTTGATGGTCGTGGTGAACCTGTCCGCCATGCGCCTCTTGCCGATTTTTCGCAACTTGTCATTCAGTTCCAACGTGTAGCCGATGATACCATGTAGTACCTTCCCTTCCCGGAAATATTCGACCACTTTGTCTGAGGTATAGGGTTGCGCCTCCTTGTCCAACCGTGCAATAACCAGCAGCAGTTTCTTCCTGTCCGCCTCCAATGTGTCCTGCAGGGAAAGAAGATACGAATAGCGTTGCGGAGTGGAGGAAGACGGCAGGACAATGGACGAGCGTGCCGCGTCCCACTCCGAGGGATAAAGTCTGTACTCAGTATGGATTTGTCTTGCCACACGGTTGTGTATCACCTGATAATAGAGCGTGCCCTCCTTCATCCCGACAGAAGAGGCACGAAACTTGATTTTTGTTTTTGCCATATATGAATGATTGGTAATGTCGGATAAAAGAAGGGCGACCGTTCAGTAATCACCCTCCTTTATTATAATATATAATAGGATACGTCAGCCTATCTTGAACCTTCCAGCCATGCGGTTGCCGGATGGCAGCACGGAGACTATCTGTACCTCTTCTGTCTGATGAGGGCTTGTAAGGACAGGACGGGCTGAAACCTCTTGCTTTTCTTCTTGCAGTTTCACCTCAGGAACAGGAGGCGCAAGCTCCAACTGGATTTTTCGGTCCAATGCGGCCAGTTCGGACTTCAACTGCTTCAGCTCGTCCTCTTTTTTCCACACCTTGCCCACAATCTCCTGCAACTGCGGTATGTCACGTTCCAGTGCCTTGTTCTTCTCCTTGTACTGCTCCACCATGGAGGGGATTCTCTCCAAAGCGTTCAGGAAGTTGCGTGCTGCCGCTATCGGGTCGGCCATCGCCAGATGCCCGTTGTTGTAGGTATATTTGTAGTTCCCTTCCACCACAAAGCGGTTATCGGTAAACTCCAGTCCCTCCTTGAACACCCGCTCGCTGACCACCTTGACGGGGAAGCCGTACAGTTCGCCGACAGGCTGGTAAAGTCCGCCAGTGGTGGCGTTCTTGGCTATCTCCTGCAAACGCTTGCCGAGGATTTTCTCGTCGGTGGCATCCACACCCTCTATGCGAAGTGCGTTCAGGCGGTTGCCCTCCTTGTCGGTCTTGGCTGTGGCGGTGAACTTCTCCCAGTCCTCCGTCATGGCAGTGATGACCGCCTGGTTGTTCCGCTGCTCGCTTGTCTTGGACTCCAGCTTGAACTCCGATTCACGCCTGCCCTTGTTGAACGACTTGCGTTCCCCTTCGAGCGAGGCGATGCGCTTCTCTAATTTCGCCTTTTCAAGCAGGTCGGTATTGCCGGACAGGATGGCCATGTATTCCGAGAAATTCATGCCCGACTTCTCGTCCATCGCTCCCTCGTCAATGGTACGTGCGCCCATTGCTCCGCTTTTCAGCTGACTGATGAAGGTCTGCTTGCAGTGCAGGAGGTTGAACTTGTAGCTGTCCAACGATTTCTCCACGGCATAGATGATGACATCCACGTTATTCCCTGCAAAATGTTTGGCAATCTCGTTACCGGCACGCACACCACGTCCGTCCCGCTGTTGCAGATCGGACGGTCGCCAAGGGGTATCCAAATGATGGATGGCCACACACCGCCTCTGCGCATTGACACCTGTGCCCAACATGGAGGTAGAACCGAAGAGCACACGCACCGTCCCTTCATTCATGGCGGCTATCACCGCCTTGCGTGCCTTGTCCGTCTTGCACTCCTGTATGAAGCGCACCTCATGGCCGGGGATGCCGTAGTCTTCCATCAGCTTGCGTTTGATTTCGGAATAGACGTTCCAGCCGTCGCCCGGCTGATAGGTGCCAAGGTCAGAAAAGACGAACTGCGTACCTTTCTGTGCATCGTACCTGCGATAATACTCCGCTATTGTCTTGGCGCAGTGGCTCGCCTTGTTGTCGGGATGGTCCTCATAGGCAGGGTCTATCATGCGCATGTCGAGAGCCATCTTGCGGGCATAGTCGGTAGCGATGAGCATCTTCGCCTTCTCCTCCGTTTCTGAGAGTGCCGCCCTGCCCAGCAGCGTGGCGTCGCCCGTCTTGGCGAACTGCATCAGCTTCTCAATGAAGTCCTCCTGTTCGGGCGTGGGCGGTATGTGGTGCAGTACCTCGTTCTTGTGCGGACGATCCACACCTACGTCCTCCGCCGTGCGGTAGTCGGTAATCTCGTTATAGAAGGCGGCAAGCTCCGGCACCTTGATGAAGTAGCGGAAACGCTCCTTCTGCACCACGTTGTTCGTCACGTTGAACTCGAAGTCGGTGGTCTTCTTGGCGAAGATAGCCGCCCAGGCATCGAAGCAGCGGATGTCCTGCCGCTCCAGCTCCTTCGGGCGCAGGTACTTGAAGAGCAGGTACAGCTCCGTCAGCGAGTTGCTGATGGTGGTGCCGGAGAGGAACGTCGCCCCAAGGTCCTTGCCCGTGCGCTCCTGTATGGTGCGGATGGCGAAGAGCATGTTCAGGGCCTTCTGGCTTCCCTCCGAGTTGCCCAAGCCCGCCACCCGGTCGTGACGGGTGTTGAAGGTGAGGTTCTTGAACTGGTGGCTCTCATCGACAAACAGGTGGTCGATGCCCATCTGGCGGAAATCCACCACGTCGTCCGTGCGCGAGCTGATGGCGTGCTCCACCTTCTGCAGCTTCGCCTCTAAGTTGAACTTGCGCTTCTCCAGCCCTTTGAGCATGGCGCGGGAGATGTCCTTGCCCTGTGCCCGGAGCACTTCGAGGCTCTCCTCCACGGAGTCCAGCTCTGCCTGCAGGATGCGCTGCTGCAACTCGGGCGACTGGGGTATCTTGCCGAACTGGTCGTGCGACATGATGACGCAGTCGTAGTCGTTGTTCTTGATGTTGTTGAAGAAACGCACGCGGTTGGCGGTGGAGAAGTCCTTCTCGGAGGCATAGAGGATGCGGGCATTGGGATAGGCCGCCTGATAGGTGGCGGCTATCTCCGCCACATTGGCTTTCAGCCCGATAATCATCGGCTTGTGG